>C._urophasianus_2_cecum__coassemble_151_pt1 | contig 18032 bp, 15 predicted proteins | sample C__urophasianus_2_cecum__metabat2_low_PE_008 | metagenome-assembled genome bin C
ACTGCGGCCGAGCCCGTGAAGGCGGACTTCGTAGAAGTGCCGTAGGCCACGACCATCACCTCGTCGAGGTCGGTCTGGTCCGGTACAAGCGCGACGCGCACGCTGCCGCCCTTTACCGTGACGTCCTGGGTCTCCATGCCCACGTAAGACACGCGCAGCTTGTTGTGCCCTGAGGGCAACGACAGCGAGAACCGGCCGTCCGCATCGGTCACCGCGCCGGTGTCGGAGCCCACTACACGGACCGTCGCGCCTATGATAGGCTGGCCGTCCTCATGGGACACCACGGTTCCCGTGACTGCCGTTTGGGCCAGTGCCATCCCTATTGACAGGAACAGGCAGGCCAAAATCATTGTTAGTCTTTTTTCCATAAATACTCTCTCTAATTAAATAAATAAGTGACACAAATTTCTCTTATCTTTGTTTTCGATAATTTTATGTTTCACTTTAAAAATGTTTATTATGAAAAATTTTCTTGTAACTGTTAAATCTTTACAGAAAGATGAAAATGGTAAAAATCTCCCTGACGTTGTCAAACTCGTACCTTTGGAAAAGGTTTCTCAGTTCGTTCAGGAATATGTCAATCAGGATGCTATCTGCATCGTTGCCGCAGAGATTGAAGTTTATGAGTAAGTATGCTTTTGTAATCATAATTCTTTGGTTACTTGTTCTCTCATTATTCATAGTCGGTTTGTTCAGTTCCTGTCAGAGTTCCCGCTCTGTATCTTCTCGTGGTAAGGCTACCATTGTGACCGTTGACACTACTGTAGTCAATCATCATGGTACTCTTGAGATAAACGCTAAGAACTGACCTTTACGGTGAATGCTGGATAGCGAAGTCTTTCAGCATGAGACGTAAAGGAGACAAGCGAAGCGCGTCAGGTTTACAGCCACTCCGCTTGGCGTCAGCCTTTCTGTAGCACTCTGAAAGAGTGCTTTCCCTTTAGCGCTCCGAAGGAGCGCTTCCGGTGTTGAGTGTTTATTCTTGAGTATGTCCTTATTTTGTTTGATTGGTGTAGTTTAATTAATTAAGTGTTGCTTTGTTGCGTGCTTTGCACGCATCGTGTTATGTAACGCTGCATAAATTGTAAATGTTATGGCTAAGAGACGTAGAAAGAAGTCCACGAAGTACAATTACATTGTCACCCGTGGCGGTATCAGATTATGAAATGCATTAATCCGCTTACTATCCGTAATCCCTCCAAGGACTCATACAGGCGTAAGGTTGAGCCTTATCTCACTGTTCCGTGCGGTAAGTGCTTTGCCTGCCTGCAAAATCTCCGTTCTGAGTGGATATTCCGTTTGAAGCAGGAGTTCAATGCCTGTAAGACATCCGCCTATTTTGTGACGTTAACGTATGATGACGACCATGAGCCGTTTACGAGTGAGCATATAGACGGAGTTTATGAGCCTACTCTTGTGAAAGACCACGTAAAGAAGTTTCTTCATGATTTGCGTGATGACCGTTCCAACCGTTCAATGAAGCTCCGGTATTTCCTTGTCGGTGAATACGGTGAAGATACCGGCCGTCCGCATTATCACATTGCTCTTTTCGGATATAACGGTGATAACATCATGCTTGATAAGACTATAACAGACCACTGGCCTAACGGCGGTGTCCACATCCTTTATCTGTCAGGTGCTTTGATTGGTTATATAACCAAGTATATGCTTAAGCAGTATGACGAGCAGCTGTTGAGCAATAAGCCTGAGGACTGGCAAAAACCGTTCCGTTTGATGTCTCAAGGTCTCGGCAAACAATGGTGTACCCGTCAGAAGTTGGATTACATGGTTGCGAACGATTATAAGATGGTTCTTAATGACGGTGACGGACATAGAAAAGTACCGCATTACTTTCTTGATAAATTATGTCAAAATTACGGTTTTGACTACTTCGGTAATCACTTCAATAAGCCGACTGCCGCAGAAAAGGAAAATGCCGCCAAGTATATGCGCCGTAAGTTCGGTCTGTCCGCCTATAAACACATGATCAGGCATGACCAGTCAGAATATAATCGTATGGTCTCTGACGGTCTCTCACAGGAGTGTATTGCGAATGTAGAGTACGACCGTTATCTCTCTGCCGAGCGTCGTGCCAAGAAAGCCGAGGCTCAGAAAAATATAAACAAAAAGTTCAATCAATCAATTCCATTATAAAATGGCAAATATCTTTCAGAAAATCGCAGTGCCTAAGGTGCACTTTTCAAATTTCAATCTCACGCATGAGTGGAAGTCAGGTATCGATATGGGTTACCTCTATCCCTGTATGTGCGTTGAGTGTCTGCCGAATGATACTTTTCAAGGCAGTACCGAGTGTTTTATCCGTTTCGCTCCAATGAAGTTCCCGCTTTTTCAGCGTATGAACGCAAAGCTCTATACTTTCTTTGTACCTAACCGTATTATTTGGAAGTACTGGCCGCAGTTTATTGCTGAGGATGAGGAGAGTGTTGCTCCTGCAATGCTTCAAGTTTCTTCCGATTATTTTTACTCGAATAAAGAGTCGTGGTCTCTTGCCGACTCTCTTGGTCTTCCCCCTGAGCTTTTTGATAAGGGTTATTCCGTTACTCATCCTACCAATATCTGCCTTCTTCCTTTTTTGGCCTATCAGAAAATCTTTAATGATTATTTCCGTGATGAAAATCTTGGTTATGATTTGTTTGCCCCTGATAATTCATTATATGATTTGACACAGCAGCAAGGATTACAGTCTGACCCTAATGCGTCTACTTTTATTTTGCGTAAAAAAGCATGGGAGAAAGATTATTTCACCTCCGCATTGCCTGAGCCGCAGCTCGGTGACCCCGTTCCCGTTCCTGTAGTCGGTGATGCAAATATTACCGCTGGTTCTTCTGCTATTATTAAGGATTTCCTTTTGAACGGCGGTACTGAATTTAATCAGGCTACTGATGCCCTTGTTCTTGGTACTCGTGATTATAGTACCTCTAATACTGAACTGGCTATCGGAATGATAAATGACGGTGTTTTTGGTAATGGTCGTTATGGTAATTGGGTTAAGTCTGGTGAGGATAATCCTATTACTGATATTCAAGGCCATTCTGGTAAGTTTGAATTTAAATCTGCTGTCCCAGTTGATGTAAACGGCCTTTCCTTTACCATTAATGACCTCCGACTCGCATCCGCTATTCAGCGTTTCAACGAGTTGCTTGCCCGTGCCGGACACCGTTATAAGGAGACTATCCTGTCAATGTTCAATCAGGTAACACCTGACTACCGTCTTGATAGACCTGAGTTTATTTGTTCTTGTAACGTTCCTGTTCAGATTGCCGACATCCCGCAGACCTCTGCCACTGTTGAAGACTCTCCGCAGGCTACCCTTGCCGGTAAAGGCACTTCCTACGGTAACGGTGGTATGTATCGTTATCACTGTCAGGAACATGGCTATCTTATTACTTTGTTGTGCGTTATTCCCCGTACTTCATACGTTAACGGTATCAGCCGTATGTGGACTCGTCAAGACCGTTATGACTTCTTTACGCCAGTCTTTGAAAACCTTGGTGAGCAGGCAATTAAGAACAGAGAGGTATATTATACTGGTCTTGAAAGTGATGATGACGACTGGGGTTACGCTCCCCGTTATGCTGAATACAAGTATATTCCCTCTACTGTCCACGGTGATTTCCGTTCATCTTTGGATTTCATGACGCTTGCTCGAATGTTTGACTCACTTCCCCCTCTTACTGCTGATTTTATCACTCCTGATGACGAGACATTAAACCGTGGCTTTGCCGTTGAGGAAGGACCTGAGCAGCATCTTTACGTTGATGTTGTAAATCACCTGCTCGCCCGCAGGCCAATGCAGAAATTACCAATCCCTAAACTTTCATAATTATGGAACGAAAAGCATTATCACAGTTTCAGGCGGTATTACGTGACCGCCATTATCATCATTTTGACCCAGTTTCGAAAACCCAGCCAGGACTTGCCCTGTCTCCTAAGGAGCTTCTTGCACGAGTCGGTAAAGGTCTTGTGTCGCCTATTGATATTCAGAACGCCCTTGCCGAGCGTAAGGATGACCCCGAGGACGTTTTCCCCGCTGAGGACGAGTCAGACCTCGCAGCAGCTTACGAGCGTAATGAGGCCTATAAAAAAGAACTCTCAGCCCGTATCAAGGCACTCAAGGAGAAAAAGGCAGCCGAAGCCTCTGAGAAAAAGGCTCGTGTTGATGCCCTGAATGAAGAGGAGAAATTGAAAAAGCAGGCTGAAGCGTTGCGTAAGTACATACAGCCCGCTACTACTCCTTCAGCAGCCTCGGACGAGCGCAGCGAGTAAAGGGCGAGGTCTCGCACGGAGTGCCGTTGACGCAGGACGGAGTCCAAGTCACCGACCGATGCCCGTGTCAGCGCACGAAGTGCAAGACCTTTCTTTTAATAATCTTTAAAATCGTATAAAATTCATTTTCATGGTTTGTTACAATGTGTTAAAATTCTCGCTTAAAATTAACTGAAAAATCAGCACTACACCTTACTTGATAGTGTAGTGCTGATTGTCGGCGGCAGCCGACACCCTGAAATGTTAACAATTACTTAACTTAAAATTTACAAATATGGCTTTTGGTCTTGGTGATTTAATTCTTGGTGGTGCCGCACTCGGTGTTGTTAACGGCATAACCTCTTCAATCTTTGGCGGAGCATCTGACTCCGCTTCACAGCAGAGACAGTATGATTATCAGCTTGCCCTTAATCAGCAGCAACAGCAGTGGCAAGAAAATATGTGGAATAAAGTCAACGAGTATAATACTCCTACAAATCAGATGCAGAGATTGCGTGACGCTGGTCTCAATGCAAACCTTGCGTATGGTTCTCTGTCAGGTAATGTCGCCGGTAATGTTCCACAGACGAATGCAGGTCAGGCAGGTCTGATTAATTCCTCTCCTAATTATGCCAATACAATGCTTCAGGCTTTGGAAGTCCCCCAGCGTGTCCGCCAGAGTATGGCACAGTCCCGTTTGCTTGAACGTAACGCCGACCTTGTTGACATGCAGACGCAGAATGAGTACTATAAGGCACTCAATGAGGCAATTGGCTACGATTATAACAAGAGGACATTTGAAGCCCGTGCGAAATTGCAGGAGCTTGCAATTGATGACGTAACCGCCCGTATTGATAACCAGCGGGCACAGCAGGCTTATACTGAAACTCAGACCTCCCTTGCGCCTAAGTTTTATGAATTGCAAGAAAAATATAATAATGCTCAAATACAGCAGATATTTAATGATATTTCCGTATCTTTGCAGGAGCTCGCCCTTAAAGGTAAGTTGACGGCTGCCCAGTGCGGACAGCTTGCCGCCTCTGCCTCTGACCTGTATGCGTCCCGTGACTATAAGACCGCACAAAAGGAATGGCAGAAGTTTTACAACCGTGTAATGGCTCAAAAGGACGCAAATGGTGTTTCCAACTTTATTCGAAAATGGAACCAAGACATTCATACATCTCAAGCCCTTGAGAATAATTATGATGTTAATTCGCATCGTACTCGCAATTCTGTTTCTCTTGGTGTTCTTGGTAATGTTTATGGCGGTTTTCTTTGGCGATAATGTTATCTAATTTCTTTATATTTTTATGGGAAAGTTGTTTAAGTTACTTTTATCCGTTTTTATTGTTTATATTGTGATTATTTTTCTTATCATTATTATGTATTATTTATCTTGAATGTTAAAAGCGGGGTTTTCCTCCGCTTTTTTCTTAATTAAAATTAATTAATATATTATTTCTATTAAAAGTTCCTAATTAAATAAATAAGTGACAGATATGTATGTTAAGGTGCCGGCGCGGCACGGCGGACGGCATTCTGACGTTTTGTCACGAATAACGCAGATTTGCTTACATTGTGACTTTCGCGGCATCTGTGAGCGGACGGCCGGCGGAGGCCGGCGAAACGCCGGACAGCCGGGCTAAAGACAAGAGGTGGCCTTTCATGTTGCAAAAGGGCATCTTTTGCATTGTAAGAGGCGGCCTTTTGGAGGCTGAAAGGCCACAAATTAATTTTATGAAGGATTTCCGCCTTTATATTATCCGTTGTCCGGGCAATTTTCTTTTAAAACTGGTTAATAATAAAATAAAAATATGTAAGTTTGCATCCCGGTATGGTACTGAACTATATTTGGATAGCGTTTTTCCTCATAGCGTTTGTCATAGCACTGGCGAGGCTTGTGTTCATGGGCGACACCGAGGTGTTCCCGGCCATGATCAGCTCTACGTTCAGCTCCGCCAAGACGGCTTTTGAGATTTCGCTCGGGCTTACGGGCGTGCTCTCGCTGTGGCTCGGCATAATGAAGATTGGCGAACGCGGAGGCGTTGTAAACGCGCTGGCGAGGGTGCTCAGCCCGGTGTTTACAAAGCTGTTCCCGGATATACCGAAAGGACATCCGGCCACGGGCTCTATCTTCATGAACATCGCCGCCAATATGCTCGGCCTTGACAACGCGGCCACACCGCTGGGGCTGAAGGCCATGGAGCAGCTGCAGAGCCTCAACAAGAAGAAAGACACGGCCACTAATCCGATGATAATGTTCCTCGTGCTAAACACATCGGGGCTTACCATTATTCCCGTGTCGATACTTGTCTACCGTGCTCAGCTGGGCGCGGCGCAGCCTACCGACGTGTTTATTCCTATACTGATAGCCACGTTCTTCTCCACGCTGGCGGGCATCATTGTTACCGGTATCTATCAGCGCATCAACCTGTTGAACCGCACGGTGCTGCTGACGCTGGGCGGCATGAGCCTTGCCGTGGCGGCGATAATATGGCTCTTCGGGTCGATGGACAAGGAACGGATGAACCTCGTGAGCACTACGGCTGCCAACATCCTGCTGATGTGCGTCATCGTGGGCTTCATTCTTGCCGGAATAAGAAAACGTGTGAACGTTTACGATGCCTTCATAGAGGGCGCGAAGGACGGCTTCTCTACAGCCGTGCGCATAATACCTTACCTCGTGGCGATACTCGTTGGCATAGGCGTGTTCCGTGCATCGGGGGCTATGGACGCCATTGTCGACGGCGTGGCGTGGGTGGTTGAGGCCTGCGGCGGCGACACGTCGTTCGTCGGAGCACTGCCGACGGCGCTGATGAAGCCGCTGTCGGGCAGCGGAGCACGCGGCATGATGGTTGACGCGATGTCAACCTACGGCGCTGACTCGTTCGCCGGTCGTCTCAGCTGTATCTTCCAAGGGTCAACCGACACCACGTTTTACATCCTCGCTGTTTACTTCGGCAGCGTCGGCGTGCGCCACACCCGCCACGCCGTTGCCTGCGGACTGATGGCCGATCTCGCCGGCATCATTGCCGCGATAGCCGTGTGCTACCTATTCTTCTAAAGGTTTATGGAGCTACAACAGCATAAAAATCTGCGGTTAAAAGGATATGATTATTCTACCGCAGGATATTACTTTATCACACCGGTAACTGAAAACCGACGTGAACTTTTCGGCAATAGTGACAATGGAAAAATACGTCTTACGGAGACAGGCATGATGATAAAAAACTGTATTGACGGTATTTCAACCCGTTTTGCCGACGTTAAAGTAATAAATAATGTGGTAATGCCTAACCACATACATGCCGTTTTATACAGCAACGGGAGTGATAATCTATCTGAAGTTGTAAGACAGTCTAAAGCTGTTACATCACGCTTATATAACAAAGCATTGAGAAAAACGGCATGCAAAAGTCTGGCAAGAGGCTATGGCAACGCTCATTTTACGATGCTATAATAAGAAATCAGCAGATGTTTGACTTCATCAATAATTATATCTCGGTAAATCCGGAACGCTGGGAGTATGACAAGATGAACGAAAAGCACTTAGACAAGACTGATGATATTAATAAAGAAATTGATAAATTAAGATAAAAACGCCTGAAAACGTTTTGACACAAATGGGTATCTGCAACATGTAGGGACATAATTCATTATGCCCCTACACGAGGCGCACAGTGGCAAACGACAGGCTTAATGACGAAGAAAATAAAGCCAATTATTTAAATAATAAGATATTATGGCAGGCTTAGGTTCACTTGCGAAGGACACCGCGATTTACGGATTGAGCAGCATTGTAGGGCGTTTTCTCAACTATCTGCTTGTCCCGCTGTACACGGCCACGCTGTCGGCGGCCAGCGGCGGCTACGGCGTTATCACCAATGTTTATGCTTATACGGCACTGCTGCTGGTCATTCTGACCTACGGCATGGAGACCACTTTTTTCCGTTTCGCCAACAAAGAGGGTGAAGACCCGCAGCGGGTTTACTCCACTACCCTCGTGTCCGTAGGCTTCACGTCGATAGTCTTCATCGCTCTCGTCCTGTCGTTCTTATCGCCCATTTCGGCATTTATGGGCTACGCAGACCACCCCTCGTATGTATGGGTAATGGCGATAACGGTCGCTCTCGACGCGTTCCAGTGCATACCGTTCGCCTATCTCAGGTATAAGAAGCGGTCTGTGAAGTTTGCCGCACTCAAGTTAGCCAACATCATGATGTCTATCGCGCTCAATCTTGTGTTCTTCCTTGCGCTCCCCGCGTGGTACGAAAGTGCCGGCGGAGAAGGCATTGTAGCGCAGATTTACTCGCCTGAGGTGGGCGTGGGCTACGCGTTTTATATCAATCTGTTCTGCTCCGGAGCACTGTTGTTCCTGCTGTTCAAGGAACTCACGGGCTTCAGATACGTCTTCGACCGTGCCCTGCTGCGCCGTATGCTCGGCTACAGCTGGCCGATACTGGTGCTCGGAATAGCCGGAATACTCAACCAGACGGCCGATAAAATCCTCTTCCCGTATATCTACAATGGTGCTGACGCCCACTCGCAGCTCGGCATTTACGGAGCTGCCAGCAAGATAGCGATGATTATGGCAATGATAACCCAAGCCTTCCGCTACGCTTACGAGCCGTTCGTGTTCGGCAATGCAAGGTCGAAAGACAACCGCGGAAGCTACGCCAAGGCGATGAAGTTCTTTGTTATCTTCACGCTGCTGGCGTTCCTCGCCGTCATAGGTTATATGGACATACTGAGGTATCTGATAGGCCGCGACTACTGGGAGGGGCTCCGCGTTGTACCCATTGTCATGGCGGCGGAGATTATGATGGGCATATATTTCAATCTGTCGTTCTGGTACAAGCTCATCGACAAGACCATCTGGGGCGCTTACCTGTCAGGAGCAGGCTGTCTGGTGCTCATCATTGTCAACGTGGTTTTCGTTCCCCGCTACGGCTATATGGCCTGCGCGTGGGCCGGTTTCGCAGGTTACGGCACGGCGATGCTGCTATCTTACTTCGCCGGACAGAAGCACTACCCTATTAATTACCCTGTATGCGAAATCATGACCTATGTAGCCGTAGCCGTGGTGATGACTGCCGGCATGACAGCGACCAACCGCCAGTTGCCCATGTGGGCGGCTCTGCCGGTGAACACTCTGCTCATCGTGCTCTTCGCCGCAATAATAGTGAAGCGTGATTTCCCGTTAAAGAATCTGCCCGTGATAGGCAAATACTTTAAATAAAGGCCGCGGGAGAGCCGGGCGTGGCGTGGAAAGACGTTCTGCCCGACCGTCTCCCGCCCCTTAAACCGCATAGCCCTACAACCTAAAAATATAATATTAATCAACAAATAGCAACGCGATGAAAAAGTTATCAATGTTATTCTTGGGTCTGCTCACCCTCTTGCCGGCCAAGGCCGACGAAGGTATGTGGACCCTGTACAACCTGCCACAGGCGGTGTACGACCAGATGAAGGCCTACGGCTACAGCCTGCCTTACGAGAGTCTTTACTCCGGCAGCAACCCCATTAAAAGCTCGGTGGTGCTCTTCGGAGGCTTCTGCTCGGGCGTGGTAGTGTCGCCCGAGGGACTCGTGTTCACCAACCACCACTGCGGTTTCGAGGCTATCCGCAGCCATTCTACCGTGGAGCACGACTATATGCTCAACGGATTTTACGCCAAAGACTATAAGGACGAACTGCCCAACGAGAACCTTTTCGTAAGCTTCATGATTGAGCAGCAGGACGTTACGGCACGTCTGCAGGCCTTGGGCATAGACGGCATGCCCTTCGACCGCCAGGGCGCGGTGATTGACTCCGTGGCAAACGTCATGACAGACTCCGTGAAGAAGATTGACAAGTCATACCACGTAGAGATTGACCCCTACTATGAGGGCAACCGGTATTACGCCACCACTTACCAGCTCTTCCCCGATGTGCGCCTCGTTTTCGCCGTGCCTAAGTCTATGGGAAAGTTCGGCGGCGAGACCGACAACTGGATGTGGCCGCGCCAGACGTGCGACTTCAGCGTGTTCCGTATATACGCCGACCCGGAGACTAACGGCCCCGCGGAGTACTCAGAGCGCAACGTGCCTTACCGTCCCAAGGCGTGGGCACCAGTGTCGATACAGGGCTACAATGACGGTGACTTCGCAATGACCGTAGGTTATCCCGGAAGCACCGAGCGTTACCTCTCGTCTTACGGCATACAGGAGATGCGCGATGCGGGCAACGCCACACGTGTGCAGGTACGCGGACTGAAGCAGCAGATAATGAAACGCCACATGGATGCCGACGAGGCCGTGCGCATCAAGTACGACTCTAAATACGCCCAGAGTGCCAACTACTGGAAAAACTCAATGGGAATGAATAAATGTATCGATTCCATCGGCATCATTGAGCAGAAGAAAGCCTATGAACTGCGCCTGCGCCACTGGCAGGACACCACGGGATACCTCAGGGGCAAGCTCGACTTCGACCTCATGGCGAAGCTCTACGGCGAGCGTCTTGAGCGCATGCGCGCCTTCTATTACTGGAGCGAGACGTTCCGCGGCACCAGCGAGATAGTTACCCGCGCCATGAAGGCCGGCAGCGGCATGGAGGTAAAGGGAGCAGAAAACAACCCGAAGAAGCAGTACATCGAGTTTGAGGACAACCGCGACTCATGGGACGAGGCATTAGACAAGGAGGTGCTCGCCGCCCTCATGGAGAACTACCGCAGCAACGTTCCGGCCAAGTATCTGCCGTCAATATACAAGACAGTTGACGATGAATTCGGCGGTTCCTGCGCTGCTTACGTCGATGCGCTTTACAAGAAGTCGGTGCTGATGAAGAACGGCAAGAAGCTGTATTTCAACAAGAAGAGCTTCAATAAAGACCTCGGCGTGCAGCTCGGTCTCAGCCTTCAGGACTATCTTGCCGAGCAGCGCGAGGCTCTCTCGCCCCTCAGCGACTCTATCGACCTGCAGGAGAAATACCTCTGCGCGGCCAAACTGCGCATGGAGCAGGACATGCCCCACTACAGCGACGCCAACATGACGATGCGCCTGAGCTACGGCCGCGTGGGCGGATTTACGCTCAACGGCTTGCCCTCAGGCTATTACACAACGGCTGAAAGCATCATCGAGAAGATGAACATGAGCGACCGCATACCCGAATATTTTGCCGAGCCGATAATGAAGGAACTGCTCTCGGCCAATGACTTCGGTCCCTATCAGGACAAGACTACGGGCAAGATGCAGCTCTGTTTCCTCACAAACAACGACATCACGGGCGGCAACAGCGGCTCACCGATGTTCAACGGCAAGGGCGAGCTCATCGGCTTAGCCTTCGACGGCAACTGGGACAGCCTCTCGAGCGACATCTACTTCGAGAAGAACCTTGCCCGCTGCATCGGCGTAGACATACGTTACGTGCTCTATATGATTGACAAGTGGGGCCACGCTGACCGCCTGATGAAGGAGATCAACGCAAAATAAGCCATTTCATCGGTAATTCCCGGCTTTGCAAAAGGCCGTCTTTTACAGGCTAAAAGGTCATCTTTTACACACCAAAAGGCCGTCTTTCACAAGCTGAAAGACGGCCTTTTGCAATTCATTGAATATCAAGACATTATGCGCCCGGGAAACAATCGTGGAGTTGAAACATTGTTAATATTCATTAAAAAACAGGAAACAAACATATTATATAAGGTATATGGCGAAAGTTTTGCTTACTTTTGCTCCCTGATTCAGAAACCCCAAAGACGTTATGCAAAAGAATCTGGTAATCGTCGAGAGCCCCGCAAAGGCCAAGACCATAGAGAAATTCCTCGGCAAGGATTACAAGGTGATGTCGAGCTACGGCCACATACGTGACCTGAAAAAGAAAGAGCTCAGCATAGATACCGACACATTTACGCCTGACTACGAGATACCCGAGGAGAAGAAAAAGCTCGTCAGCGAGCTGAAGAACAACGCCGACAACTCTGAGAAAGTGTGGCTCGCGTCCGATGAGGACCGCGAGGGAGAGGCCATATCGTGGCATCTGTGCGAGGTGCTTGGCCTTGATGAGGAGAAGACCAACCGCATAGTGTTCCACGAAATCACAAAACCCGCCATACAGGAGGCCATCAAGCATCCGCGCCACCTTGACATGAACCTTGTCAACGCGCAGCAGGCGCGCCGCGTGCTCGACCGCCTCGTGGGCTTCAAGCTGTCGCCCGTGCTGTGGCGTAAGGTGAAGCCCGCGCTGTCAGCCGGCCGCGTGCAGAGCGTCGCCGTAAGGCTTATTGTAGAGCGGGAACGGGAAATCCAGGCCTTCAAGAGCGAGACCTATTACCGCGTAAACGCCGTATTCGCCGTGCCGGACGAAGACGGAACAACATCTGAAGTGAAAGCCGAGCTCGACAAACGCTTCGCCTCACACGACGAAGTTCTGGCCTTTCTCGGCAAGTGTAAAGGCTCTACGTTCACCGTGGCAGGCATCGTGAAGAAGCCCATGAAGCGCACACCCGCGCCCCCGTTCACCACCTCCACGCTGCAGCAGGAAGCCGCAAGAAAGCTCGGTTTCACCGTGTCGCAGACCATGATGGTGGCCCAGCATCTGTATGAGAACGGACGTATCACATACATGCGAACCGACTCTGTCAACCTGTCTTCACTCTGCATCAACTCAAGCAAGGAAGAGATTACCCGTCTGTGGGGCGAGGAATACAGCAGACCACGCCAGTATCACACCCACACCAAGGGTGCTCAGGAGGCTCACGAGGCTGTCCGCCCTACCTACATGGACGCCCAGACGATAGACGGCACGCAGCAGGAGAAACGCCTGTATGACCTGATATGGAAGCGCACCGCAGCCAGCCAGATGGCCGACGCGCAGATAGAGAAAACCACGGTGACCATACGCATGAGCGACGCCGACGAGCAGTTTGTTGCAAACGGCGAGGTAGTGAAGTTCGACGGCTTCCTTAAGGTCTACCGGGAGTCGTCAGACGACGATGAAACCGGCCAGGATGACACCTCACACATGCTGCCGCCCATGACCGAGGGAGAGCAGCTTACGCGTGAAGAGATCACCGCCACGCAGCGCTTCAGCCAGGGATCTGTGCGCTATACCGAGGCCAGCCTCGTGCGTAAGCTTGAGGAGTTAGGCATCGGCCGCCCGTCAACCTACGCACCGACAATCAGCACCATACAGCAGCGCGAGTATGTGCAGAAGGGCGACAAGAAGGGCGAGGAGCGCCAGTACAGCGTTGACACGCTGAAAGGTAACGCCATAACCAACAGGACCAAGACCGAGATGGCCGGCAACGAGAAGGGCAAACTGCTGCCCACTGACATCGGCATGGTGGTAAACGACTTCCTGATGAAATATTTTCCGGCCATAATGGACTATAACTTCACGGCCAAAGTAGAACAGCAGTTTGACACTATCGCCGAGGGGAAAGCCCAATGGACGGGCATGATAAAGAAGTTCTACAAAGACTTTGAGCCGGTAGTCGAAAAGACAATGAACACCCGCGAGGAGCATAAGGCCGGCGAGCGCGAGCTCGGAACAGAGCCTGCGACAGGTCGTCCGGTGTTCGTCAAAATCGGCAGATTCGGCCCCGTGGTGCAAATCGGAAAGGCCGAGGACAAGGAGAAGCCCCGCTTTGCCCAGCTGCCTGCTGACAAGAGCATCGAGACCATTACGTTAGACGAGGCTCTCGAGCTGTTCCGTCTGCCCCGCACTATCGGCGAGTTTGAGGGCACACCGGTTGTGATTGGCTCGGGACGTTTCGGTCCTTACGTCATGCACGACCGCAAATACGTTTCTCTTCCCAAGACAGAGAACCCGCTTACCGTGACACTCGACACCGCCATTGAGCTGATAGAGAAGAAACGTAAGCAAGAGACGCAGCGCCACATCAAGACCTTCGACAACGAGCCTAAGCTGGAAGTGATGAACGGCCGCTACGGTCCTTACATCGCATACGACGGCAAGAACTACCGCCTGCCGAAGGCCTTGCACGACAAGGCGGCCGAGCTTACACTCGAAGAGTGCATGAACGTAATCAACAACTCAAAGAAGAAATAGCCCGTGAGACGGATAATCATCGTGGGATACATGGGTGCCGGCAAGACCACCGTGGGCAAGGCGCTCGCCAAGGCCACGGGAATGCAGTTCTACGACCTCGACTGGTATATCGAGGGAAGGATGCGTAAGACTGTGCCGCAGATATTCGCCGAGCGCGGCGAAGACGGATTCAGGCAGATAGAACACACTATGCTGCACGAGGCGGCGGAGTTCGAGGACGTGATACTCAGCTGCGGAGGGGGCACGCCCTGCTTCTTTGACAACATGGACTACATGAACTCCCAGGCCGACACCGTTTACCTGAAGGCCACGCCGGACGTGCTCTGCGCCCACCTGAAAATGGGCAAAGTGAAGCGCCCCCTGCTTGAAGGCAAAGGTCCGGAGGAGCTCAGCGAGTTCATCAACAGCCAGCTCCGGCAGCGTGAACCATACTATATGAAAGCGAGCCACGTATTCGACGTGAGCCTGCTTGACAATTATGAGAAGATCAGCACCACAGTAGCAAGCCTCAGAAAGATACTTGATCTATAAATACGTAACAACTGTTTAAAAAACCACCACACTTAAATGAAGAAATGGACGATCGAAGACTCTAACGAGCTTTACAACATCAGCGGATGGGGAACATCCTATTTTGGCATCAATGAGAAGGGCGACATCTACGTCACTCCGTGTAAGGACAACGTTGAGATAGACCTGCACGACGTAATGGACGAGCTTGCCCTGAGAGACGTTACACCGCCGGTGCTGCTGCGTTTTCCCGATATTCTTGACAACAGGATCGAGAAAACGTGGAGCTGTTTCAAGAAAGCGTCTGACGAATACGGCTTCAAGGCCGAGAACTTCATCATCTATCCCATAAAGGTAAACCAGATGCAGCCTGTAGTGGAGGAGATCATCAGCCACGGACGGAAGTTCAACCTCGGCCTCGAGGCCGGCTCTAAACCCGAGCTGCACGCCGTTATCGCGGTGCAATGCCAGAGCGACTCGCTCATAATCTGTAACGGGTACAAGGACCAGAGCTACATAGAGCTGGCCCTACTGGCGCAGAAGATGGGCAAGAGAATATTCATTGTGGTAGAGAAACTCAACGAACTTGAGATAATAAGCCGCGCCGCCAAGAAGCTGAACGTAAAGCCAAACCTTGGCATAAGGATAAAATTAGCATCGTCGGGCAGCGGCAAGTGGCAGGAGAGCGGCGGCGACGCGAGCAAGTTCGGACTTACAAGCTCTGAGCTGCTGACGGCTCTTGAGATACTCGACAAGAAGGGTATGAGGGACTGCCTGCGCCTTATCCACTTCCACATAGGCAGCCAGATCACCAAGATACGCCGTATTCAGACGGCTCTGAAAGAGGCTTCGCAGTTCTACATACAGCTGCACAAGATGGGCTACAACGTCGACTTCGTTGACTGCGGAGGCGGTCTCGGCGTAGATTACGACGGCACCCGCTCGCCAAACAGCGAGAGCAGCGTGAACTATTCCATTCAGGAATACGTCAATGACTGTATTTACACCTTTGTTGACGCTGCCGACCGCAACAACATTCCGCATCCTAACATCATCACGGAGAGCGGCCGCTCGCTGTCGGCCCACCACTCGGTGCTGGTAATCGATGTGCTCGAGACGGCGTCGCTGCCCGAGATGAACGAGGAGTATGAGCCTACGGAAAGCTCGCATAAGTTAGTGAAAGACCTCTACGAGATATGGGACAACCTTAACCCCCGCACCATGCTTGAGGACTGGCACGACGCCGAGCAGATACGCGAGGACGCCCTCGACCTGTTCGAGCACGGTCTTGTAGACCTGAAGACGCGCGCCGAGATAGAGCGTATGTACTGGAGCGTATGCCGTGAAATCAACTCGATAGCCAAGCGCCTGAAGCATGTGCCCGAAGAGCTGAAGGGTCTTGACAAGCTGCTGGCCGACAAATACTTCTGCAACTTCTCCCTGTTCCAGTCGCTGCCTGACGCGTGGGCTATCGACCAGATATTCCCTATCGTGCCGCTGCAGCGCCTCAACGAGCGCCCCACACGCAGCGCGACGCTGCAGGACATCACCTGCGACAGCGACGGGAAGATAGCCAACTTCGTTACCAACCGTAACATCTCAGACATTCTGCCCGTGCATGCGCTGCGCAAGAACGAGCCATACTATCTGGGCGTGTTCCTCGTAGGAGCCTATCAGGAGATACTGGGAGACATGCACAACCTGTTCGGCGACACCAACGCCGCCCACATAACGGTGAAGGACGGGCACTATCACATCGACCAGATAATCGACGGCGAAACCGTTGAGGAGGTCCTCGAGTACGTTCAGTACAACCCGAAGAAGCTGGTGCGACAGCTCGAGATGTGGGTTACCAAGAGCGTGAAGCAGGGCAAGATTTCGCTCGAGGAGGGCAAGGAGTTTCTCTCAAACTACCGCTCGGGCCTCTACGGATACACTTATTTGGAGTAAAATTCATTTCATGAGTTAAGGAGTTGTGGAGTTAAGGAGTTAAGACAAATGCTTTGCAGGCAGACTAGTGACGAGCAGACAAGAATATTTGCTTTACAGGCAGCAGGACATTCGTCTTAACTCCTTAACTCCATAACTCCTTAACTCCTATAAGCTTAATCCTTAACTCCTGAAAAGATTTTCAACGTACATGAACATGAAACATCCCCTTACAGTAGTGAAAGTAGGCGGAGCCGTGGTTGAGGACGACGCACGGCTGAGCCGTCTGCTCGACGGTTTCCGTGCCGTTGAAGGCCGCAAGGTGCTCGTTCACGGCGGCGGACGGCGCGCCACGGCCATAGCCTCGCGCCTCGGCATAGAGAGCAGGATGGCAGGCGGGCGGCGCATAACCGACCACGACATGCTTGAGGTGGTGACGATGGTCTACGGCGGATTGGTCAACAAGAACATCGTGGCACGCCTGCAGGCCGCAGGGGTGAACGCTCTCGGACTTACGGGAGCCGACATCGACGTGATACGCTCACACAAACGCCCCGTGAAGGATGTCGATTACGGATACGTGGGAGACGTTGAGCGTGTCGACGGTGACAGCTTAGCGGCCTTAATCGAGGCCGGCATAACGCCCGTAATGGCACCCCTTACACACGACGGCCACGGCAACATGCTCAACACAAACGCCGACACGATAGCAGCCGAGACGGCAAAGGCGCTGGCCGCAAGGTATGACGTTACGCTGATGTTCTGCTTCGAGAAGAAAGGCGTGCTGGCCAATCCCGATGACGATGACAGCGTAATACCGAAGATTACACGTGCCGACTTCTGCCGGCTCGTGGCCGGCGGCACCGTGGCCGGCGGCATGCTGCCAAAGCTTGAGAACGCCTTCAGCGCCATTGAGGCAGGCGTAAGCCGCGTTAACATAACCGAAGCCACCGCCATTGACGGCCGACACGGCACGATGATATGCCCCTGACGTAAGCCGAATGCCCGCATGGAGCACAACCCGAAATCATACTGATTTTCAATATGCCGCAAATCGCACGCTAAAAGGTTACCTTTTACACGATGAAAGGTCACCTTTTACAAGCCAAAAGGCGACCTCCCGCAAACTGCCAGGCAGCAAGGCAGTTACACGTCTACATTGTCTTAATTACTGTTAAATATGGGAATATCCGCCGAACAGCTGTAACTTTTGCCCCGCACAATCGTCATATAAATAGAGAGCAGATGAAAAATATCAGTTTTCGCAACGATGT
>C._urophasianus_2_cecum__coassemble_152_pt1 | contig 17959 bp, 17 predicted proteins | sample C__urophasianus_2_cecum__metabat2_low_PE_008 | metagenome-assembled genome bin C
TTAAAACGGGGGGGGGGTAATTGGGCTGTTATGAATTAAAACGTGTACTTTTGCAATGTGAACAGAAAAAATCCGTGTCGATTGGGCAAATTGGGCTCACCCGATCTTTACGGTATGTGAATTATAGAGCCCGCCTAAAACATTATTAAAGCCTATGTATATTTCTCTTTTTATGTGTTGCGTATTTTTAATATGCTTATTGAATTATAACAACAAAAAGATAGATACCCTATCTATTGACAATTCCAACAGTCTCAAAGGAATTATGGCTATTTGCGTGGTACTACATCATCTTTCACAACAAACCCATTCAATATTAATATTCTTAGATTTTGGAGCAATAGCTGTCGGATGTTTCTTTTTTATCAGCGGATACGGTTTATACACATCGTATGAAAAAAAGGGGAAAGCTTATTTAATGGATTTCCCGCAGAAAAGATTTAAAAAATTAATTATCCCATTTATACTTGTTATATGCCTGTATCAACTCTGGTTGTTTGTTCTAAATGTTTCAAAAGGAATTTCATTTGATGATTTATCAGTCGGACATGTAAACGCCATATTACCATATTCTTGGTATATATTTGTCATCATTATCTTTTACTTTACATTTTATTTTGCATTTAAAGTTGCAAATAGTAAGCGGGGGGGGGGTAATTTTGTGTTGGCTGGTTGCAATAATGCTAATATTCACTTTCTTCTTTCTAAAATTTGGTGGTTATTGGTATATGTCTTTACTTTTGTTTCCTATGGGTTTATCCTATAAATATGTAGAAGATAAATTCATTAATAAACCATCACGATATATCATAATTACACTTTGTTTGCTTTTCGCAGCAATTTTGACATTATCATTTTTACACATCTTACACATCAAATTCACCTATATAGGTATAGTAAATTTGGCTCCATATATCTTTATATTACCATTAACCGTAATCAAAATTTCATCTAAATTCCTAAAGTTTTTAGGGAGTATTTCTTATGAAATATATCTCATTCAAGGAGTTGTTTTTGGTATTCTAAAAGAGGTCTTAAAAAATTATTCTGTATTAAACTCAGATTACATTTACATTGTCGGCTCATTGTTTTTTATTATTATTTCAGCCAAGGGAATTAAATATATATTAAACAAAACAAGTTTTATATTAGATAAAATCAAAAAGTAACAGTGAAACACTACCAAAATTTGTTTTAGCATAGTTTTATCAACTCGCCAAGGCAGATAATGAGAAACAAAAAACACAGGTGCCATTCTATTGTCGGATGGCACCTGTTTGAATAAGGTATTTAATGTGTTTTTACTTGCATGTCTTACTGATGTTGCTCACGAAGAAGATCGTTAACGGTCTTTACCGGGTTGAATGTTGACAGCGGAACTTCTACGAACACTGTATTCCAGTCGCTCATTGCACCGTTCCACAGTCCCGGTAATTCAAGGGCTTTCAGCTCACGGCCGTTCTTGCTCTTGCTGCTGATGAAGCCTGTTGTCTTGTCAACATAGTCAGGCAGGTTGAAGCGGTTGCCCTTATAGTCCTTTATCGCGCATACGAGGTCTACGGGGTTGAAGTGTGTTCCTTCAGTGAACATCTTCATATATTCTTCATTGCTCTTGTCAATCTGGCTGCTCTCAAGTATCTGCAGGCTGACTGTCCCGTCCTGATTATAAGTAAGGAACGGACCGCCTCCCGGCTCGCCGACATTCTTGACAACGCCACATACACGCATCGGGCGGTTAAGTTTGTTGTGCAGATAAATTACAAGGTCAGCGTCCTCAAGCTGCTTTATGTCATTCTTGCGGCAGCACAGGTCTTGCTGGACGAATCGGATTATCTCCTCAAGTTGTCCGTGGGTATATCTTCCCGTGTCAAGCAGTTCAAGATATTTGAATGCTTTTGCCTGAAGTGTCACAAGTATTCCGGCTATCAACTGCTTGTACGTAACTGTGTCGTCTTTCAGACGGTCGGGCACTACGTTGTCGATGTTCTTGATGAACACTACGTCAGCATCAATGTCGTTGAGATTCCGGATAAGAGCGCCGTGACCGCCCGGACGGAACAGCAGCGAGCCGTCCTCATTACGGAACGGCGTGTTGTCAGGATTAGCGGCAATGGTGTCAGTGCTCGGTTTCTGCTCAGAGAAAGTCACGTCATACTTAATTCCGTATTTGTCGGCATAGATACCGCATTTCTCAGCCACTTTCTTCCTGAACAGTTCCATGTGCTCATGGCTTACGGTGAAGTGAATGTGAGCCTCGCCGTTTGATGCTGCATAGAGAGCGCCTTCTACGAGATGCTCCTCGAGCGGTGTCCGCGGTCCTTCAGGATATTTGTGGAACAACAGCAGACCTTTAGGCAGCTGGCCGTAGTTGAGGCCTTTCTCCTCAAGCATATTGGCAACGACAGCCTTGTAGTTACCCTCAGAGATAAGTGCAGCGATGCCCTTGCCTTCGTTCTTTTCACAAACAGCGTTAAGTTCATCGTAGAAAGCGAACTTTTCGATGTTGTCGAAATATTTCTTTTCAAAATCAGTCTGAGGCTCATTGTAGTCAGCGTTCAGAAAAGCAAACATGTTTTTGAACATACGGCTTGCGGCACCGCTGGCGGGAACAAACTTCACTATTTTATTACCCTTTGCCTTATATTCATCCCATGCTTCAATGTATTTTGCACGCTCGTCATCGCCCGGGGCTATAATTCCGCGGCCGATGCTTGCTGCCGCTTCGAGCTTTAAAAACGGGAAACCATGCTTGAATTCTTCAAGCTGTGTCTCAACTTGAGCTTCGGTGATGCCTTTACCGGCAATTTGCTTTAAGTCTTCTTGTGATAACATAAGTGTTGTTCTTAAGTTTATTTAGGTTAATGTATAATTCAAAGGAATAAGGAGCTTAACGCTTCCGGAGTCAGCTCAGCGGCATAACGGAACGCAAGATGACACATAGCCGTACTTTTTCTCCTTAATTAGTTTTCATTGCAAATATAATGCTTTTTATCAAAACTAATGTTTTATGGCATTAAAAAGTTATTACTTTATGTAACAAAACTTACAAATTATAAATTACGCAACGCGATATTTACGTTTTTCGAAAAAAATATGTAAGTTTGCATCACTGCAAATCAGCTGAACAGCAGACATTCACTGAACTTGGTGAGGTGATTTGTCAAAGCCTGTAAGCAGGTTTGCTGATAAAAAACAAGTGTTATGATTTTCACCAGTGACGAAAAACGAGAGGCTCTGAGCCTTGTCCGCAAGTTACGTGCAAGCGTTGGTACGTTATTGAAGGACGATGACGAGAGCAAGTTGTTCAGATATATCAAGAGAGAGCTGCGGAACGACTGTGTTAAGCGTAACGTGTTCGGGTTGAACCCGATACTGCTCAGTCTTCAGACAGCGGTGATAGCCGTTGAGGAAATCGGACTGAAGCGCGATGGCGTTCTGGCAATTCTTCTTTATGCAGGAACAAGTGCCAATGGCGATACCGGTGACGAAATAATAAAAGAGTTCGGTGAGAGCGTATGGCGCATGATCCATGGACTTTGCAAGATACAGGAACTGTACACCAAGAGTCCGGTGATAGAGAGCGAGAATTTCCGTAACCTTCTGCTCTCGTTCGCAGAGGATATGCGCGTCATCCTTATTATGATAGCCGACAGGGTGAACCTTATGCGCCAGATACGCGACACCGAAAATGTTGACGCGAAGACAAAAGTCAGCGAGGAGGCGAGCTACCTTTATGCACCGTTAGCCCATAAATTAGGCCTGTATAAGCTGAAAAGCGAGCTTGAAGACCTCAGCTTGAAGTATCTTGAGCACGATGCTTATTACATGATAAAGGACAAGCTCAACGCCACTAAGAAAAGCCGCGACGCCTATATAGAACGTTTCATTGCCCCTATTGACGAGAAGCTGAAAGCAGCAGGGTTCAAGTTTCACATGAAGGGACGCACAAAGAGCATCCACAGCATCTGGCAGAAGATGAAGAAACAGCAGTGCGGCTTTGAAGGTATATACGACCTGTTCGCTATCCGAATTATACTCGATTCACCGCTTGAGCTTGAGAAAATGCAGTGCTGGCAGGTGTTCGCCATAATAACAAATATGTATCAGCCCAATCCGAAGCGTCTGCGTGACTGGCTCAGTGTGCCGAAGTCTAACGGTTACGAGAGCCTGCATATCACCGTGCTCGGACCTGAGAACAAATGGGTGGAGGTGCAGATACGTACCGAACGTATGGATGAGATTGCCGAGCGCGGACTGGCTGCCCACTGGCGATATAAGGGCATTAAGGGCGAGAGCGGGCTTGACGAATGGCTCAACAACATACGCACGGCACTGGAAAACAAGGACGACCTGCAGGTTATAGACCAGTTCAAGATGGACTTGTATGAAGACGAGGTATTCGTTTTCACGCCCAAGGGCGACCTTATGAAGTTTCCTAAGGGCGCAACGGTGCTTGACTTCGCTTACCGCATCCACTCAAACATAGGCAACAGGTGTACCGGCGCGCGGATAAACAATAAGGTTGTTACATTCCGTTATGTACTTAAGAACGGCGACCAGGTTGAGATACTTACCTCGACTTCACAGAAACCGAAGCAAGAATGGCTCAACATCGTGAAGACAAGCCGTGCCAAGACGAAGATACGCATGGCTCTGAAAGAGCTTCAGATAAAGGACGGGGCATACGCGAAGGAAATGTTCGAGCGCCGTCTGAAGAACCGTAAGATAGACTTTGACGAGAGCACGGTGTCACATCTTATCAAGAAGATGGGTTTCAAGGAGGCCAACGACTTCTACCGTCATCTGGCCGACGGGAGCGTAGACCTCAACCAGGCTATAGACACTTACCAGGAGCTGTTGCGCCACGGCAACAATATGGCGGGACAGTTGCCGGCACGCAGTGCTGAGGAATTCAGCTACGAGAACCCAAACGAGGAGCTGGCTTACGCCAACGATGATGTTCTCGTAATAGACCAGAACCTCAAGGGTGTCGACTATACGCTGTCAAAATGCTGTCATCCTATATACGGAGACAATGTGTTCGGTTTTGTTACCGTAAGCGGCGGAATAAAAATTCACCGTATGGACTGCCCCAATGCGCCGGAACTGCGCAAGCGTTTCGGTTACCGCATAGTCAAAGCCAAGTGGAGCGGCAAGGGTAAGTCGAAGTATTCTACTACATTGCGCATTATCGGCAACGATGATATCGGCATTGTAAACAACATCACGAGTATCATTTCAAAAGAGGAAAAAATCATGATGCGCAGCATTAACATCGACAGTAACGACGGTTTGTTCAGCGGTAATCTCGTGGTGGATGTCGAGGATACGTCGAAACTTGAACAGCTTATCAAGAAGCTGCGCAACGTTAAAGGCGTAAAACAGATTGTAAGATTGTGATTCAATTAAGAATTAAGAATGAAGAATTAAGAAAAGATGCCCTACCCGATAAATTACAAACAGCCTGTGTTTTTCTTAATTCTTCATTCTTAGCTCTTAATTCTTAGAAATGAACTTGTCAAGATAAGCCAAGCCTTTATCCGTGCAGCATCCACGCATGAATACAATGACGAACGTATGGAAAATCTCGTCCAACTTATACTTCTCGTAGAGACATGTCTGCATCACATAGGTCATAGCCGCGTCACCCATTTTGTTTACGATGTCATAGTTTAAGTCGCCACGGAAGAAGCCATGCTCGATGCCCTGCCGCATATACTCCTGTGAGCGGGCGGCCTGCTTCACGTTATGTTCTCTGAAGAAGCTGACAATCCTCTCATACTTCTCCATTTCCTTAAAGAACAGCGGGTTGATAGAGCCGAGGTCGTCCAGCTTCAGCTTAATGAAATAAACAATGACGTCCATTTCGTTCTCTGCTGTCATGGCATAGTCAGCAAGCCGTTTTGCCGTGCTCTCGTTCTCGTTGCGTAAACATTCAAAGAGCAAGTCTTCCTTATTATTGTAAATCTCGTAAAGAGTGCGTTTGGATATGCCGAGTTCGGTCGCTATGTCGTCCATACGCACTGCCTTTATGCCTTTCTTTTTGAAAAAAGACATAGCCGTATTGAGTATACGTTGCCTCAGACTCTCACGATAAACTGTCACATTGCTCGTTTTACGCATAAGATTAAATTTTATTTGCAAAGTTAATAATTTATTTCCGTAAAAAACTATTTGGCTTCATATATTTTTATTACATTTGCAAGGGATTAATTTACAAAATGAAATCAATCCTTTCTCACACGTTAGAACATGATAACACGATAAACATTATGGTAAACATCACTAAAGAAGCCGCTCTTGAATACCACTGCAGCGGTAAGCCCGGAAAGATTGAAGTAAAACCAACGAAGCCTTACACTACTCAGACTGACCTGAGCCTTGCTTATTCGCCAGGCGTTGCCTTTCCGTGTCTTGAAATACAGAAAAGCCCAAATGATGTCTATAAATATACAGACAAAGGAAATCTTGTGGCAGTAATCAGTAACGGAACGGCCGTGCTCGGCCTTGGCGATATAGGCGCAATGAGCGGTAAACCCGTAATGGAAGGCAAGGGCCTTCTGTTCAAGATTTACGGCGGCATTGACGTCTTTGACATAGAGGTAGACGAGAAAGACCCGGAGAAGTTCTGTGAGGCTGTGGAACGTATCGCCCCCACCTTCGGCGGAATTAACCTTGAAGACATCAAGGCTCCTGAGTGTTTCTACATCGAGGAGAGGCTCAAGCGCACGCTCGACATCCCCGTGATGCACGATGACCAGCACGGTACGGCCATTATATCCGCCGCCGGACTGAAGAACGCTCTCGAGGTAGCAGGCAAGGATATAACTGAAGTAAAGATAGTAGTCAATGGCGCGGGAGCTGCCGCAATATCATGTACCAAGCTGTACATGGCACTCGGCGCACGAAAGGAAAATATCGTTATGCTCGACTCCAAGGGAGTTATTACGAGCGACAGAGAAAACCTTACAGAGCAGAAACGTCTGTTCGCCACTGACCGCCGTGACGTGCATACCCTCGAGGAAGCTGTCAAGGGAGCCGATGTTTTCGTAGGTCTGTCAAAGGGAAACGTGCTCACTCAAGACATGGTGCGCTCAATGGCAGAAAAGCCGATAGTGTTTGCTCTGGCCAACCCTGTGCCCGAGATATCATACGAAGACGCAATGGCAAGTCGCCCGGACGTAATCATGAGCACAGGCCGTTCAGACTATCCTAATCAGATTAACAACGTGATAGGCTTCCCCTACATCTTCCGCGGCGCGCTCGACGTTCACGCAAAAGCCATTAATGAAGAGATGAAGATGGCTGCCGTGACCGCTATTGCAGACTTAGCCAAGCAGCCCGTGCCTGATGTGGTAAACGATGTGTATCAGGTAAACAACCTCACGTTCGGCCCGCTATACTTCATTCCAAAGCCCGTAGACCCACGTCTTATCACCGAAGTGTCGGCCGCTGTGGCCAAGGCTGCTATCGACAGCGGAGTCGCACGCAACACGATAACCGACTGGGAGGCATACAAGAACCACCTGCGTGAACTGCTCGGACAGGAGAGCAAGCTGACGCAGAACCTCTACGACACGGCCCGCAAGCATCCACAGCGCGTAGTATTTGCTGAAGGCATACACCCGACGATGCTTAAGGCTGCCGTTCAGGCCAAGAACGAAGGCATCTGTCACCCAATCCTTTTGGGTAATGACGAGCGCATAGCCAAACTGGCCAAAGAGCTTGACCTCAGTCTTGACGGCATTGAAATAGTAAATCTGCGCCACGACCGCGAGAACGACCGCCGCGAGCGTTACGCCCGCATACTCACCGACAAGCGGCAACGACAGGGCTACACTTTCCAGGAAGCCAACGACAAGATGTTCGAACGCAACTACTTCGGCATGATGATGGTAGAGACGGGTGAGGCCGATGCCTTTATCACCGGTCTTTACACAAAATACTCTAACACGATAAAGGTTGCCAAGGAGGTTATCGGCATACAGCCAGAATACAACCATTTCGGCACGATGCACATCCTGAATACAAAGAAAGGCGTGCTCTATCTTGCCGACACCCTTATCAACCGCCACCCTGACAAAGACGTGCTTGTAGACATCGCGCGGCTTAGCGCCAATACCGTAAGGTTCTTTAACGACGAGCCCCGCATAGCCATGATAAGCTATTCAAACTTCGGAACCGAAGAGGCAGGCAGCCCTGCTCAGGTACACGCAGCTGTAGAAGAGATGCAGCAACGTTACCCCGACCTTGTGATTGATGGCGAGATGCAGGTCAACTTCGCGCTTAACAGCAAGCTGCGCGACACAAAGTATCCCTTCTCACGCCTCAAAGGCAAGGATGTCAACACGCTGATATTCCCCAATCTGTCGAGTGCCAACAACGCCTACAAACTGTTGCAGGCCATTGACCCGGACACAGAAATCATCGGCCCGATACAGATGGGTCTGAACAAGCCGATACACTTCACCGATTTTGAGTGCTCTGTGCGCGACGTGGTTAATATCACCGCCGTGGCCGTAATTGACGCATACGTGCAGAAGATTAAGGAGGGCAGGAAATAAGAGGTCGCTTTTTTAACCGCCAAAACTTATAAAAAGGCCGGCACCGCGCGGTATAATGCGTTGCCGGCCTTTATTTTTTATCAACAGCCGTCAGGCGTAATAATGTCAGAACTCTTATTTTTTCATGCCGGCTTTTGTTCAGATGTTATAATTTGCGATGACAAATGCTGCGGGCTTAGCCTTGGAAAAGTTTCCGAATGAAAGATTTCCAAGACTTTTAATCATTATTTACTGATACTTTTTCTCCGGATAATTTAAATTTTCTACCTTTGCAGCTGGGAAACTCAGAAGAATATGTATTGTTCAAAACTATTGACAAGTATCCGTTGAGCAGGGCTAAACGTAAGTCTCATAAATCTCCATTCATTAACGTGGTGCATGTCAAGTTTGCATGATACAATTAAATAAACGAAAAGATTATGGATTTCATTGAATTGGCAAAAAGCAGGTATTCCTGCAAAAAGTTTGATTCGCGTCAGATTAGTAAGGAACAACTTGACACGATATTGGAGGCCGGACGGTTAGCTCCTACGGCCAAGAACCTTCAGGAACAGCATGTTTATGTAGCGCAGTCGGCTGAAGCCATTGCAAAGATTGACAAGCTGACGCCTTGCCGTTACGGTGCACCGACAGTGCTTATTGTGGCTTTTGATAAGAACAACACGTTTACCTATCCTGGACAGAAGTATGATTTAGGCATTGAGGATGCCACCATTGTGACAACCCACATGATGCTTTGCGCCAAGAGCATTGGCGTAGACAGTTGCTGGGTTAACTTCTTCGACCCCGACAAGATGGCAGAGGCATTCGTTCTTCCTGAGAACGAAGAGATTCTTACATGCCTTGCCCTTGGCTATGCCGCCGAAGGAGCTAAGCCGCTGCCTACTCACAGCAGCCGCAAGCCGATAGAAGATACCGTCAGCTACATTTAAACTGTTCAGACTTCTTCGTACATATTTGTCTTCCATGTATAACGGCTTTCACGATGATTTTCATGTGAATGAAGAATTGAAAAACAGAGTATTGCGATTAACATGAATATTGAAGAGTTACGTGACTATTGCTTATCAATGCCGGATGTTAGTGAAGCTACCCCTTTTGAGAAGTTCTCCAAAGGCAAGTTTACCATACTCGTGTTTTATGTCAGCGGTCATATGTTCTGCTATTTTAATGTTGACGACTTCACAAGCATCACCATAAAGTGCCAGCCGGAAAAGACAGCAGAGCTTAAGGAACATTATGCCGCCGTGGATAATCCGTTTAATGGAAACAAGAAATACTGGATAAGCATATGTCTGAATGAAGACATGGACGATAGTCAGATAAAAGAGTTGGTAAGAAACTCATACGATATCGTAAAGAAAAGATAAACCATGCAGATACTGCTTGCTTGTGCAAAGACAATGCACGATAATGTTAAAACCGGCTTGTTGCTGTCAACTTCTATATTTCAGCAGCAAGCCGATGGCTTTGTCCGTGATATGATGCAGTATGATGTGGACTCTATCTCCAGCATGCCGGGCTGCAACCGCCAGATTGCGACGCAGAACAAATTACGCTTCATGAGTTTCTTTGATGATGACAAACCGAAACTTCCGGCTGTCCTTGCTTATTATGGTCAGGCTTACAAGCACTTGAAAGCCGAGACCATGACAGAGGACGAGCTGCGCTTTGCAGATAAACACCTATAGATTACCTCGTTCCTGTATGGCTTGCTGCGCCCGCTTGACGGCATCAGGCCTTACCGTTTGGAGGGAAAGATTACGCTACCGTGTGCTGACGGCAGAAACCTTTTCGATTTCTGGAAGCCGTACATGACCGACGTTCTTATTGAGAGTGTCAAGGCAGATGGCGGTATTCTAATACATCTGGCAACAGAAGAGTTCCAGCATCTTTTTGATTGGAAGCGGGTCTGCGATGAAGTGCATGTAATCAAACCGATGTTTTATGTCCGCAAGGGCAACGACTTAAAGATGCAGGCCGTCTGGGCTAAGACGTGTCGCAGAGCAATAACCCGTTACATTATCAGCCACAGACTTACAGTGCCTGAGGAGCTGTCGGCTTTCAGTTATGAAGGCTTTGAGTATGACCCGGGCATAGACGAAGCAGATTTTCCGCATTTCGTTAAGCGTTAATAATTATTATTTTTCTCAAGAAACATCTCAAAAACAGTAAAAGGAATGAGGCTCATCCGCGGTTCAGGTGTATGGAGCTGAATTGCAAATCTTGGTATAAGCACCCTTCCTGCACATTGGTATTTTTTCCCGCTAAAAACAAAGCGCAATACACCTGAACTACGGATGACCCCGTTTGTGCCCTTTTATGTCACAATGCCGTTCCCGTTGTCGCAAAACGTGTTTTAGTGCCCGGTCAAAAGCAGAAAATCTCGGCTCTTGTTTTTGTTTTACGGGCAAATTACTGTATCTTTGTAAGCAAATTATTTATTATCATGAGAAAGTCTATATTATTTGTTGTTCTGTCACTTCTGCTTGTGACGGTGTGCGGCAGGGCGCAGAGAAAATACTCTGTTTATGCTGTAGGGTTCTATAATCAGGAAAATCTTTTTGACACATGCCATGATGAGGGCAAGAACGACAGTGAGTTTCTGCCGTCAGGCTCGTACCGCTGGACAGGGCTGAAATACTCTCACAAGCTGCGCAACATGGCGCGGGCTTTGGCCGACATGGGCACCGACGTGCTGCCCGGAGTGGGCTGTGCCGTGATAGGTTTGTCTGAGGTTGAGAACGCCAAGGTGCTTACCGACCTTACGGCTCAGGAGCCTTTACGCGCGCGTGGGTACAAATATGTACATGTGGAAGGCCCCGACAAGCGCGGCATTGACTGCGCGCTGCTCTATAATCCGGCTCTGTTTACGGTCAAGGACACTAACCTTGTGCCCTACGTGCCTGACGAGTCGATGCCAAAAAACTTTTTAACCCGTGGCTTCCTTACCGTTACGGGGGAAATGGCCGGCGAGCCTGTTGCCGTCATTGTGTGCCACTGGCCGAGCCGTTTCTCAGGCTCGTCTTACCGTGAGCGGGCCGCTTATTTAGTAAAGAACATCAAGGACTCTCTGTTGACGGCTGATCCGAAGATGAAGGTGATGGTGATAGGTGACATGAACGATGACCCGACGGACAAGAGCATGAAAGACATTCTAAGTGCCAAGGGCGACATTGACAATGTAGGCGACGGCGACATGTACAACCCTTGGTATGACATACTCGTAAAGCAGGGCACAGGCACGCTGTCTTACCGTGGCTCATGGAATCTCTTTGACCAGATTGTTATGACACCGAACATGGTTAACAGGAACGGTAAACGCGATTTTTCAACCCTGAAATACTGGAAAAACCAGATATTCCGCCGTGATTACCTGATAAACAGCGAGGGACGCTACAAAGGCACTCCGAAGCGTACACATGCCGGCGGAATATGGCTCGATGGCTTCAGTGACCACCTGCCCGTCGTGGTTTATCTCGCTAAAGAACAGAAATGAACGATATAGAGCAGCATCCGCTCGAGCCGTTCGTTCCGGCTGGCACGCGCCTGCTGATGCTCGGCAGCTTTCCGCCGGCGCGTAAACGCTGGTGCATGGACTTCTTCTACCCCAACTTCATCAATGATATGTGGCGCATCTTCGGCATCGTCTTCTTCGGTGACAAAGAGCATTTCGTTGACCGTGAGACGTCAGCTTTCCGCCGGGCAGATATAATACACTTCCTTACAGACCGCGGCATAGCACTGTATGACACGGCCCGCGCCGTAAGGCGGACTAAGAACACGGCGTCAGACAAAGACCTCGAAATAGTCACCCGGACAGATCTTGATGCCCTGCTGCGCCGCATACCCGGGTGTGTTGCCGTGGTAACAACCGGCCGGAAGGCTACTGATGTGTTCACGTCTCACTTTAATATGAAGCAGCCTAAGATCGGAACGGCCGAGCCTTTCACCTTTGACGGCCACCGGATGAGCCTGTACCGTATGCCGAGCAGCTCGCGGGCATACCCCATGAAGGTGGAGCACAAGGCAGAGTTCTACGACAAGATGTTCAGAGAATTAAAAATTAAGGAATAAGTATATGACTATAATAGGAATAGCCGGAGGCACAGGCTCGGGCAAGACAACCGTTGTAAGGAAAATTGTTGAGGCACTGCCGCCGGGACATGTCGTTGTGGTTCCGCAGGACTCGTATTACAACGATACGTCTGACATGATCGAGGAAGAGCGCCACGCCATAAATTTTGACCACCCTGACGCCTTTGACTGGAAACTGATGCTACATCAGGTGGGCGAGCTTCGCGACGGCAAAGCCATTGAGCAGCCCACTTACTCGTACCTGCTCTGCAACCGCTTGAAGGAGACCGTGCATATTGAGCCTCGCCCCGTAATAATCATTGAGGGCATAATGACCCTGCTGAACAGGAAGCTGCGTGACATGATGGACCTCAAGATATATGTTGACACCGACTCTGACGAACGCTTGATACGCAACATCCGGCGTGACATTATCGAGCGCGGACGTACGGTAGACATGGTTATCGACCGCTATCTAAAGGTGCTGAAACCCATGCACGAGCAGTTTATCGAGCCGACGAAGAAGTACGCTGACCTGATAATACCTCAGGGAGGTGAGAACCATACAGGTATAGACATACTCTGTAAGTATATCGAGGGAGTGGTGGAATAATAGCGGTGTGGCTATTGTTGCTTGTAAATGTCACGGGCTTTCCTGGTCTCACGGTATATCTTGAACGCGTTGACACACTCAGTGACCCCGTAAAGCAGGAGACACCAGCCCAATATCAGCAGCGGCAGAGATGCCGTCTCCATGGGCTTTATGATTACAAACAGACCTGCAACGAGGATTAGCGAAGGACCGGTCCAAAACCATACTGGCACTCTGAACACACGTCTCACGCTGACAAGAGCCATGAACTGATTGATTGCGCCGAGTATGATAAGCACTCCGAGACCGTACATCAGCGAGGTTACGAACACGTCTGGAATGATTACGAGTATAAGGCCGAGCAGCGTGCTGCCTATTCCGACAATGGGGAAAGGCAGCCGCGACGGCACTGCAAGGCGTCCGTCGCTGTCGTAAAGCCCGGCGTTTATCGTGTTTCTGCGCGCGTTAAGATAAGTAGCACACGATACAACGCCCGATATGAGGAACATTATGCCGATGACGATGGTTATGCCACGCACCGTGTTGTCAGGGTTATTGACGAGCAGTATGCCCGTGACTATTGCGCAGACGGCGCGGAACAGTGAGCTTTTTAATATCTTCATGGCTTTTAGGATAACCTGGTTTTATATGCAGATATAGTGAAAAAAGAAATTCAGATACGTTATGACCGTACTTTATCTTGTCCGCCACGGTGAGACCGTAGACAACGTAAACCATATAATGCAGGGACAGACGCAGGGAATGCTTACCGACAACGGACGTGAACAGGCACGTGTGGTGGCCCGCGAGATGACCGGCAGGCATATTGACGCTTTTGTCTCGAGCGACCTGAGGCGTGCCGTTGACACTTGCCGGATTATTGCCGGGTCTCACGGCTGCAGCGTGGTTACTACCAGACTGTTGCGCGAGCGTGACTGGGGTAGCTTCACCGGCCGCTATATCCCAGACCTGCAGAACGCTGACTGGCCCGATGACATTGAGCCGGTTGATGCCTTGAAAGAGCGTGCCGGCCGTTTCTTGGAGTTTATCAGAACGCAATATCCGGGCAAGACGGTGCTCGCCGTCGGTCACGGTATTATAAACAAGGCAGTGCAGTCAGTTTTTTACGGTAAGGCAATGAAGGACATCCCGCCAATGCGCAATGCCGAGGTGAGGCGGCTCGAGTTAACTTCTTCGTCTTGTTAGTGTTTATCTTCGTCCGCCGAAGTTGCCTCCACGCTTGCCGCTGCTGCCTCCCGGCGTGCTTTTAGGTGCTCCGCCATTGCGCTTGGCACCGCCCGTTGACGGGCGAGAGCCGTTGCTTCTGTTCACAGTAGGGCGGGATGCGCTACGCTTCGGTGTGAATGTGCTGCTTGGCTTGCGTTGGGCACGTGTGTCGGTTGAGTTGCGGTTGCCGTTAAAGTTTCTCTTCCCGCTACTGTTGGCGGGGCGTTTTACCGTGGTGCGCGTGCTGCTCTCGCGGTTGTTCCTTACGTTGCCTCGGTTTCCTTTGAATGCGGATTCAGGCCTTGTAATGTCCTTTTGCCGGTGTCGTCCGGTGTTGCCCTGTTTGCTACCGCTGCTGCCGGCATTGTTGAAGTTGCCCCGGTGCCCACTCTTGCTGAACTCCACCTTACGGTAACGGTCTCTCATACCGTGCCATTTGGCACTGTTCCCGTGGTGGAACGTGCGCCCCTTATACCAGCTTCGGCCACCGTTATGCCGCCGGCTGTGCCCTCCGCGGTAAGTAATGTAAATGTTTGTGCGCCCGAAGTAAAGAAAGTTGCGCCGCGGATAACGTGAGTAAATAGCAAAATGCCACACACCGGCGGCCCAGTAAAGCGGGCGGTAAAAGTACGTTGCGGCGCAGAACGCACGATATTGCCAGTCTAACAGAATGTAGCTCATGTCAAGGTTACGCTGTCTCCAGTAAGCCTCGTAAAGGTCATCAGGCGTGTTTACGCTCATCAGATAATCAAGATTTATCTCGTAAGCGGCATCGTATTGCTCCTCAGTCAGGTTCAGTTCGTAGGCCATTTTGTCCGTTAAGAACAATGCCTGGCCGCGTGCCTGTTCGTAACTCATGGCGCCGGCCGTGGATGTCAGGGTTATCAGGAGCGTCAGTATTATTACTATTCGTTTCATTATGAATAAGTTTTTTATGTTTTCCTGCTGCAAAGTAACACATAAAAAACTGCACGGTGAAAGGTTTTTCCCTAATCAAGGCGGGGGAAAACCCTATTTCGTGATAATGCGTTTTGGCTTACTGTAAAAGTCTCCGTTAAGGCAATAATATGCTGTTTACATGATAAAAAACGTTAAATAGTCCATTCCGCCGTAACGTTGTAACGTAAAAACAAGTATCTTTGCAAAACCAAAGCGTGCCGCAGGCGCGTTGTCAGTAGAGGGGGGTTGACCGGATTAGACAGCGGGTTGGAATGGTACGTAAGCACGCGGAGCGCAGTCTGTCGGCTCCTGAATCTCGGCAGTCGTAAATTTATCTGGCGAAAACAAGTACGCTCTCGCTGCCTAATCGAAGCATAGTAGATTATCGGCTTAATCCAGTCACGAGGTGACAGGACGAGACATCGCTCAGAGACTGTTGTTCCGAAGCTCTCTGGTAAAGCGGTGCGGTAAAATCGGGAATAGTCATATATGGCCTCGCATGTATGATGAAGATTTAGGGGATAAGGTCGTTGTTGGTTGTCCGGGTCTTGCAACGACACGAAAAGCGAATGCCGGAATAAGCGTGTAGAAAGCGTATGGTTTCCCTGTTTGGACGAGGGTTCGAATCCCTCCAGCTCCACAAAACTAAAGGCAAAATGTCTGATCGTCAGATACTTTGCCTTTTTCTATATGCAAAATTACCTGCTAATTGCCTACTATGTATTGATATAGATAAAACGGGTCACACGTGCCGCTCTTGTCATCAATCCAACCGTCAACACACCGCAGTTGTATATCATTATCCTTGTCCGTTTTGACGAGCAGCCGCATATTCTTGTCTATCCTGATAGAAAATATATGACGTTTTCCCAATGCAAACCGTCTATAAATAACGTCAGGATATACAGTGAGCTTGATGCCAACAGCAATGTCAGGAACGGATTTAAACGTAAAAGCCCTACGGTATAAAAAACTGCAATACAAATGAACAATGTATGCAAATACCAATATGTACCGGTCGAAGTCATCAGCAGATACTCCCATACAGGATGTTGCGAAATGCTGTTGATAAATAAAATTCACATCAAGTGCAATATTTCAGACAGGCATCTGTTAATATAGTTAGATTAGATTCTTTAAGAACTGCCATGAATATATATATATACCTGATTGCCGGAGTTTTCATTATAAGTGCTGCTTGTGGGTTTATTTTTATTCCGATTATACTCAACTTCTGTAAGGCGAAGAACCTTTACGATATTCCTAATCCGCGGAAAATACATAAAAACGCCGTCCCGCGGCTTGGCGGAACAGCCTTCATGCCGAGCATGTTCATAGCTTTTGCCGTAGCGGTTATGGCGTTTTATCCTTCAGGCCGCCACATAACCATAAGCTTGTGGAGCCTGCTGTTCTTGACGAGCATACTCCTTGTCTACGTAATTGGTCTTCTTGACGACGTCTTCGGGCTGTCTCCTGCGGTTAAACTCATTGTCCAGATTATCTCAGCTTGCATGCTTCCGCTGTCAGGTCTATACATCAATAATCTTTACGGGTTCATGGGGATAAACGGCGTTCCATACACAGCGGGGGTTCTGCTCTCGGTGTTTGTGACAGTGTTTATCGACAACGCCATCAATCTTATTGACGGCATCGACGGCTTGGCGGCCGGCCTTTCGATAATAGCCCTTGGCGGTTTTCTGTATATCTTCTCGTTGCAGGGCGTGTGGATTTACTCCGCTCTTATTGCCGGACTTATCGGTGTGCTTGTGGCTTTTATGTATTTCAACATCTTCGGCAGTGCAGATAAAAACCGGAAGATATTCATGGGTGATGCCGGCAGCCTCTCGCTTGGTTTCATTCTCGGCTTTCTCTGCGTGAAATACACAATGGATAATCCTGCGGCTATCAGCTGCCGGTATTTTGATTTCATCATGGCGTTCACACTGTTGGCCGTCCCCATGTTTGACGTAGTGAGAGTATCGCTCGTCAGGATTTATCATTGCAAGTCGCCGTTCAAGGCCGACAAGCGGCATATCCACCACAAGTGTATGCGTGCCGGACTGTCACAGCACCAGACTCTCGGCTGCATCGTGTGTCTGCAGCTTGTCTTTATCGCGGCCAACGCGCTGCTGCTTAATGTTATGAGCAACACGCTTGTTGTTGCCGTTGACATCGTTTTCTACATCTTCATCAATCTTATTCTCAACTTTTTCATACGTAAGCGGGAGCGTCTTGCACGCTCCTTTTGAGCCTGTATGCCGTATGCCGACAAAGCGTAAATCCATTTCAAGATGCCAAACCATGATGTCTTGAAGGAAATTTTACGCCATAGTAGATGGCATGGCTTTTTCTGTTAACAATATGTGACCTGCCGAGACGTCTTGCAAAAGATGACCTTTCAGCTTATGAAAGGCCGCCTGTTGGGCGGTAAAAGGTGGTCTCTTACACGCTGAAAGGTCACCTTTTATATTTCTTCTTTCATAAAGATGCGACGTATAAAAATAAATATGAATGTCCGCAAACATCCAATCAATAAATACGATGTTTGAATTCCGCCCTA
>C._urophasianus_2_cecum__coassemble_157_pt1 | contig 17578 bp, 14 predicted proteins | sample C__urophasianus_2_cecum__metabat2_low_PE_008 | metagenome-assembled genome bin C
TTGACTATTTACATTCTCTTTGGCGTGATTTTTTTATCTCATGGGTATTTCATAAAGATTTAGAATTTATTAATTATTATATTTACAATAAATTTTAAAAAACATAGAATGTGCCAACTATATGCAGACTTGCATTTTCAATTACACTAACAGTATATTCACCGCTTTCACACATTGAAAAATCGCACTCCAATCTATCATTTGCCGACATCTCGAATATTTCGGAAGCAATAGTTTCACCGTCTTTGGAGATTTTCACCTCGGCATCGTCTGCCCCATAATGGAAGCATAGGGTCAACATTCTGCCCAGTTCGTCATAAAATGAAGTTACAGCGGCACCTCGGTAAGGAGCACGAGCGACACTGCCGTTACCTTTAATTTCCTTTTTTATGATTCTCCAAGAAATGTTATTACCGTAATAATATGTTTCATCCGCATTTATACAAATCAACGCAAATACGCTAAAAACTGTTAAGAATAATCGTTTCATAAGATTTTATATTTATGTTTTAAATGTTTTCGTGACAGCAAAGTTATAAAAACAACGGTCTGACTTCCAAATTTTCACATGACATTTTTTCGTGAGTGTCACATCTTGTTTCTACAGATAAACTGCTGATTGTCAGAGTTTTAACCCACATTTTAGGGTGATTGGCAACACAAAAATGTGACGTTTGCAATGATTTATTTTGGTCAAGAAAAACTGAAAAACTTGCAAAGTAGGAATTAAATCATTAATTTTGAGCGTCAAAATAATTGCAACATGAAACACATCTTGCTCTTTTTGTTTCTCATCGTAACTGCCGTTACAGCCTGCAATAATCACGGTCTGACCTACAAAAAACTTGAGAAGGCAGACAGCCTTTTCATGAACGACAAGGACAGCGCAGCCTTGGATATTCTCACATCTATATCAAACGACGAGCTGGAAACTGAGGAAGAAAGGGCATATTATGACCTCCTGCTTACCTCCACACGATACAGACTCCGGCTGATTACAGACAAAGACACATTAAACAAGGCCTGCATAGAATATTACAGACGAACCGACGATAAGGAAAAACTGGCAAGGGCACTATATTATAAAGGTATGGCGATATATAAATTTGGAGATGTTGATACCACGATAAGGATGCTGAAAGAAGCCGAAAAATTAGCAAAAAAGACCGAAAATACGGCCATATTAAATTATATTTATATCAATCTGTCTGGAATAAATAACCATGTAGGCAACGCAAATACCTCATTAAAGTATGCAAAGATGTCGCTGCAGACTGCCAGACAGCGGAAAGATTACGCCATAACGTGCATATCTCTTACCAAAATCAGCGAGTCTTTTTCTTGTTTGAACAATCATGACAGCGCACTGTTTTATATCGAGAAAGCCATTCCTTACGTAAAATATCTGAGGAAATACGAACAGGCCGACCTGCTGGCAGACATCAGCGCAAGCTATTTCAACCTAGAACAGTTTGACAAGGCGGAGCAGTATATAAGGCAGGCAATAGCCGTTGAGCCGACAGACTACTGCTATTACATACTCGGGTCAGTATATCTTGAAACGGGACGCACGGCTGAGGCCGAGGTGCTGTGGAAGAAAGTGATAAGCACGGCCCACCCCGAGCTTAAGGCGGAGACGATGTTATGGCTGGCCGACCTTAAGCAGGCGGAAGGCAATGACCGCGAGGCGGCAGAGCTGCTGACCAGGGCCGAGGCCATGAAAGACAGTATGGAGAGGAGCAAGAAGGCGGAAAACACGCTGCGCCTGCAGAACGAAGCCGAGCGCACCGACGACCGGCAGCGGAGCAAGACGAGGCTCACCATTGTCGCGGCGGCCGCCGCTGGCGTGGCGGCAGTGCTTACATGGATTGCCGTATATCACAACAGGAGAGAAAACCTGACAAGGAAACGGCTCGAAAGCATAGAACAGCAGGAGAAGAAAGAAAAGCAGGAAATAGCCGGGCTGAAGGCCTCAGAGCATGAGAACACCAAAAAGATAAACGCCCTTAGCCGCAGACTGGAGGCACTGAGGGAGAGGCACGCCGCAATAATAGGCCTGGGACGGAAACACTGCGAGGAGATAACGGCGGGCGGCACGGTGGCCACTTGGAAGAAGAACGACTTCGAGGCGGCCATAGAATACTGCCGCACGGTAATGCCGGAGACGGTAAGCGGCATAGAGAGCCGGTACGGACGGCTGACGCCCTACAAAACGTTTTTCCTGCTGCTGACACATATCGGCGTGGCCGACGACGCCATTCCGCACGCCATGAACATGACGGCAGGTGCGGCACGCACCATGAAATACCGCCTGAAAAAGTTGTCATCAGAGGCTTCATGACCACGCCCTGCCCCGCGGCACGTCGCCGACAAGCTAAGTTATAGACATTCAACGGATTACAAAAGGCCACCTTTTGCGGCGCAAAAGGTGGCCTTTTAGCGTGCGATTGATGAACTTTTGGAATGTAAAAGGCCGTCAATCAGAAATCCGACGGTATCTACAAGCCTTGTCCTTTGGCGGCAGCCTGTTTCTCACCGACAAACTCTGGCAGGGCTTTCTCTACGGCATCTTTCACCGGTTGTATCGTGCCCACAAAACAATAAACCACCTTACCGTGCTTAAGAAGAATTATCTGAGGGAACTATTGATTAAGACTAAAATACATCTTATCTCTGTTCACAGGTGCTTACATCGCCAACGGCTGTGCTTGTAAAGGCAGCGGCTTAGGACAGCAGGCGCTTTACAATGGCTGAGATGACGCCGCCGTCGGCGCGGCCGGCCATCTGCTTTGTCGCCATACCCATTACGCGGCCCATGTCTTTCATGCTCGTAGCACCGGTCCGGGCGATTATTTCCTTCACGGCGGCCTCAATCTCGGCCTCGCTGAGAGCCTTGGGAAGGTATTCTTCGATGACGGCTACCTGCGCCAGCTCTTCATCGGCAAGGTCCTGACGGTTCTGTGCGGCGAACGTAGCGGCCGACTCCTTGCCCTGTTTTGCTAACTTTGAGAGCAGCTTCAGGGCGTCAGCGTCCTCGAGAGTGTCGTTAGCTCCGGGGGCTGTCTTTGCCTCGAGAAATACTTTCTTTATATTGCGCAAGGTCTCAAGACGTACCTTGTCGCGGGCCTTCATGGCCTCCTTGATGTCGTTGCTTACTTGTTCAAATAGTGCCATATTGTATTTAATTAGAAATTAAGAGTGAAAAGTGAAAAGTTAAAAATGAAGAATTAAGAGTTAAGAATTAAGAAAATATGCTTCCGCTGCCGTTCACCTTGACACCGATTTACGAGACATTTTTTCTTAATTCCTAACTCTTAATTCTTCATTTCTCACGCAAACTTTATCGTGCCTTGTATGGTTTTGCCGTCGTCAGAGTCAGCTTTCTTGTCGGTGCCGTTGGCCTGGTTCTTGATTTCCTCAAGCTCCTGACGAGTGCGCTTATATGTAGGCGTTGACTCAACTGACGAGATTACATCGTCGTTGTCAAGGTCTTCCTGACGGAAAATGTATATATGGGGACGGCGCTTGTACTTCGACGCCTTGCCGTCGCCGCCGTATATGCGTTCACGGCGGGCACGGCGCTCGGCCGCCTTCTCCTCTTCCTCGGCGCGGCGCTCGTTCTCCTCCTGGCTGTGTTTCTTGATGTGGCTGTCCATTCCGTCAACGTTCTCGATGCCGAAGCCCGTGGCAAGGATGGTAACCTTTATCTTGTCGCCCAGCTCAGGGTCGGTGGCGAGGCCCCATTTTATCTCGAACTTGGTGTCAAACTTTGCCATAAAGTCGTTCACGTCATTCATCTCTTCCATCATCAGACTGCCCTTGTTGTTGCCTTTCTCGCCGCTGAAGGATATGCTGAGAAGTATCTTCTTTGAGTTGAAGATGTCGTTGTCGTTGAGCAGCGGAGAGTTCAGCGCATCGTCAATAGCTTTCTTGACGCGGCCCTCGCCCTCGCCGTAGCCGGTGCTCATTATGGCCACGCCGCCGTCTTTAAGCACGGTCTTGACGTCGTTGAAGTCAAGGTTGATAAGTCCGTGGACGGTGATTATCTCCGCAATACTCTTCGCGGCTACGCTCAGGGTGTCGTCAGCCTTGCCGAAAGCATCGAGTATCGACAGCTCGGGATATATCTCGCGCAGACGCTCGTTGTTTATAACGAGCAGCGCATCAACGTGCTTCGACATCTCCTCAACGCCGTCGAGAGCCTGGTCAATCTTCTTTTCGCCCTCGAAACGGAAGGGGATTGTGACGATGCCGACAGTCAATATGCCTAACTCTTTTGAGACGCGGGCTATCACGGGGGCAGCTCCCGTGCCCGTTCCGCCGCCCATTCCGGCGGTGATAAATGCCATCTTAGTGCCGTCACTGAGCATTTTGCGCACGTCTTCGATGCTCTCCTCGGCGGCCTCACGTGCCTTCTCGGGCTTGTTTCCCGCACCGAGACCCTCCTTGCCGAGCTGCAGATGTACGGGCACGGGTGAGTCGTTGAGTGCCTGGTTGTCAGTGTTGCACAGCACGAACGACACATCATGTATGCCCTCACGATACATATGGTTGACAGCATTGCCGCCACCGCCGCCTACGCCGATAACCTTTATTATGCTCTTTTCTTTTTCGGGCTCACCGAAATCGACTATACTTCGTCTTTCAGTCATATCTTGTATGTTTTTATTCTTTTGTGAAATAAATAGCGCGGACGCTTACTCCTCAGGTTCTTTCAGGAACTTGTCCATCCAGTTCTTGAGCTTAGTCATGCGGCTCTTCATGCTCTTCTTTTCTTTATTCTGTTCCTCTTCAAGGCGCGCTTCCTCCTCAGCCTTGAGCTTGGCAGCCTCCTCAGCGGCCTTGCGGCGCTGCTCTTCGGCCTTGTTTTTCTCAGCTTCGGTCTGCACAACGCCAGGCTCCATCTCGCTCGCGCTACGCGGATTTTGGTGCTGGTCAACAGGTCTTGTTGTCGTCTTGCCGGACTTTTCAGCGCTGAAGAGATCCATGTTCTCGGGTGTCTCGTCACCGGCACAGTTCATGTCGCCCTTTATCAGCAGTCCAAGAACGGTGTTCATCATGCCGTTGTGAGCCGTGATGTCAGCATTATTTGACTTTATCGAAGGGGTAACAAACTTCGCTATGCGTATCTTCTCTATATGAGTGTGGTTGCGGAAAGCCTTGTCAATGTCCTTCATATTAGAGCCGCCACCGGTCAGGATGATACCTCCGAGCAGGCGGTCGGCATACTCTGAGGGCACCTGATACCACACGTTCTCGATTATTTCCTGCAGTCTGCCCTCCACAATCTCTATGAACTTGCGGCTCTCCACGCTGCGGTCGGCATCAATGGGGAGCATCAGTGAGTTGTCAATTTCGTTGTTGTCGGTGTACGCGCAGCCGTATTTCAGCTTCATCTTCTCGGCCTGAGCCTCGTCCATCTGCAGTGAGGCGATGTCCTTAGTGATGTTGTTGCCGCCTATGGGGATGACCGCCAGGTGGCGCAGAATGTTCTTATAATAGACAGAAACGGTGGTAGTGTCGGCGCCAAGGTCAACCAATACGCAGCCCGAACGCTTCTCGGCGTCAGACAATACACTGTCTGCCAAGGCTAACGGAGCCAAATACATCTCGGCAATAGCCACCTCGGCAGTCTCAAAACACTTGTTCAGACTGCGGTAAAAGGTCTTCCTCCACAGGATGTTAAGGAAGTTTCCTTCAAGCCGTGAGCACTGTATGCCGACGGGATCAATCTGCAACTGGTTGTCAACCTTATACTCCTGAGTGGCCGCGTCAAGGATTTCCTGGTCCTGATACGTCATGTTCCGGTTGATGTCCATCAGCTCGTTGACCATTTCCTGAGACACGACAGTGTCGGCGGGGAGGTCTTTCACGATGACGTTTTTCACGCTCCGGATTGACTGTCCGCCAACGCCTACGTACACCTGGGCTATCTCCGACTTAAGCGCGGCAGACAATTTCTTGACGATGTTGGATATACATTGCACCGTCTGATTTATGTTGTAAACAATTCCTTTGCGGATGAACGATGAAGAGTCCTCCTTTACCACGGCAAGCACGGATATGCTTCCGTCAAGGTTCTTCTTGCCCGCCATGCCCGTAATCTTTGACGAGCCGAGCTCTATTGCTACGATGAAATCCTTTGCTGCCATACGTTTCTTATTTTGTTTTCTTATGTTTTGTTGCTCTGTCTGTCACTTCTTTTTGCATATTATCTGGTTATCGAACTCAAGGTCGATGTACGAATACTTGTTCCATCCGGCCTTGCTGAGCCCGTACTTGTAGAACTTTGCAAGGCGGTCGAGCTTCGTTGAGACGAACTGGGCCGTCAGACGCTTGCGCCTGTTGATGTATTTCGTCTGCGGAAGTGCGCCGAGATAAACGATATGCTCACCCACACGGGGCACTAACTCGACGCCAAGGTCGGGCAGGATGTTTATCTGCACTATCTGGTTACGCCAGAACTCGTCCTTCATTATCTCGTTGGCGAGGTTGACAAGATACCTCCGCGCGTACCACTTTGATATGTGCCCGGTAGCTATTATCAGGTCTGACGTATAGTTGGAGTTGGGCATTATGCCGCCGTGGTCGTCTAAATAATAGTCGTCTCCGTTAACGCTTTTCACGCGGATGACCGGCAGGCGCTGCGTTATACTTATGTTCACGCAGCCGTCTTTGGTCTTAAAGCACTGCGCGGTCTTCACGAACGGGCTGTCTTTCAGCCTGTCCTCGATGTCGCGCGGATTGACATCGGCCATACGCTTCTTGAACGGATACAGGCGGCTGCGCTCTAAAATGCGCTTTATCTCGGCCGCGCTGAGAAATCCGTTTGTGCTCTCGTCCTCAATGTTTATTGACACCTTGGTGCACACGGGGTGGGTTTCCTTCGGGTGATTGAAGGCTGTCATGGCCAGCACCACGTACACGGCAAGGGCGGCGCAAAGGACTACAGTCAATGCTCTTTTGAGCTTATGCTTCATTTACTTGTACTTGCTTAAGAGGATTTTCTCTATTTGCGGCACATAGTTGTCAAGGTCGCCGGCGCCGAGAACGACAAGCACCTCAAAGTCGTGTGTCTTCACATACTCGGGCACGTCTTCCTTATGTATCATCTCCTTGTGCACTCCGGGGGCGAGATTGTCGTAGATCAGCTGCGACGTAACGCCGGGAACAGGCTGCTCGCGGGCCGGATATATGTCGCAGAGCACCACCTCGTCAAGCAGGCTGAGGCTCTCGGCGAAGTCCTTGTAGAAGTCGCGCGTGCGGCTGTACAGGTGCGGCTGGAATATGGCCGTTATCTTCTTGTTCCTGTAAAGCTCGCGTATGCTCATCGCGCTCTGGCGTATTTCCTTGGGGTGATGGGCGTAATCACTGAGGAATACGATGCGGTCGGTCTTTATCTTGAAGTCAAAGCGGCGCTCCACTCCGCGGTAAGTGCGCATGCCGTACTTCAGCTCCTCGGCCGTGCATCCGTTCAGCTGGGCCATGGCCATGGCGGCTACGGCGTTCTCGATGTTGACGGGCACGGGCTGGCCGAGGTGTATTCCGGGCACGCCCTCGACAGGTGAAACGAAGTCGAAGGTTATCTCGCCGTTGTCAATCACTACGTTGTCGGCATGGAAGTCGCCCTCAGTACGGCTGTAGGTGTACACCTTCACGCCCTCCTGCACGGCCGGTCTCATCTCTAATCCGGTATGTATGATAAGGGTGCCGCCGGGCTGAATGAGCGATGAATACTTGGTGAAGCTCTCAAGATAAGCCTCTTTGGTGCCGTAGATGTCGAGGTGGTCAGGGTCGGTAGACGTGATAACGCTCATCCACGGGCGCAGCCAGTGAAATGAGCGGTCGAACTCATCGGCCTCAATCACTACGTAGTCACTCTCGTTACTGAGGATGTAGTTGGAATCGTAGTTCTTCGATATTCCGCCGAGAAAGGCGTTGCAGTCAACGTGGCTCTGGTGCATTATGTGGGCGCACATGGCAGACGTGGTTGTCTTGCCGTGCGTTCCGGCCACGCAGAGGCCTTTGTGCGCACGCGTAAGCATGCCGAGCACCTGGGCGCGCTTCTCCACATCGAAGCCTTTCTCGCGGTAAAGCGCCAGCTCCTTATGGCCGGCGGGCACGGCGGGGGTGTAGACTACGAGCGTTGACTCCTTGCTGCGGCATGCGTGGGGAATCTCGTCTACGTTCTCCTCATAGTGTATCAGCATGCCCTCACGTTCGAGTTGTTCTGTCAGGGCAGACGGAGTTTTGTCGTAACCGGCAACCACCACGCCTCTGTGAAGGAAGTAGCGGGCGATGGCACTCATGCCGATGCCGCCCGCACCTATGAAATATACTGCTTTTATGTCGTTTAATTCCATTGTCGTATCTTAAGAATTTTAAGGGGCTGAGGGCGTTTTCCGCACCGCCTTGCTGCCGTGGCGGCGGCGTGGCGCGTCCCTGCCTGCCTTATCTTTTCCGGCCTCCGCGGGCTAATTTCACAACCTCACCGGCTATGATGTCAGCCGAGTCGGGCAGTGCCAGTTTCTTTATGTTGGCGCTGAGGACGGCCAGGCGCTCGTCGTCTTTCACAGTCTCTATGGCCAGCTCCACTACTGCCGCGGGCGCGTCGGCGTCTTTCACGTAGAGCGCCGCATCCTTGCTTACCAGCGCAAGGGCGTTTTTCGTCTGGTGATCCTCAGCCACGTTGGGCGAGGGAACGAGTATGACGGGCTTGCCTATCAGGCAAAACTCTGATATGCTGCTGGCTCCGGCACGGCTTATCACTATGTCGGCGGCCTTGTAAGCGGCGCCCATGTCGCTGATAAAGTCCGTCACCTTCAGCATGGGCAGGTCTGTGCGCCCCTTCAGCCGTTCGTTGATTGAGGCGTTATAGTACTTACCCGTCTGCCAGATAAACTGCACTCCCGATGTCTTTACGAGGTCGAGATGCTGCATTACGCTCTCGTTCACCGTTCTCGCACCGAGACTTCCGCCAACGATCAGCACTGTCTTCTTGTTTTCATCGAGCCCGAACTTGCGGCGTGCCTCGGCCTTTGTCAGCGTGGTGTCGAGCAAAGCCTGGCGCACCGGGTTGCCGGTTTTCATTATCTTGCCGGCCGGGAAGAAACGCTCCATGCCGTCATAGGCCACGCAGATGCGGTCTACCTTCTTGGCGAGTATCTTGTTCGTCACGCCGGCATACGAGTTCTGCTCCTGTATCAGGCACGGGATACCCCGCTTGGCGCACTCGTTCAGCATCGGCCCGCTGGCGTAACCGCCCACTCCGACGGCAGCCATCGGCCTGAACTCGCGTATGATTTTCTTGGCCATGCGCTGGCTTTTCCATATCTTGAAGAGCACGGCGACGTTCTTACACATATTCTTACGGTCAAAGCCGCATATCGGCAGACCGACAATGCGGTAGCCTGCGTCGGGCACGCGCTGCATCTCCATGCGCCCGAGAGCTCCCACAAAGAGTATGTCGGCATCGGGATGCTTGGCCCGTATGGCGTTGGCTATCGAGACGGCTGGGAAGATGTGGCCGCCCGTGCCGCCTCCGCTGATGATTATTCTGAGTCTGTCGTCCATAAAACCTCGCACCTTATTATTCCGCAAAAGTAATAATTTTTTTTGTTTTACTGCAATTTTGACTGACATTTTTCCGGCTTGTCTGAAAAATATGCGGCTTCATCGTAAAGCCCCTGCCGGGCTTACAGCCGCTCCCCTCGCCTGCCCTTACGCCGTCGGCAGCGATGCACCGCGATTTGACACTTTGTCTTTGTTTTACCGCATTGTGCTTACATATTGATTTTTCACAAAGCTTCTATTCTGCGATATTTGCACGCAAAGACAATGCGGACGCAAATATCGCGGAAATAAGTGTGCGGAATTAAATGGCGAGAAGTCAGCCACTTAGCATCAAAAGCATGCCAAGTGTGCAGACAGCAGACCGCCAGTCTGCATACAAAAGACGGTCTTTCGTCTTGCAGGACATGGCCTTTCAGACTCCCGTTGACGGCCTCCGGCACGGTAAAAGACGGCCGGCGGGATGCAGGGATGTGGCTTCTCTGTATATAATTTGCGGCAAAACGGACCGGAATATGTCCATTTTCATCGCAACGAACGCCGTGCTTTACCTTTTAAAAAGTCTGTTCCGGCGGAAAACCGTGACATTTTCCACGTGACATAATGACACCATCCGGGGCGTTATTGTTTCTTCCTGACAAATCCTGAAGCCGTAAACAACGCCTCTGCACTCTATCAAAAAGGCAATAAATGGAATGCTTATCTTAGCCAGCTTTCGGGGTTCAGCTTGGCCGTGCCGCGCCTTAACTGGAACTGTAGTATGTTGTCGCGGCCGAGAGTGCCTAAAGTCTGGCCTGTGCTTACCTTCTGTCCGCGGCTTACGCTGACAGATGCCAGGTTACAGTAGACGGAGATATAGTTGCCATGACGCACCATTACAATCATGCTTCCGTCAAAGTTGAACACTGCACTTACCTCTCCGTCGAACACCGAACGCACGCCGGCGCCCGTCTGCCCCTGTATGTTGATACCCTTGTTGTCGAGCCTTACGTTGTTAAGGCCCGGCACGGTGTACTGGCCGAAGTGGCTCACTATCTTGCACGAGCCGGCCAGCGGCATGGGCAGACGCCCCTTGTTACGCTCGAAACTGCCGCTCAGCTTGCGGTCACTGCTGTCCATCTCTGTGGCAGCCTTGGCTTTTTTCGTGGCCTTTGCCACCTCTCTGTCATTACGCTCGGCCTCAACACGCGCCTTACGTTCCGCCGCTATACGGTCTGCCTCGGCCTCTCGCGCGGCCTGTTCGGCTTTCTTACGTGCCGCTTCGTCCTTCCTGGCAGCCTCACGGGCTTCGGCTTTCAGGCGCTCCTCACGCTCCTTAGCCTCCTGCACACGCCGTGCGTTCTCCCTCGCGGCGGCCTCGGCGGCAGCCTTCTTGCGCGCCAGTTCCTCTGCCCTACGCTTCGCCGCGGCCTCCGCTTCGGCCTTCTTGCGGGCCTCGGCCTCGGCACGTGCCTTGGCCTTGGCTATCTCCTCGGCTATCAGCTTGTCAATGCGGGCGTTCAGTTCGGCGTCCTTCTTGCGCTGATCGACTATTACCCGCTGTATCGTTTTCTGCTGGCGTTGCAGGGTTTTCACCACGTTCTGCTGCTCCGTCTGCTTGGCTTGCAGGGCCGCGTGCTCCTGCTTGCCCTTGTCAAGCAGGGCGTTTTTCTGTCCCCTTACGAGCTGCAGCTCCTTGTGTTTCTCCTCTATCTGCCGTTGCTTTGCCTTCACCATCTCGCCCTGAGAGCGCTGATAGGCGGCGTATTCGCGCACAAAGCGCAGACGGCGGTACATCTGTGCGAAGTTCTTCGCGCTGAAGATGAACATCAGCTTGTCCTGAACGGTGCGCTTGCCGGCTAAGTACCGCATTGACTTTATGTACTTGGCCTTGCGGTCTTCAAGCTGTTGCCCGAGCGTGTTGAGCTGACTTTGCAGCATGCTTATGTTGCCGTCGATGTGAGTTATCTCGCTCTGTATGCCGTCGATAGACTTCCGGTGCTGGTCAATCTCAGTGCTTAGGGTCATCAGGTTGCCCAGACGCTTCTTCACATCGGCCTTGTTCGCACGCAGCAGACGTTCCTGCTCCTTTATCTTGCGCTGCACTCCGGCACGCTGGTTGCGCAGTCCCTTGATTGACGAATTTGAGTATTTTGCGGTTGATTTTTTCTTTTTCGCAGCGCGCTTCGTGGTCACACGCGTGGTCTTGGCCTTCTTCCGCGTAGTCTGTTTCCTGCTCTGCGCGAATGAAGGGCATATTAATAAAGCCGAAAAAAAGAGTATAAGGAGTTTCTTCATTTACATTTTCATAAGTCGCTTCAGGACATTCCGCACGTCAACCTGCCTGTATTTGCCCGGCACTGTGGTGAAAGTTTCCCAGTCGTCAGACATCTCTATACCGTTGATTGATATGTTCACAGACATTCCGGCGGCCTTCTTTACGGCGTCGCTCGTCATCTTCAGCGTCATGTCTGTCGGGAAGAGCTTTGTTCCGAGCGGCTCAAACGAGCCGTAACAGCACGTCACCGTAGTCGTTCCTGACGACGTACCGCTGTATGTTACGTCAACGTTCTTAATCAGACCGGTGGCCTTGTCGGCGTTCCAGGCATACGACATATCGCCCCGCTTGTATGAAATCACGGCATCGGGGCGTGCGTTGTTGAACGCAACTGTGAAGTTTCTGAGCGATGAATCCGTTATTTTTTGCGTCCCGGGAACGAAAAGCCTGTTCCAGAACATGGCCTGCAGGGTATAGAAATCAAGCCCGTTTTTCTGTAAAAAGTCAACATCGGCATAGTTGGCCTTGATATATTCCTTGTTCATGCGGTCCATAATGAGCACATAGTCCTTGGTGAACTCAAGACGCCCGACCTCCATCAGTCCGAACGGAGTAAGCTGTATGCGTATTACCTGGTCCTTCTTCATGCTTAAAGAACCCGACACTGAAATGTCTTTTGAACCGGTGTTGAGGGTAAACTTGATTTTAGACGTTACGCTGTTGGCATAGACTTCGTTGTCATAAACCTTTCTCAGGAAATCCCGCGACATCCCGGCGGCGTTCTCAGCGGTGACATTCTGCGCGGTAACTTTGCCTCCGCCGTCAACCAACGTCTTCTTACTGCCGCATGAGACAACCGCCAGCGACATCGCAACAAGCACCGTTCCGCATATCAGTCTGCACTTATTTTTCCACATATTTCTTAAGTTTTATCTTACGTCTCAGCACCGTTTCGTTCTCGGCACCTGCCTTCAGAGCCTCGTTCCAGCATTTAACGGCACCGTCAATGTCGCCCGTCTTGGCGTGAATGTCTCCCGCATGCTCGATTATTACGGCACTTTTCGTGGTGTCGTTCTTCACCGCCATGTCGATGTATTGCAGCGCCTCATCGTACTTCTCCTGCATGAACAGTATCCATGCGTAGGTGTCTAAATAGGTACTGTTGTCCGGTTCGGCCTGTACCGTGCGGTAACTCATTCTCGCGGCCTTCTCCAAATCCTTGTTCTCCACTGACAGATAATAGGCGTAGTTGTTAAGACAGCCGAGATTGTCGTCCTTCCATTGCAGGCACGAGTCATACGCGGCGTAAGCCCCCTCGGCGTCTCCCTTGTCGTGAAGGATGTCGCCCATGATGGCGTAAAAGTCGGAAACAAGGTTCGCGTTGCTCTCGTTGTTTATCTGACTGACGCCGCGGCGCAGCACTTCCAGCGCGCTGTCGTCATCGTCTTTCTGTATATACGCAAGGCCGAGGAAGTAATAAAAGGCCAGTTCATCAGGCGAATAGTCAAGCGCCTGACGTGAAAGCTCTATTACACGGTCGAAGTCCTGCTCGCTCCATACAGCCTGAAGAAGCTGCAGACGGGCACCTACGTTATCGGGAGAGATGGCCAGAACCGTCTCAAGAACCTGCGAGATAGAGTCTTGCGGCATCTTCTTCAGCGTCATGTATGCGGCATACAGCTCGGCCATGTCTGACGTTTCCTGCGGCTCGCTGAGTACTTTCTTGAACAGGTTGAGCACCTTCGTGCTGTCGCCTCCGTTCTTTTCATTGTCCGCAACGACCTGACGCATCAGTGCCATCTTGCCGTCAACGGGTGTCTTCGGGTTTATCAGCATCACCTCTTGCAGCGAGTCGGCACGCCGGGCCTGACCGGAGGTGCGGTAATAGTCAATCATCGACATGCGTACCATGACATTCTCAGGCTCAGCCTGCAGCACATCAAGATACTGGCGGTAAGCCTCGTCCAACTGTCCGTTCTGCAACAGCCAGTTGCCCATCATCACACGGTAGTTCATGTCGTTAGGATGTTTCTCCGACATTGACTTCAGTTCGTTGTACTCCTCCTGCTTCTTTCCTTGCAGAGAATAGACTCTCATCTTGGCAAGGGTGAGGTTCTCACTTGCGCCTTCAAGCGCTTCCATGCGGTTCAGCACGTCGAGCATCTTGTCAAAGTTCTTCTCTTTAGCGTAGAGTTGAACCAATATGTCGAGAACGTCCGAGCGTTCCGGACTGTTCTTGAACAGCTTCTCGTAAGCCTTTATTGCCTCGGGGATGTTGTTTACGCTGTAATATCCGCCTCCGAGGCGTTCCAAATAAGCGTTATTCCCGGGGCTAAGCTCCGACGCTTTCTTAACGTCGGCAAGGGCTGCGGAGTCACTTTCTATTATGCCGTCATAGAAAGAAAGCATGAAATAAGCCTCTGCCGCGTTTGGATTGATGTCGAGACAATGGCGCAGAAGGTCGTAAGCGGCGTCAAAGTTGCCGCTAATCTGCTGCTTTACGGCCTCATAATAATACATCTTGAAGCGCAGACTGTCGCTGTGGCTGACAGCGGGCAGCGCCTGACCGGCTTCCGCCGGCCGTGCGTCAGGCTGTGTGGTACGCACAGAAGTGCCGCAACCGCCGGCCGCAACCACCGCAATCAGGTACATAATAATATGTGAAATCCATCGTCTCATCTTTCCTTTTAGCATGAAAGGACACTGTTACTTCACTCCCGTATGGCCGTAGCCGCCGGCTCCGCGCTCGGTATCGTCAAGCGCCGGCACCTCCACAAGCTCCGCCGTGGCGTGCCGCGCGATAATCATCTGGGCAATGCGCTCGCCATCGTTGACAACGAAATCCTCTGATGACAGGTTCACAAGGAGCACCATTATCTCGCCTCTGTAGTCGGCATCAATGGTTCCGGGCGAGTTGAGTACGGTTATTCCGTGCTTCAGGGCGAGGCCGCTGCGCGGACGCACCTGCGCCTCATAGCCTGCGGGCAGCGCCATGTAAAGCCCCGTGGGGATGAGCTTCCGCTCAAGCGGACGCAACGTTACGGGCTCATCGATGTTGGCTCTTAAGTCCATTCCGGCACTCTGCGGCGTGGCGTATGCCGGCAGAGGGTGATGCCCTTTGTTGATAACCTTCACTTCTGTCATCATGTTTCTTCTTTTTCTTTTAAGTTGCAAAAATAATGATTTATATTCAGACAAGCACACTTTTACTGCTAAAAAGAAAGAATTTTGCCTTTTTTAGACTACTTTTGCAAGGGGTTTTACGTTCTTGTTACCCTCCCTTTACGAATTATGGATTTATAAATCACGCATTAACATGACAATGGACTGGAACCGGCTTATATCCAACAAGCGGCTCGGACAGGAGCACAAGCACACAACGAGACACGACGACCGCTCTGAATTCAAGCGGGACTACGACCGCCTGATATTCTCCGCGCCGTTCAGACGGATGCAGAACAAGACCCAGGTGTTCCCACTGCCGGGCAGCGTTTTCGTACACAACCGCCTGACTCACAGCCTCGAGGTGGCCAGCGTGGGACTCTCGCTCGGCAACGACGTGGCCCACGGCATAATGAGAAGCCGCCCCGAACTGACAAGCACACTGTTTCCGCAAATCGGAACTATCGTGAGCACGGCCTGCCTTGCCCACGACATGGGCAACCCTCCTTTCGGACATTCTGGCGAAAAGGCTATCCAGACATTCTTTACCGAGGGCGAAGGGCGCGCACTCAGGGAACAGGTAAGCCCCGGCTTCTGGGCAGACATCACTCATTTTGAAGGCAACGCCAACGCGTTCCGCCTCCTTGCCCACCGCTTCAAGGGGCGGCGTGACGGAGGGTTCGTCATGACTTACTCCACGCTTGCGTCGATAGTGAAGTATCCCTTCGCCTCAACCGCGGCCGGCAAGGGGCACGGCAAGTTCGGCTTCTTTATCTCCGAGGAGGATATTTTCAGACGTATCGCCGATGAATTAGGCATAATACGCCGCTCAGCCGACGGCTGTCCTACCGAGTACGCGCGTCATCCGCTTGTGTATCTGGTCGAGGCCGCCGACGACATCTGCTATGAGATAATGGACATTGAGGACGCTCATAAGCTGAAAATCGTCTCGTTTGAGGAGACCGAACGGCTTTTCCTGAATTTCTTCGATGAAAAGGGGCAAAATCATATACTGCAAAGGATTAAGGACGAGGGCATCACCGACAACAACGAGAAGGTGGTCTATATGCGCGCCTGCGTAATAGGGACGCTCGAAAAAGCCTGCGTAGACACTTTCCTGAGACACGAGACAGAGATTATGAACGGTGAATTCAGCGGCAGCCTAATCGGCAATATAGACGATGCAAGAGCCGAGGCTTACCGCCGGTGCGCTGCTCTGTCAAAGCGGAAGATATACAAGAGCAAACCGGTGCTTGACGTTGAGCTGAGCGGTTACCGCATAATGGAGACACTGATGGCGGCCATGACCGATGCGGCTGTAAACCCCGGGCGCTTTTATTCGCGCCAGCTTATCAGCCGTGTGAGCAGCCAGTATGACATCGACTCGCCTGACCTTGAGACACGTATCATGGCCGTCATCGACTATATCAGCGGCATGACAGACGTCTACGCGCTTGATATTTACCAGAAAATCAACGGCATCAGCCTGCCCATTGTATAGTTCTTTTTTAGTAGACAAGAGACAAGTCACCAGTAAACAATGGACGAGTTACCGGTGGACAATGGACGAGCAGACAAGTCGACAAGAAGAAAAGACTGCGAAATTAAGAATTAAGAAAATATGCAAATCTCTTTGTAAGGGGGAAACAAAAAAGGCGAGAAGGTGAGAAAGTGAGAAGGTGAGGCGATGGAAAAGACAAGGTAAAAGGGCAAAATAAAAGAGGTGAGAAAACGTGCAGACGTGTTTTCTCACCTTCTTTTTTATATATTTTATTTCTCCTTATAGATAACGCTGTTGGCGCCGGAGGTTATGTGCAGAGCCTCTGGATGTTCCTTTATGAAGGAGTCTATGTGGCGTATGCGCTTCTCTTCGAGTATCTCGTCAACGGCGATAAGTATGCCGGTCTCCTCAACGTCGCCAAAACCATAGTTGATGGCGGTGCCGAACATCTTCATCGTGGGGCTGAGTCCCATGTACGCATTGACCAGAGGCGGAATGTTGTAGCCTAACCTGCGTACCTCGCGGTTAAGTATTCTGTAATCCTCTTTGAACGTGTCCTCACAGAAAAGAGCCTTCAGTTCAGCCTCGTCGGTCTCTATTTTGAGCGGTTTCATCGGGATTACAAGGTTCTCGTCATCGTTGAAATGCTTCTTAAGGAAATACAGAATCATGTCTCTGCCCTTGCGTACGTAAGAGGGATACATCGTCATCTTGCCGAAAAGATACTTGATGTCCGGGCGTATGACGGTGAGCGCTCCGAGGCCGTCCCACAGGTTGTCGAGGGCGAAAAGGCTCTTTGCGCCCATCTTGGAGCTTTGGTATGCCGGCGCAACGAACGAGCGGCCAAGCTCTACTGTCCGGGGAAGATACTCCCTCATGAACTTCTCAGAGAAATGGAACATATGGCTCGTGGCGAGCACGGGCTGGCCTTCGGCATCGATGTCGGCATCGCATCCCAAGAGATAACGGTATCCGCCGATAATCTCCTCTTCCTCAGGATTCCACACGATAAGCTGCTTATAGCAGTTGTCGCACGTGTCAAACTCGTCTATGTCCATGCTTTTGCCGCTGCCGCCGCCGGCCTCGCG
>C._urophasianus_2_cecum__coassemble_161_pt1 | contig 17059 bp, 18 predicted proteins | sample C__urophasianus_2_cecum__metabat2_low_PE_008 | metagenome-assembled genome bin C
ATTTTTATAACACTATTATCTATTTTTCACGGCATTTGTCTGATGAACCCTTTTAGCCTGCAATAGGTGGCCTTTTACGTTGCAAAAGGTCACCTATTGCAAAAGCTTTGATAATAAAGCAGTTACAGAGCGAGCTTTTCTCTGTAGATAAATCATCTTTTTTATGACCCGCATATGTGGTTGCCGGCATCGTAAATTTGGCGATGTATTCCAGATATTTGCAGCGTATCTGATATTTTTTAGTACCTTTGCATACAGACATTGTGGAAAAATGAAAAAGTTTCTTGAATACGTCGCTGAAGACATTATCAGCAAATACGGGACTGACCTGTCGCGCATTGCCGTTGTTTTTCCAAACAAACGCGCGTCTCTGTTCCTCAATGAGCTATTGGCTAAGCACGCCGGCCGCCCTGTCTGGTCACCGGCTTACATCACAATCAGCGAATTTTTCAGCCAGCACTCTTCTCTTACCGTTGGAGATCCGATAAAACTGACATGTGATATATATAAATCTTTTATCGAATGTACCGGAATGGACGAGACTCTTGACCACTTCTATGGTTGGGGACAGATGCTTATCTCTGATTTTGACGACATCGACAAGAACATGGCTGATGCCTCTGACGTATTCAGAAACATAACAAATCTGCATGAACTTGACGACATCTCATATCTTGACGAGGAACAAAAGGAAATACTGAAACGGTTTTTCAGCAACTTCACCGACGGCAACGAGACTGAATTGAAAAGACGTTTCATGCAGCTATGGTGTCACCTTGAGGACATATACAACAACTTCCGCCGACGTCTCAGGCAGCAGGGCATTGCATACGAGGGCATGCTTTACCGCGAGGTTGCTACCGACACTGACATCGATTTCCGTCATGACACTTATCTGTTCGTTGGTTTCAATGTTATTCAGAAAGTAGAACAGCAGATATTCTCACGCCTCCAGAAGGACGGGAAGGCACGTTTCTACTGGGATTTCGACAACTATTACATGCCTACAGGCAAGCCGTCGGCACTTCCGCAGAACGAAGCCGGCCACTATGTGTCGCAATATATTCGGACATACCCTAATGAGCTCGACACGAACGATGACGGAATATACAACAATCTGAGAAAAAACAAATCAATAACCTACGTAAGTGCATCGACCGAAAACGTACAGGCACGATACATCAACACATGGCTTAAGGAGAACGGGAGGTACAACGACGGACGAAACGTTGCCATAGTGCTGTGTGACGAGTCGCTGCTGGCCACGGCGATACACTGCATACCCGAAGAGGTCGGAAGCGTAAACATAACTACGGGCTATCCTCTTTCGCTCACGGCAATATCGTCTTTCGTGCTGCAATTACTTGATTTACGCATCAACGGATATTCTGCTGCGAAGGGAACATTCAGGCTTAAGCATGTAATAGACGTGCTGTCACATCCATATTCGCAATATATTTCAGACAAATGCCAGACCTTAAAGGATACGCTTGTAAACGAACGTATCTACCACCCCACCCCGGCTGCAATCTCGCCTGACAGCGGACTTTCCACATTATTCAGTCCGCCCGACGGCAGCATACCGCCTACGCAATGGCTGATGAACGTGCTGAGGCTGATTGCCGGCAAATGCGGAAAGGCAGAAAGTGACCCTCTGACGCAAGAATCACTGTTCAGAATGTACACGTTATGCAACCGTATTGACGGTCTTGTCAGAGCAGGCGACCTCAACGTAGACGTCATCACGCTGCAGAAACTCATTATGCAGCTAATAAACTCTACGTCAATCCCGTTCCACGGAGAGCCTGTACAAGGCATACAGATAATGGGAATACTTGAAACGAGAAACATTGACTTTGACCATGTGCTCATCCTTTCGTGCAACGAAGGCAACATGCCGAAAGGCATAAACGATTCTTCGTTCATTCCATACTCAATAAGAAAGGCTAACGGACTTACCACAATAGACAACAAGGTGGCAATCTATGCTTATTACTTTTACAACCTGATACAGCGTGCCGATGACATAACGATCGCCTACAACAGCTCGACAGACAGCGGACACACGGGAGAGATGAGCCGCTTCATGCTGCAACTGATGATAGAGAGCGGCCACAATATACGTAGAATATCACTAAAGACAGGTCAGCGGGTGATTTTCACACGCCCCGTTGAAATACAAAAAGACGGCAAGACGCTAAAAGCGTTAGACGACCTGGCCTACATTTCGCCTACGTCAATCAACCGTTACATACGCTGCCCGTTGCAGTTTTACTTTAACAACATAGCAAAAATAGACGAGCCTGAAGACGATCCCGACGAGATGAGCAGCCGCGTTTTCGGCAACGTGTTCCACAACGCATCCGAGATACTTTATAAACAACTGAGAGACAAAAAAGGAACGGTAACGCGTGAAGCCATTGAATATGCCCTGAAACACAAGGAGCTAATAGCCGGGACAGTAGACAACGGCTTTGCAGAGACAATTCTTAAAGGGCAGACCGGCCGCCTGATAGAATATAACGGACTACAGCTTATCAACCGCGAGGTTATCATCCGCTATATCGAAAGACTGTTACAGATTGACCTTCGCCTGACCCCTCTCAGAATAAATGATGTGGAGGCGTCGATCCAAATGGATTCGGTGATAACTACAAGTAACGGTAAACGCACCGTAAAAATAGGCGGACGCATTGACCGCCTTGACCAGATTAACGATGAAGAGAACGGCGGTCAGCGGCTACGCATTATCGACTATAAGACCGGCAGATACTTGACGAAAAGCATAAATACGGTATATGAGATATTCAGTATGCCGCCCGAGCAGGGCAAACACGCCGACTATTTTCTGCAGACGATGCTTTACGCATGTATCATTAGACATGACAAGGCTCTCAACCAGGGCAATCTGCCGGTAAGCCCGGCCTTACTATTCATCCAGTATACGTCTGAAGACGACTATGACCCGACGCTCGCCATAGGTAAAAAACCAATAACCGACATTGCCGAATACGAAGAAGAGTTCACCGAAAGGCTGCGAGCCGTTGTGTCAGAGATATTTGAGCCGGACGTGCCTTTCCGGCCAACCGCAGACAAGACGGCCTGCGGACATTGCCCCTACAGCCGTCTGTGCGGTCTCTGAATTAACGCATAGAGTCGTCTACGAACGAGAGCGGAAGCAGGCTTTTCACATTATCGAGCACATAAATCATGTCTGAACCACAAAGATAAACCTTGATATCACGGCCGTAACGCTGCTCTAACTCGAGCAAAGCCTGGCGGCACGAGCCGCACGGAGTTACGGGATTATCTACAAATCCGTCAGCATTCCTTGCTGCAACGGCAATATGCGTCACAGCCAACTGCGGATAATTAGACTGTGCATTGAATATAGCGGCCCGTTCGGCACATATCGTTACGGAAAAAGCAGCATTCTCCTGATTGGCTCCGCGGATAACAGTGCCGTCTTCAAGTCTCACCGCCGCCCCTACACTAAAGTGTGAATAAGGCGAATAAGAATTATCCGTCGCCTCACGCGCAGCGTCAATCAGGCGACGTTCATCGGTCTGCAACTCGTCATAATGGCAGACGGTTACACTGATATTGATAGTTAAGCGTTCCATGTTATACTTTTTTTAACGTTACTCTTTCTTTATATATTCATAACATCCCATATCGGGAGCATCGTCGCGCGGCTGTCCGTCACGGTCGTACGGCAAGGCATAATCAGTGCTTGCATGGCCAATCGCAGGCGATTCGGCCTTCAGATGAAAGTCATAATGCTGCATGTCAATGTCTACAAGACGGAAATTCTCATCGCCTGACACGGCTGCCGTATCCTCAACTTCTTCCCAAATTACGTCTGTGAAGCTCTCGTCATCGGTTATTTCGGGTGTGCTCAGCAATGTGTTCACAAAGCGATAGTTAAACGGAACGTCACTTCCGCCCACAACACCGCTCATCATATCCTCGCCATATCCGGTGACAATGCTGTTGATACAGTCCATCCGTTGCAGCGGGATGTCGTTTCCTCCATAAACATTGGTGTACATCAGTGCCGCACCACGGTTGGAGTCAAACGGATAAAACTGGGCTATCGTACAATGTGTAAGTGCGACATTGCCGCCATAAACGGCCACACAATTATTTAAAGCATTGGTTATCTGGCAGTTGCGGACATCAACATTGCAGCCGACTGTCTTCAGACCGTAGCCCTGGCAGTTATGAACAGTACTGTTATATAACTGAAGCTTAAGCCGTGAAACGTCTGAAGAGTCACACACTATGCCGTCAAACGTACCGTGAACGTCAGTGTAAACCAGTTTGTTATTGTACGACGAGCTGTGAAATCTCACACCGCGCCACTGCCCACTGACCATATCATAGGGCAGATAGTCAAACATACTGTCAGTCCGGTCGCCCCTGAATATAATATTATTATCAGCCGTTCCTTCAGCGATAAGCGTGCCGTAGACGTCAATTCCGGCATCAGAATGGAAGTACAACGTAGTCCCCGGCTCTATGCGCAGTGTCGCCAGACTGTCTACCGTCAAACCTCCGTATATTACAACCGGCCGATCCATGCCGCTCAATGTCTGCTCGCCGGATATATGTACGTTTCTCAGCAGCGTGGCGTTCCATGTGTACGCATTGAGGTTTACCCTCTGCTCCACGCCGCTTTCGAGCCGGAACACAAGGTCGTCCTCCACTTTCTGCGGCCCCTCAAGGGCGTTCATGGGTGACGTCAGCTCTACAAACACTCTAAGGCTGTCGCCTTTTCTTATCTCTACATCATACACTTGAAAACCGGCCGTAGGACTGAGATATTCGCCGTCGACATTCACCCTGAAGCCAGTCTGATTGCCATTTTCCAGGCGTACGTTAGAACAGCGGATGCCATCATCCGTCCGGTTATATACCCAAAACGTGCGTGTAGATGACGGTACGGCAGCAAACACGGTGTCAACACGTACCGTATCGGTAGAGAATGTCAACAGAACAGAAGGCGACGAGCTGAAAGAATCATCGTCAGTGCACGCCACAGCCATCAGAACGGCCACGGCGCATAATACAAGTGAAAGTTTCTTACCCATGTGTTTATTTATAACGCCTGTCAGCCGATAATATTGTTTAAAGTGATTATTTCATCATCTGTATCAGATTTGAGTAATCATTGTTTTTAAGCAGGGCTTCAACGCTGATGCCTTTGTTGGCCGCCATGTATTTGCCAACGGCGCTGATGTAGTGTGACTTAAAGAATTTCTGACCGAGGGCGATGTTGCATACCCACATGATTTTACCTATATGCAGATCCCGCTCAATCTGAGTGCGCGCCTCAAAGTCGTTCATCGGATAAAGGCTGAGCAGGTAAAAGCTGAGACAGTCCGGCACAATGTTTTCTCTCGTCATGCTCTCTGTCTGTGACGGGAGGTAAAACTTCTTGTACAGCGGATAGTCACGGCCGAGGTATTTGTCAAGAGATATGCCGATAGACCGGTTCCCTATCACGATGCTCTGGTCAAGAGCACTTATCTGAGCATACACTTGCGGCACCGGTATACTGGGCACATACGCCTTCAGACGCCCGAACGCATCGTTCAGCCGGGCATTGATATCATCCATGTTGGCATACTGTGACTCGGCATCAGACAATATTTTCTGGAGCGTAGTGTCTTGGAAAAAAACAAGAAACTTATTGTTTATCTGCGGGTCATTGACCTCTCCGAGCCGTAAGACATCTTCAATCAGCGTACGCGTCTCGATAGGATAATCCATGTTCATCTGCTGGAGAGCCGAGAAGTCACCCGTAGTAAGATACTGGCTCTCAAGCCGATCATAGCGGCATACCATAATCTCATGCCCGCTCTCATCGTCTTCAAATGGCTTCAACTTAATATCGCAAGCCACGAAAACCATCAACGCAACTATAAGTAGACCCAGTACTTTTTTCACTCTTAAGCTGATTGTTTTGCAAAAATAATAAAAATTCATTGTAAATCAAACTTATTAGCTAAATAATTTAAATTATCATGCTTTTTCCGCTATATTTTTATTGCAACACACAAAAAATAACTAAAATTGCAAAATATATACAAATTCACCTCAGGCAACAAACAGTAAGAAATCACAATCAGCCTACAAAACCTTATGAAACCAGCAGGCTGACAAACGCCTTATCACCCTCAGCTCAACTAACTGATAGTCAGCATATTACAAAAGGCCACATTTTACAGGCTGAAAGGTAGCCTTTTACAGTCTGAAAGGTGACCTGTTAAAACGCAAAAGACGACCTTTCAGAAAGAATATGAAAATATTTCGCCTAATCAAAATTTTACGTTACCTTTGCAGACAAAGCAAAATCAAAAAATAATATATGGATAAGAAACTACTGACTGCTGTGCTGGTTTCGCTGATGACAATACCGGCATTCTCACAAAAGACATTCAACATCACAGTTGCCAACAACAGCCCTATGGACAAGACAAGCACCCCGGTAGTGCTCGGACTTGACGGTTATGGCGACGTTAAGTCAGCAATTGTAACGCTCGGAGGCAAGGAAATACCGTGCCAGCTCGACGACCTCGACCAGGACGGGCATCCGGATGAACTGTGCTTCTTGACAGATGTCGCAGCCAAGGAAGCTAAGAAATTCAACGTGACACTGTATAATGAGGGGCAACCGAGAGAATACACGCCGCAGGTGTACGTGGAAATGTTGCTCAGTAACAAGAAAGTCAAGGAGAGCAACAAGCAGAACCTTTACATATCTCAACTGACCGTGGATAACGGCACGAACCCTTACTGGGCTCTGCATCACCACGGCGCTGCATTTGAAAACGAGTTAGTGGCTTACCGTATTTACTTTGACCACCGTCAGACGGTTGACATCTACGGTAAATACAAGAAACAATTAGAGCTGAAGCAAACCCAGTTTTATCCGGACAAGGAGCAGAAGGCCGCACAATATGGCGATGACGTGCTGTGGGTTGGCTCTACTCTCGGCCTGGGAACACTCAGAGGATGGGACGGACAAAAGCCGACTATGCTGACAGACGTGGACAAGCGCAGCCAAAAGATAATATCACGCGGCCCGATACGCACCATTGTTGAGGTTAAGGACAAGGGGTGGACACCTCAGGGCGAGCGTCTAAATATGCAACCTGTCGACATGACGGCACTCTACACGCTTTATGCTGGAAGACGTGAGTGCAGCGTAGACGTTAAGTTTGACAGACCTGTAGGTGACTATCGGTTTTCAACCGGTTTAATAAACGTCAAAAACTCAACTGAATTTTCAGACAAGAAAGGCCTGCGCGGATGCTGGGGCACTGACTGGCCAGTGTCTGCCAAGGACAGCGCAGGCCACAAGCGTGAGACCGTTGGTTTAGGTATCTATATTCCTGAAAAGTATATCGTGAGCGAAGAACCTGCAAACAAAGACAACTACGCTTACGTTATAAAGACTGACACGGATGAACTGCATTACAAAATAACGTTTTGCAGCGATAACGAGACATTCGGATTTCACAGCGATAAAGAATGGTATGACTTCCTGAAAGAGTGGAAGGCCGACATGACTAATCCTGTAACAATAACCAAGGAGTAAGAAAAAACGATACCGGCCATGACGGATATTGTCATGGCCGGTATCGTTTTATATAATATCAGACCGGAAAGCGAGCTGCTATTTACGTCGCTTTAACTCAAGCTTTGGTATCTTCAGCTTCATTCCTTCAGTCACTTCTGCTATTCCGTTATGCACCTGTACATAACATTCCATACCCTCACCAAGGTAAAACCTTGATATTTTCTTTAACGTCTCGCCATGTTTAACGGTCACAGTTTCTGACGTCCCGACTATCCGATAAGCACCTGTATTGACCATACTGTGGGCGTTTTTAAGCTCCTGAGAACTCACATTCTCATGCATCGACTTATTTTCTTCCGGCGCAACCGTTTTCTTAGATTCAACCGTCTTCACCGTATCTGCCGCCGGTTTCACGACATTTACTCTTGACACCGTGTCTTCCCGCTGTGTAGTATCTGCTGTAACCTCTGTTGAATCAGGTTTGACTGCAACTTTTACAGTACGATACTTAACCACCGGAGAAACCGAACCGCGACCGTAATAATATCCTCCGGTAAAGGCTGCGGCTGCTATCAACAAGCAGATTAATGTAAAAAAGGCTGTTCGGTGACGTGAGAAGAAGCCATCTTCCACAGCCACATCTACTTCATCCTCATTGTCTTGGGGCTGTACAAGCTCTTGTTCTTCAGAACTTTCTGCATTCTCTTTACCGTCAGAAACATCTGTAACAACTGCCCTTACATTATGATTTTCGTTATCAGCTGAGCCTGAAAAGTCTTCACTTCCCGTGAGTTCGTCATCAGTCCCGTTTTCATTTCCAACCTCATTAACAGCTTTATCAACTGCTACAACAGCTTCTTCAGACGTTTCTTTATCGCCAACACCAGCCTCTACTGTATCCTCTTGAACTGTAACCTCAGGCTCAACGTTCTCTGTTACGCCTTGTTCTTCGCTCACGATGACTGCCTCATTCTCTGTTTCCGGCTCCCGGCCCATATCACCGGAACCGTCATTCTCAGTAAAATCTGCATCTTCCGGAACAGTCTCAGTTTCTTTTTCAGGCGTCTGCACGCTATTTATCTCGTCCAAATCAACACCTTCATTTAAGACAACCGTCTCAAACTGAGCAAACGGTTTGTTAACAAGGTCACGCATTATTGGGTCAGGAGTGAACGTAAGCTTACCGTGACTTTCTATAACTACACGTTCACCGGTGTTAACGTTCACACTCTCACGCTCACGAACATCTATGACTTTAAACGTTCCGAAGCCTTTAACCTTTACTATTTTATCGCTGTTGAGCCCTTCGTTGATAACATCAAAAAAAGCGGTCACGAACTTCTCGGCTTCCTGTTGTGACAAGCCGTGCTTTGAGACAACGGCTTGTGCAATATCAAGAATTGAAATCTTTGCCATTATCCCTCACCTCCGCTCTTTAATTTTTCCTTTATCGCAGCTATTGGTTTGAAAGCAAGCACGAGCTTCGGGGGCACAAGCATACGCTGCTTTGTCCCCGGATTAACAACAATGCGCTCCAGACGTTTCTTTACTTCAAAAGTCCCAAACTTAGGCACTGACACACTGTCGCCCCGCTGGAAGCATTCATTCATGGCGTCAATGACGGTATGAATCATTTTTTGCGTGTCGTCTTGAGTATATCCAAGGTGCTGGGACAATCCGGCAATAAAACTTCGGTTATTCATTATTGATGATTTTTTCGTGATTACGTTCCACGTCAGTTAGACAACAGTTCCGTATAAATCGAATTCTTCTGAGTCTGTAATTTTGACGTTATAAAAAGCTCCTGCACGCAAATGCCTGTCACCGACAGGTATCAAAACTTCAGGATCAACATCTGGAGAACTGAACTCTGTACGGCCAATATAATAATTCCCTTCCTTACGGTCAATAATAACTTTAAACACTTTACCAACATTTGATGCGGAAATCTCTGAACTTATATCCTGCTGTAAAGCCATCAATTTGTCAAGACGTGCCTGCTTTACTTCCTGCGGAACATTGTCTTCATAGTGCGTTGCGCTGTATGTGCCTTCTTCCTCTGAATAAGCGAAAGCGCCCATACGTTCAAAACGTGCCCACTTAGTAAACTCCATAAGCTCATTAAAATCCTCGTCCGTCTCATTGGGAAAACCAACCATTAACGTTGTACGAAGATGTATCCCGGGCACTTCCTGCCTTATCCGTTCTATAAGTTCATAAGTCTCGGCCTTCGTTATATGACGTCTCATCGCAGAAAGGACTTTGTCTGAGATGTGCTGTAAAGCTATATCAAGATATTTGCAGACGTTTTGCTTCTCTCGCATAACGTCTAACAGCTCATAAGGAAAATTCGTAGGATAAGCGTAATGCAGGCGTATCCACTTTACTCCTGGTATGTCTGCCATATCAGAAATCAAATCGGCAATGTGCCGTTTGCCGTCAATATCAATTCCATAATACGTCAATTCTTGGGCGATTATCTGAAACTCTTTCACCCCGGAAGCGACAAAAGACCTTACCTCGTCAAGTATCTCAGCCTTGGGACGACTTATATGGCGGCCTGTTATCAACGGTATTGCACAGTAAGCACAATGTCTGTCACAGCCTTCACTTATCTTTATATATGCATAATGATGCGGAGTTGTCAGCATCCGTTCGCCATTGCACGCCGGAACTTCAGCCTTACCTAAATCCGTCAACAACTGTTTGAAATCAAACTTACCGTAATATTTGTCCACTTGAGGTATCTCTTTTTCAAGCTCAGACTTATATCGCTGTGAAAGACAGCCCATAACAAACAGTTTGCTGATGCGTCCTCTGTCCTTTGCATCGGCAAACTCGAGTATAGTGTTTACACTTTCTTCCTTGGCATCACCGATAAATCCGCAGGTGTTTATGATGACAATCTCCCCTTGCGGATTTGCGCTGTCGTGTGTGCATTTATACCCATTAGCCTCAAATTGCTTCATCAACAGCTCACTGTCCACAAGATTCTTTGAGCAACCTAAGGTAATAAAGTCTATCTGATTCTTTTTCACTTTTCTACATTAAAGAGTGAATCTACAAACTGTGTCTTATTGAAAAGTTGCAAATCTTCCATCTTCTCACCTAATCCAATATACTTAACCGGTACTTTCAACTGGTCTGATATGCCAATCACAACTCCGCCCTTAGCTGTTCCATCGAGTTTTGTAATGGCAAGACTTGTTATCTGCGTTACAGCAGCAAACTGTTTAGCCTGTTCAAAAGCATTTTGACCAGTAGAACCGTCAAGCACTAATAACACTTCATCCGGCGCCTGAGGAAGAACTTTCTTCATAACATCCTTTATCTTCTTCAACTCATTCATCAATCCGACCTTGTTGTGAAGTCTTCCTGCCGTGTCAATAAGCACAACGTCAGCACCATTTGCTTTTGCCGAGCTCAGCGTATCAAAAGCGACACTGGCAGGGTCTGCGCCCATCTGCTGCTTCACTACAGGCACACCTACACGCTCACCCCAAATCGTAATCTGTTCAACGGCAGCGGCACGAAATGTATCAGCAGCTCCTAAATACACTTTCTTGCCTGCATTCTTAAACTGATATGCCAGCTTTCCAATAGTTGTTGTCTTGCCAACGCCGTTAACACCGACAACAAGAATTACGTATGGAGTATGGTCTGAAGGCAGTTCCCAGTTTTCATTATCCGTTGAGTTGTTCTCTGTCAACAAAGCAGATACCTCGTCACGAAGTATTGTGTTTAACTCTGACACTGACACATATTTGTCACGTGCGACACGTTCCTCAATGCGTCGGATTATCTTCAAAGTTGTGTCAACGCCGACATCTGACGTTATGAGCACTTCCTCCAAATTATCCAGAACATCATCATCGACCTTTGACTTTCCGGCAACAGCCCGCGCAATCTTGGAGAAAACGCTTTGTTTCGTCTTTTCCAGTCCTTTGTCAAGAGTATCCTTATTACTTTTGTTGAATAACCCAAATAATCCCATACGCTGTATTTTGCTACAAAATTAGTAAAATGAACTCACATCCACAACAAAAAAGGCCGCAAAAATCATTGCAGCCTTCTTTTAATATATATCTTAATATAATTAATTCTTAAAGAAATCCTTTACTGCCTCATTGGGCACCATTTGCTCATCAAAGATGTAAGCACCTGTCTTGGGGCTCTTAACCATCTTGATAACCTTTGTATAAGCGCGACCATCCTTTGAACCTTCGTGGAGGGTTGCAACGGTTTTCTTTGCCATCTTACTTCAGTATTTAATTTATTATTTTATCTCCTTATGAAGAGTCATCTTCTTCAGAATAGGATTATACTTCATTAACTCCATTCTCTCAGGGGTGTTCTTACGGTTCTTCGTCGTTACATAACGGCTCGTACCCGGCAGACCACTATTCTTCATCTCAGTGCACTCCAGTATTACTTGCACCCTATTGCCTTTAGCCTTCTTTGCCATGGTGATTATTCTCCTATAACTTTAATGTCTTTCCAATCACAGTAGCCTTTTGATACAGCCTGCTTCAAAGCAGCGTCCAAGCCTACCTTGTTAATAAGACGCAAGCCGGCTGCACTTATCTTCAAGCTTATCCAGCACTGCTCTTCTACATAATAGAATTTCTTTCTGAACAAGTTCACATCAAAGGTACGCTTTGTGCGATGCTTTGAGTGTGAAACATTATTCCCTATCTGGGCTTTCTTACCAGTTATTTGACAAATCTTCGACATTGCTATCTACCTTTTTTGTTTTAATTTTTGATACTTATTCCAAACAGAGTGCAAAATTACCAACTTTTTCCGAATGTGCAAAATATTTACGGCAATAATAAGTCTTTTAATTATTTTTAGTATTGATAACGTTCACAAGTGCGACAAAATCGTATCATGCGCCCATAAAAGGAGACTTAACCGTGCCTTCATCTTCCTGCTGATTATCATCCTTCAGCCTTTCTTTAAGATAGTCAAGGAACAGCTGTAAAGCCTTTGTCGTAGCGTTTGAAAGATTAAGCTCACGTCCATTGTCCTCTTCTATCTTCAGCGTAATGACATCATCCTCACTTCCGCAGGCCAGCCAAATCGTTCCAACGGGTATCTCGTGAGTACCGCCAGACGGGCCGGCAACTCCCGTTGCTGATATGGCGTAGTCAACATCAAGAGCTTTTATCGCACCTTTCACCATGGCTATGGCAACATCCTCACATACAGCGGTATTCTCTTCAAGCACATCATGGCTGACACCCAGTATCTTTTCCTTTATTTCATTCGTATATGAAACAATGCTGCCTTTAAAATAATTTGACGCGCCAGGCATCAATATTATTGCCTCAGCAATTCTACCGCCGGTACAACTTTCAGCCGTACCGAGCGTTTTACCCTTTTCCCAGATAAACTGGCTGATTTCCCTGCTTAATATTTTATTTTCAAAATCCATACTTTTATATTTTATTGGAATGTAACTTTTGAGAATGCCGGCCGGTCAATCGGACAAAAGTCCTTGTCAAGATACTTATAATAACCAGTGATACCTATCATCGCGGCGTTATCCGTAGTATAGCTGAACTTTGGTATATATATCGTCCAGCCATATTTCTCAGCATATTCGTGAAAAGCATTTCTCAGCCCGGTGTTGGCACTTACGCCTCCGGCTACAGCCACATGCTTGATGCCTGTCTGCTTGACGGCCAGTTTGAGTTTCTTCATCAGGATGTCAACAATTGTGAACTCAAGACTTGCCGCAAGGTCTTCCTTATGATGTTCTATGAAATCAGGGTCTTCTTTCACCCACTCTCGCAGACTGTAAAGAAAAGAAGTCTTCAGTCCGCTGAAGCTGTAATCTAATCCTGGTATATGCGGTTCAGAGAATGTATAAGCATGAGGGTTACCCTGACGGGCCAGCCTATCGATAATCGGACCGCCCGGATACCCCAGCCCCATTACTTTAGAGCATTTGTCAATGGCCTCGCCGGCCGCGTCGTCTATTGTCTGTCCGAGCACCTCCATGTCATTATAAGCGTTGACCTTTACTATCTGTGAATTGCCGCCGCTGACTAACAAGCAGATGAATGGTAACGGAGGAGCCGACAGGTCATCGTCACTTTCCTTAATGAAATGAGCCATTACGTGCCCCTGAAGGTGGTTTACGTCTATCAACGGGATGTTCAGTGAGCGCGCAAAACCTTTGGCAAAGCTTACACCTACCAGCAACGAGCCCATCAGACCCGGTCCGCGAGTAAACGCTACCGCTGAAAGCTGCTTTTTATCGACGCCAGCCCGCTTCAGTGCCTGGTCAACTACAGGCACTACGTTCTGCTGATGAGCGCGTGAAGCAAGCTCCGGAACCACTCCGCCGTATGCCTTGTGTACTTCCTGCGAAGCCGTAACATTACTCAGCAGCACGCCGTTACGCAGCACGGCGGCCGACGTATCGTCACAGCTACTCTCTATACCTAATATATATACGTTTTCCATAAATCTCATTACTTATTTTATGCTGAGAGTATCTCTACTCCGTGTTCAGTCATAACGAACGTATGCTCCCATTGGGCGCTGGGCTTCTCGTCGCCGGTTATCACCTCCCAACCATACGGGTCGTCAGTATCGATAAACACTTTCCATGTACCAATGTTGACCATCGGCTCTATAGTAAACACCATGCCGGGAACAAGCAGCATACCCGAACCTTTATGACCGAAATGCAACACTTCAGGTTCTTCATGGAACTCAAGGCCAACGCCGTGTCCGCACAAGTCGCGCACAATGCCGTAATGATATTTGTCTGCATGTTTCTGTATGGCGTGACCTATGTCACCTACAAATCCGTAAGGCTTTGCCGCCTCGGCACCTATCTCGAGACATTCCTTGGCCACACGTACAAGCTGTTCTTTCTCGGGAGTTGTCTTTCCGATTATAAACATACGTGAAGCGTCGGCATAATATCCGTCAAGTATTGTCGTAAAGTCAACATTTACGATGTCGCCTTCCTGCAAGATGTCCGTTTCCTTGGGTATGCCGTGGCACACCACTTCGTTTATACTTGTGCAGACGCTCTTCGGAAATCCCTCATAATTAAGGCATGCAGGCGTTGCGCCGTGGCTTGTGCAATAGTCATAGCATATCTTGTCTATCTCGGCAGTGCTCATGCCGGCATGTATGTGTGCTGCCACTTCATCAAGCACACCGCTGTTAATCACGCCGCTCTTACGTATGCCTTCAATCTGTTCAGGTGTCTTTATCAGATTGCGTGTGGGCACTAATTTGCCTTTGTTCTCCCAGTACATCACCTTTTTATCCATTTCAGTAATCGGCTGACCGGGAACCGTATGCCATCTTTTTCTTTTATTGAACATCGTCTTACAACATAAAAACTTATGTGCAAAAGTACTAACTTTATAGCAAATCAGAATACTTTTGCCCGTGTTATTTTAATTCAGTTACCATTTAACGCATCGAGCACGTCAGCAAGATGTCCTGTCCAGTCTTCACCGTTCTTCGGGCACATAGTGTTGAAACCGAGATGCTTGCCTGCCTCGATGTTGCGCTGACCGTCATCTACGAACAATGATTCCTCCGGTTCTATCCCTTCGTTATCTATCACTGCCTGGAAAAACCTCTCATCCGGCTTCATCACGCCAAGGCGGAAACTCAGATACAGGGCATCAAAATAGTCTCTCAGTGACGCCTTGCCGCCATCGAAATCGTTACTTAGTGCCCAGCTCATCATGAATGGATTAGTGTTCGACAGCAGTATCAGGCGATAGCTCTTGCCGCGTAAGTCGCACAGAGCCTTAAGGTTACGCGCCGGCACATCCTTTCTGTATCCTAACCAGCAGTACTTACACTCGTCAAATGTCAGTTCTCTTCCAACGACGCGGCTCAGCTCTGAGCGGAACTCTTCTGCCGTAATCCTGCCTTCTTCCACGTCTCCGAATATTCCGGATTGTGTATATGGGTCAAGATATGTCTCGGCATCTGTCAGTCCTATCTCTTTAAAACGGCGCAAAGCTTCGTCTTGGTCTATCGTCATTATCACGCCGCCTAAGTCGAATATAATGTTCTTTATCATCAGGTTGTGGGGTTATCGGGTTCTGGGGTTTTTAGGTTATTGGGTTGTGAGGTTATCGGGTTGTGAGGTTATCGGGTTGTGGGGTTATCGGGTTGTGGGGTTATCGGGTTCTGAGGTTATCGGGTTTTCAGTTATGAGTTTACCTAACTACCGCAGAACCCGGAACCGTTAAACCGTAAAACCTTTCTAACCGCAAAACCACATAACCGTATAACCCTCCAACCGTAAACCTATCAAACCGCCAAAATCACATTAATAATGCTTTATCGCGCGGTCCATTTCACGGCGGTCTTCCTTTTCTTTCAAGGTCTGGCGCTTGTCATACTCCTTCTTTCCTTTAGCAAGAGCGATGTCTACTTTAGCCCGCCCTTTAGCGTCTATGAACACAAGCGTGGGCACAATAGTGAAACCAACCTGTTTGGTGGCCTCCTGCAACTTGCGTATTTCCTTTTTCGTAAGCAGCAGCTTGCGGTCGCGCTTCGCCTCATGATTGTTGTATGAACCGAAGAAATATGGCGATATATTCATTCCTTTCACCCATATTTCGCCGTTATGTATATAGCAATAGCTGTCAACCAGCGAGGCCTTGCCCTGCCTGATCGACTTTATCTCGGTTCCAGTTAACACTATACCGGCCGTATATGTCTCGACAAAGAAATATTCAAACGAGGCTTTCTTGTTCCTTATGCTTACCGGGCTTTTCTTTCTTATCTGTTCGTCCTGCCTGTTCATCTTTCTATAATACGTTTTTCATCTTTCTATCTGAGCAAAACGCCCGATGTGACTGTCTACGTATTCAGCTATCCCGGCCGTCCACTCCTCTTCATTTTCTACAAACTTATCGTCAAGCTCGTCAAACTCGGGATATTGCTCAAACATCTCCATAAACTCCTCATCTGTGCAATCGCGCTTTATCTCACGGCCGTATTTACGGAAAAGACGGCCGGCTTTATTTATTACAGCAGCCAGGTCGTCAAGCCCCCATTCCCTTAGCACCTTTGCAAAGGGATTGAAGAAAAAAAACTTGCCGTATCCATTGCATATCAGCTGGACGAAACCGCCGTCCATAACCTCGTCACGCAGGATTTTATACCCTGCGAGCGTAACCTGGTCATAGTTCAGATTGACAAACATCTCTGAAGTGATTGTATCATTGAAAGGCTTATATATGGCATCGAAAAACACTTCCAAAAACTCATCATAGCCTTTCGCTGCGGCTTCTTTCATGTCTGCTTCTTTTACGATAATAGTGGTCATAGTCACACTTTATATACATTTCAATATGCAAAGATAAGCCAAACCTAAGACAATGCAAAATAAATGCGGACTTTTTCAGCAGACGAATTTACCATTGTATAATTTTTAATCGTTGTATATTTGCATAAACTTACAACATCAAAGTG
>C._urophasianus_2_cecum__coassemble_162_pt1 | contig 16956 bp, 14 predicted proteins | sample C__urophasianus_2_cecum__metabat2_low_PE_008 | metagenome-assembled genome bin C
CGACTACGGCTGCCCCCTGCGCCGCTACGCCTTCGAGCCGATGACGGTGCAGACCCTCACCCGGATGCGGAGCGACATCAGCCGCGCCGTCGCCCGCTTCGAGCCGCGCGTCGAGCTGGAGGACGTGTCGTTCGAGGAGCGGCCTGCGGAGGGCGTGCTGCTGATACACGTCAGCTACACCGTCGTCCGCACCAACCACCGCAGCAACATGGTCTATCCCTTCTACCTGAACGAGGGGACGAATATAGAAACAAAATAAAAAAGAAAGACAAATATGAAAAGAAACAGACTTTTTACAGCAATCACCCTTGCGGCGGCGTTGGCAATGACCGCCTGCACGCAGGACGAACTGGCGGACAACAATATGCTGCCCGAAGGCATGTACCCGCTGGAGATAGCCTCCGTTACCTTAGCGGTAGAAAGCAGCGAGCAGCCGTGGACGCGCGTCCGTGAGAATGCGGACGGCACGGGCAGCACGTTCTTTTATGGCGATACCATCACCGTCAGTCTGAACGGTGAAAACGCCACTTATACATACAACGGCAGTACTTGGACTTCTGATGCTCCCCTTTATTGGCGGGACACGCAGATGTCCACCATCACCGCTTGGTATGCTTCGCCCGAAGAAACGGATGGCACTATTTCCCTTGCCGACCAGTCTTCCGGGCTGGCATACGTGCTGAGCGGTACGGGGAATGGAATATATAACACCCCCGTCACGCTCACCTTTACCCACTCTCTTGCCAAGGTACAGGTAAGGTTCACCGGAGGCAATGCCCACAAGGTGGCTGACGTGAAGATAAAGAGCTACACCTCCTGCACCCACAACCAGGGCACGGTAAGCACGGAGGGTGCCAGCGAAGGTTGGATTACGATGCACAAAGCCACCTACAACGATGCAACGTGCTGGGAGGCCAACGTGGTGCCCGGCTACCAGATAACGAAGTTCAAGGTAAACGGCACGGAAGGCACGCTGGACAATGGCGGCATCACCCCCGAAGCCGGGAAGCTGCATAAGATAACCCTCAGCGTAAAGCCGATAACGATCGAGGACGGAAATACCATCTCCGAACCGGGCGACTACATCCTGACCGGCACCATCAGCCAAGGGGTGACCCTGACTAACAACGATATCCGGCTGACATTGAAGGATGTGACATCCAATATTTCCGGTTCGAAAAGTTCCACTGTCACCGTAAACGGCTGCACGCCGGCCATCATCATCGAAGGAAGCAACACTTTATCCTCAACCGGAGCGTACACCGGCGGCATAAATGCAATAAACAATGGGAACATTGTCATAGAAGGAAGCGGCACGCTGACCATCAACGCTACGGGCACCGAAAACACGGCCATAGGCGCACGCCGCGACGGCCCTTACGCATGCGGAAACATCACCATACGGGGAATCACTTTGAATATTGAGAATTCTGCTGTCGGTATTGGCGGTGCGCCAAATGCCGGATGCGGGAATATCACCATAGAAAATGCCACCGTGAACGTCGCGGGAGGACCCGCCATAGGAGCAAGCAACAGCGGTTATACAGGCGTTAACACAGTTTGTGGCGACATTACGATTACCAACACCAATCTTACGGCTACCGGCAATGGTTCTTCGGTGGCCATCGGGTGCGGGAACCTGAGTAACGGCGCCGGCAATACGTGCGGAAACATCACCATCGTGAACACCGGCAAGACCGAAAGCGAGATACTTTCCACAATAAACGGCGACAGCGGCGCAAAGAAGATAGGCAAAGGCAGCGGAGGCACTTCCACCTGCGGCACGGTGACCATCACATCGAGCGACGGCACAAGCACCTATCCAGACGGAGTGCCGGACTGAAAAGTGGCAATTTAGTAGGAGGATTGATTCTGGTGGCGGAATAAGACAGAGATATTACCTTTGCTCATGGTTCCGATTACGCGGTAGCCGTTCACACCGTATACATTTAACAGGAAGTTGCTGTTCATCGTGTTTTGTTTTTTGTTTGTATACAAATATACGGTTTTTACGGCAACTTCCTTACTTTTTATATTTACATACACCTGAACTGCGGATGACCCTGTTAGATTATAAAAGGTGACTTTTTGCAATCTAATTTGTGACCTTTTGCAATATGACTGATAACATCTTGATTATTAAGAGGTTGTAAAACAGGCGTTGAAATATTAAGCCTTTATGCCTCTGCCTTCGTTTTGCATTGCCTCAGGTTTGGAGTATCTTTATGAATATAGGCTGCGCCTCGGAAGTGAAAACAAAAGTTCGTTTCTTTCACTTTTATTTTGTACTTCGCTCGGCTTGCACTATCTTTGCACGTTAAAACGTGACGAACATGGTCAACAGATACGATGACAACAGAAAAAACGACTACATTTATCTTGATGTAACAACAGAAAAACTGTTGCTTGAGTTCCTTTTTGAAAGCGTAACCAATGCCAGCCGTACAAAGATTAAGGCCATTCTGAAAGGTCGCGGCATAAAGGTAGACGGCAAGACTGTCAGCCAGTTTGACTATCAGTTGAAGCCAGGTATGAAGGTAGCCGTCAGCATACATAAACGTGAGGGCATGCAGCTAAGGAGCCGTTACGTAAAGTTGGTGTATGAGGACAGGTATCTTGCTGTGATTGAGAAGAACGCGGGTATACTGTCAATGGCGGCAGGCCACAGTTCGCTGAACGTGAAGGCCGTGCTCGATGATTATTTCGTCAAGAGTCATCAGCGGTGTACAGCTCATGTCGTACACCGGCTTGACCGTGACACCAGCGGTCTGATGGTTTACGCCAAGGACATGGAGACCGAACAGACGCTTGAACATAACTGGCACGACATAGTTTATGACCGCCGCTATGTGGCTGTAGTAAGCGGCGAAATGGAGGAAGACGGCGGCACAATAGCCAACTGGCTGAAGGACAACAAGGCATACATTACATATTCGTCACCCGTAGACAACGGTGGCAAATATGCCGTTACGCATTTCCACACCTTGGCCCGCACCACAAGGCACAGCCTCGTTGAGTACCGTCTTGAGACCGGACGCAAGAATCAGATACGGGTACATTCGGCAGATATGGGGCATCCGGTGTGCGGCGACGTGAAGTACGGCAACGGTGACGACCCGCTCCATCGCCTCTGTCTGCACGCTTACGTGCTATGTTTTTATCACCCTGTGACGGGCGAGCGTATGGAATTTGCGACCCCGATACCAGGCACGTTTAAAAGCCTGTTCTGATTTGAAGGATTAAATAAAAACAACAATAAGAAAGATGAGTAATTTCGGATTTTATATATTTTGCATAATAGCATTTATCGTGGCCTTCTTCCTGCTAAAGAAAGTTGCAGGCTGCCTGCTTAAGACACTGATATTCGCCGTGATAATCGGAGTGCTTGCGGCAATATACTTTTTGGTAATTCATAATTCATAATTCATAATTTTTTTGTTATCGGGTTATAAGGTGAGATGGCAAAGCATATGACTTTAACTATTTCGAACTACAATAACTCCCTTAACTACTTTCTTTAAATTCTTAATTCAATAATCGTGTCTTTCGCTTTTTACAGGTATCCTCATGAAAAGGAATACACTGCGGTAAGTCAGCATGGCGATGCCGTACAGTTTGGGGCGTACAATGAGCTGAATGGGTGCAGTGGATTTGTTTTTGCGCCGTTCCGCATCTCTGAGAGACATCCGTTACTGCTGATACGGCCGGACAGAGTGGAGAGGCGTAAGGTGCCTGAAGATGCGGATATTACTGACTACACAACGCTTTGTGGAGCATCTTGCAGTGACGGACATGCAATGACCGACGCTGAAGGATACCAACGTTACGCAGAAGTTTTTTCACGTTTTCACTCAAGGCTGACAGACGGCACATTTTCAAAGATTGTACTCTCGCGTTGCTCTGACATCAGCTTCTCCGGTCCGCTGCATGCCGAAAATCTGTTTATGCGTGCCTGCTCATTATATCCACGTATGTTCATCGCACTTGTATCAACTCCTCAGAGCGGTATATGGCTGATGGCTACACCTGAAATACTTGTAGAACGGAAGGACGGACGCTGGCATACAGTGGCTTTAGCCGGCACAATGAGGATTGGCAATAACGATACAGATGACGACCTGTCGTTAAGGCGTCAGGAAGGAGACATCAGCGAGTGGAGCAACAAGAACATAGCTGAACAGCGCCATGTGTCATCATATATAAAGGAATGCTTAGGACGATTTGCCGTAAATGTCAGTATGACAAGGGCTTATACCGCACGTGCGGGAATGGTTAAGCACTTGAAGAGTGACTTTATGTTCGATGTCTGCAACGGAGGAGATATTGGATGTCTTATTGACAGTCTGCATCCGACGCCTGCTGTATGCGGACTGCCAAAGCGTGAGGTCTATGAATTTATCGCCGGTAACGAAGGATATGACCGTGCTTATTACAGTGGTTTTGCCGGACCTCTGTCGTGTTGTGGCGAGACACATCTTTATGTTACTTTAAGGTGCATGAGTATTGACGGAAATTCGGCTCGTCTGTATGCCGGCGGAGGTCTTATGCCTGAAAGCGAGGTAGATAACGAATGGCTTGAGACTGAGGCTAAAATGGAAACAATGAGAAGATGTTTACTGACAAGGAAAATATAAATATACTGACTTCACTGCTCGTGGCACACGGCATAAAGCACGCCGTTGTATGTCCCGGGTCGAGAAACGCTCCTATCGTGCATAACCTCAACGAGTGTATGGACATCACGTGTTACCCGGTGACCGATGAGCGCAGTGCCGGTTTCTATGCGTTGGGCATATCGCTTGCCTGTGATGAGCCGGTGGCCGTATGTGTAACTTCCGGTACGGCTCTGCTCAATCTTGCTCCGGCAGTTGCCGAAGCTACATACAGACATCACGGCCTTGTGGTTATCTCTGCTGACCGTCCTTCGGCGTGGATAGGCCAGCTTGACGGACAGACGTTACCTCAACCGGGAGCTTTCGGCTGCTTTGTCAGCAAGAATGTAAGTCTGCCTGAACCGCATGATGACACTGAGCGGTGGTACTGTAACCGTCTTGTTAATGAAGCATTACTTGCGGTTAAGGCCAAAGGCCGCAGTTCAGTACATATCAATGTGCCGATAAGCGAACCTCTATTCTGTTTTGATAAACCAGGGCTTTGTCAGCAGCGTGCTATTTCAGCCGTGCCTATGGCGTTTGATGCTGCCGCATTCTGTGACGTTGTAAATAAAAGTCTTGCACGTTCGGAACGACCCATGCTTGTTGTCGGACAGCTAAACTCCCATAAATCTGATATTGAGCTGTCTTTAGAAACTATAAGTCGCAGCATGGTTGTGTTGTCTGAACCTTTGTCATCTGGATGCAGATGTTTAGCTGACTTGGCTGTGTACGCTGTTGATGGCGTTGAAGGATATGCTCCAGACTTTATTTTGTATGTCGGCGATACTGTTGTCAGCAAGCGTCTTAAGCATTTTTTGCGCAAATCAGGCTGTAAGGAATGTTGGCTTATTTCTGAAGACGGTGAAATACATGACACGTTCATGTCGCTAACAGGTATTATTGAAGGTAATCCATTTACCGCAATAAGGACACTTGCTACAATGTCTGAAAACGGTTCGGAGTCTACCTCTTTACATTCAGAATACATCGTTCGGTGGAACAGTCTGTTGTCTGAAGTTGCCTCATTTACAGATTCATACGAACCTATATATTCGCAGATGGCCGCTGTACGTGAGTTTGAGTTGTCGCTTGAGGACATGGATTACGACTATCAAGTGCATTACGCCAACAGCAACGCCGTGCGCTTAGGCTGCATATTTTCAGACCATTATGTGTGGTGTAATCGTGGCGTTAACGGCATTGAGGGCAGTCTGTCGACAGTCGCCGGTCACTCTCTTGCGACAGAAGACATTGTTTTCTGTGTTATCGGCGACCTCAGTTTCTTTTATGACCAAAATGCTTTATGGAACACATGCCTCGGTGGTAACCTGCGGATCATACTCCTAAACAATGGAGGTGGCGGTATTTTTCACGGTCTCGGGCGTTTGAAGGAGAGTCCGGCGTTCAACCGCTATGTGGCGGCTTCACATTCAGTCACGGCTCAGGGGATATGCACGCAAAACGATGTGGGCTATCTTGCTGTGCGAAACACAGACGAACTGCACATAGGACTTGCTACGCTAATGACGACAGCGACACAACGCCCAATGTTGATGGAAGTTTTTACAGACCCTGAGACTGACAGACGAGCCGTGGCTGAGCTTGAGACTCTTATCAAGAGTATGTCTTTTTGACTTTATTCTTTCGTTGCATTTAAAACTAATACATAATTATATGACACAAAGAGAATGGAAACCGATAGAAAGTTTTGACTTTAAAGAAATTCTGTTTGACGAGTATAACGGGATAGCCCGTATAACAATCAACCGCCCCCGTTACCGTAACGCCTTCACTCCGCTCACGACGTGGGAGATGAGCCGTGCCCTGACATGGTGTCGTGAGGCTCAGCGTATCGGTGTAGTGATACTTACCGGCGCCGGTGACAAGGCATTCTGTTCCGGAGGCGATATGCACGTGAAGGGTCGTGGCGGATATGTCGGAGAAGACGGTGTGCCACGTCTCAATGTGCTTGACGTGCAGCGGCAGATACGTTCGCTGCCTAAACCTGTGATAGCAATGGTCAACGGCTATGCAATCGGTGGAGGGCATGTCCTCCATGTTGTGTGTGACCTTACCATAGCATCAGAGAACGCTATATTTGGTCAGACAGGCCCAAAGGTCGGCTCGTTTGACGCAGGTTTCGGTGCGTCATACCTGGCCCGTATTGTCGGTCAAAAGAAAGCCCGTGAGATATGGTTCATGTGCCGGCAGTATACGGCCCGTGAGGCAGAGAGCATGGGATTAGTAAACTGTGTAGTACCGTTTGATAAGCTTGAGGATACTTGCGTAGAGTGGGCAGAGACGATGATGGAACGCAGCCCTCTTGCTCTTCGCATGATAAAGGCCGGACTGAATGCGGAGCTTGACGGTCAGGCTGGCATTCAGGAATTGGCCGGTGACGCCACAATGCTATACTATTTTCTTGATGAGGCACAGGAGGGTGGTCGTGCCTTCCTTGAGAAGCGCAAGCCTGACTTCAGTAAATATCCTAAGTTGCCTTGATGTGAGATTTTACGGTTAGAAGGTTTTACGGTTAGAAGGTTTCGATTATAAGGTTAGAAGGTTTCGATTATAAGGTTTGAAGGATTGGCGGTTTTAGGGTTAATCCTATAATCTGGAAACCTCAAAAACCAATAACCTCATAATCTGCCCTCTCAAAAAAATGACCCAATACAGCAATGACCTACAAAATAAATATATCTAAACGAACGTTTCATTTTAAGCAGCCTGCCGGTACTTCACGTGGAGTTTACACCGAGCGACAGTCTTGGCTGATAGAACTTACATCCCATGAGAAGCCTGAGCGTAAAGGGATAGGTGAATGTGCTCCGCTGCCAGGACTCAGTTGCGACCTTGTCCCAGATTACGACAGTCGGTTGCGTGCTTTCTGCGATGATTTTGAGCGTAATGGAGTTATTGACTATGTAGCCATGCGTGAGTATCCTTCGATGCTTTTTGGTCTTGAGACTGCCTTGGCACATTTTACTGCCGGAACAACAGCTTTCTATGATACGCCATTTAGTCGTTGTGAAGAAGGCATCCCCATTAATGGACTTGTATGGATGGGTACGTATGACGAAATGCTCGGACGTATAGAGGAGAAAATCAGTCAAGGTTTCAGGTGTGTCAAGCTTAAGGTTGGTGCAATAGATTTCGATCGCGAGCTTGACCTTGTAAAACGTATCCGCCAGCGTTTCTCTCCGTCAGAAATTGAACTTCGTCTTGATGCCAATGGTGGTTTCAATCCTGATGAAGCATTATATAAGTTAGAACTGTTCTCTCAGTATTCTGTTCACTCGATTGAACAGCCGATTAAAGCTCACCAGTGGAGCTATATGGCAGAATTGTGTCGTGAATCACCTTTACCTATAGCTTTGGATGAGGAACTTATAGGTATATCAGATCCAGCCATGATGAGCTACATGCTCAACGTAGTGAGACCGGCATACATCATACTGAAACCATCACTTCATGGAGGTATGTATGGCACCGAAAAATGGATTGAGGCTGCCACAGATATGGGAATAGATACATGGATGACCAGTGCGCTTGAAAGTAACATTGGTCTTAACTCTATAGCTCAATTTGCCGCTAAGACTTACGGCCCGCACATAACCATGCCGCAGGGGCTTGGCACTGGTCAGCTGTTTACGGATAATATTGATATGCCCATACAGATACACGGTGATGAAATGATTTACACGGGCAACAGGATTGATAACAGGATGTAATGATGAATCTTACAGAATTTATGACCGAATGGAACAACTTGTCGCCATATATTACAGTACATACAAGCGGTTCAACTGGCCGGCCCAAGCCTATCAAAGTTGAGAAAAAACGTATGGAGGCCAGTGCAAGACTGACGTGCAACTATCTTGGTTTAGGGTCAGAAGACACCGCTCTGCTATGTATGCCGCTTGATTATATTGCCGGCAAAATGGTGGTTGTTCGCTCACTTGTCAGCGGTATGCGGTTAATCAACGTAAAGCCTTCGAGTCATCCAATGGCAGATGTTGCTGAGATACCTACCTTTGCTGCAATGACACCTATGCAGGTATATGGCAGCATGCACATTCCTTCTGAACTTAATCTCTTGAAGCGAATCCGTTGTCTTATTATCGGCGGAGGGGCAATAGATGATGCCATGGAGCGTGAACTACACAATTTCCCGAATGCGGTGTGGAGTACTTACGGTATGACTGAGACACTCTCACACATAGCCTTACGACGGTTGAGCGGCGATAGTGCCGATGGTTGGTACACACCATTTGACAATGTAGATGTCAGTCTCGGACAAGATGGCTGTCTCATCATCAACGCCCCGGATGTTTGCCCGGAAACTCTTTATACCAACGACATTGCCCGGTTACATCCTGACGGACGACGTTTCATGATAGTCGGCCGTAAGGACAACGTTATTGACAGCGGTGGAATAAAGATACACATGGAAGAAATAGAGAAGGCGCTGCAGCCTCATCTGACTGTTCCGTATATTGCAACAAAATGCAAGGATGCACGTCTTGGCGAAGCTGTTGTATTGCTTGTTGCCACAGGTGATATAAGTGCGGTTAAAGCTGTATGTGATGAAATCTTGCCCCGATATTGGCGGCCGAAAGTTTATCTTTCAGTAAGCGATGTTCCGTTTACTGAGACAGGTAAGCCTGCACGCAAGAAAGCACTTGAAATGGCAGAGAAACTGATAAGTGAAAAACGAACTGGCAGGTACGAATAAATATACTCTTCTCAGCCGGTCAGTTCGTTTTATTTTGCATTTATTGCTGAAGCAGGAAACTCCTGAAACCATTATATTGTTTTGTCATAGGTACGGATAGCTTCTTTCCGTTCATGAAAACGGCAAGGCGCAGCGGCAGGTTGACGTCTGCACCTATGGCACTTTCTACGGTATCACGGAATTTTGCAGGATGAGCTGTTTCAAGGAACACTCCGTGTTCTTTCTCAGTCAGGCTCTCTGTAAGAGCATTCCATGCACATGCTCCATGAGGGTCGAGAATGTATCCGGTCTCATTGTAACATATACGCATCGCCTCTCTGATTTGTGCGTCAGTGTATGTTGCTCCGCTTATGTCTGCATTTATGGCACTATGTGAACTGTTGTACAGCGCCATTATGCGTGCGAAATTGCTTGGGGCACCTACATCCATGGCATTGGCAATGGTTTGTATGCTTGGCTGCGGCTTGTAATTACCTGTTGCAAGATATTTGTAGAATACATCATTGGCATTGTTCGCGGCAATGAAACGTTTTACAGGAAGTCCCATGTGGCGGGCAAACAGTCCGGCTGTTATGTTTCCGAAGTTCCCACTTGGTACACTTATTACCATATCGTCTCCATAGCCTTGGCGTTTCATCTGAGCATAAGCCCAGAAGTAGTAGAACGCCTGTGGTAAAAAGCGCGCTACGTTAATTGAGTTGGCTGACGTAAGCTTCATTTTGCTTCTTAACTCTGTATCGGCAAATGCGTTTTTGACGAGAGCCTGACAGTCGTCAAAGTTTCCGTTAACCTCAAGTGCGGTAATGTTTTGTCCGAGCGTAGTGAACTGGCATTCCTGTATCTTACTGACTTTGTTTTTTGGATAGAGGACATAAACGTGTATGCCGTCAACACCAAGAAATCCGTTTGCTACAGCAGAGCCTGTATCGCCGCTGGTGGCTACAAGGACATTAACCGGCCCTGAGCCTTCCGTTTCCTCTGTTTTAAGAAAATAGGCGAGCATGCGGGCCATGAATCTTGCGCCGATGTCCTTGAACGCAAGAGTCGGACCGTGAAACAGCTCGAGCGACCAGATGTTGTCTCCAACGTGTACTATGGGGCAATCGAATGTAAGTGTGTCGTCTACGATATTTCTTAAGTCGTCTTCAGGTATGTCTTCACCGAAGAAGGCTTTTGCCACTTCAAATGCTATGTCGTGAAAAGTAGAATCCTGTATGTTGTCAAAAAATGTTTGAGGCATCATTTTAATGTGTTCTGGCATATAGAGACCTCTGTCAGGTGCGAGCCCGCGTATTACGGCCTCACGTAACGTTGCCTTAGGGGCATTACCGTTTGTACTGTAGTATTTCATTGGTGTGGGGTTAATTCATAAATTTAGAAGGTGAGAAAATGAGAAGCAAGACATCTGAATTTAACTTCTAACGAGCGAAGCGGGTGATAACTTCTATAACTTCTTTTTAAGATAACATGAATTTCTCCATAAACTGATTAAGCCTTAGAAGGCCATAACTTCCACTGACACAGCTTACTTCATCAAAAGTCCTGACATCGTCAGGGGCTATGCCGCTATGCCATATAAGGAACGGCACAGGTTCGTCAACATGGGTACGTACCTCAACCGGGGTAGGGTGATCCGGCAGTACGGCTATGGCGACAGGTTCGTTCCATTGTGAAACCTCATGGTAAATCGGGCCGACTATCCTTGAGTCAAGGTTCTCTATCGTCTTGAGTTTCAGGCTCAAGTCACCGTCATGTCCGGCTTCATCGCTCGCTTCTACATGAAGGAACACGAAGTCGTCTGTGCGTAAGGCGTCAAGTGCTGCCTGCGTTTTTCCTTCGTAGTTGGTGTCAGCAAGACCTGTAGCTCCCACCACATGAATATTCTTCAGCCCGGCATAATGGCCTATGCCACGTATCAGGTCTACGGCGGAAATAACTGCGCCGGATTTGATTTGAGGATAAATCTCGTTCAGTGGTTGCATATCGGGACGATAACCTCCGCCCCAAGGCCATATACTGAGAGTGTCTTCACGTTTATGTTCAGCTTTCATTTCGTTGCAGTTTAGAAGTTCTTGCGACTTAAGGATAAGACTGTTTAACAGTTCTGCCGTTTCGTGCGGTGTCATTCTGCTGCCGTCTGTTTCGTATTCGTGTTCTGGCTCGGGTCTCACCATAAGCGGACGCCACGGCTCATCAGGGTGGTCGTGAGGCGGAGCGCAGAGGATATGTTTATTCCCCCGACGGATTATGAGCAAGTGACGGTATTGCGTGCCTGTTATGAAGCGTATGTTTTCATCGCCAAGATGTTTGTCGAGATATTTTATCAGGACATCAGCCTCTTGTGTTGCAAGATGACCGCCATGATGATTTTTTATGACACCGTTGCCAAGTGTTACGATGTTGCAGCGTAAGGCAAAGTCATCAGGTCGCATATCGTAGCCGATGCTTGCAGCTTCGAGTGGTCCGCGGCCTTCATACACTCTGTTCAGATCGTAGCCGAGTATTGCCGTGTTGGCTACTTCGCTGCCAGGCATAAAACCTTCCGGAACTGTGATGAGACGACCTGTGCGTCCTTTGCAGGCCAGCATATCCATGTTTGGTGTCGATGCATATTGCAATGGTGTTTTGCCTCCGAGCCGCTCAATCGGGTGGTCGGCCATGCCGTCACCTAATATAATAATGTGTTTCATCGGCTTTACATTTAAATGTTGGCAATGCTCATGATATTTGCAAATACACCTGCAGCCGTAACGCTTGCACCAGCACCGTATCCCTGTATAAGCATCGGATACTCACGGTACCGCTCGGTGGTCAGCATGACGATATTGTTTGACCCCTCAAGATTATAGAATGGATGTCCTTTCTCAACAGTCTGAAGTGAAACACCCGTGTGTCCCATTTCCATCTTTGCAACGAAACGCCAGCGTTTGCCTTCTGCTTCCAGTTGTTTGCGTTTGGCTTCAAAATCAGCATCAAGCTGTGGCAGATTATGCCAGAACCCGTCAAGAGTACCGCTGAAGAATTCATCCGGAATGAACAGATGTTTCTCAACGTCTTCTATCTCGGTCTTGTAGCCTGCTTCACGGGTGAGAATAACCAGTTTGCGGATAACATCAGTACCGCTCAGATCAATGCGTGGGTCAGGCTCGCTGTAGCCCTGTTCTTTAGCGCGCCGTACAGCCTCAGAAAATGATACGTCTGCAGAAAGCTCGTTGAAGATGAAGTTCAGTGTTCCACTTAGCACAGCCTCAATCTTGAGTATTCTGTCACCGGAGTTGCACAGGTCATTGATAGTGCCTATTATAGGCAGACCTGCGCCGACATTAGTCTCAAAACGGAACTTCACCCCCTTTGCCAATGCCGTCTTTTTAAGTCTTACGTAGCTGTCGTAGTCTGAAGACGCGGCTATCTTGTTTGCGGCAATGACTGATATGTTGTGTTCAAGAAACTCTTGATACAGTGCCGATACATCTTTACTCGCAGTGCAGTCAACGAACACGCTGTTGAATATGTTCATGCCGATAACCTCCTTTTTAAGGTGAGACGTGTCGCTCGGCTCAGACTCTTTCAGCCGTTCGCGGTAGTTGTCAAGCCCGATGCCGTCGCGGTTGAATATGGCATGAGTGCTGCTTGCTATGCCGACAACATTCAGTTTCAGCCTTCTGTTTGTTTTCAGTTCTTCGTATTGCGACTTGATTTGCTCTATCAGTTTGTTACCCACAGTGCCGACACCGCAGATAAACAGATTGAGCACGTTATATTCAGAGAGGAAAAATGAGTCGTGAATAACGTTAAGCGACTTCCTCAGATACATTCCATTGACAACGAACGAGATATTCGTCTCTGATGCACCCTGTGCGCACGCTATTACACTGATACCGCTTCGGCCGAGCGTGCCGAACAGTTTACCGGCTATACCCGGCGTATGCTTCATGTTCTCACCTACAATAGCTATCGTGGCAAGTCCGCTTTCAGCGTGCATTGGGAACATCGCGCCCGTTTCAATCTCTTTGGCGAACTCCTCATTGAGCACCTTCACCGCTTCTTCAGCATCAGAATCCTTCACGGCTATTGACGTGGAGTTCTCTGACGAGGCCTGACTTACGAGGAACACCGATATGCCGTTTACTGCAAGAGCCGTGAATATGCGGCGGTTTACACCGATTACGCCCACCATGGATAGACCCGTTACGGTTATCAGCGTTGTTTCGCTGATGCTCGATATACCTTTGATGGCTTTGCTGTCGTTGTTTATCTTCTCCTTGATTACGGTGCCCGGACCGTTCGGATTAAATGTGTTTTTTACCCAGATAGGTATGTTCTTGACACACACCGGGTAAATTGTAGGCGGATAAATGACCTTTGCTCCGAAGTTGCAAAGCTCCATAGCCTCTTTATAGCTAAGCTCGTTTATGGTGTAAGCAGTGCGGATAACGCGCGGGTCAGCCGTCATAAATCCGTCAACATCGGTCCATATCTCAAGCACATCGGCATTAAGCGCCGCTGCTATAATGGCTGCGGTATAGTCGCTTCCGCCCCTTCCGAGGTTCGTTGTCTCGCCCGTATGCTCGTCACGGCTGATAAATCCGGGAACAACAGATATCCTCGGCAACTCGCTGAACGCCTCGCATACAAGGCGATTGGTCAGTTCGCTGTCAAGTACATGCTTTTTGTTCTTATGTTCAGTCTGGATGAAATCCCTGGCATCATACAGCTTTGCGTTCCGGATAAGCGTGGCCACGATGTTGGAACTTAACCGTTCGCCGTAGCTGACAATGACGTCTTGAGTTTTTCTGCTGAGGTCGTGGATAAGGTAGACACCGTAATAAATACTCCTAAGCTGGTCGAACAATACATCGACAGCATTAAACAGATCCTCACGCTTTTTAGGGTCGGTTATAATGGTGTCAATCATCTGGTGGTGGCGCGTTACCATTGAGTCAAACTCTTTCTTGTAGTTGTCATCACCTTTTAGCGCCAACTGGGCTGTTGCCAGCAGTTTGTCTGTTATTCTGCCGAGTGCGCTTACCACTACAACTATGGGCTGGTGCCTGGCCTCTTTCTCGACAATTCTCTTTAAGCACAGAATGCTTTTAACGGAACCTACGGATGTTCCTCCAAACTTTAATACTTTCATTATTCTTTTAATTAGTCTTGAGAGCCCTGACACAAAAAGGGCTTGTCCTCTGTTAAATTGCTGACAAATTTAGCAAGAATTCTCATCATGGCAATATTTTTCAGTATTAAATTGCTAATTTTGCACCAAAATACGCGATTATGTTACGGGTTGACAATCTGTACGAAGGTCAGTACTTCGGCGATTACCCTGCCCGCAATGGTTATGTAGTGTTCTCGACTGATGCTCCGATGTGGGGCGAGCGCGGCAGAGCCGAAGGCGTTGACCGCAAGAAGTATGATATTATCGCAGGAAACATGATGATGTATGGCCGCAAGGAATCAGGCGGCTTTGCCAACTGCATTCCCGGTCCGCGTCAGTATCTTGACTATCCTCACATAGCGGGCATTGCCTGCCCGAAGCCTACATTGTTTATCAGCGGCACTGAGGATAAGCTGTTTAAGGTGTCCGGAGTAGAAAAAGCTTTCAGCATAATGCACGATGTGTGGGACGGTCAGAATGCCTCTGACAATCTTGTAACAGAGCTTTGGCCGATACCTCATTCTTGCGGAATTAAAGCCTAGAAGCGTGTGCTTGACTTCTTTAATGAAAAGTTGAAGTAAGTTTTATATCACATTAATATTCAATGGTTTATACATGATAAATGAATATCAGTTGCGTCTGTTGCCTCAGCAGGCGGCTAACGAAACTACCATAAGGGAATTTGTGTCCCGTGAGAAGGGACTTGACGTAAGGACGATAACCTGTGTAAGGGTGTTGAGGCGTAGCATTGACGCACGTCAGCGCACTGTTTACATGAACCTTAAAGTAAGGGTTTATATCAACGAAGAGCCTGCCGGTGATGAATATGAGCGCACTGAATACCGTGATGTGTCGTCAGGCCGTCAGGTTATTGTCGTAGGTGCCGGGCCGGGTGGACTGTTCGCGGCGTTGCGTCTTATCGAACTTGGACTTAAGCCCATAGTAATTGAGCGCGGCAAAGACGTACGCGAACGCAAGAAAGACCTTGCCTTGATAACCAAGACGCAGAAGGTTGACCCCGAGAGTAACTATTGTTTCGGTGAAGGCGGTGCCGGGGCATATTCTGACGGCAAGCTGTACACCAGAAGCAAAAAGCGCGGCAACACGAGGAAAATACTTAACGTGTTCTGTCAGCACGGAGCGTCAACGGCCATTCTTGCCGATGCTCATCCCCATATCGGTACAGACAAACTGCCCCGTGTGATTGAGAATATGCGCAACACGATACTTTCATGTGGAGGTGAAGTTTACTTCCATACTAAGATGACGGGACTTGTCACTACAGAGAACCGTGTTACGGGCGTAGTGACGGTTAATCTTCAGACTGGCGGTGAGTGCGAGTTTCACGGTCCGGTAATCCTTGCCACTGGTCACTCCGCGCGTGACGTTTACCGCTATCTGAACTCTTCAGGCATAGAGATTGAGGCAAAATCGTTGGCAATAGGCGTGCGTTTGGAGCATCCTGCTGAACTTATCGACCGCATACAATACCATAGCAAGGCAGGTCGTGGCCGTTATCTTCCTGCAGCCGAGTACAGTTTTGTTACCCAAGTAGACGGCCGCGGGGTCTATTCTTTCTGTATGTGCCCCGGCGGTTTCGTGATACCTGCGGCCACAGAACCGTCACAAATCGTAGTCAATGGCATGAGCCCGAGCAACCGCGGCTCACATTGGTCTAACAGCGGAATGGTGGTTGAGCTTCATCCTGAGGACATTGCAGCCGGCAGTCATGACCCGCTGTGCATGATGTATTTTCAGGAAGACATTGAGCGCACGTGCTGGCAGCAGGGCAATATGCGTCAGACAGCACCCGCACAGCGCATGGTTGACTTCACCCGTTCCAAGTTGAGCTACGACTTACCGAAGAGTTCTTATGCTCTGGGACTAATCTCCAGTCCTCTGCATTTTTGGTTGCCTCAGGCTATCGGCAAGCGTCTCCAGCAGGCATTTGTCACGTTCGGCAAGTCAAGCCACGGTTTTCTTACCAACGAGGCCGTGCTGATAGCTGCCGAAACGAGGACTTCTTCGCCTGTAAGAATACTGCGTGACGCCGTTTCGTTACAGCATATCCGTATGCAAGGCCTCTTCCCCTGCGGTGAGGGTGCCGGTTATGCGGGCGGCATTGTGTCAGCAGGTGTCGACGGAGAACGTTGTGCCGATGCCGTAAACGCGTATCTTTCAAGTGCCGGTCTGCAGACTTTCTAACCATATTCAGCAGGCTTCAAGACTATGATTATAGTTGCATTGTAATAGCTTGATAATCAGTTCGTTAACAAAAGGCCGCCTTTGAGTGTGTCAGAGGTGGCCTTTTAGCTTGTAAAAGATGACATATCAGACATCAAAAGGCCACCTCTTTGTCTTTTCCTAAAATATGTTGACAGATTTTGTTTAAATAAACTACATCAGTT
>C._urophasianus_2_cecum__coassemble_163_pt1 | contig 16795 bp, 15 predicted proteins | sample C__urophasianus_2_cecum__metabat2_low_PE_008 | metagenome-assembled genome bin C
GCAGAAATCATCTGCCATACAGAATAATTCTATAACTTTGCTCTCGGTGATCATAACGATTGTTGTTTGTAATTCTTTGTAAGTCAACACTATAAAATTTCCACTTCAGAATAAACAGAGATACCTGTCTGTTTGGTTTTCACTTAATCAAGTCTATAATAAGCCGTATCTCTGAGTACATTATTGTAGGACACGCTGCCTTTACTTCATTAATTGATTGGATATGTGGATGGCTTATAACATATGAACGAACTTCGTTAATGTGATCCTTCGGCACAATCTGTTCCAACTCAAGTTTGTGATCCCTGACATATAACGAGAGATGCCTCATTATAGTATCAACGGTCAATCCTCGCTCTACAGCTATCTGAGCAGGGCTCATGCCTGAGTTAAACATCTCAAAACTTATTTCTTTTGTCTGTTTCTTCAGTAAGTTTGAGTGTTTCTTAGTCTTGGCCTTTTTAGTGACGGCTTCATCGTCGTCATATTCTGTTTTAAGTACCAGTCTGGCCTTAGTCTCAAGATAATCTTTAACTGAAAAGGAAATATCAGCAGAACTTTCATGGTCAAACAGACTTTTTTTCACTGATAGTTCTTCATTAAATGTTTCAAGACGGTCGGTGAATTGCTGTCTTATCGTTTTGTTGTCAATATTCACTTTACTCTTTTCATATAGCGTACTGAGTACCTCAAGTCTTGATGAAAAATATCCCGAGGCCGCGCGAACACGTTCGTTAAGTTGCGTAATACCCGTATCAGGGACATGATGAGCAAGACGTGAATACTGTATATGGAATTTCTTTGATACTTCTGTAAGCTCAGTAAAGATAGAGCTTGTTTTCTTGTACTCAGCAAGCAATTTGGGATATTTATGATACAGATGCTCATCCATGGTTCTTAATAAAAGTCCGAATGCAGCCTGTAAGGGAATAAAATCAAACAATTCGTCAAGAATACTAATCATGTATTCTTGCTCAAGAGCAGATAATTCGCTTTGCGTTGGTATATTTTCTTTTATTCTGCTGACATACGAATCAACAACATCGTCATTAATCAGAGCGTCTCGTTGTAGAGGAGCACTCAGCACAATTCCTTCAAGCGTCTTGCATCTGCTTAATGCCACGTATGCCTGCCCGTGCGCAAATGAATGTGAAGCGTCAATCACTGCATGGTCAAAAGTAAGTCCCTGGCTTTTATGTATAGTGATAGCCCATGCTAATTTAATCGGATATTGGCTGAAAACGCCTTCTACTGTTTCTTTAATTTCTTTTGTCCTATCGTCAAGAACGTATTTTGAATTAGTCCATTCTGCCCTGTCAAGGCGGAACGTTTCACTGTTGTCGTTGCCCCGAACTGTTATGTGTGAGCCGTCCACGGAGACAACTTCACCTATCATTCCGTTATAAAAACGTTTTTCCGGGTCATTCTTTATGAACATTATTTGTGCACCTTGCTTCAAAGTAAGACTTTTATCCGCGGGGTAAGATGTCTCGGGAAATGTTCCATGAACCTTTGCTTCAAATACAAACTCTTCAGTCGGCAATAATGCAAGTTCACGTTCATTATATGATTGAGCTTGGAAATTATGTGTTGTCAGACGGATAAAACCTTTCTGCTTGTTTAGCTTAAACTCGGGAATATATCGCGAGTTAAGAGTCGCGAGAGTTTTGTCAGTAACATTATTGTCGCGGATTTGATTAAGTATTTCTATGAATGCAGTGTCTTGTTGGCGATAAACAGTATTTAACTCAACCGTCAGATAGCCGGCAGTTGCTAACGCTTTACTCGAAAAGAAATAAGGAGTTTCATAAACGGTATCTAGCAACGCCCATTCAGCATCCTTAACAACTGGGGCTAACTGTTGCAAATCTCCTATCAGTAACAACTGTACTCCACCAAATGGTTTGTCATGCTTTCTATAACAACGCATGACAGAATCTACTGCGTCAAGTAAGTCCGCACGCACCATACTTATCTCATCAATTACGAGTAAGTCAAGTGTACGGATTATGTCTCTTTTAACTTTACCAAACCTGAAATATCGCTTTTCAGCCCTATCAAACGTCGCTCCCGGAAGGTATGGCGACAGAGGAAGCTGAAAGAATGAATGTATCGTCACGCCACCGGCATTGATTGCAGCTATGCCTGTAGGTGCCAAAACGATCATGCGCTTAGGCGATGCACGCTTTAAATTCCGAAGAAATGTAGTCTTGCCGGTTCCGGCTTTACCCGTAAGAAATAGATTTGTTCCAGTATTTTCTATTATCTGCTTCGCAAGTTCAAGCTCACCGTTTACAATCATACATTATAATTTAAATAAGCCACAATAAATTAAATGTTAATTTCAAAGAAACCAATTTATTAATAAGCCTCCCTGTATTTACCCTCATTCTTGTCTTCGAGCATACTTAAATATGAGTTGTAACGGCTTTCAGAGATATAATGTTCTTCAACGGCCTTTCTTACGGCGCATCCTGGCTCGTGGGTATGCGTACAGTTACGGAAGCGGCAGTTTTTAGAGAACTTGAATATTTCTTTGAAATAACCGCAAATCTCTCCAGGCTCCATGTTGAACGAGCCAAAACCTTTAATTCCAGGTGTGTCAATTACCCAACCACCAAACGGTAATTGCAACATCTCACTAAAAGTTGTGGTGTGTATACCGGTGTCATGGGCTTCACTTATCTCTGCTGTACGTAAGTTCAGCCCAGGTATTAAGTTATTTAGCAGCGAACTCTTCCCCACTCCGCTATTTCCGCTAAACAATGTTATCTTATCTTTGAGAAGTGGCATCAAAACATCACTGACTGTATCACATATTGCCGAAACTGCCCTGCATTCATATCCGACAGTCTCATATAGGTTAATCATCATGTCCTGATATTCATGGTCTTCAGGTGAAAGAATATCTGTTTTGTTGAATATCAGCACAACAGGTACCCGATATGCCTCTGCAGATGCAAGGAAACGGTCGATAAAAGTTGTAGATGTCTGCGGATGATTGACTGTTACAACAAGAAAAGCCTGGTCGACGTTAGCGGCTATGATATGGTACTGTTTTGACAGATTGGATGATTTCCTGACAATATAGTTGTTACGGTCTTTAATATCGGTAATAAACGCTGTACCTTCAGCATTTCTTGAAATTCTGACTCCGTCGCCAACAGCAATGGGATTGGTGCTTCGTATGCCTTTAAGTCTGAAGTTCCCTTTGATTTTACATTCGACTATTGACCCGTCATCAGTCTTTACAGTATACCAGCTACCTGTATTCTTTATAACCAATCCATCCACTTCTGCAAGATTAAATAAGGGATTATAAAATACTGTCAAGAGCTAAGAATGAAGACTTATTTACTCGTTTTCTTAGCTCTTGACAGCTATGACACCTATATTAAACTGTCATTATTTCTTTTGTCTTAGCTGCAAGAAGGTCATCAATTTTCCTGATGAATTTATCATGTATTTTCTGCAAATCAGCCTCCGCATCTTTCTCATTGTCCTCTGAAAGACCGTCTTTAATAGCCTTCTTTAATTTATCTTTAATGTCACTACGCACATTGCGCACCTCCACTTTAGCCTTTTCACCCATCTTATTACATTGTTTCGCCAAGTCTTTACGGCGCTCTTCAGTCGGCTGAGGAATACCCAAACGAACTATTTCGCCGTTATTCTCAGGTGTAATACCTACGTCTGAGTCCATAATGGCTTTCTCTATGTCTTTTATCATTTTCTTATCCCACGGCCGTATGGCAATGGTACGCGGGTCGGGAGTTGAGATATTGGCCACTTGGTTAAGTGGAACCATTGAGCCGTATGAGTTTACACGTACACCGTCCAATATTGCTACGTTAGCACGTCCGGCACGTACATGCGACAGCTGATCCTCAAGATACAACGCAGCCATCTCCATTCTTTCTTCGCTCTCCTTTAAAGTCGCTTTTATGTCAATCATATAATGTATTGTGTTATTGTTCTGTTTTGCAAATATAATGATTAAAAATGAATAATGAAAAACTAACAAAGAAAAATCACTTCATCACTTTTCACTTTCCTTTTCAACCAAGTTTGTCAGTTCAACAAACTGCCGTATAGTCAATTGTTCAGGCCTGCAAGTCATCATGTCATTTGTAAAGAACGTTGCATGCGCCGGAGTATTAGGAAAAATCTGCTTCAAAGACACTCGCAACATTTTCCGTCTTTGGTTAAATACGGTTTTTACCACGCGACGGAATAGCTGCCAGTCACATCCTAAATCAGTAACATCATTACGAGTCATGCGTATCACAGCACTTTTCACTTTAGGAGGGGGATTAAAAACGTTCTCATCGACAGTGAACAGATATTCAACGTTATACCACGCCTGAATTAACACGCTTAATATTCCATAGGCCTTTGTCCCAGGAGCAGAAGCCAACCTTAAAGCCACTTCACGTTGTATCATGCCTGTACAACAAGGGATTAAGTCCTTATTGTCTAACATCTTAAAAAAAATTTGAGATGAAATATCATACGGATAATTACCGGTGAGAACAAATTGCTTCCCGTCAAACAGATTGTTCAAATCCATTTTAAGGAAGTCTTCTCCTACTATTTGTTGTCTCAGCTGTGGATATTTTTTATTCAGATATGATACCGATTCCGTATCAATCTCAACAACCTTCAGTTCTCTGTTTTTAGACATCAGATACTGTGTCAGCACGCCCATGCCCGGTCCTACCTCCAATACCGGAATATCAGGACAAGCATCGACCGTGTCAGCTATGGCCTTGGCAATATTGAGGTCAGTCAAAAAATGCTGGCCAAGATTTTTCTTTGGTTTTACTGTTCTCATCAAACATTAACCGTTAGTCATGTGCAAAGTTAACCAAATATAATGGCAATTCAAAATCTTTTATGACATTTAGAAATATATTATTCTGCCATCCTTTACTTGTTACGAATGTATTTTTGTGGGCGCATATATAACAAAAGAGGAAGCAATACTTCCTCTTTCAGATATTGTTTAACTGTTGCGGAAGATGAGGGATTCAAACCCCCGATACCCGGAAAAGGGTATACCGGATTTCGAGTCCAGCGCATTCGGTCACTCTGCCAATCTTCCTTTACTGTAAATCAGGGCTCGTATAATTTATCGCAAAGCCATTTTATTTACGGATGCAAAGGTAATATTAATTTTTTATATTACCAAGAAAATACTTCATTCAAATGAAAGTTTTTTCAGCCTCACCATTAGCTGTTCAGCCTTGCTCCGCCGTATGCTTAATTTGATTTCACAAGTACCATCGTAAGTCTGTGATATTATGCGTGGCTTCATATCTTTGACGACACGCATCACGGCATTCATCATAACATAAGGAAAGTCATACGTTACGATCTCTTCCACCTGCTTTGTCACTATTCCGGCAGCATCAAGGGCATATGATGCCGCTGTCTTATATGCAACGATCAGTCCCCCGGTGCCGAGATTTACACCTCCGTAATATCTGACAACCACCACAAGTACGTCCGTTAGTTCCCGGCTGTTTATCTGGCCGAGTATAGGCTTTCCGGCCGTGCTGCCCGGTTCACCGTCATCATTGGCTCTGAGCTCGCTCCTGCCGGCACCAAGCACATAAGCATAACATATATGCCGGGCGTCGTAATACTTCTTTCGGTAGCTGTCAATTATTGATTTTACCTCATCAATAGATTCAACATGATGCGCAAAGGCAAGGAACTTACTCCGTTTTTCGGAATAAGTCCCTTCCCCTGTGTTAGTTATAGTCTTAAATTCGTCTTTCTCCATCAGTCGTTACACGTCATGACAGTTTATGGATTACCAGACCTGACCGCAGTTTAGGTTCAAACCATGTAGCCTTCGGAGGCATAATCTTGCCGCTGTCAGCGATGTCCATTATCTGCTTCATCGTAACAGGATACAGAGCAAGAGCCATACGCATCTCTCCGCTGTCGACACGGCGTTTCAGTTCTCCAAGTCCGCGCAGCCCGCCGACAAAGTCAATGCGCTTGTCTGAACGTAAATCCTTGATATCGAGAATTTCATCGAGTATAAGGCGGCTTGATATGTCAACATCAAGCACTCCGATTGGGTCGGCATCGTCAAACGTGCCGGGCCTGGCTGTCAGGCTATACCACTTGCCGTCAAGATAAAGCGAGAAATTATGAAGAGTTGTCGGTCTGTACTCGTCAGTACCCATGCACTTAACCTCAAAATTTTTCTCCAAAGCAGCAAGGAAGTCAGTCGATGTAAGTCCGTTCAGGTCTTTTATAACACGGTTATAGTCCAAGATTGTCAGTTGTGAAGCCTGGAAACATACAGCCATAAAATAGTTATATTCCTCCTTGCCCGTATGGTTGGGGTTCTGCTTGGCCTTCTCCGCACCGACCAAGGCAGCCGCAGCAGAGCGGTGATGACCGTCAGCTATATACAATGACGGCATTTTTGCAAATTCAGTTGTTACTGTCGCAATGTCGTCATCATTTGAAATTATCCAGAACTGATGACGGAAACCGTCTATAGGGGCAATGAAGTCATACTCAGGCTCTGTCGAAGCGTAACGCATAATCAGAGCATCAAGCACGCTGTTGTCCGGATACGCGAAGAACACAGGCTCAATATTAGCGTTGTTTACACGCACGTGTTTCATCCTGTCCTCCTCCTTGTCGCGGCGTGTCAGCTCATGTTTCTTTATTACTCCGTTAAGATAATCGTCAACGTATACGCATACAACGAGACCGTACTGAGTCTTGCCGTTCATTGTCTGGGCATAGATATAGTACTGCTCCTTATCGTCCTGAACCAGCCAACCCTTGTCCTGGAACTTCCTGAAGTTCTCTGCAGCCTTGGCATATACGCGCGGGTCATACTCACTCGTACCCGGCTCAAAGTCTATTTCGGGCTTTATTATATGGTAAAGGCTTTTCTCGTTGTCGCCGGCCTCCCGGCGTGCTTCCTCTGAATTAAGCACATCATAAGGACGAGACTCTACCTCCTCAACATACTGACGCGGAGGACGTATGCCCCTAAATGGTTTTACGATTGCCATAAAATGCGGTTATTTGTTTACCTGATACTTAGTGCATCCGTCCTTAAAGTAGGCATTTATCTGCTTTGCTGCGGCAATACCTGCATTGATGTTGGCCTCCGCTGTCTGAGCACCCATCTTCTTAGGAGTGCTGAAATAGCGTCCTTCAAATTTCGCGAACTCAGTGTCAGCATCGGGTTTGATGTCTGTTATATATTTCAAATCATCGCGTTCGGCCATCAGTTTAAGCAGTCCGGCTTCATCAATGACTTCCTTACGTGCCGTATTAATAACTATTCCGCCCTTCTCCATAAGGTTTACGAGGTCGTAATTGATGCTCTGCTTTGTCTCAGGCGTTGCCGGAATATGCAGCGAAACGATGTCGCAGTTCTTGAACAGATCCTCCTGTGAGTCTACGGCATGCACCCCGGCAGCCTCTATCGCTTCCTTGGGGCAATAAGCGTCATAGGCATATACGTCCATGTCAAATCCCTTGGCGATGCGCGCCACGTTACGGCCTACGTTGCCGAAGGCGAGTATTCCTAACTTCTTACCTTTCAACTCGGTGCCGGCCTTGCCGTTATAAAAATTGCGCACAGCGTAAACCAGCAGTCCGAACACGAGCTCCGCAACAGCGTTAGAGTTCTGTCCGGGAGTGTTTTCTACAACAACGCCCTTCTGTTTTGCGTACTCTGTATCGATATTGTCATATCCGGCACCTGCACGAACAACAATCTTAAGGTTGCCGGCGGCATCGAGCACGGCAGGTGTCACCTTGTCTGAACGCACAATCATTGCGTCAGAATCCTTCACAGCGTCAAGTAGTTGAGCCGCGCATGTATATTTCTCAAGAAGTACAAGCTCGTTGCCTGCTCCTTCAATCTCGTTTCTTATACCCTCGACAGCTATCTGTGCAAATGGCTTCTCGGTTGCTACTAATACTTTCATCTTTATAGATTTTAGGTCGGTAAAACTTTATTTGTCTATAAGACAAGGAGAAATACGTATACCGAGCCACTCTTTCTGCCGCTCGGCAAGTTGCAGCATGCTTCTCATTGTCCGGTTAATTGCAGATTATTAATGCTGCGCTTCAAAGTCTTTCATACACTTGACAAGAGCCTGCACGCCCTCAATGGTCTGCGCGTTATAGCAGCTTGCACGGAATCCTCCGACTGAGCGGTGACCCTTGATGCCCACCATGCCTTGTGACGTTGCATACTCGAGGAAAGGCTTTTCAAGATCTGCATACTCGTCGTTCATAACGAAGCAGATGTTCATGACTGACCTGTCCTCAGTAGCTACTGTCCCGCGGAACAGTTTGTTGCGGTCAATCTCTCCGTAAAGAATTTCCGCACGCTCATGAGCACGCTTGCACATAGCCTCTACGCCGCCGTTCTTCTTTATCCAGCGTAAATTCTCAAGCGCGGTGTAAATAGGCACAACAGGAGGCGTATTGAACATTGAGCCCTTGTCAACATGGGTCTTATAGTTAAGCATTGTAGGAATTTCACGCGGAGCTTTGCCCAAAGCATCGTCCTTAACGATGACAACCGTTACTCCGGCCATTGACAAGTTCTTCTGTGCTCCGGCGTAGATGCACTCATATTTTGACACGTCAACGGGACGGCTGAATATGTCTGACGACATATCGGCTATCATGGGAACGGGCACGTCAAGGTCTTTGAATATCTCGGTTCCGAAGATTGTGTTGTTAGTTGTTATGTGCAGATAGTCTGCATCCGTAGGGCATGTCCAGTCCTTAGGTATGAATGTATAGTTGGCATCAGCCGAAGAAGCAACCTCAACCACCTCTCCGAAGAACTTAGCCTCCTTCATTGCCTTCTTAGCCCATGTTCCGGTGTTAAGATAAGCAGCCTTTTTTACAAGGAAGTTGTAAGGCACCATGCAGAACTCCAATGACGCACCGCCGCCGAGGAAGAGCACTGAATAGCCATCAGGCACATTGAGCAGTTCCTTTATTAATGCCATTGCCTCGTCTACAACCGGCTGAAAATCTTTTGCCCTGTGGCTGATTTCAGCCAAAGATAATCCACTTCCGTTAAAGTCCAAAATCTGTTTGGCCGTATTTTCAATAACCTCACGCGGAAGCATTGACGGACCGGCGTTAAAGTTGTACTTCTTCATAATGAAACTATTTAAGTTATAAACTGTTGTTTTATATTTGCAGATGCGAAGTTACATCTTTTATTTCAAATACGCAAATCAACACATAAAAATATCAAACATGGTGTCATTTTGTCACTTAACAAGCTCAATCAGTGTCTTAATGCCTTTAAGTTTTGCCCCTGACGCACGTTTTACGGCCTCTCTCCATTTATTACTGTCAACGGCGGCGTAGGCCCAACGCTCCATTACGTCTATGCGGCCGATGTCTTTCCCGTCAAGACCGCCGGCCTTGCAGAGGAAGCCGAGGATGTCGCCACGTGACACTTTGTCTTTCTTTCCCTTACCTACATATAATGTAACCATACGCGGACGCGGAGGCACTCCTGTCACATCAGGTACATCATAAGGTGCTATATACTCACTGACATACTCCGGAATTTCCTCGTCAGGTCCGAGAAGGAAGAACGCCTTGCCGCCGGACTTCCAGCGGGCGGTGCGCCCCGTGCGGTGGATGTACTCATCTTCGCCTACTGGCAGATGATAATGTATGATGTTATCTACCTCAGGCATGTCGAGACCACGCGACGCAAGGTCGGTTGCAACGAGAACATTGGCTGAGCCATTGGCAAACTTATATATAGCGGCTTCACGCGACTTCTGGTCAAGTCCGCCATGAAACGTGCTAACAACGAAACCTTTGCCTGCGAGAAAAGCTCCCGTTCGTTCTACGCTGTCACGGTAATTCAGGAATACTATCGTGCTTGACTGTCCGAACGAGCACAGCATTCCCGCCAGCGTCTCAAGCTTATCATTATCGGGGCTTTTTACCGAATACAGCTCAATACGCGAGTTAACGTCTGAATCCTTGGTATAGTCAAGGCGCTCAGCTTGCCTTATATTGACGAACGAGGGTATCTCCCCGGCATCAGTGGCCGAGAGAAGGAAACGCCGCCTGAGTCCCGGCAGCAGGCTGAACGCATACTTCATCTCGTCAGCGAAGCCCATTTTCAGACATTTGTCAAACTCGTCAATGACTACATATTTTACACTATAAGGATTAAAATTGTCTTTTTTCAGATGGTCAACGAGGCGCCCCGGTGTGGCGAAAACCACCTGTGGTTTAATCTTCTCAAGCTCACGATGTTCGTCCATTGCCGGCCGTCCGCCATACAGACACATACCTCTAAGACCGCAACCCATATTCCTAAACACCTCACATGACTGCAAGGCAAGTTCTCTACCCGGCACAATGACAACGGCCTGAACCATATCTGACTCGGCGTCGAGCATCCTTGCCAACGGCAGAAGATAAGCCAGCGTCTTGCCGCTGCCGGTAGCTGACAGAAGTACCACGTCCGACTTGGAACCAAGCATCACGTCACTCATTTTGGCCTGCATGGGGCTTAAGGCCTCGATACCTAACTTTCTTAATATATCTTCATCGCTATACATTATTCTGACGGTTTTTCAAAGCATTGCATTTTTATGCTACAAAGATACAAAACAAATATTAATCTGACGAATAAAACGTAAAGAATATTAAACGTATCGAAACCGTTTGACTCAGTATAGCAGGTATCCCGCGTTGACAACAGACGGCAAACGGGACTTCAAAATGTGGACTTTTGAACTGTAAAAGGTTATCAAACGCACGCTCAAAGACGGCCTTTCAGATTGTAAGCAGATTGCAGTAAATTTGTTTGAGAATATAAATTTAATACCCGATAATCACGCTTTTAAGCAGTAAAACGTTGCCGTTTGCTTACGGTTTTTGACACGGCCAAATGTAACATATATAAAAACCGCAGACTATGTGTACGTTATTCAATCTTTTGCAGTACTTTTGCACATGAAAAACAGCCGCACCACGCAGCATGGAACGGCATAAGGGCAATACGAAAATGAAGCAATACGATACATATATCTTCGACCTTGACGGCACGTTGTTGTATACTCTCGAAGACCTTAAGACAAGTACTAACTACGCGATGCGTGAGCATGGGTTTAAAGAGCATACCATCAATGAGGTAAAACTAATGGTGGGCAACGGCATAAGAAAACTTATCGAGCTGGCAATACCCGGCGGAACAGCCAATCCGCAGTATGAACAGACTTACGAAACGTTCATTAACTACTATCTGAGACACAACCTTGATACCACTCGTCCTTACGACGGTATTATGGAATTGCTGGCCGCACTTAAAGCTGAAGGCAAGAAAATGGCCATTGTAAGCAATAAATATTACAAGGCGACTGAGCATCTCTGCACTACTTTTTTCAGGGATTTTATCAACGTGGCGATAGGCGAAAGCGAGAATATACGCAAGAAACCTGCGCCTGACACGGTGCTTGAGGCTATGCGGCGGCTCGGTGCGGATAAAAAGAATACTGTCTATATCGGCGACAGCGAGGTTGACATAGCCACGGCAAGGAACTGCGGAATTGACTGCATCAGTGTGTTGTGGGGCTTCAGGGACAAGCCGTTCCTTATTGAAAACGGCGGTAAGATGTTCGCTGAAAAGCCTTCGGACATAATCAGCCTGTAGCCCTTTACTTAGATGAAAGCAATAATCCCGTATGACGCGGGATTATTGAAGAGTATGGTTGTCGATGTATTCTTGCACTACATCTTTATAACTTTCTGATATAGGTATCAGTGTATCACAGATAACAATGCGCCCGCGGTCAATCATGCTGACATTCGCCATATTTACAATAAATGACCTGTGTACACGCATGAACTGCGGTTTAGGCAGGTAATCCTCTATTTTCTTCATATTCATCAGTGACATTATGGGTTTTCTGCCTTCAGTAAAATACAGCTTGACGTAATCTTTTACGCCTTCAACATACAAGATGTCGTCATAATCTACACGTACAAGCTTATATTCACTCTTTATGTAAATAAACCTGTCACGCTTCATTGTGTCAAGTCTTTCCTCCTGCCTGAACCTGTCAACTATTTTGCTGACAACCATGTAAAAGTCATCATATGCAATGGGCTTAAGCAGGTATCCGGCCGCATTAACCTTGTAGCCGTCAATGGCATACTGGTCAAATGCCGTAGTAAACACTACCTTTGTCTCTTTAGGCAGCAGCCCAGCAAATTCAAGACCGCTGAGTTCGGGCATCTGGATGTCAAGAAACAATAAATCCGCCGGATTGTTTCTTAGCTCCTTCATTGCTGTTATGGCACTGTTAAATGTGCCTATCAGACTTAATTCTGGTGTCTTGTTGACGTAGCTTGCCTGCAGTTCGGCAGCAAGAGGCTCGTCATCTATTATAGCGCATTTGAGTGTCATATATTATTATTTTTGAATGATAAACTTCGTTTTTTTCATCTGTGCCACGTTCCCAAACATATTTCCCGGCATAAGCAAGGTCAAGACGCTTGGCCACCTGCTCAAGTCCGATGCCGTGACCGCTCTTGTCGGTGGCATTCTTAGGATAGTTTGAGTTGATAATCTCGCATTCTATTTGGTTGCCGTCAGATGATATGCTTATATTTATAAAGCTTTGACGTGTAGGGCTTACGCCATGTTTAAATGCGTTTTCTACAAGCGATATAAAAATCAACGGAGCTATCCTTATATCTTTATTGTCCGGTATATTTGTATTGAAGACTACTTTCACGTCCTTGCTTAACCTTATCCGCATAAGGTCCACATAGTTACGTATGAAGTCGGTCTCGTCTTTCAGGCTTACTGAATTATTTTTTGTGCCATACAACATCTGGCGTAACAGCGCGCTTAATGAAAGTACGGCTTTCTGTGCCTTCTCCTTATCAAAGGATATTAGTGCATAAATATTATTCAGAGTGTTAAGCAGAAAATGTGGATTTATCTGATTCCTTAAGTTGTTAAGCTCTGCTTCAGTCTTCTGTATCTCCATTTCCCTTCTTGCCTGTTCGGCCACCTGCCACTTCATGGCTAAGCGTAATAGCGTGGCAAGTGCCGCCGACAAGACGAACGGTAATACATTGCGTAGCAGTTTGAAAAGCGGTAATATCATCCCGTCCATAGGCTTTGGCGGATGTGGTGGTCTCCAGCCGCCGGCAAGTTCAAGTGTACGCGTTATGTGCATCAGCCTGTCAGTGCATGAGGCGAACAGTACTATGCATAAGATATTTACCAAAATATAAATGTTCTTGTTGCCGTCCATGAAGTACTTGGGCACAAGCCAAAAGTAATTCAAGTAAAATACGGCACACAGCAATAACGGTTAGCACAGCCGGATAAGATAAAGCAATCCGCTGTTTGTGATGTGCTGCGGTACAAACGCCAATGATGGCGCAGCCACCAAAAACCAGCACACCACATGGAACATTACTATGTAAAAAGTATTCTTTGTCATAATTTACTCATATCTGATTGCTTCAATAGGGTCAAGCATGGCCGCCTTCTTTGCCGGATACCAACCGAAGAACACTCCGGTGGCCGTACATACACAGAAGCTTAACAGCACACTCCAAGGCTGAATGTAAACCGGCCACTTGGCAAAAATGTTAACTCCATAAGTAGCACCGATCCCAAGAAGTATTCCATTCAGTCCTCCTGTAACGCTGAGAAGTATCGACTCTATAAGAAACTGACTCAGAATGTCAATCCCTCTGGCACCGACACTCATGCGCAGACCTATTTCTTTTGTCCGTTCTGTTACGCTGACGTACATTATATTCATTATTCCTATGCCGCCGACAACGAGAGATATTCCTGCGATACATGCAAGAAGAATTGTCATTAGGTCTGTCGTTGAGTTCATCATGCTGGCAAGTTCTTCTTGTGAACGTATGTTGAAGTCGTCCTCGTCACCATCACTTTCGTCCGTGGCGTCCTTAAGTTTGTGCTGTGTTCTCAGTATTTCGGTTATCTCTTCTGTCGCTTTATCAGTCAGGTCTTCAGTTATTGCAGAACAGTTGATACTCTGCACGTAAGTGATGGTCAGGATTCGCTTCATTACTGACGAATACGGAGCAAGAACAAGGTCGTCCTGGTCCATTCCCATAGAGTTATATCCCTTGCTTTTCAGCACTCCGACAATGCGGAAAGGGATAGTATTGAATCTGATAACCTTGCCTACCGGGTCGTTTCCATCAGGGAAAAGATTGTCCGCAACGGTCTTGCCTACGACACAGACTTTCGCACTTGCCTTTATATCTTCATCCGTAAACATCTCTCCAACATCAACTGAGAGCTGACGTATTGTGAGATAATCACGGTTGACACCATATATTGTTGACGGCGTATTGCTGTTACCGTTAATGAATTGGCCGGAGCTGTTCACCACAGGACTTATCGCACTGATGTATTTGCACTGGTATTTCAGTGCCTCGTAATCAGCAAGTTTGAGCGTTTCCATTGATGAGGCATCTTGCCTTACGCCGCCTCTCATGTCCTGGCCGGGCATTATCATTATCATGTTCGAGCCCATTTCAGAGATTTGTTTCTGGATACTCTTCTTGCTTCCCTGCCCTATCGCCAGCATTGTAATTACCGAGGCAACACCTATAATGATGCCAAGCATCGTAAGGAAAGAACGTAACTTGTTGGCGGCTATTGCCCTAATGGCTATCTTAAAAAGATTTGAGATACTCATATTCGTCCTCTTTCTTCTTTAATTAATGCATAATCCGTATATTCAGTCGTCACGTGACGGCGGCAGTTCAGCCAATGATTTCTCTGCGGAAAGAATGTTCTCATTCTGTTCATCACTTAAAATCTTGCCGTCACGCAATACGATGTTGCGGCTTGAATATTTCGCTAAGTCAGGATTATGCGTGACAAATATAATTGTTCTGCCGTCCGCGTGCAGTTTCTGGAACAATACAAGAATCTCAAAAGATGTGCGTGTATCAAGGTTACCGGTTGCCTCGTCTGCAAGCAAAACTGCCGGATTGTTGACCAATGCACGTGCAATGGCCACACGCTGCATCTGTCCTCCTGACATCTGATTTGACTTATGGTAGAGTCGGTTGCCTAATCCTACGGCTTCAAGGGCGCGTATGGAGTGCTCACGGCGTTCCTTAGCGCTGACTCCGGGATTATACATAAGGGGCAATTCAACGTTTTCTATGCTTGTGGTTTTAGGCAACAGATTGTAATTCTGAAACACGAAACCTATCTTCCGGTTACGCAATACAGCACGCTCGGCTTTCTTCATTTTGCGCACTGATATCCCGTCAAGATAATATTCACCGCTGCTCGGCGTGTCAAGACAACCTAACTGGTTAAGTAAAGTTGACTTTCCTGAGCCTGATTTGCCCATTATCGTGACAAATTCGCCCTCATAAATCTTGAAGGATACACCCCTAAGGGCATGCACGGTCTCATCACCGACACGGAAATCACGGTGCACATCATGTAATTCTATAACTGTCTTACGGACTTTCTCCATATCAGTTGTCATGCTTTATTTCTTGTTTTTCTTGTCATGTCCCGGACCTTTAGGCGCAAACGGACTTGACTCTTCCTGCTGTCCGTCCGATTCAGATGCGTCCATATCCTTATCTTGGTCAACTTTTATTTCAGTAATCACCTTTGTGCCTTTGGCAATTCCGCCAAGCACTTCGGTGTTAATGCCGTCACTTATACCAACCTTCACCGCATGAGCTTCAAAAATATTGTTACTGAACGTCCATACTTTCTTGGTTCCCTTACAGTCTTTTATCTTCGCATTATCTACAAGTTCTTTAGTCGGAGTAAACCGAAGAGCTTTGTTGGGCACGCACATAACTCCGACTTTATCAAGAGTGTATATCGTAACATTGGCCGTAAGTCCGGGTTTCAGTTTCAAATCTTTATTCGGCGCGCTGATTACAACTTCGTAAGTTACAACGTTATCTTCCGTATTTCCTTCCTGACGAACCTGTGTTACTGTACCACTGAACGTATCATCAGGATATGCATCAACGGTGAACGACACTCTTTCACCTTCCTTCACATCACCAATGTCAGCCTCGTCTACGTCCGCAATCACACGCATATTGGTCAAATCCTGGGCTATAGTGAACAATGTTGGCGTCTCAAAGCTGGCCGCTACAGTTTGGCCTTCTTCCACTTCACGTGACAGAACAACACCGTCAATAGGAGAAGTAATTGTTGCATACCCTAAGTTTGTCTGTGCCTGTTGCAGGCTTTCGCGCTGTTCCTTAACGGCATCCTGCGCCTGCTGGTAAGAAAGAAGAGCCGTTTCATATTCATCCGCACTTACAAGACCTTTCTCAAATAAAGTCTTGTAACGCTGATAATTGGCTTTCTGATATGTCAACTGACTAAGAGCATTATTAAGATTTGCCTTGGCCACATTAACCTGACTCATCAGATTAGTCTTGTCAAGTTCAGCTATTATCTGTCCTTTCTTCACAACACTGTTATAATCTACATAAATATTGGCAACAATGCCAGACACCTGTGTACCTACATCAACCGATGTTACGGGTTCTATCGTACCTGTGGCCGTTACGCTGTTGGATATGTTTCCTGTGTCAACAACAGCCGTATCATAAGAAATCTCATGTTTTTCATTTCCGCAGAATATGAGGTTACAGCAGACGATTACGACCACGGCAACGGCCAGAATGATAATTATTTTCTTTTTCATACGTAAATATTAAGCGTCCTACACATAAAGCGGGACAGGTT
>C._urophasianus_2_cecum__coassemble_166_pt1 | contig 16421 bp, 12 predicted proteins | sample C__urophasianus_2_cecum__metabat2_low_PE_008 | metagenome-assembled genome bin C
ATTAACACATATTTTTATTGGTTCTATATGTGTCAACTTTTTCTAGGACAAGACATATTGACAGTAAATAGATTAGAAAACAGACAACAAGCAGTGGATGGCGACCGCGCGTTCAGCCGCGCAACGTTACATTACAAGCAGCATTTTCCATATTATGAAGAGCAGCACGAGGAGCACAACTATCACCCCGTAACTCAACACGAAGCCTCCGCCAAGCTTGCGCTCGCGGTGCCGGCGGGCATGGCGCGTGGCGTTGAAGAACATGCCTCGCAGCTCTTCATGCCTCTCACGGCTGTCGGTCTGCATGCCGAGCTCGGCCTTTGCGTTCTCTTCTATCCGGCGCAGACGGTCCTTGCGCTCGTCTACGTATATGTAACCGTGGCTGAACTGCCGCGGCTTAGGTTGCTTGAAAAGTCCCATACCGTATCTCAAATATTATTTGTCTGCTGCATTCCCGGCTGCCTGCGGCCGCTGCTCGCACGGCAGGGCGGCCTTAACGGCCTCATCTGTCGGCGTCTCAGGTTCTTCAGCGGGTTGCTCCTGCTGTTTCTCCAAGGTGCCGGCAGCACCTCCGGCGACAGCCTTCCCTGCTGCAGGGACAGGCTGAGCGGCAGGCTTAACGGGCTGAGCCGGCTTCATGGCTGACGTGTCCGGAGGGGCGGTCAGCATACTGTCTGCGGCTGCTGACGACACATCGGTCAACCGGTCAGACACTACACCGCCCTTACTGATGAACTGCAGCGGAGCCGAGCGGCGTCCCATGTCTTTCAGCTCAGTGCCTTTGGCCTTGCCGCGCCAGTTGAATATGTCATCTTTATCCCGCGGTCGCACATAGTCAAACCATGCAAACGCCTGTAGCTTCTTCTTGTCCGGCGGTATCTGCGTTATCGGGTACATACGGCTTGTCTGCCTGCATGTCCATATATACTGTAGCTGGCGGTTCTTCATGTACATACGCATGGTGTCGGTCTCGAGGTTGGCCATGTTGGTGTACGAGCTGTCTTTCTCTTCCTGGAAGTAGTAAACACATTGCACATTGCCTATGGCCTCGGTCTTGTAAAGCTGCCCCTTGTCGAAATATCCGAACATCTCGCGTGACGATATCTGGTTGAACATGGTCGAGTCTGACAGCTGTTCAACCGAAAGGGCCTGGTTGATGACGTGCGCCCGGTCAATGGTCGAGTCCCTTATGTACACCTTTATCACCTCGCCTAACAGCTGACGGTTGGCGTTCCACGTGATAGGGTCTTTGTACATGGTCATCACTGAGTCGCGCGTGTTGTACACAAGCGAATCACATACGGCCTGGACATCGGTGCGGTAAGCCCTCACCTTATTGTAACAGTGCATCGTTCGGAAAACCGAATCGGTGTTGATGTTGAAGGTGTAGACCTTCATCGTGTCTGAATGGAGATACAGGGTGTCGCCCTGAGAATAGTCTTTCAGCACGGCACTGTCGGTAGCGAAGGCGTAGCCCGTGCTGTCGTCATACCAGAAGTACTGGCTGTTCATCTCATTTTTGTTTACCGTGTCGGTATAAACTACGTTGCCGAAGCCCTCGCTTACGGCCGTCTTGTCATCGTTGAAAAGGCTGTCGGCTGTCAGCGTCTTGCCGTTGTTGCTGAGCGTGGAGCGGCCATACAGGCGCGAGAAATCCTTGTTCGTGTCGTAAAATCCCTGCGTAGTGTTGATTACGCTGGCACCCGACACTATCTCTGACGGTCCCACGATATGGGCTATCGAGGTCTTGGTGTCGTAGTGAAGGGTGTCTGTCGTAAGTACAAATTTGGGATTTTTGAGGTTCACGTTATAGTTGAATACGGCATCGCGGGTCTCCGTATCATACTCTCCCCAGTCTGAAACGAGCACGTTGTCCTTGTCAACCATCTTTCCGCCTTCAAAGAAATAACCTATGCCGTACAGCCTGTCGTAATTCAAGCTGTCAGTATATAATGTGGTTTTCCTGTGTTTCAGTACTACGTTATGTCGTGCCTCGGCCATCTGGTCGTTACCGTCATAATACGCGTAGTCACTGAACAGCGAGAGTGTGTCGCCCTGATACATCTTGACATGGCCGAAAGCACGGAACGAGTTTGACTCCTGGTAGAAGTAAGCACTGTCACAATACAGTTTTGCACCCTTGTGGCGGAAGGCTACGTTGCCGTTCAATATCTGCGCATTGGGGTTAGGCCCGTACTGGTCAAAGCGCAGTCTGTCAGCATGGATGAGGTAAACGCGCTCATCGGTCTTCCGGCGTGGCTTTTTCTTCGGAGCCTGACGTGACTGCACTAAGCTAAGGCCAAAAAGGCATAGGATTGCAACAATGAGAATCCTATGCCCGCTAAATAAAGTCTTCAGTCTGTTGTCTGTTGTCATTTTATCCAACCTTCATATTGGAAATCACAATTCTTGTAACGGTCGTTGATGCGCACGTACGTGGTCTTTATCTTGTCTTTAATCCACTTGTCGATAAATTCCTCGCGGCGTTTGGCCAGCACAATGTTCTTCATCGTCTGGAAGTCCTCGGCTATCGTGGCCCTGTGGGTCTCCACACGGTTCTTCAACTTCACGACAGCGCACATCGCCTTACCGTTCGTCTGGCTTATCATCTGGAATGGAGCGGACACTTCGCCAACCTTCATCGTGTCCACCACACGTGCGATTTCAGGCGGAAGATTGCGCATTTGAAACCTGCTCGTCATGCGTCCGTCTTCTCCCATGTTTGCCATTAGACCGTGGTTATTGCGTGTGTCCTTGTCATCTGAGATGAAAGTGGCAGCCTCGTCAAACGTAAACTTGCCCTCGCGGATGTCGTCTGCAATCGAGTCAAGCTGTGAAGACGCCATTTTTATCGCCTCGTCTGATATCTTCGGCTTCAGCAGAATGTGCCTGACCTTGATGCGGTCACCGCGTTTGTCGATAAGCTGGATGATGTGAAAGCCGAACTCGGTCTCCACTATCTTGGATATTTTCTTTGGATCTGTCAAGTTGAACGCCACGTTCGCGAACGTCGGGTCAAGCATTCCGCGGCCTACATAGTCTTGAAACGCTCCGCCCTGGCGTGCCGTTCCCGGGTCTTCTGAATACAAAGTGGCCAGCGTTGCGAACGAAGTCTCGCCGTTAGTGATACGCTCCGTGTACTCACGCAGCCGGTTCTTGACGCGGTCTATCTCCTCCTGCTCCACCTTCGGAGCACGAGTTATAATCTGTACCTCGACTTCAGTGGGGATAATAGGTAAGCTGTCTTCAGGCAATTCACTGAAATAACGGCGCACATCAGCCGGCGAAACAGCTATGTCTGCTACTAACTGCTGACGCTCACGGTCAATAAGCAGGCGGTTGCGGAAGTCGTCATGCAGTGTCTGGCGCAGCTCCGTGAGGCTCATGTTCTTATATTCCTCGAGCTTTTCTTTGCCTCCTACCCTCTGAATCCAGAAGTTTATCTGGTCTTCAACGCTCTGAGCAACCTCTGATTCGGTAACCTCAACACTGTCGATCGCAGCCTGATGAAGGAACAGCTTTTGAACGGCGAGCTGCTCAGGTATGGCGCAATCAGGGTTACGATCCCATTTGACACCTTCCATTTCTCCCTGAATTCTGAAGTTCTCAACATCAGAAAGCAGGATAGGTTCGTCTCCGACAACCCATATAACCTCGTCAACTATGCTTTCTTGATTGGGCTCTTCATCTAACGAATCCGCCTTTTGAACAACCGAATCCGAGTCCTCTGCCGCAACATCGGTCTGTTCCGGGCCGTCGGCGGGCATCGTACGGACACCGCACATACCGCCTTCCATTGTGCTTGCGCTGACTCCGGCAAAGAGAAAAGCCGACAAGACAAGCCACAAAACAGTTTTGCCTCTTAGTATCATAAAGTTCAATTGCTATGCTTGTTTACTGTTTCCAACACGTCATAATATACTTTGACGGGATATTTTTTCCGTAATCCGGCCACCCACTGCTTCTCTAGGATTTCCTGATAGTCGGCCGTAACAAGTCCGCGCACATCCTCATAACTGTCCGGACGCTTAAGCAACTTTCCGTAAACCGCATCAATAGGAAAATCCTTCAGCGGCGTAACAACGGTGTCTTTCTTAAATATCATCTTATCAATGAAGGCGTTGTCGCCCTCCTTGAATATGCCTTTCTCCACCCGTATGCGCAAAACAGAGTCGTTATTGAACGCTGAGCGCAGCACGTCTGCCCACTTATTGAACGGAACTCCTTTAACACTGTTCCTCACGGCCTTGATGTCTGACTTCTGTTTAACATGGTAAACCATGCCCTTGTAACGTGGTTTTGCCCATGAATACTTCTTCCGGTTCTTATTGAAACATGCCTCAAGGCCGGTTTCATCGGCAGCGGCTTTCTCCCAAACGGTGCGGTTGCTTATCTCGTAAAGCAGCAGACCGTCATGATATTCCATAATAAGATAACGCAGCGACGGGTCTTTCACAGCCATGGTTTTTGCCCTTTCGCTTAGCACGTCCTCCTTAGTCAGCTTGCCGTCTGAAGCATCCACCAGCTCGTCTATCTTCTTATCAATAATGCGTTCGCGGATACCGCGGGCGTCAATAAAGCGCAGTATGTCGCTCTTCAGCGAGTCAAAAGGCTCAAGCTGCTTGCGGTCTTTCATCAGGATGATGTGGAAACCGACAGGCGACTGCACCACTTCACTCATCTCTCCCTTGTTAAGGGCGTAAGCAGCGTCTTCAAACTCTTTAAGCGTCTGCCCGGGCTGTAGCCACGGCAGCTCACCTCCGTTCTTTGCCGAGCCGGGGTCTTGCGAGTACTTACGCGCCAGGTCGGCAAAGTCGGCACCGCCGTTTTTCAGCACTTTGTACAGAGAATCGGCCTTCTGACGTGCCTCTTCAAACTTAGCTGTGGGTGCTTTCTGCTCTACATATATAAGTATGTGAGCCGGCTTTATCAGTCCGCGGGAGCCTATATGCTCCTTTGTGCGGTCGTAAATGGCCTTCGCCTCAGCCAAGACGGCTGCGCTGTCGGCAAACACCGGACGCACTTCCTGGTCGCGGTACATGGCAAATTCTTTCTTGAAAGACTCGAGAGTGTCAAGCCGTGCGTCTAAAGCGGCAGCCACCTTAAGCTTGTAATTGATGAAGAGGTCAACATATTCGTCAACCGTCTTGCGGTCAACAACGTCGGCGGAGTTGTTTTTATTGTAAGAATACTCAAATTCAGAACGCAACACGGGAATCCCGTTGATTTCCATTATCACGGGGTCTGCCTCCTGTGCACAAGCCATGCTCCCGCAAAGAAGCATGGCTGTTAAAAGAGTTGTTAACTTCATACTGCTTTAATTGACAGATTGTCAAGCACTTGAACATCCGCATACCATGCGGCCGCACCTGCGGTTTGCATGTTTAATCACTCGTGCCTTGAATAGTTGGGAGCCTCGCTCGTTATAGTGATGTCGTGCGGATGACTCTCCAAAACGCCGGCATTTGTTATGCGCACGAACTTGGCACCGTGCAGCGCGGTGATATCTTTAGCACCGCAGTAGCCCATGCCTGAGCGCAGGCCGCCGACGAGCTGATATACAACTTCCTGCACCGTGCCTTTGTAAGGAACACGGCCGGCGATACCTTCGGGCACAAGTTTCTTTACATCTTTAGTGTCGGCCTGGAAGTAACGGTCCTTAGAGCCGTTCTCCATTGCCTCAAGACTGCCCATGCCACGATAGCTCTTGAACTTACGGCCGTTTAAGATTATTGTGTCGCCGGGGCTTTCTTCTGTTCCTGCCACGAGCGAACCTATCATCACGCTGTGTCCGCCGGCTGCAAGAGCCTTGACTATGTCGCCTGAGTAACGCAGTCCGCCGTCAGCAATGAGGGGCACGTCAGTGCCTTCAAGAGCGCAGGCTACATCGTAAACGGCACTCAGCTGGGGCACGCCTACACCTGCGACGACACGCGTTGTGCAGATACTGCCCGGACCGATACCTACCTTTACTGCATCGGCACCGTTGTCAACAAGCATCTTTGCGGCAGCTCCGGTTGCCACGTTGCCTACAACTATATCGACATTCGGGAACGCGTTTTTAGCCTCGCACAGCTTGTCTATAACGCCTTTTGAGTGGCCGTGAGCCGTGTCTATCACGATAGCGTCGGCATTGGCGTCAACAAGAGCCTGGATACGGTCGAGCGTATCAACCGTCACACCTACTCCGGCTGCAACGCGCAGACGGCCCTTCTCGTCCTTGCAGGCCATGGGCTTATCCTTAGCCTTGGTAATATCTTTATATGTAATGAGACCTACCAGATGATTGTCGTTGTCAACCACAGGCAACTTCTCTATCTTGTTCTCCTGCAATATCTGCGCAGCGTCAAGAAGATTGGTGCGCACGTGTGTGGTGACAAGGTTCTCACTGGTCATCACCTCGTCAATCTTTCTGTCAAGACGACGCTCGAAACGCAGGTCTCGGTTGGTCACGATGCCTACCAGATGGTCATCATCGTCAACCACGGGGATACCACCGATATGGTACTCAGCCATCATGTTGAGCGCATCCTGCACGGTAGAACCGAGACGGATGGTCACGGGGTCATAAATCATTCCGTTCTCGGCACGCTTCACTATTGCCACCTGGCGGGCCTGCTCCTCTATCGACATATTCTTGTGGATAACGCCGATACCACCCTCACGGGCAATGGCTATGGCCATGGCCGACTCGGTAACGGTGTCCATCGCTGCCGTAACAAAAGGTATGTTGAGCTTGATGTTACGCGAGAATCTGGTTTGCAACTCTACCGTCTTGGGCAATACTTCAGAATAAGCCGGGATTAAAAGGACGTCGTCAAAAGTCAATCCGTCCATTACAATTTTATCTGCAACAAATGATGACATATATAACTTGAAAATTTATTGCGTGCAAATTTAGGAAAAAAAATCCATTCACGCCACGTATTCGGTTATTTTCTTACCTAATTAATGTGAAAAGCGGCATATTACAATGTCACATGACAGTCATTTCAATATGTCATTATATAAAAAACATTCCGGCCGGTTCTGCATTTTCGGCCGGGATAATATCGGTTGCAGGCAAGCACGTCAGTTGCCCATATCAGACATGAACTTGATGCGCACTAATCTTATTTCTTCCTCCGTGCAGTCTTCACCGAGCTCATCGATAGCAGTCTCAAGATCGTCAGTATCGCTCTCTTTGAAGTATTCATAGATTTCGTCTACACGGTCGTCGTCCATTACTTCTTCGATGAAGTAATCGATGTTTATCTTCGTTCCGCTGTAAACAATGGCCTCAACCTCGTCGAGCAGCTCGTCAAACTCAAGCCCCTGAGCCTCCGCTAAGTCGTCAAGTGCGACGTGCCTGTCTATGCTTTGTATTATCTTTACCTTCAGGACAGACTTCTTTGCGACAGTTCTTACACGCAAATCCTCAGGTCTCTCAATGTTGTTTTCCTCGCAGTACTTCTTTATCAGAGCCACAAACTCCTTGCCGTAGCGGCGTGCCTTGCCGACTCCCACGCCCTGCACGTTCTGCAGATCCTCAATAGTTATCGGGTAAACGGTTGCCATCTGTTCCAACGAAATATCCTGGAAGATGACGTACGGAGGCAGTTCCACACGCTTGCTTACCTTCTTCCGAAGGTCTTTAAGCATGGAGTGGAGCGTCGGGTCGAGCGCCGAGCTTACTCCGTCGTGAACGTCATCATCGTCATCATCGTTAAACTCGTTGTCCAACACTATCATGAACGACTCCGGTTTCTTCATGAACTTCCTGCCGGCAGGCGTCAGTTTCAGTATTCCGTAGTTCTCAACGTCTTTCTTAAGGAAGCCCGCAATGAGTGCCTGACGTATCACCGGGTTCCACAGCTTCCCGTCCATGTCCTCGCCGGAGCCGAACTCTTCCAGCTTATCATGCTTATGAGCTACGATGTCGTTAGTGTCCTTTCCTTCAACGAAATTTATCACATAATCGGTACGGAAGTCCTCTTTTATCGCGGCGATGGCGTTCAACACAACAAGCAAAGCGTCCTTTCCTTCTATCTTTGTCTTGGGATGCAGACAGTTGTCACAGTTGCCGCAGTTGTCTTTGTCATACTCTTCACCAAAGTAATGGAGCAGCATCTTGCGTCTGCACACTGACGATTCGGCATATGCCGCGGTCTCCTGCAGCAGCTGGCGGCCGATGTCCTGCTCGGCTACAGGCTTGCCTTCCATGAACTTTTCGAGCTTCTTCAGGTCTTTGTATGAGTAGAATGCGATACACTTTCCTTCTCCGCCATCGCGTCCTGCACGGCCGGTCTCCTGATAATAGCCCTCCAAGCTTTTCGGAATGTCGTAGTGGATTACGAAGCGCACGTCAGGTTTGTCTATGCCCATACCGAACGCTATGGTTGCAACTATTACGTCGATACGCTCCATAAGGAAGTCATCCTGAGTGGCAGAGCGCGTTCCCGAGTCAAGTCCGGCATGGTAAGCGGCGGCCTTTATGTTGTTGGCACGCAGCACTGCGGCCAGCTCTTCCACCTTTTTACGCGACAGACAATATATTATTCCGCTCTTTCCCTCGTTCTGCCTGATGAACTTTACTATCTGCTTATCTATGTCCTTGGTCTTATGGCGCACCTCATAATAGAGGTTTGGACGGTTGAACGAACTCTTAAATTCAGCCGCGTCAAGTATTCCGAGGCTCTTCTTAATATCTGTGCGGACCTTATCCGTGGCCGTAGCTGTAAGCGCGATAACCGGTGCTTCGCCTATTTCGTTGATAATGGGGCGTATCCTCCGGTACTCAGGACGGAAGTCATGCCCCCACTCCGAGATGCAATGTGCCTCGTCAACGGCGTAGAACGATATCTTCACTCCACGCAGAAAGTCGACGTTTTCCTCCTTCGTCAACGACTCAGGGGCCACGTAAAGCAGCTTGGTCTTGCCCTCAAGGATGTCACTTTTAACTTTATCTATTGCCGACTTGTTGAGCGATGAGTTAAGATAATGCGCCACTCCGTCGGTCTCTGTCATGCCGTTAATCACGTCCACCTGGTTCTTCATCAGGGCGATAAGCGGCGAAATGACTATTGCCGTGCCGTCCATAATGAGAGAGGGGAGCTGGTAACACAACGATTTTCCGCCGCCTGTCGGCATCAGCACGAACGTGTTTTTGCCGTCAAGCAGATTGCGGATAATAGCGTCCTGATTACCTTTGAATTTGTCAAAACCGAAGTATTGCTTCAGCTTCTCAGAAAGATTAACGTCATGGTACATATAGATATAGAAAAAACTTTTTAACTGTTACCGTTCAGGGGGCTGTGTCTTCAGGCGCTTTCCAACTTGTCAAAGTGTGCTTTCTCAAGCTGTTTGCGCGCGTAGTCGAGGTTAACCTCGAACTTCTTTACTTTCTTTGAAGGCACCTCAAACATCGCATCCATCATCACGCTTTCAACAATCGAGCGCAGCCCGCGTGCTCCTAACTTATACTCCATTGCCTTGTCAACGATGAAGTCGAGTGCTTCTTCAGTGAAACCGAGCTCTATTCCGTCCATCTCAAACAGTTTCTGATACTGCTTTACGATAGAGTTTTTCGGTTCAACGAGTATCGAGCGCAGTGCCTTGCGGTCCAAAGGATTGAGGTAAGTGAGAACCGGCAGACGACCTATTATTTCCGGTATGAGGCCGAAAGACTTCAAGTCTTGCGGCATTATGTACTTCATCAGGTCGTTCTTGTCGATGTTACGCACATTCTGAACAGAGTTATAACCTACCACATGGGTGTTCATTCTCTGCGCAATCTTGCGCTCGATGCCGTCGAAAGCACCGCCGCAGATAAAGAGAATGTTCTTCGTATCCACGTGGATATATTCCTGGTCGGGATGCTTGCGGCCGCCCTGGGGCGGCACGTTGACCATTGTTCCCTCGAGCAGTTTGAGCAGGCCCTGCTGCACGCCCTCACCGCTTACATCGCGGGTAATTGACGGATTGTCGCTCTTACGCGCTATCTTGTCTATCTCGTCAATGAAGACGATGCCCCGCTGAGCTGCCTCAACATCATAGTCGGCCACCTGAAGCAGGCGGCTGAGTATGCTTTCAACGTCCTCGCCCACGTAACCGGCCTCTGTAAAGACGGTAGCGTCAACAATAGTAAACGGCACATCGAGCAGCTTGGCTATCGTGCGGGCCATCAGTGTCTTACCCGTACCGGTGCTGCCGACCATTATTATATTGCTCTTCTCTATCTCAACGCCGTTGTCATCAACCGGTTGCTGCAAACGTTTATAATGATTGTAAACCGATACGGCAAGACAACGCTTGGCGTCATCCTGTCCGATGACATACTGGTCAAGATATGCTTTTATCTCAACAGGTTTAGGGACTTTCTTCAGCAAGAACTTATCACTGCTCTTCGGCTTGGCGAAATCGAGCACGCCCGTAGACTTCACTATCTCGTAAGCCTGCACGGCGCAGTCTTCGCAGATATATCCTGTCAGTCCGGTGATTAGCAGTTTCACGTCTCTCTCGCTTCTTCCGCAGAAGCTGCAGACCTTCTCAGTCCTGTTATTCTTGGTTGCCATTTGCGTTATTTGGTGTCGCGTCAGCCCTCTTCCTTACCAGTACGGTGTCTATCATGCCGTATTCCTTGGCCTCTTCGGCCGTCATCCAGTAGTTACGGTCAGAGTCCTTGTACACCTTTTCGTAAGGAGTATGCGAGTGTTCTGATATAATTGTATAAAGTTCTTTCTTGAATTTGAGTATCTCCTTGGCCTCAATCTCTATGTCTGATGCCTGCCCCTGCACGCCGCCGAGCGGCTGATGTATCATCACGCGGCTGTGAGTGAGCGCCGAACGCTTGCCTTCAGTACCCGAGACGAGCAGCACCGCGGCCATTGAAGCGGCCATTCCGGTGCAGATTGTAGCCACGTCGCTCGATATGAACTGCATTGTATCATAAATACCGAGGCCTGCCGTCACGCTGCCGCCGGGGCTGTTTATGTATATCGAGATGTCTTTGCCTGAGTCAACCGAGTCAAGATACAGCAGCTGAGCCTGTAGAGTGTTTGCCGTGTAGTCGTCAATCTGTGTGCCGAGGAAGATGATGCGGTCCATCATCAGGCGCGAGAACACGTCCATCTGTGTCACGTTAAGCTGACGCTCCTCGAGGATGTAAGGGTTCAGATACTGCATCTGGGCTTTCATTACATCGTCAAGCATCATTCCGTTCAGACCTAAGTGGCCTGTTGCATATTTCCTAAAGTCGTTCATTTTATTTCTTATTATATAATGTATGATGAGAAACGCCCGTCCGCCGTGCCGTCATACGGCGTGCAGCCGCACCCGGGCACACGGCCGGCCAAAGGCCGTCGGCCTGTCATTTATCACCTGTTATTATTACAAGCGGAAAGGAGGTTACCGACACTTTACGCCTGTTCGTTGGAACAAAGATAATAAAAAAGTCGGTAACCTCCTTATGTTTATGGAAGTTTTTTTGCTAAAAAATATTTATTCGTCCTGCATCAGCTTGTTGAACTCATCGAGAGTAGCAGTTTTCTCATTGAGTTTAACCACTTTCTTGATTGCTTCTGTCAGCTTACGGTCTATGCTGCGGTCAACGAAAGAGTCGATATACTCCTTCTTCTTCAGCATGTCTGAAGCGTAGTTGTCGATATACTCCTCGGGTATGTTGATCATGCCGTACTGAGCGAACTGTGCGCGTGCAGCCTCCTTGGCGGTCTCCTTTACGTCTGCGTCGTCAATCTTGATGCCGTTGGCCTTTACGAGCTGTTCCTTGATGAGATGCCATGTCAGTTCCTTGATACTCTGATCATAGTTCTTGTCTACAAATTCCTGACCCTTGTCTTTATTGTTGTTCAGCATGACGCGCTTCAGCAAAGCGTCGGGATAAGTCAGAGTGCCTACCTTGTTCTCCATGTACTTGCGTACGTCCTGGATGAACTTGAAGTCTGCGTCGACAGCGAACTGCCCCTTCAGGCCGTCTGCTATCTTCGCGCGGAACTCCTCCTCGCTCTTAACGTTGCCCTCACCGAACACTTCGTCGAACAGCTCCTGGTTAACCTCTGCCTTTACGAAACGTGATATTTCGGTTATCTGATAGCTGAAGTCAGAGCTCATGTCGGCTGCCTCCTCCTTCTTAATCTTCAGCAGTGAAGATACTTCAATGTCGCTGTCGGGATAAGCCTTCTTGGGGTTGAAGGTGATGATGTCGCCCACCTTGCAGCCGTCGAACAGCTTCTTTTGGTCTTCCACCTTAATATATTCAGGCATCAGGACAGCACCATCAACAGTGATGCCGCCTTCTTTGGTGCTGCCGTTACCGTCAAGCTCGCGCAGATCACCCTTCAGCATATCGTGCTCCTGATATTCGTTCACCTTGTCATAGCGGCCGGCACGTGACGCGAACATATCAATCTGACGGTTGATAACGTCGTCGTCAACGGCGATGGTGTAGTGGTCTATCGTGTCGTCACCGCCGAGAGTAGCGTCAAACTCGGGAGCAACGGCGATGTCGAACATGAACGTATAGGGAGCATCCTTCTCAAGGTCTACCGGCTCCTGCTTGTCCGAAGGCAGCGGTTCGCCTAACATCTGGATGTTGTTGTCTTTTACATATTTATATATTTCCTCGCCTAACAGCTTGTTTATCTCGTCAACCTTTGCGGTAGTGCCGAACTGCCTTTTAATCATTCCCATTGGAACCATGCCCGGACGGAAGCCCGGCACGTTGGCGCGCTTGCGGTAGTTCTTCAGTGTCTTCTCGACATTGTCCTTATAGTCTTCCTCTTCTACGGTCAAGGTAATAAGTCCGTTTACCTTGTCTGGATTTTCAAATGAAATTTTCATCTTCGCTATTTTATGTTATTTTTAATAATTATCGAATGCGAGCTGCAAAATTACGGAATATCAACGGAATTACCTAACATAATAAAGAAAAATGCCGAAAATTTGTTTTTTTAACAAGTTACTCTTACTGTTTCACACTCCGCTCCTTACCGTTTTTAATGCTTAACTCTTAATTCTTAATTCAACAGGCCGCTCTTTGGCTTGCAAAAGGTCATCTGTTGGCTTGCGAAAGGTCATCTATTGGAGCACAAAAGGCCGCCTTTTAGCAGCTAAAAGACGGCCTTATAGATTGTAAGAGGATTAAAGGGTGTAAGATTGTGCTGCTATACGGTTATCATTCTTCTGTCTCGCGGGCTCTTCGTTCTTCGTCGATAACCTGAAAATCCTTCTTTCTGAGAACGAAACTGTTGGTAAGATACTTCTCACGCACTATCTTGTTTTCAGACAGTTCTTCAGGTGTGCCCTGGAAGAGGATGCGCCCCTCGAAGAGCATATACGCACGGTCGGTGATACAGAGGGTGTCCTCAACGTTGTGGTCGGTGATAAGTATGCCGATGTTACGGTACTTCAGACGCCACACTATGTGCTGGATGTCCTCAACGGCGATAGGGTCAACGCCGGCAAAAGGCTCGTCGAGCATGATAAACTTCGGGTCAATGGCTAAGCAGCGGGCTATCTCCGTACGCCTTCGTTCGCCACCTGAGAGGCGGTCACCGGTGTTCTTACGCACCTTTTCGAGGCGGAACTCCTTTATCAGGCTCTCAAGTTTCTCGCGCTGGGCAGCCTTCGGCAGCCCCGTCATCTCAAGCACGGCAAGGATGTTGTCCTCAACACTCAGCTTGCGGAAGACGCTCGCCTCCTGCGGCAGATACCCTATGCCGGCCCGCGCGCGCTTGTAAACGGGATAGCCGGTAATGTCCTTATCGTCTAAATATATGTGGCCTGCGTTTGGCACTATAAGACCCGTCGTCATGTAAAAAGACGTGGTCTTGCCGGCTCCGTTGGGACCGAGCAGACCCACAATCTCGCCCTGCCGCACGTTAATCGACACGTCGTTGACCACCGTCCGCCGGCCGTAGCGCTTGATAAGGCTCTCGGTACGCAACACCATGTCGCCTCCGTGTGCCGCCTCTGTCCTGCTGTTCGTTTTGTCCATCGGTGCTTGTTTTTGTTGCAAAAGTAGTAATTTTGCGCTTAATATTACTTTATTAATGTAAAAACTCTTGTCCGCTTCACGGTTTTTTTAGTTATTTTGGTTACTTTTGCGGAGTGGAACGCAAGTTCCGTAACTGACGGGCCGACAAGCCGCCGGCTGGCAATGTTTCAAGAAAAGCTTGCCGCACGGGCGTAATCTGATGTCGGCCTGCGTCATGCCGGTTTGTAAAATAAAATACAGGAATATGCTTTTACAGAAATATCTTACCAACTTCGGCCGTTATCTGATACTTATGGGCAGGGCGTTCAACCGTCCTGACCGCTTCAGAATGTTCCTGAAGCAGTATGTGAAGGAGATGTCTGCCCTCGGCGTTAACTCTATCGGTATTGTCCTTCTGATATCGTTCTTTATCGGAGCGGTAATCTGTATCCAGATAAAACTTAACGTCCAGAGTGCCTGGATGCCGAGGTTTGTCACGGGTTATGTCACCCGTGAGATCATGCTCCTTGAGTTCTCGTCGTCGATAATGTGCCTGATTTTGGCGGGAAAGGTCGGCTCAAACATAGCGTCTGAAATCGGAACGATGCGCGTTACGCAGCAGATTGACGCCTTGGAGACAATGGGAGTCAACTCTGCCAACTTCCTCATAATGCCCAAGATACTCGGAATGATGACCATAATGCCGTTTCTTGTAATCTTCAGTACGGCTGCCGGCATCGTAGGAGCTTACGCAACGGCGTACATCGGGCACGTGCTCAGCCCCGAAGACCTTACACTCGGACTGCAATACGACTTCACTCCGTGGTTTATGTACATGAGTATCATCAAGGGTTTGTTCTTCGCCTTCCTTATAACAAGCATCCCCTCATACTACGGATACACCGTTGAGGGCGGCTCGGTAAACGTCGGCAAGGCCGGCACAGACGCTGTTGTGATGAGCAGCGTGATGATACTTTTCTCGGATTTGTTCCTTACGCAAATTCTATCTTGAGCAAGGAGAGGCTGCGGACAGGCGTCTTTGTCCGCCCGTCGGATTATAACTTGTCAATAAAATAAGTATGATTGAGATAAAAAATCTTTGCAAATCGTTCGATGACAAGGAAGTGCTGAAAGACGTCAGCGCCGTGTTTGAGAACGGCAAAACAAACCTCATAATAGGTCAGAGCGGCTCCGGCAAGACCGTACTGATAAAGAATCTCGTCGGGCTTCTTGAGCCTACGAGCGGAGAAGTGCTGTATGACGGCCGTAACTTCGTGGCAATGAACAAGAAGGAGAAGGCCGCCCTGCGCCGTGAGATGGGCATGATTTTCCAGAGCGCGGCTCTCTTTGACTCAATGACCGTGCTCGAGAACGTGATGTTTCCGCTTGATATGTTCTCGTCAATGACGCTCCGCGAGCGCATAAACCGTGCCCGGACATGCCTTGACAGGGTAAATCTTACGGGCACGGACCATAAGTTTCCCGGCGAGCTTTCAGGCGGAATGCAGAAACGTGTGGCAATAGCCAGAGCCATTTCGATGAAACCCAAGTATCTTTTTTGTGACGAGCCGAACTCAGGTCTTGACCCGAAGACATCGCTTGTCATCGACCAACTGCTGCACAGCATTACCCATGAGTTCGGCATTACGACAATTATCAACACCCACGACATGAACTCCGTAATGGGCATAGGTGAGAACATAATCTTCATTTACGAAGGTCATAAGGAGTGGCAGGGCGTAAGTGCCGACGTAATGGGGTCGGATAACCGGAGACTCACCGACTTTATCTTCGCTTCAGACCTGCTCAAGAAGATGCGCAAAGCTGCCCTCGAAAAGGAGAAACTCTAATTAGATTAAGAATTAAGAGGGAAGAGTTAAGAAAAGAGGAGTAAGGAGTGAAAGAACAAAGTAGTAAAGGCTGTAAGGCCAATACTGAAACAGCTCATGCCTGAAGGTACAAAATTTTCAGGTAACGACAAAGCCCCGGCTCGAAAAAGTCGGGGCTTTACGCATAAAAATGAAAAAAGAAGGTGCGATTTTAGACGCACCTTCTTTGTAAAGTATTGATTATCCGGGCTACACTAACACCTTTCGGCGTGTATGTCAGTATCCCTTTCCCGGAGTAGTTCCGTACCCGTTGTCTCCGTACTCGTCAGGATTTTCTATCTGCTGGAGGAAGTCGTAAGATATCGGGCGGCAGTAGTGTATGCTTTCGTTGAAGTACCGGGCTGCGCGCGAGTTGTACATCTTCAGCCGCTCGCCCAGCTTATGGTGACGCTTGAGCAGTGCCCAGCGGCTGAACTCTCCGGCCATCTCGCGGGCGTACTCGTCGAAAATGTCGTTCTCAGTGACGTTCGTCAGCTCCGGCGCAACGGTGCCCGGACGTGCCGCGCGGTCACGCAGCGGCTTCAGATAGCGTGCGGCGGAAGCTCCGTCGCCGAGCATGA
>C._urophasianus_2_cecum__coassemble_168_pt1 | contig 16336 bp, 15 predicted proteins | sample C__urophasianus_2_cecum__metabat2_low_PE_008 | metagenome-assembled genome bin C
ATAAACCTGTCCCGCTTTATGTGTAGGACGCTTAATATTTACGTATGAAAAAGATATTATATTCAGTGCTTACCATCGCCATGACGGCATTCACATTTACGAGTTGCGAAGACGTACCGGCACCGTATGACACCCCGAACGACAACCCGATTGACCGGCCTGTCACCATTGAACCTTCAGGAGACGGGACCGAAGCTAATCCGTATAACGTGGCTGCGATAATAGCCGAGGCTGAAAAGCTGAGCCCAGGAGAAGAATCAAGCGAGAATGTCTATATTAAAGGTATAGTCACAAACATCACTGAGAACTATGATGGAGGCTATGGCAACGCCACTTACTACATCTCTGACGATGATGATGCTACCAACTCATTCTACATCTACCGCTCAAAATACTTCGGAAACACCAGTTATTCGTCAGGCGAGCTGCTTGAATACGGCGACACTGTTGTAGTCTATGGAAAAATAACCAACTATAACGGCACATACGAAACCGTAACTAACGGCAGCTACATTATCTCTATCAACAGCGAAAAAGGTGAAGGGCAAGACAGTGGAGGCGATGAACCTACACCAAGCTTTGAGCCTGAAGGCGACGGGACACTTGAAAATCCGTTTAACAGCGTTGCCGCATACCAGTATACTACAGCTCTTGAAACAGATGAAACATCTGAAAATGATGTGTATATCAAGGGCATTATTTCAAAAATAGTAGAAAACTATAACAACGACTTCGGCAATGCAACATATTATATTTCTGTCGACGGAACGTTTGACAGTAAAGACAGCGGCAACCAATTCTATATTTTCCGTTCACTTTACCTTGACAATGAGAAATATACTTCAGGTGATCTACTGAACGTTGGAGATGAAGTTATAGTCTATGGTAAGGTTACAAACTATTATGGAAATACCCCTGAGACCGTAACAAACAAGAGTTATCTGTACTCTTGGACTAAAGGCGAGGGCGGCGGCAGCGACCAACCAGGAACAAGCGGCGAAGGTCTTGCAACTATAACAAAATCAGGAGCAACGGTCACAATGGTTGACCCGAATGCCACACTTTCAAGTAATACAATAACCTGCACTCTGAATACATATGGCTGGGTAAACAATTCTGACCCCGAACTTATAACCCTCAGTGACGGTACAACGATTGCTTTTGCTCAAGAAGGCGGTAATAATGCACCAAAGTATTATGAAGCTACTAACGGTGTACGTATGTATGCGCTTAATTCCATGACAATAACAGGAAGCAATAAAATTGCTAAAGTTGTTTTAACGTGTGACTCATATAATGGAACAGATTATATAGGCAATGAACAACTTTATACTGAGATTAATGAAAACATATGGAAAACAGTTAATGATTGGACTGGGAACAGCGGTGGAACACAACTTCGTGTAAAGACAATCGAGATAACTTACGCTGAATAAGAGATGAAAATTTTATAAAATAAATCAGGACTCTTAAACCACTGATAATCAGAGGCTTTCTAAACGGCCGTCTTTTGCAATGCGAAAGACGGCCGTTTATCGTGCAATTGACGGCCTTTTGGAACGCAAAAGGCCACCTCTTAGAAAAGCATCAGACACACTGCATCTTACTAAGTATGCTATAATGCTGAAACAACAATGCCGAAACTTTAGACAAGCACTAACCTTTGTTAGGTTATATGATAAATTCAAGGATTGTTTTTTATGTCAAATAAATTTGTTTTCTTACATAAAACCTTTATTTTTGTATCAGTGAAACAAAAAGCATGATATGACCAAAGAACCTAAAATTGAAGACCTACTAAAAGCTGACCCACATCTTACGGGGCTGGACGATTAGATTACCGGAGCTGTGATTGACATAGAGCACAATCCTTTTAAAGGGCTTGTAGTTGCAATAAAAGATGACATCGGACGAATATTCTTCGGTCAGATTAAATATTTCCAGACAATATAATATGTCCGCAATAGCTTTTGACATGAGTATTGCTGACCTCCGCAAATATTACGGAGAGCCATATAATAATGCGTATTTTGAAATAAATAAAATGCTTCATACATACGGATTTTACAATACGCAAGGTAGTGATACCTATCAGAAAACGGAAACATGGCCAACCTATTCAAAGCAATACTGTTGTTAAAAAGTACCGACCGGTTCAGAAATTCAGTCAGAGACATCCGTGGTTTCAAAGTAGAAGACCAGTCTGATTTTACTGACATCGTAAAAGGATAAGACATATTAAAAAGTAAGGACAAGAATGTTACTTTAATAAAAAACATCAGAATTAATTTTGAAGATTACCGGAAAATCAGTAACTTTGCACCCCAAAAGCAAAGAATTGCGAATATTAAACGTAACATTCAATCATAACATTAAAATGAAAAAAGGTATTCATCCCGAAAACTATCGCCCCGTCGTATTCAAGGATATGTCCAACGGCGATATGTTCCTTACACGTTCTACATGCAAGACTACAGAGACAGTAGAATTTGAAGGCGAAACTTACCCTGTGGTAAAAGTCGAAATCTCAAGCACTTCGCATCCGTTCTACACGGGCAAGAGCAAGCTCGTTGACTCTGCGGGCCGCGTAGACAAGTTCATGAGCCGCTACGGTAAGGCGCGTAAATAATATATTTCCGCTTTTATTCATTGAAGAAACAAATGCGTTCTGACGTAGTCGCATATGCGTCGGAATGCATTTTTTGTATCGTTAAATGTGCAAATAGCCCTCACGAGATGACAAACAAGTTATATATTCTGCTGCTTTTACTCTCATCGGCCGTTACGTTCACGGCATGCAGCAGTGACGATGATAACGGCAACCGGCAATCGGCGGACAGCCCCAACGCAAACAAAAACGTTGTGACCGATGACGAGGCCGTCACCCGCCTGGAGTTCCCGCGACTGAAAGACAACGGCAGCAGCGTTGTGATAGTCTACCGCACGAACAGCAGGAAATATGACGCTGACGGCGTGAACTATGCCGTTGAATGGGACTGCAACAAGAAGTCGCAACGTTGGTCGTGCTATCAGATGCACCAGGGATATGAAGGCACATACAGCAGAGTGACCGATGATTACATGAACGACACCCTACACCTGCCGGAAGGCAGCTACTGGGATGATGATTACTATTACGACTCAGGATTTGAGCACGGCCATATCTGCCCTAACGCTGACCGGAAATACTCTTATGACGCAAATTACCAGACGTTTTACCTAACCAACATGCAGCCGCAATACCATAAATTCAACGGTTTTACAAATGAAGGAGCTGATCAGGGGGAGGGTCTTTGGTTAAAAATGGAGAAAAAGGTAAGAGACTGGACACCACGTGAAAAGACAGATACGCTGTATGTCTGCAAAGGTGGGACTATCGACCGTGAGGATCAAATCATCGAACGAATCAACGGTAAACTTATCGTGCCGAGGTATTTCTTCATGGCATGCCTTATGAAAAACACTCAGGGCTACCGCGCAATAGGCTTCTTGGTAGAACAGAAGAGCAACGAATGGCGTGACGACCAGCCGCTGTCAGACTTCGCAGTGCCCATTGACGAGCTTGAAGAATTTACCGGCATCGACTTCTTCTGTAACCTGCCAGACGATATTGAGAATTACGTTGAAAACCATTTCTCAACAAAAGTGTGGGGACTTGAGTAATTCATAATTCACAATTCATAATTCATAATTGGGTTGGTTGCAGTCATTTTGCCACGAAAAAATTATGAATTATGAATTGTGAATTATGAATTAAAAATTAATATAATGCTTGTAATAATCACCGTTGTAGCATATTTCGGAGTGCTTTACGTGCTCGGCAGGATTACGTCGGCACGTGCCACTAACGCCACTTTCTACCGCGCTGACCGCAAGTCGCCGTGGCCGATGGTGGCATTCGGCATGATTGGTGCATCGGTTTCAGGTGTCAGCTTCGTCTCCGTGCCGGGAATGGTCGAGCGGGCGGACATGACTTATCTGCAGACTTGCCTCGGCTTCATCCTCGGTTACTTTGCAGTGGCGTTCATCCTGCTGCCGGTTTATTACAAGTTGAACCTTACCACGATTTACACTTACCTCAAAATGCGGCTCGGCCGGCGGTCGTATAAAACCGGAGCGGCCTTTTTTCTGCTGTCAGACCTTACCGGAGCGGCGGTAAAGTTCTACATTGTCTGCATCATACTCCAGCGCTTCGTGCTCGATGCTTACGGCATTCCGTTCTTCATCACCGTGCCCGCGCTCATGGCGTTGGTATGGCTTTACACCCACAAAGGCGGCATAAAGACCCTCGTCTGGACAGATTCGTTCCAGACACTGTGCATGCTTGCCGCACTTGTTCTTATTATAATAAAGGTGGCAGGGGCGTTAGACATGAGCCTCGGCGAAGCAGTCAAGGCCGTTGCGGCCGGCGAACACAGCCGCATATTTGAGTTCTCAGACTGGATGTCGCCGCAAAACTTCTGGAAACAGTTTGTCAGCGGAGCATTCATTGTTATCGTAATGACCGGTCTAAATCAGAATATGATGCAGAAAAACCTCACGTGCAAAACCTTGCGCGAGGCCCAGAAAGATGTCTGTTCGTATGGTTTCGCCTTCGTGCCGGTCAACCTTTTGTTCCTAAGTCTCGGCGTATTGCTCATCATGTTGGCGCAAAAGGAAGGCACATCCCTACCCCACAACCCTGACGAATTGCTGCCGATGTTCGCAGCAACGGGGCATCTCGGTAACCTCGTAACCATACTTTTCACCATAGGAATTGTCGCCGCGTCAGCCAGTACTATCGATTCATCGCTCACTGCGCTGACAACCAGCTTTTGTGTTGACATCAAAGAGCGGTCCGATGATGAGCGTCTGCGCCGCCGTGTGCACCTGCTGATGGCAGCTGCGTTCGCGATTTTCATCATAGCTTTTCGCGCAATCAACTCTACAAGCGTAATTGATGCCGTATATATCCTGTGTTCTTACACTTACGGACCACTGCTCGGCCTGTTCGCTTTCGGTCTTCTTACAAAATGGAAGACCAACGACCGCGCCGTGCCTTACATCGCTGTTGCGTCTCCCTTGATGTGTCTTGCGTTAGATTACGTCACATCCCATTACACTGGTTATCGCTTCGGGTACGAACTTCTGTTGCTGAACGGAGCAATAACGTTCGCCGGACTAACAGCAATGAAATTAAGAATTGAGAGTTAAGAATTAAAAAAAATAGCCTTAATGTTAACTTTGCGAGAAGCGGTCATGGCATATTTTCTTAATTCTTAACTCTTAATTCTTAATTTCCAAGTTCTTCACTCTTGATTAAATCCCCTCTCTTAAGAACCTGTCGGCCTCAATGGCAGCACGGCAACCGCTGGCCGCAGCCGTAATGGCCTGACGGTAATGAGGGTCGGCAACGTCACCTGCCGCAAACACACCGGGCACCTTAGTCTTCGGAGTATCACCCAAAGTGATGATATATCCGGTCTCATCAGTGTCGAGCCAGGCCTTGAACACATCGCTGTTAGGCTTGTGGCCAATGGCAAGGAAGAAACCGTCAATGGGCAAGTCGTAAACCTTTTCGTCAACCTCACCTCTGCGTTTAACAAGGTGAACGCCCTCAACACCGTTCTCGCCGTACAGCCCCAGCGCGTTATGTTCAAACAAAATCTCGATGTTTCCGGTTCCTTTTACGCGCTTCTGCATCACGTCTGACGCACGCAGAAACGGCTTGCGCACAATCATATACACCTTTTTGGCCAGACCGGCAAGATACAACGCCTCCTCACAAGCAGTGTCACCGCCGCCCACTACGGCAACAACCTTCTTGCGATAAAAGAACCCATCGCACGTAGCACACGCCGATACGCCCTCGCCCTTGTACTTTTCTTCATCGGGCAGACCGAGATATTTGGCTGACGCACCTGTCGCGATAATCACCGTGTCAGCCTCAACAACATGTCCCTCGTCAGTCTCTAACGTATAAGGAGCTTTGCCGAGGTCAGCCTTGACGATTACTCCGCCACGTATATCCGCGCCGAAACGCTCGGCCTGAGCACGGAAGTCGAGCATCATCTGATTGCCATCGACACCCTCAGGGTAGCCGGGGAAATTCTCAACAGTAGTGGTCTGGGTAAGCTGTCCGCCCGTCTGCAGACCGCAATATACCACCGGACTAAGGTTGGCACGTGCCGCATAGATAGCCGCCGTGTAACCTGCCGGACCGCTGCCTACTATCAGGCAACGTATATGTTCGTTATTTTCCATAGACAAATCAGTTAAGAATTAAGAGTTAAGAATTAAGAAAAAGCCCCACCTAACCTCCCCTGTAGGGAGGAACCGTATTACCCTCCCGACTATCACACCCTCTCCCCACCCTCATGGGGAGAGACGGAGAGGGGCTTTTTCTTAATTCTTAACTCTTAATTCTTAATTCTCTTTGTTATTTGAGCAGTTCAACAATCTGTTTCTCGATGTTCTCAATCTTCTCCGTAGGTTCAAAGCGGGCTACAACAACACCGCTCTTATCAACCAGGAACTTGGTGAAGTTCCATTTGATATCAGGCTTGCTCTTGTAGTCCGGGTCGTCCTTTGATAGCATGTCATCGAGGATATGTGTAAGCGGATGACTCTCGTCCCAGCCTGCAAACCCCTTCTGACTTGTGAGAAATTTATATAGCGGGTCGGCATCTTCACCGTTTACTTTAATCTTCTTGAAACGTGGGAACTCCGTTCCGTATGTCAGCTTGCAGAACTCATGTATCGACTCATCAGTTCCCGGAGCCTGCTGTCCGAACTGATTGCAGGGGAAATCCAGGATAGTGAAGCCGTCTGCATGGTGACGCTCATACAGCTTTTCGAGCTCCTCATACTGGGGAGTGAAGCCGCATTTTGTTGCGGTGTTGACTATCAGCAGAACCTCGTTCGCATATTCTTTCAACGATACGTCTTTACCCTTTCTGTCCTTGACAGTGAAATCATAAATTGTTTTCATCTTATTTGTTTTTAATAACTTGTTAACCTATATACTAAGGCTCTATGCAAAGATAATGTAAAAAATCGATTAACAAAGCGAATGACTGAAAAACTTGTTCATTTCATTGATAACGCAGGGGATGAGCGGCCGTTTTCCAAAAGGCGGCCTTTCAGCGTCCAAAAGGTCACCTTTTACACTGCAAGAGATGACCTTTTACAAGCTAAAAGGTCATCTTTCGCAATTCAGTATGTCGCGCAGCACTTTCACGGATTCCTCAACCGAAGGCACATCGGATATAATCATCATGCGCTTGCCGGCAATTTCCTTCAGATTGCAACGGCGCGGATTAAGTCCTATATAGTTCAGAACGTTGTCAAAAACCTTACTTTTATAATAAGCACTCATGGGATTGCTGACGAACTGCATGCGCATCTGACCTTGTCTCATTATGATTTTCTCGCATCCGAGGCTACGGCCAAGACGTCTGAGCGGCACTACCTGCATCAGCTCCAGACCCTCACGCGGCACCGGTCCGAAGCGGTCCTCCAGCTCAGCACGATACTTATCAAGCCCTGCATCATCCTTGATATTGTCCAGTTCGCGGTAAAGCAGCATACGCTCACTGCTGCTCGGCACGTACCTGTCAGGCAGATACATCTCGAGATCGCTCTCAATGGCACAGTCCTCAACGAATTCGTCACCTGTAAGCTCGCGCCCTCCGGCCATCTCGTCCTCGTACATCTCGCTGAACTCATCGTTCTTCAGCTCAGTGACCGCCTGGTTCAGGATTTTCTGATAAGTCTCATACCCAAGGTCTTCCATGAACCCGCTCTGCTCAGCACCAAGCAAATTGCCCGCTCCGCGGATGTCAAGATCCTGCATGGAGAGGTTAAATCCGCTGCCCAGCTCAGAGAAAGTCTCCAGCGCTTCGAGCCTTCGGCGGGCCTCCTGCGTCAGAGCCGACTTAGGCGGAGCCAGCAGATAGCAGAACGCCTTACGGTTACCGCGGCCTACGCGGCCACGCATCTGATGAAGGTCTGACAGTCCGAAGCGGTGGGCATCGTTGATTATTATCGTGTTGGCGTTGCCGATGTCGATGCCGCTCTCAACGATAGTGGTTGACACGAGCACGTCATAGTCATAATTGATGAAGCCCATCAATATCTTCTCAAGCTCCTCCGGCTTCATCTGTCCGTGACCTATCGCCACACGGGCGTCAGGCACATATTTCTTTATCAGCGCAGCTATCTCGGGCAGGTTGCTTATGCGGTCGTTAACGAAAAACACCTGCCCGTTACGGCTCATCTCAAAGTTTATGGCATCGGCGATAACCTCTTTGTCAAAGGTATGCACCTCAGTACTAATCGGGTAACGGTTGGGCGGCGGTGTCCGGATGATGCTCATGTCCCTCGCTCCCATTAAAGAGAACTGCAGGGTGCGCGGTATCGGCGTGGCCGACATCGTGAGCGTGTCGACGTTTACCTTCATCTTGCGCAGCTTCTCCTTAGTAGCTACGCCGAACTTCTGCTCCTCATCTATGATAAGCAGGCCCAAGTCATTGAACTTCACACTCTTGCCAATCAGCTTATGCGTGCCGACAATAATGTCAATCTTGCCATCCGCAAGGTCGGCCAGCACCTGTTTTGCAGCCTTCGGGCTACGTGCGCGCGACAGATAGTCTACCCTCACGGGAAAGTCTTTCAGCCGTTTGGAGAACGTCTGATAGTGCTGGTATGCCAGAACGGTGGTCGGCACGAGCACGGCAACCTGCTTAGAGTCGCACACGGCCTTGAACGCGGCGCGCACGGCAACCTCTGTTTTGCCGAAGCCTACGTCTCCGCAGACGAGACGGTCCATAGGTCTGGGGCTCTCCATATCGGCCTTCACATCGTTTGTAGCCTTCAGCTGGTCGGGCGTATCCTCATACATGAAGCCGGCTTCAAGCTCATGCTGCATGAAGTTGTCAGGCGAAAAGGCGAATCCCTTCTCGTGTCTGCGGGCGGCATACAGCTTTATCAGATCGCGGGCGATGTCCTTTATCTTCTTCTTCGTGCGCTCCTTCAGCCGTTCCCAGGCGCCTGTGCCGAGCGTACTTAGGCGTGGCGGAGTCTCGCTGTCGCGCCGCTTGTATTTTGAAATCTTGTAAAGTGAGTGGATGCTTACATCCACTTTGTCGTTGTTCTGGTAGATAATGCGGATTACCTCCTGGTAACTGTTGCCCGAGGGGACACGCACCAGCCCGGCAAAACGCCCTATACCGAAGTCTACATGCACGATATAGTCTCCCGGTTCCATTTCCTGCAGCTCCTTCATCGTCAGCGCCATCTTGCCGCTTCGGGCAGCGTCTGAACGCAGACTGTACTTGTGGAAACGGTCAAATATCTGGTGGTCAGTGAAGAAGCAGGCCTTCATAGCATTGTCGGCAAAGCCTTCATGTAACGTCTTTTCTACCGGAGTGAAGGATATGCGGTCCCTCCCGGCCTCTGACTGGCTTTCGAATATCTCCTTCAGACGTTCGTTCTGCTTGCGGCTGTCGGCCAATATGTATATTTTGTAGCCCTTAAGGATGTAGTCTTCGAGGGCACGCGCGAGCAGGTCAAAGTTCTTATGAAACAGCGGTTGGGGAGTTACGTCAAGGCGGATGGTGGCCTGCGGCGTGCCCGTAGGCTTCGTTCCGAACTCTATCCGGCGGAAGTTCAGCGCGTCGGAGGTGAACTGTGCCCCGCTAATCAGCGAGTTCTCTGCCTTCATTTCCTGCAACGTTTCCTGCTGTTCCATTTCGGTCAGACCTTCAAGGCGTTCCTTTACAGCCTGAGACGAGAAACCGTCACGGTAAATCGTGTCGATGCGTTCACGGCAGAACGTCATGTCTTTCATAACAATCACGGCTGACTCAGGCAGGAAATGCAGGAAAGACACCTTCTCATCGGCCAACATAGCCAGCTCCGGAACTATCTCAACACTGTCACGCTTGTCACGCGAAAGCTGACTCTGCACCTCAAACGTGCGTATGGAATCCACCTCATCACCGAAAAAGTCGATACGGAACGGATATTCACTGCTGAATGAGAACACGTCAAGAATACTGCCGCGGACGGCGAACTGACCCGGTTCGTAAACGTAATCAACCTCGTTGAAACCGAGCGCACGCAGCAGTTTGCCCAGCTCTGCCACGTCAAACGTGTCGCAAACTCGTATCATCACGGTACGTTCATCCAGCTTCTTACGCGACACAACAAGCTCAGACAGCGCCTCCGGGCAGGTGACTATATATAAGCCTCTACTAACCTCCGCTATGGGGAGAGGTTGTTCTTTGGATATATGCTCCTCAACTAAATAAGAGGTCGGGCGTTTTTTTTTCTCAGGAGACATTAAGACATGCTCATCTCCTCCCCACATAGGAGGTCGGGAGAGGCTTACTAATTTACTCAAGACTTCCGTTCTAAGTATTTCATTGGCCGCGTCGCGCTGGCCGTATTTTATCTGACGGCGGTAAGACGATGGGAAAAACAGCACGTCGTCGTTACCCAACATCTGCGTCAGGTCATGATAAAAATAGCCTGCATCCTCGGCATCGTTAAGCACAAATAGACACACTCCGCCAGCCTTGCGGGCCACTGACGCAAACAAAACGGACACCGCCGACGCCGACGCACCTGCAATCCAAACCGTCTTAACCTGCTTGTCGGCAAGCGTTTTGACCAAGGCTGCCGAGGCTGGCGACTTGGCGTATAAATCTAAAACTTCTTGTATATCCATCTCAAATCAGGCGCAAAGTTAATTTAAATAAGACGCAACACAAAATAAATAAGATAAAAAGCCATGAAAGTAGGGTTGCGCATAACGATAGAAAGGCCGGCAACACTATATTAAGCGTGTAAATCAAAGCGGCTTTTCCGCGACAAAACGTAAAATCAAAATCCTTCGTCTGAAATCTCAAAACAGACAGACAACCACCCCGGAAACAGCTCATCGGGACACCATTGACGGCCTTCAACAGGGCCGAAGGCTGCCTTAGGGAATACAAAAGGCCACCTTTCAGCTCGTAAAAAGGCGTCGATTACACGCCAAAAGGTCACCTTTTGCAATTCAAAAGACGACCTTTTGCAGAGCAGTTCTGAAATCACACGCATCTAATACATTATGCCGTTAAATCTGATAAGCTAAGAGCCATTAAACCGTCAACCCTTTAAACCGTCAACCTTTAAACCTTAAAACCGCACAACCGTACAAAATAAAATGTCCGTTTCCGTCACTTTTATTTTGCATTTCGCCCGGCTTGCATTATCTTTGCACCGACAAACGTTATTCGACATGAGCCGTCTATATGGGATTTTTAACTTTATTGGCCGACATAAATACTTTATCGTTACAGGTCTCGGCCTGCTGTTAGTGGGCTTTGTGGGAGAGAACAGCGTGCTGAAACATCTGCAAAACCGTATGCTTATCCGGCAAATTCAGGCTGAGACTGACGACTACAACGCTCAATACGAAAACGACAAGCATACGCTGAAGGAGCTTAGACGTAACCCAAAGGCCATAACCAGGATTGCCCGTGAGCGATATTTCATGAAGGCTGACGATGAAGATATCTTCGTGCTCAGCGATGATGAACAACAAGAAACGACTGAATAATGAAACAGCTTAACAGACTTCAGAGCATTGTGATGCTCGCCGGAGCATTCTTTATGGTGGCAGGTGCCGGTCTGTATGTCGTGGGTGTGATGTCTGTTACGCCCTGGATCTTCGCCGCGGGGGCCGTAGCCTTCGCCATGATGCAGATGCAACAGACTTACGACGGGCATAATCCCACCGTAAAACGCCTGCGCCGGATAATGACAGCAGGCGACGTATTGTTCATCTTGTCGGCTCTGTTCATGCTCGAAGACAACTACCACGTGATACTGCCTTTGTTCACAAACTACATAATGAACGGCTACTATCATTATGTAACTTACATCAACAACAACTGGGTTGTCTTACTCCTCATTGCGGCAGTAATCGAGATCTACACTACTCACCGTATATCACATGAACTCGACAAAGAGGCAAAAAAACTATAAAAAAAGACGCATTTGTTTTAAATTGAATAAATTTATTTCCATACATCGATAATACATTATACTTTTGTGACGGTTTTATAAAACGTATTTATGATTAAGACTTTTTTCACCCTGCTCGCCGCGCTCGCCTTGGCTTCGTGTGCCGACACGTATAACATCCAAGGGATGTCTAACGTTCCGACGCTTGACGGCAGGATGCTCTTCCTTAAGGCTTTTGACGGCTCCGACTTTAAGGACATAGACTCGTGTGACATCGTGCACGGAGAGTTCCACTTCAACGGCACGCTTGACTCTACTAAGTTAGTCACTCTGTTTATGGACGATGAGAGCCTGATGCCGGTAGTACTTGAGAGTGGTGACATAACTATCAAGATTGACAACGCTCAGCAGACGGCTACGGGCACTCCTCTTAACGAGAGACTGTTTGACTTTCTCGGTAAATATAAGCAATTAGAGAGTGAAGTGAGCGAATTAGGCCACATGCAGAGCCAGGCCATCATGAACGGAAGCGACCTTAACGCCGTGAACATGCGCCTCGCTGAAAAGGCTAATCAGATAGCTGAGCGCGAGGATAAGCTGGTAACATCGTTCATTGTGGAGAACTTTGATAACGTGCTCGGCCCAGGAGTGTTCTTCATGATTACGGCAGGCCACCGCTATCCGCAGCTCTCGCCATGGATTGAAGACATCATGAGCAAAGCTACGGACAAGTTTAAGAACGACCCTTACGTAAGCGACTATTATAAAAAAGCACAGCAAAACCAGGCTATTATGAACGGTACGGCAATGCCGGACGACCCGTCTTCGGCTCCCGCCGATGTGCCTACGCCCAACGAACTGGCTGCACCGGGATTGACTCAGGCGGACTCTGCAGCGGCTCAATAGCAGTTTTGAGGTTAATCGGTTATACCGTTTACAGGTTATGCGGTCTTACGGTTTAAGGCCATGCGGTTAAAGGTTTACCGGCGTTATCAACAAACGTGATAACCTTTGAGCCAGGAAACCAGACAACCAGATAACCTGAAAGCCCGATAATGTATATGAGAACTCTGATTGAACACGCCACTATCGTTAACGAAGGCAAGGCGATTAAAGGAACGGTCGTCATCAACGGCGACCACATTGAAGATATTTTACAGGAAAATGAGACTCCCCGTGAGACGTCAGACATTACGGTCGATGCCACGGGGTGCTTCGTTTTACCCGGCGTTATCGATGAGCACGTACACTTCCGCGAGCCCGGTCTGACGGCAAAAGCTGACATTCTGAGCGAAAGTCGGGCTGCGGCCTATGGCGGAGTGACCACCTATTTCGACATGCCTAACACCGTTCCACAGACCACAACGCCTGAAGCTCTTGACGAGAAGTTTGCTATCGCCGCCCGCGACAGCCACGTAAACTACTCCTTTTTCTTCGGTGCGACAAACTCAAATGCCGACCTTTTCAACCGTCTTGATGTCCACCGGATACCCGGAATAAAGCTATTCATGGGTTCATCGACGGGCAATCTGCTCGTTGACTGCGTGGAATCACTTGACAGAATATTTTCAACCGCACCACTGCCAATCATGGCTCACTGTGAGGATACCGGCATAATAAACGAGAATATGCGGCAGGCCAAAGCCCGTTACGGCGATGATCCGGACGTTAAACATCATTCCGAGATACGCAGCGAGGAGGCATGTTACCGCTCAACTGAGCAGGCCGTGCGCCTTGCCCGCAAGCATAACGCCCGCCTGCACGTGGCACATCTGACAACGGAACGTGAGCTTTCGTTATTTGAGCCGTGGACAAACGCCATACCGCAAATCACCGCAGAGGCTGTTATAGCTCACCTGATGTTCTCTGACCGTGACTATTCCGAGCTTGGAACGCTCATCAAATGCAATCCCGCCGTCAAGACTCTATCCGACCGCGAAGCACTCCGCAGGGCACTCGTTGACGGCCGAATAGCCGTTGTCGGCACAGACCATGCGCCTCATCTGATGACCGACAAGCAGGGCGGATGTGCCCGTGCGGCCTCCGGAATGCCTATGATACAGTTCTCACTCGTGGCCATGCTCAGCCTGGTTGATGAGAATGTGCTGCCGATAGAGCGTGTTGTACAGCTTATGTGCCACCGTCCGGCACTTCTGTTCGAGGTTCATGAGCGCGGATTTATCCGCAAAGGATACAAAGCCGACATTACTATTGTAAGCAAAGACAAGCCATGGACGGTGACAGAAGACTGCATACAAAGCAAATGTAAGTGGAGTCCGATGACGGGAAAGACGTTCAACTGGCGTGTCGTCCACACCTTCTGCAACGGCCGTCACATACTCGACAACGGTTGTTTTGACGACTCCTGCCGTGGTGAAGAAGTAAGATTCAGGTAAAAATAAAAAGGTATAAAGGGTAAAAGCGGAAAGACTTTTACCTTTAATACATAACCGAATAATCTCAAAATCCGCATCACACAAACCTTAAAACCTCAAAACCCAAAAACCTTAACCCCTCAAAACCGCATAATCTCACAACAAATGATTGCGCGAATATTCATATACCTGCTCCTGTTCATCATTCTGCCGGATCTCTATTTAGACCGCCGCTTTCTCAAAAAACGCACCCGTTACCTGTGGTGGCAGCGCGTGTTGTGGTGGCTGCCGGGAGCATTCATGTTTGTATATACCATTGTTTTAGCCACAACACGTAACTTCGCACCGGACATTCTCGCCCTGCTCCATGTCTATCTGCTGCTGTTAGGCGTGCTCGTTACGCCAAAATTCGTCTTTGCATTGTGCTCATTCTTAGGCTGGGCGCACTGCCGTTACCACCACACACGTTACAACTGGGGCAACCTTGTGGGACTTATTCTGGCACCGGCTATAGACGTTGCCGTAATATATGGCGGCACGTTGGGCTTCAGGAAACTTGAAATCAGACATGAAGACTATTACTCTGCCGACCTGCCTGCTGCTTTCGACGGGTATAAAATAGTGCAATTCAGCGATGCTCACGTTGGCACTTACGGTACGGTCTATGCCAACGTACTCACCAAAGCGACAGATCTTATCAATGCACAGAAGGCCGATATGGCTGTGTTTACAGGCGATTTGCAGAACATGGAGCCAAAAGAGCTGTATCCGTTCATGCAGACTTTAAGCCGTGTGACGGCCAAGGACGGTGTGTTCTCCGTTCTCGGAAACCATGATTACTCTGGATATATCGACGCTCCGAGTGCCGTCAAGGTTGCCAACGAGCGCGAACTGATAAGCCTGCAACGGCAGATGGGCTGGGATTTGCTGCTGAACGAGCACCGCGTTATACGGCGAGGCAACGATTCTATCATCATCGCCGGCATGGAGAACGACGGCGGAAAGCGCTTCCCGCAGAAAGGAGACGTAAAGAAAACGCTGGCCGGAGTGGGCGACGGAGCATTCATCATAATGCTTGAGCACGACCCCTCGTCATGGCGAAAGAAGATACTGCCGCAGAGCAAAGCACAGCTTACGCTCAGCGGACACACACATGCCGGCCAGTTAGACGTATTCGGGCTGTCGCCCGCCGCAATTAATTATAAGGAATGGTTCGGCATGTATCACGAGGGTAACCGTGCCTTAAACGTGTCAGCAGGCATGGGAGGCTTCATCCCGTTCAGGCTCGGCGTAAGCAACGAGATTGTCGTTATCACGCTCCATGTTATTCAGTAAACGAGCAGACAAGATACAAGCAGACAAGGAGATTTGCATTACTGGTATATCAACCAGGATTAAGTTGGTATGCAAATCTCCTTGTCTGCTTGTATCTTGTCTGCTGAAGAACTACAAGAGAAATCTCCTTGTCTGCTTGTTTGTTTGTCCCTTGTCTGCTAAAAAAACTACTGATACTTCTTATCAAGCCCGCCGTGAATTGCCGCATAGCTTTCTTCCATCAGGCGGCTGATGTTATCCGAGCCCTGAGTATGCGGATATATGGGGGCATGGATGGTAAGAGTGAGCTTGCGGCGATGCACCCAATACCACTTGCTTGTACGCGGCATGACATCAAACGAACCATTGATAGTCAGCGGGACAACGGGCAACTGCAGCTCGTCTGCCAACATGAAGGCGCCTCGTTTGAACGTTCCCATGTGGCCGTTGTACGTACGTGACCCTTCGGGGAACACCACAACGCTCATACCGTCACGCAGAGTGCGGCGCGCCTTGTCATAAGTCTCCTTCACCTTGCCTGGGCCGCGCTTGTCAACGAATATCTGATGAGACTTCTCGCAGGCGAAACCAACGAACGGTATCTTGCGCAGCTGGCGCTTCATCATCCACTTGAAGTTGCGGCGAAGGTGGCC
>C._urophasianus_2_cecum__coassemble_176_pt1 | contig 15785 bp, 15 predicted proteins | sample C__urophasianus_2_cecum__metabat2_low_PE_008 | metagenome-assembled genome bin C
GTTTCTTCGGAAATTTAAAATAACTTTGTTGCATTTGCTGTTGGACTCTACAAACGAATCGGAACTTATTTTTATTATAAAATTTTGTACAAAGGATAATTTTATGTACCTTTGCACTCGATTCGGAGGTTCCGTAGCTCAGTTGGATTAGAGCAACGCCCTTCTAAGGCGTGGGTCTTGGGTTCGAATCCCAACGGAATCACATGGATGGTGACGGTGTGTCATCAGTTACCTGTTTCCTGAATATCCATGAAATAAAGGCTGCGCGGTATCAGTCATACATTGCCAGCCTTAATTTTTTATCTCTTTGTTTGGCAGGATTATAGAAAAAAGATAATCAGAAGCCCGCCTTTCTATTTATTACTATTGTCACCGTTTCTCCGTACGCCCTTAGGAAGATGCTTTTTCTTGCGTAACCACTCGGCCTTACGCTTTTCATATTCTTCCAGATGACGTTCAAGGAAATTATCTGCCATCTCCGTGATTAAACTTACTGTAAACAACACTAAGCGTTATTGGAGCGTTGGGATTATCGCTTCCACCAACAAGTTTTGTGCTCGTAAGACTCATGTCGTGCACTACCTTAACTATCTGGCTTGAACTGTTTGTTGTTACCGTTACAGGTATGATTATTACCTTATCCCAATTCGGATGCTCAACTATCCAGTTTGGATTTTCGGCAAGTCCCGCTGTTTTAGCGTTATACATATAACTTATCATGCCGGAGATGTTATTGAACGTATAAGTGTTATAATTATTTGTTGACGATGATGCACCGTCATAAGTGGCTATAAAAGATTTCTGATAGTCAACAATATCTTCATTCTCAAAGAAGCTGTCAAGGCTGTCTTTAGGAATCATCAACAACGTTTTAGGTACGTCCAAAGCAAACTCGTCGTGGTTACTGTTGTTTATGCGAGTAAGCACAAGTTTTGCTGTATTTAATGTATCATTCTCATGCCCCATTTTAACTTTATCAACCGGGAGCAATAACTCTGTGAATATGCCTGAAGGTGTTTTAAGATAAGTGCACGTGCTGTCCTTGGCTATTCTCCCGATGGCGTCACCGTCATTGACTATATTCGTTGTCTGAAGAACCTCTTCAGTACCGGCAAAAGTTGATGTTCCGACATAAGTCGAATCGCTTTTATATCTGAAATAGATGTTTAGCTGACTTACAGAGACATACGCCATGGAGCCAAGACCGTCATTAACCTCAAAGTAAAAGCCCGGACATACGTTGTGAATAAAATTGTAAGAGTTTCTGAAATAGTCAGGATTTTCATAATACTTACGCATTATGTATGTTCCGAGGTTGTTGTATTCATTACCTTCTTTATCAGTGTACGGCTTATTCAGATTAATCTTTATGTTGGGAGTATATGTTGCCTCATCAGCTCTGTCGGCATCACTCACACTCAAATCCGTAAGTGTATAAGTCTTATTTATCCTCATACCATTACCGGCAACATATTCCGGTTTGGGATTAAAGTTTGAATAATACTTCTGATTTTCTTCCATCGGCTTAGACATTTCGTAAGCCGTCATATTCATTGTGGCAAGAGAATCACCATAAAAATCGGTATAGAACAATCTTATATGGCACGAGTCGGCAATTACTTCACCAAATGCGTCAACACTGACAATGCTGTCTTCTTCAGGAAGTTTATAATCTTCCAGCGTACCGAACTGCGCCATGAAGTTACCCGTGATGTAATTACCGGTTTCCGGGTCTCTTATTTTGCCGAGATAACCGGTCGTGTTACGCGCTAGCACCTTATCTACTGGAACAGATTTCGAAGTGACTTCAAAAGTGTCGGTGCTTACCTCAAGCATATCCATGTTATCCGTCAATGATGAACCTATTGTATCCGTAGTATCGTCGCACGCTGAGAATGTAACCGCCGAAACTATTGCGGCGATAGCAAAATTTCTGAATTTCATTGAAATTGTCAATCTAATGGACTAAATATTTTTTACTCCTTACTTGCTGAGCATTATCTTGTCATAGAATTCATCATATACTTGACAAATCTCATCGTCAGCGGGATTAGTAATTATCGGTAATCCTTTAGCCTCAGCATACTTAATCAAGTCTGGATTTACACTCTTTCCCGCATTTACAATGCCGTCAGAGTAATCTATAGCGAGTTTTTCTAATTCAAGGAAACTGAAGTTTTCACCATAATTGTCAAGAATTTCCGGAGTTATGTTACGGAACGCGATACTCTGTCTGAAGTTAGCCCCAAGACTGTCATGAAGTTCCTCCGAGAACAAAGAAGTTACAACCTTAGTATTCGCGAACGAAGGTTCGTCCTGATATGCTGTCTTAATATAAAGAGGTATTATTGAGCACATCCATCCCTGGCAGTGAATAATATCAGGTGTCCAACGCAGCTTTTTCACTGTCTCCAACACGCCACGGGCAAAGAACACGGCTCTTTCACCATTATCATCATATTCATTGCCATTCTCGTCAAATGCCATGAGACGTTTGGTAAAATAGTCTTCATTGTCAATAAAATACACTTGAATTCTTGTTGAAGGTATTGACGCCACCTTAATTATAAGGGGATGGTCAGTCTCGTCAATAATGAGCATCATTCGCGACAGGCGGATAACTTCATGCAACTGTCCGCGTCTTTCATTAATATTGCCCCACTTAGGCATAAACGTCCTTATCTCGTAACCGTTATCTTGAATAACCTGTGGTATCAAACGTCCTAAATGCGACATCTCACTTTCAGGAACATACGGAACAATTTCCTGGTTTATGAATAATACCTTCTTAGCCTCCATGATGTAAATTTTAATCCATGCAAAGGTACGAAAAAAAGTTCGTAAAAAGGTTCTTTTTTGTGATTATTAGTCAAAAGCAATGGCTTATTGGCATATTTTTTTAATTATTCTTCTTTATTTAAGAAATTTGTTGTTATTTTGCGCAACGATTCTACATACATTGTAACTCACATTAAACAATGAAAGTTTTTCATAAGATAGTCGAGCTCCAAAATCAATTATTTAACGATAGGAAAGCAGGCAAAAGCATAGGCCTCGTTCCTACAATGGGAGCTTTGCACGAGGGGCACGTCTCTTTAGTAAAGAAAAGCGTTGGCGACAATGGCATAACGGTAGTTTCTGTTTTTGTAAACCCGACACAGTTCAACGACCCGAAGGATTTAAGTTCATATCCGAGAGATATTGATGCTGACTGTAAACTGCTTGAACAAGTAGGAGCAGACTACGTATTCGCGCCTTCTGTTGATGAGATGTATCCCGTTCCTGATAAACGTCATTTCGAATTTCCTCCGATAACAACTGTTATGGAAGGGGCACACCGCCCCGGACATTTCAACGGTGTTTGCCAGGTGGTAAGCCGTCTGTTCTACATTGTACGGCCTGACAGAGCTTATTTCGGTGAGAAAGACTGGCAACAGATAGCCGTTGTTAAGGCAATGGTAAAACATCTCAATCTGAATGTCAACATAGTTGAATGCCCAATAGTGCGCGACAGTGACGGACTTGCAAAATCGTCACGTAACACTTTACTTTCACCTGATGAAAGAAAAATTGCTCCGACAATATACAAGACGTTAAAAGAAAGCGTAGATTACGCCAAGACTCATGACGTCAAAACGACTCACGACTACGTTGTTAATAAAATAAACGCCGTAGAGGGGCTTGACGTTGAGTATTTTGAGATTGTCGACGGTAACACTCTGCTTGATATCGACAGCTGGGACGCGTCAAATAATGCCGTTGGGTGCATAACGGTATATTGCGGAAGCAGACCCGTGAGACTTATCGACCATATCAGATACTGATACTTTCAATCTTATTCTAAACGTTTACTGACGAGAGCGACAAAGGCCTGGTAATTCAGGATATTAACAAATACAATTAAAAAATGCTGATAGAAGTATTAAAAAGTAAGCTGCACTGCGTTCAGGTGACCGAGGCCAACCTTAACTATATGGGCAGTATAACGATAGACGAAGACCTTATGGACGCGGCAGACCTTATTGCCGGAGAGAAAGTACAGATTGTAAACAACAATAACGGCGAAAGATTTGAGACATACATTATCGCTGGTAAACGTGGCAGCGGATGTATATGCCTTAACGGCGCGGCAGCAAGAAAATGCCAGGTTGGCGACACTGTGATTATAATTGCCTATGCGTTAATGGACTTTGAGGAAGCTAAGACGTACAAGCCTACCGTCGTTTTTCCTGAGCACAACAAGGTCGTAAGGTAACAACATACGTCTTTCAGACGTTTTGATAGAATAAAAAGCGGGCACATGATTTACTCAGTGTCCGCTTTTTTCATATCTTTGCCAATAAGGGGATTAATGATATGCATTAGGAAGGTGGAACTCATAAGAACGGTCAAACACCTCTTTTACCGTATTAATCTCAAGAAAGGTAGTGCCGCCGCCCTTGCCGAAGCTTCCGCTTAGATATGCTATTTTGTCTTCCATACACAAATATCCCTTCTGGCGGAGCATGCGTAATGCTGCAAGGAACTGCTCCTGAGGGCCTATCTGTTCGTGCTGGGCAACAGGTATGACACCATAGCTCAACGCAAGCCAGCGCTGCGTTTTCTCCTTATAACATATTGCAAGCACAGGGTTCGGGCCGCGGAACGATGCAAGATTTCTCGCTGTAAGTCCGGTCTTACTGTCGGTTATGATGCCTTTTACGCCAAGTATCTCGGTAGCCTCAATCGCATTACGCGCCAAAAACTCTGTAACGTCACAGTTTTCACTTAACTTAAAGTCAAAATCATGGTCGTACATCTTGTCCTGCTCGGCCTGCTCAGCTATTGAAGCCATTGTCTTTACAGCTTCAACCGGATATTTTCCTGATGCCGTCTCGCCGCTCAGCATCAGTGCATCGGTACGATAATAAATAGCGTTGGCGATGTCTGTCACCTCCGCACGTGTCGGGCGTGGATTGTTTATCATCGTATGGAGCATCTGCGTTGCCACGATTACGGGCTTCTTAGCCAGTCGGCATTTCCTGATTATCATGCGCTGGATGCCGGGGATTTTCTCTATCGGCACCTCAATTCCGAGGTCTCCACGGGCAATCATTATCCCATAAGATGCCTCGATAATCTCGTCGATATTGTCAACACCCTCCTGGTTTTCAATCTTTGATATTATCTTTATGTCGCTGTTGTGCTCATCAAGTATTTTCTGAACAGCCAGTACGTCATTCTTGCTGCGAACAAACGAGTGCGCTATGAAATCAATATCCTCATCGATAGCCAGCTGTATGTTCCGCTTGTCTTTCTCGGTGAGTGCCGGCAGGTCTATGTGCACACCGGGCACATTCACACTTTTATGAGAGCCTAATACTCCGTCGTTCTGCACTTGCGCTACAACGGCCGGTCCGTTGATGCCGATCACCTTCATCCCGATGGCACCGTCGTCAAACAGTATGTTGTCACCTACGTGCACGTCATTGGCAAAATTCTCATACGACAAGTTGATTATGTCGTGCTCGGTATCCATTTCAGGACGTCCGAATATCTTTACCACGTCACCGGTCTTATACTCTATCGGGGCTTCAGCACCGGTTGTACGCACCTCAGGGCCTTTGGTGTCAATAAGTATTCCGATATGCCGACTTACCTCACGCGTGTTACGGATTATATTACGGATACCCTCCGGAGCAGCGTGAGCCGTGTTCATTCTGACAACGTTCATTCCCGCGTCAAACAGCTGGCGGATAAATTCTACGTCGCACTTCTGGTCGCTTATCGAAGCTACGATTTTAGTCTGTTTCATCTTATGGATTTACACTGTTCGCATTAAAACTTGTTGCAAATTTACAAAACATATTCAACACATGCAAACTATTGAATTTAAAATGTGCTAATCTGTAAACTCAAGCTCACCTTCAACCCATTCTTTACGCCGGCTGTCATCTGGCGGATTAGACACTGAGATGCCTATCAGCCTGATTGGCCGCGATGAATAATCTACCTGTGCCATAAGTCTCTTCACTGCGGGCAGAATGTCGTCTTTATTTTCAAACGCCTTGTCGCTTGTCAGGCTGCGTGTTATCTGTGTGAAGTCATAGAATTTCACTTTCAGCGTAAGCGTACAGCCTCTGAAACCGCTCTTGCGTAACCTTTGAACAAGCTCTGTCACCAAATGATAAAGCTCTATTATCACGGCCGACTTCTTTGTCAGGTCGTCAAGAAATGTCTGCTCACAGCCAACAGACTTACGCAGCCTGACCGGCTCTACCTGGCGGTTATCAATTCCCCTGGCGAAGTCATAATATATCCGTCCGGCCTTGCCGAACACTTCTGTCAGATGATTGAGCGAGCACCGGCGCAGCTGCAGGCCGTTGAATATTCCCATCCGGTGCATTGTCTGAGCTGTTTTCGGGCCTACGCCCCAGAACTTCTCTATCGGAAGTGCCGCTATAAAGGCCGTTGCCTCATCAGGTCTTATTACAAACATGCCGTCAGGTTTGTTCATGTCTGACGCTATTTTTGCAAGGAATTTATTGTAAGATACTCCGGCTGAAGCCGTCAGGTGCAGCTCGTTACGTATGCTTTCACGTATGTCTTGGGCTATTTCGACCGGCGTCATGTCGCTCTCAACATCTGTCACATCGAGAAACGCCTCGTCTATCGACAGCGGCTCAATAACTTCTGTATGGCGGTTGAAAATAGCACGGACACGTTGTGACACCTCTTTGTATCGGCTGAAATCTGACGAGACAACAATCAGTCCCGGGCAAATGCGTTTGGCTTTTGACATTGGCATGGCCGAGTGTACACCGTATCTGCGGGCTTCATAGCTGGCTGTTGATACCACGCCGCGGGGTCCGTCGAAGCCTACCGCTATCGGGAGACCTCTCAACTCTGGCCTGTCTCGTTGCTCTACTGAGGCAAAGAATGCGTCCATGTCGACATGAATAATCTTTCTGTTTGCCATTGATAACCGCTGTTTTATACCGTCACTTCCACCTCTGGCGCTTAGTCCGCACTCTGCCGAAACGGCCGAGCGCCACTGTAATCCTGCTCATCGAGAACGAGCCGCCGTCTGCTATCGGGATAACGGCCGGAAGTATCATCAATATACCAAACTTTTTTCGCACTGCAAAAGTAATAATTTTACTCCGGACAAGGAACAATATTTCGCCAAAACACACGACAATCAGGCACCGCATATACATTTCGGTTTCCGGATATATACAGCAAGGCTGCTACAGCCTGACAATCAACAACTTGCCTTAGCATTGCCAACGGTATTGCAGAAGGTGACCTTTCAGACGGTAAAAGGCCACAAACGAGACTGTAAAAGGCCGCCTCTCAGCGCGTGAAAGGTGGCCTTTTAGAAAACAGTCGCGGTTTTAACGATTAATTACAGTAAAGATTTTTCTCTGTAAACTCGCCCAACGCAATGTATTTCTTGTAAATATCAGCATAGAGTCTGACGTTGTCGGGATTAGGCTTATACTCCTTTGAGAAGCCGCTGTTCATGTGCACAATGGCATCCTCAACCTTAGCGTAAACTCCGGCTGCCGTCGCTGCGAACATCGCCGCGCCGAGAGCGCAGGCCTGGTCAGTGTTGCACACCTTGATGGGTTTGTTTATCACGTCGCACATTGTCTGCATTACGAACGGTGACTTCAGTGCTATACCGCCAATACCTATTACGTTATCTATGACAACTCCTTCGCCCTCAAATCTGTCTACGATTGCTTTTGTGCCGAAAGCCGTGGCCTCAACCAACGCACGGAACACGAGCGGAGCGGTTGTCCCAAGCGTAAAGCCGGCTATCGTGCCCTTAAGCAACTGGTTGGCGTCGGGTGTTCTGCGGCCGTTAATCCAGTCTGTAGCCACCATCGTGCTCTCGCTGACAGGTGTTTTCTCGGCATCTTCAGTGAGCTTTAAGATTATTCTGTCACACGTCTTTTCAACAATTCTCGTTATATCGTCGTCACAGAGTTTGTCACCGATTGTCTGCGGCAGAATGTTCCGTACCGGATATTCAAGTATGCGGCGGAACATTGCATAGACGTCACCGAAGCTTGACTGGCCGGCCTCAAGTCCCACCATACCCGGGATCACACTGCCGTCAACCTGTCCGCAAATACCTTTGATACACTTTTTGCCTATCTCGTCATACGAGGCAACCATGACGTCACACGTAGATGTACCGATTACACGTACAAGCGTATGCGGAGTGACGCCTGCTCCAACCGCACCCATATGGCAGTCGTAAGCTCCGCCGGCTACAACAACGTTTTCACTGAGACCCAACTTCTGCGCCCATTCCTTACAAAGATGACCTACCGGGCGGTCCGCTGTCTCTGTAGCGGTGAACAGGCGGTCGCGGAAACCGGCCAGTCGTGGGTCTATCGAAGTAAAAAACTCCTTTGGAGGCAGTCCGCCCCACTCTTCATGCCACATGGCTTTATGTCCGCAGGCACAACGGCTGCGCACTATATCCTTGGCTGACTTAACGCCTGTGAGCACAGCCGGCAGCCACTCGCAATATTCAACTATTGAATATGCCCTTTCGGCAACCTCAGGAGCCTCTCGCAATATGTGCAGTGCCTTTGCCCAATACCACTCGGCTGAATAGATGCCGCCTTCATACTTAATGTAGTTAACGTCTGACTTGGCACATGCCTCGTTAATCTCCTCAGCTTCCTTAACGGCCGTGTGGTCTTTCCATAACACAAACATCGCGTTAGGGTTTTCTGCAAATTCCGGGAGCATTGCAAGCGGAGTGCCGGTCTCGTCGGTAAACGCCGGGGTCGAGCCGGTTGTGTCAAACGCTATTCCAACAACATTCCCGGCAACATCCTTCGCGCATTGGCTTAACGCGTCGGTCACCGTTGCCTCGAGCACTTCAAGATAGTCTTTCGGATGTTGGCGCCATTGGTTGGTCGCAGGATTACAATACAGTCCTTTCTTCCAGCGAGGATAATACTTCACGCTCGTAGCAAGTATCTCTCCTGTCCCCGCATTTACCACGAGGGCACGTGCCGAATCGCTGCCGTAGTCGAGACCTATAACGTATTTTTTCATATTCTTAATGTTTCGTGTTCATATAAAATTAAAAGAAGCTATGAAATCCTTGACAGCCTGTCTCTGTGCTTCTATATAATAAAATAATGTCAGGCAACAGATGTCAAGGATTTCTTAACTTCTTTATTTTAAGTGGTTATTACAGCAATGCCTTATTGAGCATGTAGTAGACTTCGTTGAAACGCAGCTCCTTACGGAACCCGTCTACCTTTGTGTCCTCATTTATGAATACACATTCGATGCCGGCTATCTCAGCATAATCCTGCCAATACTCGTCTGTCAGGTCATAAGAGAAGCAGCTGTGATGAGTTCCTCCGGCGTAAATCCAGCATCCTGCACCTACCTCAAAGTTGGGCTGAGGTATCCACAATGCCGATGCGACGGGCAGCTTGGGCAGCGGTTTCGGCTCTATGCACTTAACATCGTTAACTATCATACGGAAACGGTTGCCAAGGTCAACAATCGTTGCTGTAACGCCTTTGCCTACCTTTGAAGTGAACACGAGACGTGCGGTCTGGCTCTTCCTTACTCCGATGCCGAGGAAATGAACCTCCAGACGAGGTTTTGAGGCAGCGATAAGCGGGCACACCTCAAGCATATGAGACTGAAGAATGGCACTTTGCTCACCGTTGAAGTTGAGAGTATAGTCCTCAAGGAACGAGCAGCCGTTGTCCATTCCCTGTGTCATGAACCATACTGTGCGGTAAAGAGCAGCTGATTTCCAGTCGCCTTCAGCACCGAAACCATATCCTTCAGCCATCAGACGCTGTGAAGCAAGGCCGGGAATTTGGTCGAAGCCCATGCCTGACCGTTCTACGTCAACGTCTCCAAGGTCATCGAAGTTTGTGGTAAAGCCTTTCGCACCTTTAGCTTTCAGGATAGCACGCAAAGCCAGCTCTGCCTTGGCTGCATTCCATACTTTAGCGTATGCAGCTGACCTTCCGTCTTCAATATCCTTGTCGTGGTCATAAAGTCTGAAGTATTCCTCAACAAGAGCCTTTACATCTTCATCCTTAACGTCCTTGAAATATTCAAGAACCTCACTGAACGGGCAGTAGTCTACGTGATAGCCTAACACCTGTTCAGCTGCTACTTTGTCACCGTCAGTAACGGCAACGTTGTTCATCTGGTCGCCGAAACGTATGATAAGCATGTCCTGAGCGTCAGCCCATGCGGCACATGCACGCTCCCAAACAGCGATGTGGTCTTGCGTCTTAGTTTCTTTCCAGTAGCCTACAACGAGCTTACGTCTGATGCGCATACGGGCTATTATGTGGCCGAACTCACGGTCGCCGTGGGCACTTTGATTAAGATTCATGAAGTCCATGTCGATTGAGTCCCATGGTATTTCTTCATTATACTGTGTGTGCAAATGCAGCAACGGCTTGTGGAGGATTTGCAGACCGTGTATCCACATCTTCGCGGGAGAGAACGTGTGCATCCACGTAATTACGCCGATACACTTGCTCTCGTTATTAGCGGCAGCGAAAAGCTCCGTCACTTCCTTGCTGCTGTTTGCCGTTCCTTTATATACGACCTTAACAGGCAGACGGCCGGAATTATTGAGACCGTCAACCATCTCTTTTGAATGTCCGTCAACTTGTGCGACTGCGTCACCTCCGTAAAGGAGCTGTGCTCCGGTGATGAACCATACTTCAAAGTTTTCAAATGCTTTTACCATAGTCTTTGATTTTATTTAGTTATGCTATTTGTAAAACAGGTCGGCAGGCATATTGTTGCATATCGGATTGCAATGCCGGTCCTGCCATTTCAACATTACCTGTATTTTAACTTATTTCTTCTTTTGTCCGTAATAGGCATTTGGTCCGTGCTTGCGGCTGAAATGTTTTTCAATCAACAGTGGGTTCATTGTTGTCTCAGGATTAACAGTGAACGACACGAAGGCCATTTTAGCCACCTGTTCCATTACAACTGCATTATATACAGCATTGTCAGGGTCTTTTCCCCATGAGAACGGGCCGTGATTTTTAACCAATACGCCCGGAGTGTGGACATAATTTATATTCTTGAAACGCTCAACTATTACCGTTCCGGTCTCTTTCTCGTATTCAGCCATTTGGTCATCAGTCATGTCGTCAGTGCATGGAATGGCATCATGGAAATAGTCTGCGTGCGTCGTTCCGATGTTGGGAATATCCTTACCGGCCTGTGCCCAGGCTGTCGCGTAGGTAGAATGGGTATGCACTATTCCGCCAATCTCAGGAAAAGCACGGTACAGAACGAGATGAGTGGGTGTGTCAGACGAAGGGTTTAGCTCCCCTTCAACAGTCTTACCGGTTTCCAAGTCGACGACAACCATGTCTGAGGCTTTCATCGTATCATAACTTACTCCTGAAGGTTTGATTACGACGAGACCCTTCTCACGGTCAATACCGGACACGTTGCCCCAGGTAAAAATCACTAAGTTGTGTTTCACTAAGCCCAAATTGGCCTTAAATACATTTTCTTTCAGTTCTTCAAGCATGACTTATAATTTGAATACAGGGTCGTCAATATACGCTTGTTGGTTAAAACGGTAAAGGGCGGCCCCACGTTTTGATGAAATTTTATCTATCTTATCTGTCTTTTCAATGAAATCAATTGTCTTAATCCGTTTGCGGAAATTACGCTTGTCGATACTTCCGCCGAGGATTGCCTCATACACGTTTTGTAACTGTGTCAGCGTAAATAAATCCGGCAGAAGATTGAAGCTGAGCGGCTCTGAAGATATTCTTTTACGTAAAAGCAATATCGCCTTGTTAACCATGTCGTTATGGTCAGAATACAGTTTCGGCAGTTTATCAAGGCAGACCCATTCCACGTGATGTTCTTCAAGCAACTGCGGGTCGTAATCCTTGACATTTATGAGCGCGCAGTATGCTACGGATATAACCCTCTCACCCGGGTCACGGTCAACAGCTCCGAACGCTCCTACCTGCTTCATGTACAGATTTTCCAATCCCGTAAGCTGGTAAAGCACTCGGTTAGCAGCATCGTCAATACTCTCATCAGCACCTACAAATCCTCCATAAAGCGACCATTCCCCACGTCCGGGATCCATTTGTCTTTTACCGAGGAGCAGTTTCAGTTTCTTATCTTCAAATCCGAAGATTATGCAGTCAACGGAAACAAAGACTTTTGAATGTTCATTATAATAAATTGTCATCAGTTTATATTTTCAACTTTAGATGTTATCTGTTACCAGAAGTATGCATAGAAAGCTGCGCAAAGGGCAACAACACCTACAGTTGCGATAACGTCCCACTTGTTCCAACTCTCACGAATGGCCCTGCGGTAATCCTTGGTAAACGTTATGGCGGCTACCTGCTCGGCACTTGGTTTTGGTGTAAAGGTTGATATTACGAACATAAAGACGATAATAAACACCAGCAGCCATATTTCAAAAATCAGCCAGTTAGTCTGCCAGAACCATGTAGTGTGTTCCCAAAAGGCACCGTCCATTGTAGCTTTGCCTGATTGTGTGATGACGTTAGTGAGCAATCGCAGCATACCTATCAAAAAACCGCCTATCAATCCCCATTCTCCGGCCTTCGGAGTAATTTTCTTTGAAAATATTCCAAGCGTGAAGACAGCTACCATCGCAGGAGCTATAAGTGACTGGATGTCTTGCAGATAAGAGTAAAGGTTACCCATATTCATCATTATCGGCATCCATGCAAGACCTAAAATCACTACCACCACAGTGGCGATACGGCCTACAAGGATATAGTGGCTCTCGCTCATGCCCTTCTTCATCGGCTTGTAGAAATCCTCGGTAAACAGCGTTGCGCAGCTGTTGAAGAACGCTGCCAACGACGCCACAAGCGCACAGACGAAACCGATAGTCACAATACCTTTAACACCGGCAGGCAGAATATTCTTCACCATCATGGCAAAAGCACCGTCGGTGTCGTGTGTATTGGTAATATCCATGATGATGCCGCTGCCTGTCTTCTGTGAAAGGGCGAAAGCCACCATGCCCGGGATAAGGAACATGAATACCGGCAGAAGTTTGAAATACCCTGCCGCAATAGTGCCGCGGCGTGCGCGTGCCATTACCTTTGAATTGTCTTCTCCGCGGGTCTGGCCGAGTACACGTTGTACGATATGCTGGTCTGTACACCAATACCAGAAGCCGATGATTGAAGCCCCGATGAACACTACGTAGCCGGGGAACTGTGAATACATCGGGTCAGCCGGGTCGGTATGGAACATATGGGTTGTTCCGAAACCGTCATGAGCAGCATTACATACGGCAATCATCTGTGACCAGCCTTCTGATATGCTGCCATCGCCGAGCATGCTGAGGCCAAGAAACAGAACGAGAAACGAGCCTATGATTAGGATAGGCGTCTGTATGGCAGAAAGGGTCATAACGCCTTTCATTCCGCCGAACACGGTAAACACCGCAGTTACGGCAATAAGACCAATGGCTCCGTACCAGAATGGCAATCCGAGCAGATATTCAAAGAAGATACCGCCGGTAAATGCTGTCACTGAAACTTTAGTCAGCACGTAAGCTATCAGCGTAATGATAGACAGCCACGAGCCTGTACGCTTGGTGTAGCGGAACTTGAGAAAGTCTGGCATCGTGATGATTTTACCCATTTTGTTGTTCAGAAGCTGGTAAAACGGAACGAACAGCCAGCCGAGAATAAGTATCATCCAGCCCTGCATCTCCCAATGTGCCATGCCGACACCGTCCTTTGCACCTGTACCTGCAAGACCTACAAGATGCTCTGACCCTATGTTTGCAGCGAAAATAGCAGCACCGATGATATACCACGGCTCACCTTTGCCGAAAAGGTAATCCTGGCTGTCGGCGCCTTTCATTTTCTCCTTGTCTTTCTTAATTGAACGATATATCGCCCAAATTATTGCAATGATCCCGATGGCAAGCACGGTCCAGTCCAGCCATATAAACTCATTAGTCTTCCAATTCATTGTTTTGTTTGATTTGTTAGTTTATGTAAAAACAGTTAAGGTGTTCCCATTTTATATTACTTGATGCTGAACTTATAGGCCACGTGGCTGTAATATTTCTCACCGGGTTTGAGGTATGGTGACGGCCAGTCTTTTTTGTTCGGAGAATCAGGGTACTTCTGACTTTCAAGGCATACGGATACATGTTTCGGATATTTCACGCCATGTTTGCATGTAACGCCTGTACCCTGGAAATTGCCCGTATAGACCTGTACACCAGGCTCATTAGTAAACATCTCAAGGAATATGCCTGTTTCAGGGGAATAAAGCGACGCAGCTACAACAGTATCGTCGCCTTTGCCGTTCTTATATGTGTTCAGACACCAGTTATGGTCATAGCCTTGAGCGTTTCTTATTTGGTCAAACGTTGTATCGTTAACGGTCTCTGACAGCGCACGGGGCTTACGGAAATCCATTGGAGTGCCTTCTACCGGCTTGATTTCACCGGTTGTCATATAAGTTGAGTCGGCAGGAGTATAGTTATCCGCATTGACATACAGCACCATGTCCATACCATCTTTTGACGGGTCTCCGTTCAGATTGAAGTAACTGTGGTTAGTCATGTTGACAACTGTCTCTTTGTCTGTGGTTGCCTCAAACACAATGTCAAGCGTGTTGTCAGCGAGTATTTTGTAAGTTGCTGTTGCCTTCACCGTTCCGGGGAAGCCGTTGTCGCCGTCCGGTGAGACAATGGTTAGCTGCAGAGTTGAGTCGTTCGGCTGCACAGCGTTATAAACCTGATACATCCATCCTGACGGTCCGCCGTGCAGACAGTGACCGAAATTATTTTGAGGCAGCTGGTATAGAGTGCCGTTCACGGTAAGTTTTCCTTTGTTTATCCTGTTGGCATAACGACCGACTGACGAACCGAAATCACTCGGGCTGTTCACCGTGTCGGCATATTGCGCTATATTATCATATCCTAAAACTACATCCGTAGGCTTACCGTACTTATCAGGAACAACGAGTGAAACAACGCGTCCGCCAAAGTTTGTGATGCAAACTTCCATACCTGAAGTATTTTTAAGCGTGTACAGCTTCACTTGTTTCTCATTAATCAATGTGTCGAAGGCGGTCGGGTTAAGCCCTGAAACGGTGAGAGTATTCTCCTGGTCCGCTGTACACGCAGAGAGCGATGCCAGCATTAAACCTAAACCAAAGATACTTGTTTTCATGCTTTTCATTTTTTCAGATTATTAAGTCATAAATTTTTGGTGTAAAATTACAATTTATTTTTATAGGAATTGCTACAAAAGACATGGTTTTAATATATAATAATGTTCTTTTATTATTATTACATTTAAACTTTTTCGCGAACCATTATAAAGACGTTTGACAGGTCTCATTGTACTACTTGGATAATTTAATAAGTTTTTATAGTTTTCAATATATGACCTCTTAGCCTGTAAAATTTAACCTTTAGCGATTGTGTTTCACTGAGTGTGTCTGAGGCCGGTTCGCCTTAGAAGTGATGCTGCAAAGTTATACTTCAAGTGGTAACAAAAACATCATTTTCGTTTTTGAAGGTTTGAAAATTCAGCGATAACAAGTTTTCAAGTTCCTCTCTATACGTCAGATTAACATTATCAAAGAAATTTCTGATGTCCGTATGGGATCTGTTGGGCGAATCATAAAATTTCCCATACTTTAGCCGCTGAAATTCTTCTTCGAAGAGTTTTAGAGCAAGCATCTTCTTTGGGGATTTGGTTACCATAAAGATGCTTACTTTTTTCTAATCT
>C._urophasianus_2_cecum__coassemble_181_pt1 | contig 14993 bp, 13 predicted proteins | sample C__urophasianus_2_cecum__metabat2_low_PE_008 | metagenome-assembled genome bin C
TATGGGCTAACCCCTGTTTTGAAAACGTTGCGTTTCTATTTGGACTTTTCAAATACCCTTTTTATTCATTTCAGGTAGAAAAGGTGCATTGTTAATATATGTAAAACACTCTGTTTATGGGCGTTTCAGGAGAAAAAAGTATCCACCTACTACCAAGAGGTGGATACTTTTTTGCTATTTCAGTGGCTTTATATCGCTTCACGCATAAGTTAATCGTTGGTCATAGTGCTGGGAATTAAGGTTGTGAGGTTATATGGTTGACGGTTGTGAGGTTATAAGGTTGACGGTTGTGAGGTTATATGGTTGCGGGGTCTTTTTCATGGTTTTGACGGTTACCGGCATACCCCCAGAACCGTAAACCTTTAACCGATATTACCTTGTTTTCCAAAAGGTGACCTTCCGCGTTGTAAAAGGCCACATTTTGGCGTGTAAAAGGTTATCTCTTGCATTATAAAAGGTGGCCTTTTGTCTTTTCCTAAAATCTGTCAACATATTTTAGGAAAAGACATCCATAGGGCGGGCATTCTGACTGACGCGTCTGAGGCAGTCTGTTTCTATCTGAGAGTGACGGCGTTTCATCTCCGCAAGGTATTCTTTCACTACGACAGTGATTTTATCTGCCAGGGTTACGGATAAATAAAAAGCGCGCAAAAGAGGGTGCGAAGACCGCTCTTTTGCGCGCCTATGCCATGTTCTAAGCTATGTGAAGGCTATTTTGCCTCGGCCGGAAGCCATGAGGTGTCCATTCTGAAAACCTCCGCCGGAGTTATCTTGGCCGCCTCTTTCGTGGTAAGCTGTCTGCTCCAAGGGACACGCTTGCCGTCAGCCGCGCCTGCTCCGGTGTTGCCGTATTCCATATAACGGGCGGTCTGCTCGTTAGAAGTCTTGCCCCAGTTGTGCCAGCCGGCCGGCAATATGTGGCTGCCTAACTCGCAGTTCATGAACAGCGTGTAGGCGTACGGGCGCCAGGGACGGCCGAGATACACCTTCGTAATGCCGTCGGCAGCGGTCAGCCGGCAGCGGTTGAACACGTAACCGTAGGGCACGTCCTGCGGAGTTGATGCCGCAGTGACGTATGAATTGGCCTTGCTGTGTATGTCGCAGTTCTCAAACCATGCCGTAGACGGACCGAAAATGAAGTCTGTTGTACCTTCGATATAGCAGTCTTTGAAGTAAAGACGCGTTCCGCCGACACCGGTATAGACGGTGTCCTGATTGCCCGACAGGCGGCAGTTGATGAACACTATGCGGTCGCCTTCAGTGTGTATGGCTACAGCCTGACCAAGTCTTGCGGCGTTATTCTCTATGGTTATGTTCTTAAAAGTTATGTCGCTGCCCTCTACTTTTACAGTGTACGTGCGGAATGTGCCCATCGGCTTGTCCGTCCCGGGCAGTCGTATGTTGGCGTGGTCATCGTATGTGATGACGGTACCTTCCTTACTTTCACCGCAAATCTCTATGTTTGTGAGCCATGAGGGGATAACAAGTTTCTCTTTATACGTGCCGTTCTTTACGTAAATTACTTTGTGATACTCCATAAAAGCACGACAAACCTCAACGGCTTCGCCCACGGTCCGGAACTGCCCCGTGCCGTCACGGGCCACAAATATGGTGTCAGGATTGTCGTAAATGCTGGCCGCCTCTGATGCAAAAGCGCACAGCAGGCACAGTAAAACGGTAAATAATTTTTTCATTTGGATAAGATGTTTTTTTAGTGAAAATGAAAGGTGAACGGTGAAAAATCTATGTGCAATAGCGTGAAAAGTCAACAATGAAGAGTGAAAAATCCATGTGCCCGGTTGTCATTTGGATTTTTCACTTTTCACAGCCGGCTCTTCACTTATTAAGTTTTTTTTGTCATACAGTCTGCGTAATCTCCTGAAGTCCGTTGATTTTCTTCAGCTTCTCAATTATGTTCTTTACATCGTCGCGGTCATGTATACGCAGCTCAAGCAGACCGCCGAATATGCCTTCATCACAAGATATGGTGATTTTGTGGATGTTGACGTTCAGCTCTTCGGATATTACCTGTGTCACTTCGTTAAGTATTCCGATACGGTCGATACCCTTGATTTCGATTGTCGCATCGAAGAACAGCTTGCGGTGCATGTCCCATTTGGCGTCAAGGATGCGGTTGCCGTAACTCGACTTGAGTCTTGTAGCAACCTGACACGAGCGCTTATGAATCTCGATGCGGTTCTGTCCGTCGATAAACCCGAGCGCGTCATCGCCCGGAATGGGGTGGCAACAGGTCGGGAAGACGAACTGTCCGATGTTCTCGTCGGTGATGTATATTGGCTTCTTGCGGTTGAAGCCTTCTTTCACGATAAAATAATTGGGCTGCCTTGCCTCGCTGTTTTTCTTCTTGTCTTTGCCTACAAAAGGAACAAACTTGCGCAGAGTGCCGGCAATGTTCTGCTTTTTTTTGCCGTTTATCTCGTCAATGTCCTTGTCGCCGAGGATTATAGACTTGTCTCCGAGCCCTCTGTAAAGAGCATCGGGGTTTTTAACTTCGTGGAAAACACACAGCTTGTCGATTATTGACGGACTTGGCTCAAGCGAGTATTTCTGTAGGAACTCGTTAAGCATCTCTTCGCCTTTTTTCTGTATCTCACGTGATTCGCGCCTCAGAATGGCCTGTATCTTTGCCTTTGCCTTGGCAGTGGAGGCAAAGTTTATCCAAGACGGTTGTACGTGTTGAGAGTTTGACGTGAGTATCTCAACCTGGTCTCCGCTCTGCAGCTTATGGCTTAGCGGCACCAACTTATGGTTTACCTTGGCTCCGATACAATGGCTGCCGAGGAATGTGTGTATCTGGAAAGCAAAGTCGAGCGCGGTACATCCTGCCGGCATAGTCTTGATTTCGCCCTTCGGAGTAAATACAAATATCTCAGAAGCAAAAAGATTTAGCTTGATGGCGTCGAGAAAGTCCATTGCGTCAGGCTGCGGGTCGTCAAGTATTTCCTTGATGGTACGCAGCCAGTTGTTCAGTTCACCGTCGTCCTCGGTTATTTCTTCACCCGCCTTATATTTCCAATGGGCTGCGAATCCTTGCTCGGCAACTTCGTCCATACGCTCAGAACGTATCTGCACCTCTATCCAGCGGCCTTGCTTACTCATCAGTGTTACGTGCAGAGCCTGGTATCCGTTAGCCTTCGGGTGGTTCACCCAGTCTCGCAGACGGTCGGGATGAGACTTGTAAATCTGGCTTATCGCGACGTAAATATTGAAGCATTCGTTGACTTCCTCTTCAGGCTTCTTTGGCTTGAAGATGATGCGGACGGCAAGAATGTCATAAATCTGGTCGAATGTCACGTGCTTGTTTTGCATTTTATTCCAAATGGAATAAGGACTTTTGACACGTGCTTTAATCTGGTATTCAAGCCCCATCTTGTCCAATGCCTCACGTATGGGTGCGGTAAAGTCTGCAAAAAGACTGTCACGCGATGCCTGAGTGTCGGCAAGCTGGTCTTCGATAACTTTGTATTCTTCGGGATGTTCAAACTTGAAACTAAGGTTTTCAAGTTCTGTCTTAATCTTGTTAAGTCCGAGCCTGTTGGCAAGAGGCGCGTAGATATACAGCGTTTCGCCGGCAATCTTATATTGCTTGTTGGCCGGCTGGCTGGCCAAAGTCCGCATGTTGTGCAGGCGGTCACATATCTTGATGAGAATGACGCGGATGTCATCGCTCATCGTAAGCAGCAGTTTCTTGAAGTTTTCGGCCTGCGCTGATGCCTGTTCACCGAATATTCCGCCTGAGATTTTTGTCAGACCGTCCACTATCTGGGCAATCTTGTGGCCAAAAATGTTCTCAATATCTTCTACCGTATAGTCTGTGTCTTCAACCACATCGTGCAGAAGGGCCGCACTGATACTGGTCGAACCGAGCCCCATCTCTGAGCATGCTATCTGAGCTACGGCGATAGGGTGCATTATATATGGCTCTCCTGAAAGGCGGCGTACACCCTTGTGAGCCTGCTTGGCGAAGTTGAAAGCCTTGGTGATGAGGTCTACTTTCTTGCGATGACGTGTCTCTAAATAGCTGTCCAGCAGGTGTTGGAAAGCATCATTTACCATCTTGTCCTCAGCGGCCTCTCTGGTCTTGTCGATATTGTTCTGCTCGTCCATAACCGTGTTCATTTGATATTATAATTATAATAATGTACGGGTACATGATGATTACGGGTCTCTCATCTTACCCTTATTTTCTTTCCGGCACGTATGTTGTTGCCTTTTATGCCGTTAAGTTGGCGAAGTCTCTTGACGGTTGTGTGGTTTCTCTCCGCTATCTCAGACAGAGTGTCGCCCTGGCGGATTGTCACCCTTTTCACTCTTGAGTGCCTTGAACGGCGCTTTCTTGCCGAACTTTTCTTCTTCGTTGAGCTTTTGCTGCTATAGCTCGAGCCGTTATTGGCCACTTCAACGAGCGAGCGGCGTGTAAGCAGCAGTTCCGTCTTATGATTATATATTGAGTCTTCGTTGGCGATGAAGGTATTTGTTGATGTCGCCGGAAGGCGTATTACTGACGGTTTACTGTTGCCGTTTACGATGTCACGGCGGTATTGCGGGTTGAGAGTGCGCAGCTCGTTAATGTCGATTCCGCACACTTCGGCAATCTGTTGCAGATGAACGTCCTTGCTTACGACAATAGTATCGGTCTTTACCGGCAGCGTTGTGCGCATCGGGCAGATGTTATGTTCGCAGTAATAGTTCATTACGTAGTTCGCAGCAATGAACGCAGGCACGTATCCTCGGGTCTCTCTCGGCAGGTAAGGGTATATTTTCCAATAGTCAGTCTGTCCGCCGGCGCGGTGTATCGCCTTGTTGATGTTCTCCGGACCGCAGTTATATGCCGCTATGACAAGATTCCAGTCGCCGAATATCTTATAAAGATCTTTCAGATATAGAGCCGCCGCATACGAAGATTTGATAGGGTCACGTCGCTCGTCAACAAGTGAGTTTACTTCCAGTCCGTATTGCTTTCCGGTGGCAACCATGAACTGCCACAGGCCGGCAGCACCGACACGTGACGTTGCCATGGGATTGAGCGCAGACTCAATAACCGGCAGATATTTAAGTTCAAGCGGCAGACCGTATGCTTCAAGAGCCTCTTCAAATATCGGAGTGTAGAAGTTTGACGCACCAAGCATGTAACTTACAGAGTGACGGAGGCGGCCTGTGTACCGGTCGATGAATTTCTGTACGATTTCGTTGTAGGGCATTTCCATGACATTGGGCAGACGTTTCAGTCTCTCAATGTACACTTCTTTCGGGTACGCCACGTTCTCGTCCCTGAAGTTGCAGCCGTCGTCTGTATGGAGATAAGTCTTAGAATAATATAAGTTGAGCAGGCTGTCCACCTCGTAATTCATTGCGTCAGGAACATCGATGACTTCCTCTTTACCGTCATTGTCGGTTACAGTGATTTCCTCCTTCTCGCTTTGCGCCTGCATCACGCAGTTTCCGCCGAGAATCATTGTGGCAATGACGATTAATGTTTTTTTCTTCATATAGTTTTTTTAATGCAAGTATTTATTTTGAATAATCGATATGATTTATGTCAGAAATTGATTGAACATTGTATTCCGAGTGCAGATGATTTCAGGGGGTTTGCAGACATTCCGCTGTTTATTACGGCAGGTTCAACCTTAAAGCTGAGGTCTTTTGAAATATCAAACTCTGACAGAGAGGCATCCACGTAAGCGTCAATTACAGACAAAGCGTATACTCCGATAAGGATGAACACGCTCAGGTCACGGTATTTACGGTAATAATCCTTCCGCCGTCTGAACAGATCCTGGTATCGTTCGGTGTTCTCCGGTGTAATGGTATTGCCCAAGTGAAGGAACTCGTTGTAGCTCTGCGTGTTCGGGTCATTGTCCATGATGTCCATATATGCCTGTGAATAGTCGTGGTACATCTGGTTATTCCATCTTATTGCGTAAAGACATCCAAGAAAACCTCCGTACACTATCGGCAGTTTCCAGTATTTACGGTTATATATCTGACCCGCGCCGGGAATGACGATAGCCAGCCACATGGCGCGCTTAGCATTGGGACGCCACGTCGACCAGTCACGTTTTTCTTTCGTCCGTTTGCCGACCGAGTCAGCCCTCACGGTATTATTCAGGTTCGCAGAGTCAACAGCGGTGATGATTTTGGCGACAGAGTCGTTAAAGTTCAGTGTCAGACTGTCAGCCTTTATGGTTGTACTGTCATTTTCTTCCATCGTAAATAAGGAGCCGGATACACTTCCACGGCACGGCGATACACATGCCGACGCAATCCAAATTGCCACGACTGCCGCCAGCTTTAATATGTAAAGTCTGCTTTTTGTAACCACAACCTTATTGCTGTTCTTTCAGTTTGTCGAACAAGCCCATTATTTGTTCCAGTTCAGCCTCGTTCGTAAACGGAATGCTGATTTTCCCTTTTCCGTTAGCAGAGAGCGACACCTGCACGGGAGTCTTAAACAGGTTGGAGATACTTTGCCTCATGGCAGCAAGTTCTTCCGGCATCTGTTGTTTTGCCGTAATCTTCTTCTTGCCGCTCACGATGTCCTCTCCGTTCTTCAGTTTCTGCACCATTTCCTCTACTTTGCGTACAGAGTAACCGTTCTTTTGAATTTCCTTGAACAGCTTTACTTGCAGCGACGGACTGTCAACGGCCAGCAGGGCACGGGCATGCCCCATGTCAATCTCCTTGTTCTGCAGAGCCATCTGTACTTGTGCAGGCAGTTTCAGAAGACGCATATAGTTAGCCACGGCCGTACGGCTTTTACCCACACGCTCGGCCACTTTCTCCTGAGTCATACCCGTGCTCGACAGCAGATGCTCGTAGGCAAGTGCTATTTCTATGGCGTTAAGATCCTCGCGCTGTATATTCTCCACCAGCGCCATTTCCATTATGTTCTCATCCTTTATGGTGCGGATATAGGCCGGAATAGCCTTCAGACCTGCCATCTGAGACGCTCTCCAGCGGCGTTCGCCGGCGATTATCTGGAAGCGGTTTACCTCAATCTGCCTCAGCGTTATGGGCTGTATTATGCCTATCTCACGTATGCTGTTTGCCAGTTCCTGCAGTGCCGTGGGGTCAAATTCCCTTCTGGGCTGATTGGGGTTTGCCTCAATCTGCTCTAATGGTATCTCGTTTATTGTCGAACTGCCTTGCGGGCGCACGTCTTCTGTCGATATCAGAGCGTCAAGTCCGCGTCCTAAGGCATTTCCGTATCTTTTCTTTACAGCCATATTTATTATTGCGGTTTTACGGTTATATGGTTTTGCGGTTTCACGGTTTCATGTCCGTTGACTTACTGGTTGAGGTTTATTTTGCGTCCCGTGCATTCATTGGCATAAACAACCGTAGTCCCATATAACTCTGCATCACGGTTTAATTTTTATTTATTATCTCTTTCGCTAAAGCCAAGTGGTTCTTGCTACCGGTTGAGTCAGCGTCATAAAGTATTACCGGCAGCCCGTGGCTGGGCGACTCGCTAAGCTTAACGTTACGCTGGATTACCGTCTTGAACACCAGTTCCTGGAAGTGGCGCTTCACCTCGTCGTATATCTGGTTGGCTAATTTCAGGCGGCTGTCATACATCGTCAGCAGGAAACCTTCAATCTCCAGCTTCGGATTTAGCTTGCTCTTTATTATCTTAATGGTATTCAGCAGCTTGCTGATACCCTCTAAAGCGAAGTACTCACACTGCACGGGGATTATCACCGAGTCAGCCGCCGTCAGCGCGTTTACCGTTATGAGCCCCAATGACGGAGAGCAGTCTATCAGGATAAAGTCGTAGTCTCCCCTTATCGGGGCGAGCAGATTTTTGATTACCTGCTCACGATGTTCCAGGTTGAGCATCTCTATTTCGGCGCCCACAAGGTCGATGTGGCTTGGTATAATGTCAAGTCCGTCGATGTCTGTAGTATATACTGCGTCGCGTACATCTGCCCCGTCGATGATGCATTCGTATAAAGTGCAGTCTATGTCTTTCGTGTTGACTCCGAGACCGCTTGACGCGTTTGCCTGCGGGTCGGCATCGATTACCAGAACCTTCTTTTCAAGCGTAGCGAGCGATGCTGCAAGATTTATCGTAGTGGTGGTCTTGCCGACGCCTCCCTTTTGGTTTGCTAATGCGATAATTTTTCCCATTTTTTCTCTTTACAGTTGGCCGTCCGGCTGCCGGTATACAGGCCGGCAACAGCCTGACAGCTGTCGGCCGATACTAAAATTATTTTGCAAAAATACATATTTTATGCGAGAAATAGCTGAATTAAACCTTTTTTCGTACTTTTGTAGGCGAAAGAAAATGATTTTTAATGAAAAAGATGAAACCGTTAATACTTATTTCAAATGACGACGGCTATCACGCTAAAGGTATCAATTCGTTAATTGACATGGTGTCAGACTTCGGCGACATTCTTGTCTGCGCCCCTGAGTCGGCACGTTCAGGCTTCTCCACTGCTTTCTCTGCCACCACTCCCTTGCGGCTGAAACTGCGCCGTGAGCGCGAAGGTATGCATATGTGGTCGTGCAACGGCACGCCCGTTGACTGTGTCAAACTCGCGCTGAGCGAGCTTTGTACGCGCAGGCCTGACATCGTCATCGGCGGTATCAATCACGGCGACAACGCTTCGGTAAATTCTCATTACTCAGGCACTATGGGCGTAGCGCGCGAAGGATGTATGAAATATATTCCGTCGGTGGCATTCTCACTTTGTGACCATCGGGACGATGCTGACTTTGAACCGCTGCGTAAATACGTAAGAGACATTGTATCAGGCATATTGCGTGACGGTCTGCCTAAGGGTGTATGTCTTAATGTCAACTTTCCTCTTGCAAGTGAATTTAAGGGTGTAAAGGTCTGCCGAATGGCACGAGGCACATGGGGAAGCGAGGTTGTTCGCGCTCACCATCCGCGCAATTATGACTATTATTGGCTCGTAGGTAAATATACAAACGACGAGCCTGAGGCCGAGGATACTGACAACTGGGCCTTGACTCACGGATATGTAGCCATTACGCCTACCACTATTGACGTTACTGATTACGGCATGCTTGAGAAACTTGAACATCTTATAAATCATCGTTCATGATGCTTTTCCGGCGGAGATGTTCACCTTTATCTATATAGCCGGGACATTCATGCCTTGTGACACATCACTTATGGAGGTTTATGACTTATTGATTTAAAATCATGAAATATTACATTATCGTGGGCGAAGCCAGCGGAGACCTGCATGCTTCGAGGCTGATGCGCTCGCTGAGACATTTTGACAAAGAGGCCGATTTCCGCTTCTTTGGCGGTGACCTCATGTCTTCGGTCGGCGGAACTCGCGTAAAGCATTACCGCGACATGGCCTACATGGGCTTTGTTCCGGTGCTGCTTCACCTTCGGACGATATTCAGCAACATGGCGATGTGCAAACGCGACATCTCCGAATGGCATCCCGATGTTGTTATTCTTGTTGACTACCCCGGCTTCAATCTCGGCATAGCGAAGTATGTCCACGCGCATGTTCACGTACCCGTTTACTACTATATCTCGCCGAAAATATGGGCATGGAAGGAATATCGGATAAAGAATATCAAGCGCGACGTGAGCGAGATGTTCTCAATTCTGCCGTTTGAAGTGCCGTTTTACGAGCAGAAACATCACTTCCAAATCCATTATGTAGGTAATCCCACGGCTGACGAAGTGGCCGATTTCCTCGCAAGTTATTCTGACACTTTTGATGACTTCTGCGAGGCGAACTCTCTTCCTGCCGGCCGCCAGATCATCGCTCTGCTTGCCGGAAGCCGCCGCCAGGAGGTAAAAGACAACCTGCCGGCTATGCTTGAAGCTGCCTCGCGCTATGCCGGCAAGTACCGGTTGGTAGTGGCCGGTGCTCCGTCGATACCGCATGAATATTACGCCAAGTTCATTGCCGGCCGTGACGTGAGCGTGGTTTACGGCCGGACTTATCCTCTGCTCGCCCATGCGAGAGCGGCGCTTGTCACCAGCGGCACGGCTACTCTTGAGACAGCCCTTTTCGGAGTGCCGCAGGTGGTCTGTTATGAGACCCCCATTCCTAAGGTGATAGCCTTCCTCCGCAAACGTCTTATCAAGGTTCGTTACATCTCGCTCGTCAATCTCATAGCCGGCCGCGAGGTAGTTCCTGAACTTGTCGCCGATACGTTTACCGTTGAAAATATTGCCTGTGAGCTGGGCCGCCTGCTGCCGGATACTGACGCGCGGGCATCTATGCTTGAGGGATATGCCGAAGTCAAGCGGCTGATTGGTAAGAAGGGAGCTCCTGACAATGCCGCCGAGACAATGCTAAGACTGCTGAAGAGCGAGGGGACAAGCGACCATGAACTTGTATGAAAAACGCTTTATTCCGTTGTTGGCTTAGCATACGTGTAAGTGCCTGATAATCAGCGTAGTTATAAAAGGCCACCTTCCGCAGTGCGGAATGTGGCCTTTTGTGTTATAATATGTGACCTTTCGGAAGGTAAAAGGTGACATCTTATATTCTACGGACGGCACAACGCCTCGCATACGCGGTCCTGGAAATGACGGCCGATAGCAGCCTTGCGTATGCCCATGTTTATTATAGAGAAGCACAGCACGTGCCCGTTGGCCGCCATACAGTAACCTGCCAGCGAGCTGACACCCGCCACCGTACCCGTCTTGGCGCGCACATTGCCGTGAGCATAACCGCGGCGCATGCGGTCGTCAAGCGTTCCGTCGACACCGGCTATCGGCATGGCGTCGTACAGATGGGCGTGGATGCTGTTCTCAGAATAGGCATAACGGAGGAAAGCCACCTCCAATTCGGGCGACACATAGTTATACAATGACAGCCCGCTGCCGTCAGCGATATAATAATCTGACGGTCTGAAGCCCAACCGTTCTATCAGTCTGTTCACCATGCGGCGTCCATGTTTGGCCGTGGCTGGAGCCGATGAGCCGGCCGATGCGGCCAGTTGATAAAACAATGACTCTGAATACAGATTGTCACTCTTCTTCATCATGCGCGGCAAAATGTCGTCAATCGGCCGTCGTACGACGCACAACGGAACTGCTCCGCGCGGCACCCTATCCTCTTTCAGGCCACCCTCAACTACTATATCCGCACGGTTTAACGCATCTTTGAAGCGTTCAAGGAACTCGTCCTTACCTGAGATGAGTAGCGGAGAGAGCACCGGATTGTCGTCGTCCCAGCACCAGCCTTCGCCCAGACGGTCGCTGTCTTTCATCGAAAGGTCGGCATACAGATTGCCGCGCACTGTGTCAATGCCAAGCGCTTTCACGCTGTCCACAAAGGCATTGAGGTCATCGCGGCCGAAAACGGGGTCGAAACCGCCGCGGCAATACAGGTCACCGTCGAGTACGCGGCTCTCTATCTGTCCGGTATAAAACAATTCGGTGGCGTAGCGGTAGCCACCTCCGAGCCTGTCAAGTGCCGCCACCGCCACCATCATCTTCAACGTGCTGGCCGGCCGCATCAGCTGACTCTCGTTGTACTTATATATCACCGAGTCTGCCGTTATGTCGTAAATCATCATCCCGACGGTAGAGGTGCGAAACATGTCGGCATCGAGCAGCGCGTCAATACGCAACCTTACGTTCTCAGGCCAGGCGGCTTCTGCCTCAGCTCCGGCGGTGTCTTGCGGTGCCGCATCAGCCGTTATGGCGGCAAGAAGCCCGCCTGCCGTGTGCTCTGAAGCCACCGCCGGAACGGCCGCAAGGCTCTGCCATAATGCTAAAAAAACAGCCATTGCCATTACGGCAAAGGCTGCCTGACGTATATTTGTAGTCCTTTTCATTTTCTTCTAAACAGTTATTACAGGCGCAAAGTTAGTCTTTTTATCAGTAAAAATCGTGTTTTCAAGACTTAAAGCAGCCTTTGTTGTGTCAAAAAACAGCATTTGTTTACCTTCTGTCGGATTTTCTTTGTATTTTTGCAGGCAAAATTTAGCCGGTTAGCGACAGACTGCCGGGCTGCAAGCAGACATGGATATGCCTTACTGCGGACAACCTAAGCACACACCCTTGCCCGCTCGTCACTCGCCAACTTGTCTCCTTTAAAACAGATTTTATGGTTTACAGATACGATTTTTTAATAATAGGCTCAGGCGTGGCCGGCATGAGTTACGCCCTGAAAGTGGCGAGAGCACGTAAAGGTAAGATATGTATTATCTGCAAAACAACTATCGACGAGGCCAACACGGCTAAGGCTCAGGGCGGCATCGCGTCGGTAACCGACCTCGCGGTGGACAACTTCGAGAAGCACATTGATGACACGATGATAGCCGGCGACTACATAAGTGACCGCCGTGCGGTGGAGCAAGTGGTGCGCAACGCGCCCGCTCAGATTAAGGAACTGGTGCAGTGGGGAGTTAATTTTGACAAGAAGGAGAACGGCGAATACGACCTTCACCGTGAAGGCGGTCACTCAGAGTTCCGAATTCTGCACCACGCCGACGACACCGGAGCCGAGATACAGCGCGGTCTGACGGCTGCAGTGAAAGCTAATCCGGACATCGAGATAAAAGAAAACCACTTTGCCGTAGAGATTATTACGCAGCATCATTTAGGCATAGAGGTCACCCGCCGCACCCCCGACATTGAGTGTTACGGCGCTTATGTACTTAATCCTGACACACAGAAGGTTGACACTTATCTGAGCAAAGTCACCCTTATGTGCACCGGTGGCTGCGGAGCCGTATATCAGATAACCACCAACCCGGTAATATCTACCGGCGACGGAGAGGCCATGGTGTACCGTGCGAAGGGCACGGTGCAGGACATGGAGTTCGTACAGTTCCACCCGACGGCCCTCTATAACCCCGGAGAGACGCATCCGGCTTACCTTATAACCGAGGCCATGCGCGGCTACGGAGGCATACTGAGACTGCCCACGGGCGAGTCGTTCATGGAGAAATATGACAAGAGACTTTCTCTTGCACCGCGTGATATAGTAGCCCGCGCCATCGATAAAGAGATGAAGATACACGGCATTGACCACGTTTGCCTCGATGTTACGCATAAAGACGCGGAGGAAACGAAGCGCCACTTCCCCAACATTTACCGGAAATGTCTCTCCATCGGCATTGATATCACCAAAGAATACATCCCCGTTCGCCCGGCGGCTCACTATATGTGCGGAGGCATTAAGGTAGACCTTAACGGCGAGTCGTCAATCCACCGCCTCTACGCTATCGGCGAATGCTCGTGTACAGGACTGCACGGCGGCAACCGTCTGGCAAGCAACTCGCTCATTGAAGCCGTCGTATATGCCGACGCGGCGGCGCGTCACAGCCTTGAACATATAGACGGATATGACTTCAACGACCGTGTTCCGGAGTGGAACGATGAAGGAACGATGACCAATGAGGAGAAGGTTCTGATAACGCAGAGCGTAAGAGAGGTTGGTCAGATAATGAGTAACTACGTGGGAATAGTGCGCAGCGACCTGCGGCTTAAGCGCGCATGGGACCGCCTCGACCTGCTTTATGAGGAGACTGAGGCTCTCTTCAAGCGTGTGAAAGCGAGCCGTGACATCTGCGAACTGCGTAATATGATTAACGTAGGTTACCTTATCACGCGCCAGGCCATCGGGCGTAAGGAGTGCCGCGGACTGCATTATACCATTGATTATCCGCTCCACGCGTACGATAAAAAATAATTATTAATTCACTTAAGACTAATTCATAATTCACAATTCATAATTCATAATTGACAAATTGATAGCTTTGTATGCTTACGCCGCCAACCCAATTATGAATTATGAATTATGAATTATGAATTATGAATTGTGAATTATGAATTAATTAAGCGTGAATTATGAATTATTCTTATAGTTTTTTCTGTCCTTTATTATGTCAGTCATATTGGCAGATGCCCATTCTATAAGGTTGTCGAGCAGCGGAATAAGCGTCATGCCGCGCTGAGTAAGGCAGTATTCAACCCTCGGCGGCACCTCCGGATATACCTTACGGCTAATCAGTCCGTCGGCTTCGAGCACCTTCAATGCCGTTGAAAGCATCTTCTTGGATATGTCGGGGATGTACAGTTTCAGACCGTTGAAGCGAAGCACACCGTGCTGCTCAAGCGTATAAAGCACCAGCATAGACCACTTGTCGCCTATGCGTGACAGCACGTTCCTTATCGGACACTGTGGAAACAAAACATTATTAATCTCTGTGTTCAGCATTTTAAAACTCCTTCTAAGTCTACAAAAGTAACTGATTCAGCCGAGACTGTGCAACGCACAACGTTAAACATTGTAAAAGTCTGTGGCGTAAAGCGTTGAAAAACACCATTGGTAACCTCGGCGTAACCGGGTTTCGTTATTCTCACTTATTGTATGGAAGCAATTATTAAGCTAACTTTGCACCGACAAAAACAAAAATCTGAAAAGCTAAAAGACATGAAAGAACTCAAGAATTTAAGTGAAGGCGCAAACTATACGGCCGTTTCGGCCGGCAAGCTTGCCGAGGTGCGTGATTATGAACTGCCGATGGGTCCGGATGTAACGATGCACGGCAAGGTGTTCACAGGCCGGGCCTTGAAGTCTACCGGCATGGAGATGTCTCTGCAGACATTCGCTCCCGGCGAAGGCAGTGCTTTCCTTCATGCCCACAAGACACATGAAGAGCTTTACATGGTAATCAAGGGTGACGGCGAGTTCCGTGTAGATGATGACGTGTTCGCGGTAAGCGAAGGCAGCCTTGTACGCGTAGCTCCGGCCGGCAAACGTGCGCTGCGCAACACGGGCAAAGAGCCTATGACGGTAATGTGCATCCAGTATAAGGCTGATGTTTTCGGCCCGGATGACAGTCCGATGACCGACGGCGTCATACTGGAAGGCGACGTGTTCCCCGCTGCCGGAAAGTGATTTTTAAGGAGAAAGCTAAGCCGGAATTTCCGTAAGGAGGTTCCGGCTTTTTTCAAAAGACGGCAAACGGCATTGCAAAATGTCTTGTCCCGAAAAAAAGTTGACACA
>C._urophasianus_2_cecum__coassemble_183_pt1 | contig 14732 bp, 16 predicted proteins | sample C__urophasianus_2_cecum__metabat2_low_PE_008 | metagenome-assembled genome bin C
GGATGTCATTCCGATTTTTCTTCCAATTAATCCTGGCATTTCAATTAATATTAAAAAATTATTAAAACAAATTATAATCTCGCCAAACAAGCCGCTGTTTCAGTGGACCACCATCCCCAACCTAAATAAGGAATAAGTTTTTTAGCAAACTGCTGCACACTTTTACGTAATGCTAGCTTTGCACCACGTTCAACTATATACTTGTAGTTCGAACCCAAAATAGCACATGAAACAATATCTTCAGCTGTTACACATGTATTATATATTTCTTATTGGCTTCCATAACTTCATAAATAAATATATTATTGATATAAAAATGATTATTAATGGTTCAATCAGACAACGTATGCTGGGATTTTCTTTTTTTAGTTCTTTCCACAACTTGTACACAGATATAGGAAAAATCACAATCCAAAAGAACAGCCATACATATGGATTTAAGATCTCATCAATAGCCATAATTATTCAAAACATAACATAAATCTATACTTTTATTTCCACTTCAACACCGCTGGGCAATTCAAGTTTCATAAGAGCGTCAACTGTCTTTGCCGTAGAGCTGTAAATGTCAATAAGGCGCTTGTAATCGCTCAGCTGGAACTGCTCGCGTGACTTTTTGTTGACGAAAGTACTGCGGTTTACGGTGTAAATGCGCTTATGGGTAGGCAATGGAATAGGACCGCTTACGATTGCTCCGGTAGCTTTAACAGCCTTCACGATTTTCTCAGCTGACTTATCAACCAATTTGTGGTCATAAGACTTCAGCTTAATTCTGATTTTCTGACTCATGTTGTTTTTAATTTATTGTTTTATTAATTTGTAAGGAGAAGAGGTACGCCCGCTAAGAGTCATTCGCTAACGTGACGCCTCATTCTCCATTAGCGTTGTTATACCAAATCTACGCGACCCTTAACTTCCTCAAGCACTGCCTTTGCAATAGAGCTTGATACCGGGGCATGGTGGTCATACTCCATTGAGCTTGTTGCACGGCCTGAAGTGATTGTACGGAGCGCTGTTACATATCCGAACATCTCTGCCAGCGGAACCATAGCCTTGATGATACGTGCACCGCTACGTGTCTCGTCCATTCCTTCTACCTGCCCGCGACGCTTGTTCAGGTCACCGATTACGTCACCCATGTTCTCTTCAGGTGTTACAACCTCGAGCTTCATGATAGGTTCCATCAGGACAGGACCAGCCTTAACACAAGCATTCTTATAAGCATTGATTGCTGCAATCTCAAATGAAAGCTGGTCAGAGTCTACCGGGTGGAACGAACCGTCGAGGAGAGTAACCTTCAGGCTGTCCATAGGATAACCGCCGAGCACACCGCTCTTCATTGCGGTCTCAAAGCCCTTCTGCACAGAAGGGATGAACTCCTTAGGAATGTTACCTCCCTTAACCTCGTTGATAAACTGTAGTCCGCCATCCTTGTAGTCCTCGTCAATCGGGCCGACGTTAACGATAATGTCAGCGAACTTACCGCGACCACCACTCTGCTTTTTGTAAACCTCACGCAAGTTGACAGTCTTTGTGATAGCCTCCTTATAGTTAACCTGAGGCTTACCCTGGTTACACTCAACCTTGAACTCTCTCTTCAGACGGTCGAGGATAATGTCAAGGTGAAGCTCACCCATACCTGAGATAACAGTCTGACCACTTTGCTCGTCAGTGTGAACGGTGAACGTCGGATCCTCTTCAGCAAGTTTAGCAAGACCGATACCCAGCTTGTCAACGTCAGCCTGGCTCTTCGGCTCAACTGCAATACCGATAACGGGATCAGGGAATGTGATTGACTCAAGTACAATCGGGTGTGCCTCGTCACAGAGAGTATCACCTGTGCGGATATCCTTGAAACCTACACCTGCGCCGATGTCACCGGCATCGATAACGTCCATAGGGACCTGTTTGTTAGAGTTCATCTGGAACAGACGACTTACGCGCTCCTTCTTTCCTGAACGGGTGTTGAACAGATATGAGCCGGCCTCGACCTTACCTGAGTAAACACGGAAGAACACGAGACGGCCGACATACGGGTCGGTAGCAATCTTAAATGCGAGAGCTGATGTAGGCTCATCCTCAGACGGCTTACGATCCTCTTCCTCACCCGTCGACGGATTTGTGCCGATGATATTCGGAGTGTCAAGCGGCGACGGCAGGAATGCGCAAACATAGTCAAGCAAAGTCTGCACGCCCTTGTTCTTGAATGAAGAACCGCAAAGCATCGGTGTGCACTGCATTGACAATGTACCCTTACGGATTGCAGCGATAATCTCCTCTTCTGTGATAGTGTTGGGATCATCGAAATACTTTTCCATAAGAGCCTCATCGTACTCAGCAGCAGACTCGAGCAGTTTGCCTCTCCACTCTTCAGCCTCATCCTTAAGGTCTGCGGGGATATCGTCTATCTCATACTCTGCACCCATGGTTTCATCGTGCCAGTAGATTGCCTTCATCTTGATAAGGTCTACAAGACCCTTGAAAGTTTCCTCGCTACCGATAGGAATTACGAGTGACACCGGATTAGCGCCGAGAACTTCCTTCATCTGGCGGAGCACGTCAAAATAGTCAGCACCTGAACGGTCCATCTTATTGACATAGCCCAAGCGGGGAACATTATACTTGTCAGCCTGACGCCACACAGTCTCTGACTGAGGCTGAACACCGCCTACAGCACAATATGTTGCAACGGCACCGTCGAGCACACGCAGTGAACGCTCGACCTCAGCTGTAAAGTCAACGTGCCCCGGAGTGTCAATCAAGTTAATCTTGAACTGTTTGTTGTTATAGTGCCAGTAGCACGTCGTAGCAGCAGAGGTAATAGTGATACCACGCTCCTGCTCCTGTGCCATCCAGTCCATAGTAGCGGCACCGTCATGAACCTCGCCAATCTTGTGAGTCTTACCCGTATAGAAAAGGATACGCTCAGAAGTTGTCGTCTTACCGGCATCGATGTGAGCCATGATACCGATATTACGGGTCAAATGTAAATCTTGCTTTGCCATGTTCTTTTTACCTAACTTGTTTTGTTAAAACCTGAAGTGTGCAAACGCGCGGTTAGCCTCTGCCATACGGTGCATATCCTCCTTACGCTTGAAGGCGCCGCCCTGGTTATTGTATGCGTCCATGATTTCAGCGGCAAGTTTGTCAGCCATTGTCTTGCCACCACGCTTACGTGCGAAGTTAATCATATTCTTCATTGAGATACTCTCCTTGCGGTCTGGACGGATTTCAGTAGGAACTTGGAATGTCGCTCCACCTATACGGCGGCTCTTGACCTCTACCTGGGGAGTAATGTTGTCAAGAGCAGTCTTCCATATATCAAGGGCAGACTTCTCCTCGTTAGCCATTTTCTCCTTTACGGTATCCAATGCTTTGTAGAAGATTTCATAAGATGTATTTTTCTTTCCGTCATACATCAGATGATTAACGAACTTCGAGACCTTCTGGTCGTTGTAAACGGGATCCGGCAGGATCACGCGCTTCTTTGGTTTTGCTTTTCTCATTTCTGTTTTTTGAAATTAATTCTGCATGGGGCTGTCCAATGTTCTTCAGCTTTCCCTCCGGAAACGCTTACTCAACCTTTATAACAAATCTCCAGCAAAACGATAATAAAAAATTTTCTTTTGTGTCCTATAAACCACCCTTTCAGGTCTGATTATTTCTTCGCCTTAGGACGCTTTGCTCCGTACTTCGAACGACGCTGTGTACGGTTAGCCACACCTGCGGTATCAAGAGTTCCACGAACGATGTGGTAACGTACACCTGGGAGATCCTTAACACGGCCGCCACGAACGAGCACGATTGAGTGCTCCTGCAAATTGTGGCCCTCTCCGGGGATGTAAGAGTTGACTTCCTTCTGGTTTGTCAGACGAACACGGGCAACTTTACGCATTGCCGAATTAGGTTTCTTCGGGGTTGTTGTGTATACACGAACACAAACACCGCGACGCTGAGGACATGCGTCCAACGCAGGTGATTTGCTCTTGCCAACAAGCGCCTTTCTACCTTTTCTTACCAATTGTTGAATTGTAGGCATTGTTGTTAATTTTTAGTTATATATTTTGTTTTTATTATTTTCCCGACATATTACGACCAGGACACAGGCCGTATTTGGGCTGCAAAGGTACGAATAAATATTCAAATTACCTAATTATAAAGAATCCAAAAAGCCTGTACATACCAATTTTTTGTATGATATAGACTTTGTTAATATAAATTAACTTAAAAACAAGCTTTTAACCAATGTTTAGATACACACAAGTTAACGCCCTAATACAATAATGTTACAAATGCCTGACACACTTTAAAACATTGTCTTGAAGCTATACACCTTTTTACTGTAAGGTAAATATACCCATGCACGCATCTCAACGAATATCATGCGTGCATGGGTGCATCATTAATCTCTGGAATCAGGCCTCACCTTTATTTATATTGAAGGGGGCTATTGTGCCTTTCTCCTGCTGCGGCAACTTTATCTGCCCGAAAGAGTTTTCGTATCTTACGATGTTGTCCTTAAGAGCCATAAGCAGACGCTTGGCATGTTCCGGAGCCAGAATTACACGAGATTTAACCGTTGCTTTAGGCACTCCCGGAAGTACTCGTGCAAAATCAAGGATAAAATCTGAACTCGAATGCGTTATTATCGCAAAATTGGCGTATTCTCCTTGTGCCACGTCCTGAGGCAGTTCAATCTGAAACTGACCGGGCTTATTATTGTTGTTGTCCATTGCCTTATATATTAAATTGGTATAACCGTTGATCTGAATTTATTTGCTTCTATATTTATCAGCCTGCTGACGTATCAAGTCCATATCGTCGAAATAGTTAATCTTCATGGCGTCACGCACCTCGTGCAGGGTCTGCGCGGCAACCTCACGCGCGGTCTCAGACCCCCTTTTCAGTATGTTATATACCTCCGGAATATCCTGTTCAAACTCATGACGGCGCTGACGTATCGGCTCAAGACGCTTGTCAAGAACCTTTATCAGGAACTTCTTGCACTTCATATCGCCCAGTCCGCCGCGGCGGTAATGGTCTTTCACCTCGTCAAGATTCTTGTATTCAGGCCAGAACTCGGCAAAGTCATCATCATTACAGAAAGCATCAAGATAGGTAAACACGGTGTTACCCTCAACCTTGCCCGGGTCTTCAACGCGCAGATGTCCGGGGTCAGTGTACATGCTCTTGACCTTCTGCTGCATTTCTTTTGACGAATCAGACAGATAAATGCAGTTACCCAGACTCTTGCTCATCTTCGCCTTACCGTCAGTTCCGGGCAGACGGAGGCATGCCTGGTTTGTGGGCAGCATGATTTTAGGCTCCACCAGCACTTCACCATATATATTATTAAAACGCTTCACTATCTCGCGAGTCTGCTCGAGCATAGGTTCCTGATCCTCACCTGCCGGCACGGTAGTGGCCTTGAACGCCGTGATGTCAGCAGCCTGACTTATAGGATAGGTAAAGAAACCTACGGGAATACTCGTCTCGAAGTTACGCATCTGTATCTCCGTCTTGACTGTAGGGTTACGCTGCAGGCGCGAGACGGTCACCAGATTCATGTAATATACGGTAAGCTCAGCCAGTTCAGGTATCATTGACTGCACAAACAACGTCACCCTGTCAGGGTGAAGGCCGGCAGAAAGATAGTCGAGCGCCACCTCAATGATGTTCTGGCGTATCTTCTCCGGGTTGTCGGCATTGTCTGTCAACGCCTGTACGTCGGCTATGAACACGAACATCCGGTCAAAGTCGCCTTCCTCCTGAAGCTCAACGCGACGCCGTAGCGAACCGACATAATGGCCAAGATGCAGACGCCCCGTCGGGCGGTCACCCGTCAATATGATTTTACCCATTGTAATGTCCTCTATTTCACTGTTTTCAGTTTACGAGTTGCAAACTTACTAAAATTCTACGGAATAAACGAACAAAACGCTCATAATAAATTATATAAAACTCCGATTAAGTGAAATATAAGCCACTGCAATAAGCCTGACCCCGTACCGTTATCTTTTCTTCAGGATGCTGTTCACCACGCGCACACTTGACACCAGCTTGTTGGTTGACGTAAAGATGTCGACGTTCCACACGTGAGACGACCGTCCCTTGTGGACAACCGTAGCAACGGCACGCACTGTGTCGCCCTCATGTGCCGAGGATACATGGTTGCCGCTTACCTGCATACCAACAACAATCTCGTCGGGTTTGCATGATATCATCGAACCAAGGCCGGCCACAGTCTCAGCCAATGCGAGGGTTGCTCCTCCGTGCAGAATGCCGAAAGGCTGGCGGGTACGCTCGTCAACGGGCATGGTTGCCTCTATACGGTCCGGCGAGGCGTAAGTGTATTGTATGCCGAGATTACCCATAAGGGCATGTTTCGCCTGGGTGTTCAGCACGTCAAGAGGTATTTCTGAGGCATGTACTTCGGCGAGGATAAGCTTCTCCACAGCCTGCGCCACTCCGTCTTCCTCATTCGAAGCCGTCACGTAATCCGCGCAGACCTTTACCGAGTCTTGCGCATGTCCCATGGCAACGCCGACACCTGCCAGCTGTAACATAGTAACGTCTGCCACTCCGTCGCCTATGGCTATCACCTCATCGCGCGTCACGCCGAGCTGCGCCATAAGCACGCCCAAAGTATTTGCTTTGTCTATGCCGAACGGCACTACCTCAAGAAAGTAAGGCTCTGAGGGGAACACGTCAAGCACTCCTGCCAGACGGCGTTTCCAATGCTTCTCAAGTCCGCGCAGAGCCTCCTCGTCATCGCTTACCAGCACACATTTGAACGGTCTGAAATCGATGGCAATCGAGAACTCCTCTTCCGCCACAATTCTAAGGTTGTTGAGCTGCGCCTCACGTCTGATGTAGACATTGCCGGCGTCGTTCGTAAGCAGGAAGTCATCGTGATAGGTAAAGATTGAGAAGTTGTTCTTGCGCGCCTTCTTTTCCAAATAAGGTATCTGTTCCGGATTGATACGCCGCTCGAACATAACTTCACCATCGTCAGCCTTTATTATCTTACAACCGTTATACGGCATCATGTAACCGCCGAAGTTGCTCAGCTCCAGTGCTTTGGCCAGCGGGAGAAGTCCTGACGTGGGTCTGCCTGAAGCAAGCACTATGCGTATGCCCGTATGCTGCGCCTTCAGCAGGGCCGACAGTGTACGCTTACTTATTTCCTTGGCGTTGTTGAGCAATGTCCCGTCTACATCGAGAACTAAAAGTTTATATTTCATAGCGTCAGGAATTATGGGTTAAACATCTTTCCGATACAGCACTCACGGCAGTCAGGCTTACATTAATTTCGCCGTCGCAGACTCGCCCCTGCCCTCGTTTTTTCGCTGTATTCGAGATAGCAAATATAGGAAAAATCAATGGCATTTACGAATATTCAAGTGAATATTTGAAGTTTAAAAACGTTAATGACATTGAGGCATAACAAGCTGTATCATACCGCATGCTCACTTCCTGCCGTACTTCATTTCAAAGAGCTGCGAGTTCTTAGTACCCCACTCTACCATCGCATCGATGATAGGTATCAAGGTCTGTCCGAGCGGCGTAATGGAATATTCCGAACGGGGCGGAAGCTCAGGGTAAATGGTTTTCGACACAAGGCCGTCTTCAACCAGTTCTTTCAGCTGCAGGTCGAGCACACGGGGCGTGGCTTCGGGGAAAATGCGGTGCAGCTCGCTCGGCCTCAACGGCTTACAACGCAGCTCACACAATATACACGACTTCCACTTAGAGTTTATCAGGCTCATTGTCAGGCGCAAGGGGCAGTCCAAATCAACAGGAATCTTTCTCTCGTACATATTATATATATGTGTGTGTTTGTCTTTTGCAAAGGTAATAATTATTACCCGAAAACGGTATACACCGAATAAATTTTCGGTATCTGAATAATTTTTCAGTACTTGCGTAAACGGCAGATATTAACTATCTTCGCAACGTATAACCACTTAATGAAAAGTAAAATATTATGAGAGCGAACATTGAGGAATACAAAGCTGTGGAAGCCGCGGCAATGAAATTTGTGAAAAGCGTGGCTGAAGGCGACAGCAGTTATGCCAAGGAGTTGTTTATCGACGAGGCGGTTCTCTTCGGATACCTTGACGGCAAGCTGGAGCACGGCAGCATAGAGCAGTTTTACAACAACGTTGACAGCATCGGCGCGGGCAGCGACTTCAAGGCGCGTATTGACGTGATAGACGTTGAGGAGACGCTTGCCGTAGTGCGTGTGCTTGAGGAGAAATGGGGCGGACGCATCGACTTTACCGACTATCTGCTGATGATGAAGATGAACGGCGAATGGAAATGCGTAGCCAAGGCTTACAACCAGAATTCTGACACTATAAAGAAATAAATAAAGGAGACAAAAAATGAAGATAACGGTTATTACAGGAAGCCCGCGCAAACACGGCAACAGTTTTGCCATGACGCAGGCGTTTATTGAAGAGGCCGGGCACTGCGGCCACACGGTAACGCGCTTTGACGCCGCCATTATGAAAATTGGCGGCTGCCATGCGTGCGGGACTTGTTACAAGACGGGTAAGGCATGTTCTTTCGATGACGACTTCAACATCATTGCGCCGGCCATACTTGAGGCTGATGCCGTAGTGTTTACCATGCCTACTTACTGGTATTCCATACCGGCACAAATAAAGGGCGTAATCGACCGTCTTTATTCTCTTGTCATCGGAGGTAAGGATTATGCCGGCAAAAAATGCGGCCTGATAGCATGCTGCGAGGAGAACGATGTAACCGTTATGGACGGAATACGCTTACCCATTGAGCGCACGGCTGCCCTGCTGAAATGGGACATTGTAGGCGAAGTACTCGTTCCGGGAGTACTGAACGTGGGCGACATTAACAAGACAGACGGCTGTAAGCAGGCTGCCGAACTGGCTCATAAATTCTGAGAAAGTCAACAAGAAACAAGAAACAAGCAGACAAGCAGACAAGGAGATTTGACTTTGTAATAACTGTAATATGTAATCAGGGAGGTAGTGTAAGTTACTTTTTACCTCGTCGGTTACAAAGTCGTTACGAAGTCAGATCTCCTTGTCTGCTTGTTGACTGAGAACTTGTTGACTAAATCCTTGTCTACTAAGCCCTTGTCTGCCTGTTGACTGAGAACATGTCTGCTAAATCATTTCCGGCAGGCCGTTGGAATATTCGCAGACCGAACTCGCGCGCCATTACAACGGCATAGTCAAGCACGCTGCTCCGGAACTTCTCGAAAGGCGCCCAATCAGTAAATGTGCAGAAGCAATACAGCTCTAAAGGCAGTCCCTCGGGCGTGGGCTGCAGCATGTGCGCCATTATCATCATGTCGTTATGCACATCGGGGTGGCGCTTAAGATAGTCCGTCATGAAATCACGGAACACCCGGGCGTTGCTTATCGGGAAGCCTGAATCAGAATACTTGTTTCCGTCTATATATCCTTTGGCCACATATCCGGCAATATCCTCAGGCGTGCAGAAGCGCACGGTGTTAGCATCGAGATTTACAGAAATCTTCATCCGCCGGCCGCCCGCGGCCCACATGCCGCGCCAGTTCTGGAAAGAGTCGCTCACGAGGAGATAAGGCGGTATGGTGGTTATAGTATTGTCAAAGTTCTGCACCTTGACAGTTGTAAGCGACACCTCGCGCACAAAGCCGTTGGCACCATACTTATCCATTGTTATCCAGTCACCCGGGCGCAGCATGTCGTTGGCCGTAAGCTGCACTCCGGCCACTAACCCGAGTATAGAGTCCTTGAAGATAAGCATCAGTATGGCGGCAGACGCTCCTAATCCGGCCAGTACGCTGACGGCACTCTTATCTATGATTATGCTGACGATGAGTATCAGTCCGACTACGAACACTATCAGATTGAACATCTGGAACACGCCCTTCAGCGGACGGTTGCGCAGCTTCTGATGTTCTTCGGATATCTCGTAAAGCGAGTGGAGAAGGGCACTGACGAAGAGCAGCGACACTATAACAAGGTAGATGTTGCACACCTTGAGCAGGAACGACAGCAGCCCCGGCGAATGGGTGAACACAAGCGGCAACGTGGCATACCATATAACGGGCGGTATTATGCGGCGGAACGCCCTCATAACGTTGCGGTTGAAGATATAGTCGTCCCACTTAGCCTTGGTTTTCTCGGTAAGTTTCTGCACCGCCGGCATAACTGCGAAGCGGAACAACGCAGTGCACACGTAGGAGAACAGTGCCACGGCGAACGCCGCCGTGAGCGGATACAGCCACGAAAGCATGCTCTCAGACACGCCGGCGGTATTTCTGAGAAATTCCATTATATATACGTCAAAACCTTTCATCGCTACATTTTGTTTAATAACATACAGCCCTATCGCGGCTCTGCCACGTCTTCACAAAGGCAGGCTGCCGGCATATACGCCGGCGTTAAGAGGCAGGAAGCCACCTTAACGAAAGCAAAGATACAGAATATTCCCGAGAAACGGGAACATTAAAAATTAAAGTTACGTAGCTGCCTGATAATCAATGCGGTTGCATTATGTTCCCTTTTACGTTCTAAAAGGCCACCCCTTGCAGGCTAAAACGTGACTTTTGGAACACAAAAGAACAGCTCTGAGCTGTAATGACGTTGTCAAGTGGATAAAAAGACAAGCAGGCGGAAACCGGGATGCCCGGTTTTCCGCCTGCTTGTTGTATGCTGATGCCCGTTAAAGCGGCATGTTGCCGTGCTTCTTGGGCGGGTTGCTTTGGTTCTTGTTGCGGGCCATCTCCAGTGCCTTTATCAGTTTTGCGCGGGTGTCGCGAGGCATTATTATCTCGTCAATAAGGCCGCGTTCGGCAGCACGGTACGGGTTGGAGAACTCCTCCTCGTATTCTTTCGCCGCCTGGGCTTTCTCCTCGTCAGACGCCTTGCGGTAGAGAATGTTCACCGCTCCGGATGCTCCCATGACGGCAAGCTCGGCCTGCGGCCATGCGAAGTTCACGTCGGCACCGATGTTCTTGCTTGCCATTACGATGTAAGCGCCGCCGTAAGCCTTGCGCGTTATCAGCGTAATCTTGGGCACCGTGGCCTCGGCGTAGGCGTAGACAATCTTCGCGCCGTGGCGGATGATGCCCTCATGCTCCTGTGCCGTGCCCGGAAGGAAGCCCGGAACGTCCTCAATCGTTATGAGAGGGATGTTGAAGCAGTCGCAGAAACGTATGAAGCGGGCCGCCTTGTCAGAAGCGTTAATGTCGAGAACACCTGCCAGGAAGGCCGGCTGATTGGCTATGATGCCCACCGTCTGACCGCCCATGCGGGCGAAGCCGATGACGATGTTCTTGGCGAAATGCGGCATTACCTCAAAGAAGTAGTTGTCGTCTACAATCGGTTCGATTATGTCCTTAATGTCATAAGGCTGGTTGGGGTTCTCGGGAATGACAGTCTGCAGGCTCTCCACCTTGCGGTTGGCATCGTCTGTGCATGGACCTATAGGCGCGTCTTCCATGTTATTCGAAGGCAGGAAGCTCAGCAGTTCGCGCATCTGCATGAGCGTTTCCTCCTCGGTGCTGAACATGAAGTGAGCCACACCGCTCTTCGTGCTGTGCGTGTATGCGCCGCCAAGCTCCTCCTTGTCAACCACCTCATTGGTCACGGCCTTTACCACGTCAGGGCCTGTTATGAACATATGGCTCTTCTCGTTAACCATGAATATGAAGTCGGTCAGTGCCGGAGAGTAGCATGCTCCGCCCGCACACGGACCGAGGATGGCCGTAAGCTGCGGTATAACTCCCGATGCCATGGTGTTCTGATAGAATATCGACGCGTATCCGGCAAGACTGCTTATGCCCTCCTGGATGCGTGCCCCGCCGGAGTCGTTGAGACCGATTATAGGCGCGCCGCACTTCAAGGCCTGCTGCTGAACCTTGACAATTTTGGCCGCGTTGGTCTCGCTCAGCGAGCCTCCGTGCACCGTAAAGTCATAAGCATAGACGAACACCAGCCGGCCGTCTATCTTTCCGTAACCGCACACAACGCCGTCTCCCGGAATCTGTTTCTTTTCCATTCCGAAGCGTGTACAGCGGTGGTTTACCAGCTTGTCAATCTCGCAGAACGTGCCTTTATCGAGCAAAGTCTCTATGCGCTCGCGTGCAGTCATGTGTCCTGCGGCATGCTGTTTCTCTATCTTTGCGGCTCCGCCGCCCTGCGAAGCCCTGCTGTCGAGCTCCTCAAACTTTGAATATATCTCTTCTCTTGTCATTGTCTGTCAGTTTATGTCATTGCCCTCTGTCATCCAGTTCCAGCTCAATCAGCGCCTGGTTGTCCTGTACAGCTTCGCCCTCAGCCACGAGAATGGCCTTCACCGTGCAGTCGGCCGTCACCTTATAGTTACTCTGCATCTTCATCGCCTCAAGCACAATGGCTATGTCGCCGGCCTTCAGCTTGTCGCCGACGCTTACCGGTATGCTGACAACCTTGCCCGGCATGGGAGCCGTTATCTTGTCAGCCTGGCGCTCGTCGCCGCCTTTGTGCATGCGCAGATACTTTGCCTGAGTGTCTACCACGTCAACGTGGTAAGAGCGGTAGAACATATTCACGTCATAGCTTTTGCCTCCTTCGCCGCGTATCAGCTCGGCGTTGTAAGAGTTGCCGTTGTGGAGGATGGAGCAGCTTCCGTTCTCCGCCATAACTATGTCTACCTCAACGGGGTTGCCGTCAATGGTCAGTTCAACCTTATTACCTTCTTTGTTGACCAGCGTCACGTCGGCAACGCGGTCGCCTATGTGCATTTCCATATTCCTGTTTACTGCTTTTTCTACTTACTCCTTACTACTACCTGCCTTACAACTTACTACTTCACTCCTTACTTCTGACTACTTCCTTAAATCCTCAGCACACCCTTTTGCAGGCCGAACTCGCGCCAGCGGCTTATCGGCCGGGCGTCAGCCACGCGCACGGGACTGTTCTCCTCGAGGTTAAACAGATAGTCAACGTAAGCAGCGATAAGTGCCATGTTCTCTATTTCCTCGTTGTTTCCGTTGCTGCGCTGCAGCGAACGGGAGTATTTCTCGAGGAAAGACGTGTCGTATTCGCCCTTTACGAAGGCCGGCGCATACATTATCCTGCGCAGATAGCTCAGGTTAGTCTTCAGTCCGGTAATCTTGAATTCATAGAGCACACGGCGCATACGCTCGATAGCGAACCGGCGTGTCGTTGCCCATACGATGAGCTTTCCTATCATCGGGTCATAATACAGAGGTATCTCGTAGCCCTCATATACGTAGCTGTCGATGCGCACGCCGATGCCGTTAGGCTCGGTAAGCTGGCGGATAACGCCCGGGCAGGGGATAAATCCGTTCTCGGTGTCCTCGGCGCAGATGCGGCATTCAATGGCATGTCCGCGCTGGAAGAGGTCTTCCTGACGGAAACGCAGCTTCTCTCCGTTGGCCACACGCAACTGCTCTTTTACCAAGTCAACGCCCAAAACCTCCTCGGTGATAGGATGCTCAACCTGCAGACGTGTGTTCATCTCAAGGAAATAGAAGCGGCGGTATTTGTCGACGAGAAACTCTATTGTGCCCGCTCCGCGGTAGTTTACGGCCTTGGCGGCAGCCACGGCCTTCTCCCCCATCTCGCGTCTCAGCTCCGGTGTGAGGAAGGGCGACGGGCTTTCTTCTACTATTTTCTGGTTTCTGCGCTGTACGGAACACTCCCGGTCAAACAGGTGAACCACGTTGCCGTAAGCGTCACCGAGTATCTGGAACTCGATATGATGAGGCTCCTCAACAAACTTCTCAAGGTAAACGGTATCGTCACCGAACGACGACATCGACTCTGAACGTGCCGCGTCATAGGCCTCTTTCACCTCGTCTTCGCTGTGGATGAGGCGCATGCCCTTTCCGCCGCCGCCCATCGACGCCTTAAGCATTACGGGATAACCTATCTCGTTGCATATCCTTACGGCCTCATCGGCATCCTTCAGCGGCTCGGTAGTGCCCGGGACAACGGGTACGCCGGCCTCAATCATGCGCTTGCGGGCCGAAATCTTGTCGCCCATAGCCTCCATGGTCTCGGCTCTCGGCCCGATATATACCAGTCCGGCGGCCTCGCAACGGCGCACGAACCCGGCGTTTTCTGACAGGAAACCATAACCCGGGTGCACCGCGTCGGCCTTGCATTCTAAGGCGACGTTGATGATTTTGTCTATGTTAAGATAACTCTCGCGTGACTCGGCCGGGCCTATGCAGTAAGCCTCGTCGGCGTACATGACGTGCCGTGAGGCGCGGTCGGCCTCAGAAAACACGGCGACTGTACGCAGTCCCATTTCGCGGCACGAGCGCATAACCCGCACGGCGATTTCGCCACGATTGGCGATTAAAACCTTTTTTATCATCTTGTTTATTTTTCGTCAGCGTTCTCCTAACCCTCGAGCAAGAACGAGCTACGGTTGAACGGCAGGTCTTCTGACTAACCCACTTCCTGAAACCTTCCCGGCTCGGAATGCAGAATGGCCAGTGGCTGTCACATCAGGAAGTTAACAGGGCATCACAGCAGCGGGACTGTCCGGGATTCACACCCGATTCCCTTTTAATCCGCAGCACGCATGTTGGTGCCCGGAACCAGTTCGGTGCAAAGGTAACACTTTTTTTTCGTTCCCGACATAACAAATTTCTGTTTTTTAGCAAATAAGCAGACAAATGTCATTATTGTAGAGTCCAACAGCAAATGCAACAAAGTTATTTTAAATTTCCGAAGAAA
>C._urophasianus_2_cecum__coassemble_186_pt1 | contig 14426 bp, 12 predicted proteins | sample C__urophasianus_2_cecum__metabat2_low_PE_008 | metagenome-assembled genome bin C
TGGCGATATGGCTTGTAAACGTCTGGAGATAATCCGTAAGTTAAAAGAAGAAGGTGTATTTGACCTGAATAAAGAACTTGCCCTTTCGCTTTTTGCAAATCGTATAGCTGTAGTATCAAGTGAAACTGCCGCCGGATACGGTGATTTCTGCAATCAGCTTGCCACAAATGATTATGGTTTCATCTTTAACATAAAGCTCTTTCCTGCCATAATGCAGGGTGAACGCACCGAGCAGAGCATCATATCTTCTTTAAATGCCATAAATGCTGATGCAAAGGATTTTGACTGTGTTGTCATTATCCGTGGTGGAGGAGCTGTCAGCGATTTGTCAGCCTTTGATTCACTCATACTTGCAGAAAATGTGGCAAATTTTCCTCTGCCCGTCATTACAGGTATAGGTCATGAGCGTGACGAGACTGTGCTCGACCTTGTTGCCAATAAAAGCGTAAAGACACCTACGGCTGTTGCCGCACTGCTGATAGACAATTTAAAGCGAACATTTGACCGTATAAATCTTGCACAAGATACAATAATGAAGGTCGTAACCCGCCGTATGGATTATGAGCGTATGCGTCTCGAGCGTGTATCAGAACGCATCCCTGCACTCTTTTCCCTTGTCAAGACGCGTCAGTTGGCTCGTCTTGATAGCATTTCAGGTCGTGCGAGTGCGGCGGTCACCGCCCGTCTTACCGATGCGTCCCACCGTCTTGACCGTCTCTCGTCGGCGTTGAGGCCACTTGTGGAGCGTATTCTCACAGTAGAGACACACCGCGTTGAGCTGTTATCCCAACGTGTAACGGCAGCTGACCCTGCCAACCTGCTAAAGCGTGGCTATTCGATAACCTTGCATAATGGATGTGCCGTGCGCTCATCGGCTTCACTGAAGTCCGGTGATGTTATAGAAACTGTACTCGGTCAAGGTACAATTACATCTGAAGTTAAGTGACGCATGTCACCATAAGCATAAATTTATCATACCATTAAAATTCAGAAAATATGAAATATGAAGAAGCAATGAGACAGCTCGAAGACATTGTCTCAAAGATTGAGAGCGATGAGCTTGACATCGACAATCTCACGCAACAGCTCAAGACAGCCAAGCGGCTGATACGCCAGTGCAAGGACAAGCTCACCAAGACCGATGAGGAAATCAAGAAAATACTTGACGATAAGGTATAGCAGACTTCTGTCATCCTTTTCTTTTGTCAGCCAAAGGCCGCCTTCTGTTAAAATAATTATATAAAAATTGCTCGTTACCGATATTATTATTATTTTTGCACGGGGCAACGTGACACACCGTAAGGCCGATGCGTCAGGTGCCCGTATGAGATAAATAATGTAGCAATCTTAAATTATATATTGGCTTATGAAAAATCTGGATTGGGCAAATCTGCCTTTCGGTTATATTCCGACAGACTATAACGTCCGTTGCTACTATCGCGACGGCAAGTGGGGCGAGATAGAAATCTGCTCAGACGAATACATAAAGATGCATATGGCTGCCACCTGTCTGCATTACGGCCAGGAGGCTTTCGAGGGACTTAAGGCTTACCGTTGTCCTGACGGCAAGGTACGCGTGTTCCGTATGGACGAGAACGCCGCACGTCTGCAGAGCACATGCCGCGGCATCCTCATGCCGGAGGTTTCCACAGAGCTTTTTGAAGAAATGGTTACCAAGGTAGTGCGTCTTAATCAGGATTACATCCCCACATACGAGAGTGGAGCCACGCTTTATATCCGTCCGCTTCTTGTCGGCATGTCTGCTCAGGTAGGCGTTCATCCCGCCACTGAATATCTCTTTATAATATTCGTAACCCCCGTTGGCCCGTACTTCAAGGGCGGCTTTGCCACCAATCCCTATGTCATTATCCGCGAGTACGACCGCTCTGCGCCTCTCGGTACAGGTATATATAAGGTAGGCGGCAATTACGCGGCTTCCCTCCGTGCCAACAAAATGGCTCACGACCTCGGTTATGCCTGCGAGTTTTATCTCGATGCTAAGGAAAAGAAATATATGGATGAGTGCGGCGCAGCCAACTTCTTTGGTATCAAGAACAACACATACGTTACACCGAAGTCAACGAGTATTCTGCCCAGCATCACAAACAAGAGCCTCATGCAGCTTGCCGAGGATATGGGCATGACCGTTGAGCGCCGCCAGATACCAGAGGAAGAGCTCGCCACATTCGAAGAGGCCGGAGCCTGCGGCACAGCCGCCGTCATCAGTCCTATCTCGAAGATTGATGACCTTGAAAGTCACAAGAGCTATGTTTTCAGTAAAGACGGCAAGCCCGGACCTGTCAGCACCAAGCTGTACAATAAGCTCCGTAACATCCAGTACGGCATCGAGCCCGACATACACGGATGGACGAAGGTTGTGATTGAATAAATTTGTAGTAATAAGTAGTAAAGGTAGTAAGTAGTAAAGGAGTAAGTAACTCTTTTCTCTTTTACTCCTTATTACCTTTACTCTTTTCATCCTTTCTTCCCATTATTACTCTACCTCCTTACTCCTTTACTACTTCTAAAAAATGAACAAGCTATCTAAATTCGCCGACATGGAGCGGTACGAGAACGTGTTTCAGTATCCATATTCCGTTGCTGAGCAAGTTCCCTTTGAGATGAAAGGTCACTGGCGTGACATGTATTTCCACAACGACAATCCCATAGTGCTTGAGTTAGGCTGTGGCCGCGGCGAGTATGCCGTCGGACTTGCCCGTATGTTTCCCGACGTCAACTTCATCGGTGTCGACATCAAGGGAGCCCGCATGTGGACAGGAGCAACCCAAGCCTTGACCGAAGAGCTCAGGAACGTAGCCTTCCTGCGCACCAACATAGAGATTATCGACCGCTTTTTCGGTCCTGACGAGGTGCAGGAGATATGGCTTACTTTCAGCGATCCGCAGATGAAGAACGTGCGTAAGCGCCTCACCGGCACGGCATTTATGGAGCGTTATCGCCGCTTCCTCGTTGACGGCGGCATCGTACATGTAAAGACTGACAGTAATTTCCTTTTTACATATACCACATACATGGTAGAGCATAACCACCTCCCTCTCCTTTTTCGTACAGAAGACCTATACCACGACGACACCATTGACGACGACACACGCCGCATACTCTCCATCCGCACCTATTATGAGAGCCAGTGGATAGAGCGCGGCATGAACATTCGTTACCTCAAGTTCCGCCTTCCTCACGGCGCACCACTCACAGAGTCTGGCATCGAAATTCCCATCGATGACTACCGTAGCTACCGCCGGCAGGGAAGAAGCGAGAAGAAGACGAGAAAGTGAGAAGAAATTAAAAGTTAAGAAAATATGCTTTGTCGCTTATTAGCCCGATCTGTCCAGTTCACCCACTTTTATTAATTCTTAACGACTCTTGACTTTCTTGTTATCACCAAAGTGATAACAAAATACACAGTTGCTTGTATCCATAGGGCGATGTATTCGGGGCGGACGTCATCGAGGAGGGCACCCATGGTGTTCATCCTTACGAAGCCGCGGATGCCGAAGGTGGAGGGGATGAGGGCTGAGAACCACTGCCAGAACTCGGGAATGGCGCTCTGAGGCCACGATACGCCGGAGAGGAAGAGAAAGGGCACCGATGTGAATACTACCAAGAGAATGATGTTCTCACGGTAACGTATCAGTTGGGCGAGAGACATCGAGAAGAAGATACACGCAAGGACGTAAGGCAGCATGAACATAAAATGGTCTGACGGGTGCAGCAGTGACGTGAAACCGAATATGCGCGGCACAATGAGAGTGATGTAAGCCGATATAACAGCGTAAATCAAGCAGTAACAAAGTGCCTGGCCGCAGACTGTCGGCATAAGACTACCGCCACATTTTCCGCCACCGCCTTCGGCGAGAGACACGGCGGAATGCTCTCTGCGAGTGCCGCCGATAAGGCCGACACCGAGCAGGAGGGTCTGTTGCACGATAAGCATCAGTACGCCGGGAATGATGAAGTTGCCGTAACCGCCGGTGGTGTTGAACGCCTGAACCTCATCGAAGTCGAGCGGCTTTGTAGTTATCTCGTCCTCACGGTCTGTCCAGTTGCCGGCTCGCTCAATCTGAATATGTGCATTCATGTCAGCGGCAACGGCCGTGACTGTCTGAAATATTGCCTTATAATAAAGCATGAAGCTCATGTCACAGAACACGCTGACGTGGCTTTGCTCCATGCGGAGGATGTCTGTCTGGAAGTCACGAGGCAGATAAATGATGCCGAAAGCCTGCTGGCGGCCTATCACGTCCTTAGCCTCGGCGAGACTGTTGCAGAAGCAAGCCACCTTTGTGTCTGGCGAAGCATTGAGCCGGCGGACAAACTCACGGCTCATGTCGCTGTGTGAGAGGTCGACGACGGCAACCGGAACCTCGCGCACAACCTCGTTAGTATAAATCCAGGAGTAGAGCAGGGGATAGAACAACGGCACGAGGATGAAGAATATTATCACGCCCTCGTCTTTCCGTATTGCGTGCATCTCGCTGATGAAAGCGCCGCATATATCAGCAAACCATTGTGTTATCTTAACCCGAAATACCATTGTTTATTGTGTTATCGTATTACAAAAGCCGTGCTACGGGCGGCAGGAAGGCTGTTAGGGCATATACTTGTAAGTGAGCAAAGCCTTCTTGATGCGCCCCGTCATGAGCAGCGGCAGGGCGGCGAACATGATGAGCGCGGCCACGTAAGGCCATGAATAGTCAAGCGGATAGCCGTTGAAGATGTTGAGCTGGTAAATCATGTAATAATGCCTCAGAGGGAAAAGCAGGGCAATGGCCTTAATCTCAGAGTCCATGGCGGAGAGCGGAAAGGCTGTTCCTGAGAGCGAATAGCTGAGCACAGCCCACAGACAGCAAACGCTCATGGACATTCTGAGCGACGGCAGAACGCCGAAGACGAAGATGCCGAAACCCTGAGATGAGAGCACGGAGAGCAGACCGAGAAGGGCGATGTAACCCGTGCCGCCGGGGTGAGGAAAGTGCAGGACACCGAATACATAGAACATATAGCCGTACATTATGATAAGGAACGTAAACGTCTGTGGCAGCATCTTGCCGGCAAGAGCAACATAAATATTACCGTCCGATGCACGGAGCCACTCACGTGCAGAGTTGAATTTCAGTTCGGTGCCTATCGAATAAGCCGTAACGATAAAGATAAACAGCATGATACAGCCCGGTATGAGCATGGTGTTAAGGTAGACACTGTAGTTAACGGTGGGGTTGTTTACCGTGTGAAGATCTACTGTTATGGGTTGCAGAAAGCTCATCACCTGCTTCTCTGTGAAGCCTTTGGCGGTGAGCAGCGATGCCCCTACACCGGCCGATCCGAGCGTAGAGATAGTCTTGAGGTCGCGGTAGAGCAGCATTCCGGCCGTGTAAGACGTGGTGCTGTAATAAAACGAAATCTTAGGCCGGCGCATGGAGAGCAGTTCGTCGGTAGTACCTTTGGGAATATACAGGAATGCGTAAATCCTGTTACGCTGTATGTCGCGGCGTGCATCGGCAACGCTTGTGTATTTCTTTATAACTTTGGTTGACTGGAAGGCGTCGAGCTTGCGTACAAGAAAGCGTGATACAGGCGTGTTGTCGAGGTCGACAACACCCACGGGCATGTCTACCGGCTGTCCGCCGGACATCAGCGAGGTGAAGAACACCGTCACAATGACCGGCAACACGACCATGCAGAACAGGTACATCCTGTTTTTCCGCATTATGCCCAACTCACGCCTTGTTACCTGCAGCAGTCTTGCGAACATGCTTATTCTTTTATAATAAGAGACATTCCCGGGCGAAGGCCGTCAAGTTTGTCAATCGGGCGCGCCTTCACTTCAAACGTCTTAAGGTCATACTGGCCGTTGGTCTTGGTGGCTTTCCACACGGCGTAGCTGCCCTCATCCTTGATATAATAAACTTTCATACGGATATCCTTGTTGAAGGCGGGGCAGTAAGCCGTGAACGTATCGCCCACCTTAAGCCCGCGAAGCCGGTCTTCACGGACGTTGAACGTGCCCCACACATCGCTCATAATGGATATGCTCATTATCGGAGAGCCTGCGCCAACAAGCTCACCCGGCTTTGGGTAAATATCGCTTACTTCACCTTCCATCTGTGCTGTCTGCACAGTTTCCTTGATATACGAGTTAACCTCCTGTACAGCTCCATGCGCACGCCTTACCTGGGCAGCCGCGGCTTCACGTTCCTCACGGCGTGCGCCGGCCACGGCCATGTCATACCGGCTCTTGGCGGCCTTGGCCTGAGCCTCCATTGCCTTATAGTTGGCGTAGGCCTCGTCGCGCTTCTGTGCTGTCATCACGCCCTCATCGAACAGTCGCTGAACACGTCCGTAAGACTTCCCGGCTATCTCAAGGCCTGCCTTGGCCTGCTGCCATACCTCGAAAGCGCCACGCACCTGCTCGCGGCGGGCACCGCTGTCGGCCATCCGGCTAAGCGCGGCGGCTGCGCTTTCTGCGCTCTCGGCCTGAGTCTTCTTAGCCTCAATGTCTGGCGCATCGAGTATAGCGAGCGTGTCGCCTACCTTGACATAGTCACCCTCCTGCACGCAAAGCTCGAGAATGCGGCCCGGAACCTTGCTCGAAACGCGGTATTCAGACACCTCGACCTCACCCTGAATAACGTCAGGAGTGCGTCCGAAAGCCAGAAAACCGATTATTCCAACGATTGCCACGACGGCCGCAAAGCAAACCGTGGATATCAGAATGTTCTTATGTTGAGATTTATCTGCCATGTTTTTATTACGTTTTACTTGTTGAAGTGGTGGATACATTAGTAAGGTTAATATAAATCCAGACCCAGGACCTTCTTCAGATTGGTGCGTGAAAGCCTGACGTCGATGCCGGCGTCAATCTTCTGCGAGCAGGCCTGTAGCCATGCCGTCTGCGCCGCCATGACATCGGAAACGTTCAGAACACCCTCCTTAAAGCCGAGATTAGCGCACCTGAGGTTCTCCTCGGCGTGCTCGATGCTCTTCTCTGCCATGACAAGACGCTTATCGGCCTCGGTAACACGGAACGTGCTCTGGCTGACCTGAAGCTCCACCTTCTCACGAGCCTCATCGAGTTCGAGCTGCGCAATGCTCGTGGCAGTCTTGCCGGCGCGTATCTTGTAAGTGCTCTCAAACCAGTTCCATACGGGTATTCTCACGATGACACCTATGTTCCACACGCCGCGGAACTTACGCTCAAAGCCGTTGAACAGAGCCGGATTGGTAGCGAGAAAGCCTCCCGTGAGAGCCACCTGGGGAAGAAACGCCGCACGTATCAGCCGCGTTGACTGACGGCTGATGTCAACAGCGTTCTGCAACATCTTCAGTTCCGCACGGCTCTTCTGAGCTTCCTCCACCGAAGCGACGGGCATATCGCCCGCAGCAGGGGCAAAGTCGTAATCCTCGTCGGCAAGAGTGAGATTGTCGTTTATATCTATTCCGCACAGCTGGCACAGCAGCATCTTGGCCAAGGAGAGACCGTTGTCGACTTGGGTGAGCTGCATCTCGGCCTCGTTGACTTTCACGGAGACCTTAAGACCGTCTGCCCGGGTGGCCACGCCCTCTTTTATCATTTTGTTTACATCGTTGTCCAACTTCTTCACGAGGTCGAGATAGCTCGTTGCGAGCTGTTGCTTATGGCGGAGAGAGACCACCGTCCAGTAAGCGTTGTCAACATCGTAAACGACGTTCTGGCGACGGTTGCCGGCATCGTTGGCGGCCAGTTCCTCGCTGATGTCGGCGATACGGTTGGCCGCAGTGATGCTGCCGCCCATATAGATAGGCTGCGTAAGCATGACAGACGCGCTGAAGAAGTTGCGCGTGTCGGTCTTGAAGGCATCGTTAATGGTCTGTCCAAGCTTGTTGCCGGCCTGCTTGAGACCCGGCATGGTATTCTCGGCGATGCCGGCGAGAGCCTCCGCCGTCTGTGACGTTATGATGCCCTGACCGGCCATTTCGGATATTGCAGACGACAGACTGTTGCCCAATTGCCCTGCGGCAGATGTGCCGAGGTTGCCGAGGGCGCTCCGTTGGCCGTTGTTGAGGATGGATATCTCACGGCTGGTAAACTGGTAACCGCCGAGCACGTCCACGCGTGGCAGGTACTTTGTACGCGCCGCCTTTCGGACATCGTGCGCCACATCCTGTTTCAGTCTGGCAATAGCCAGCTGCTTATTGTTGCGCAGTGCCATGGCGCGGCAGCTGTCGAGCGACAGCGGCAGCTGGGCCGAGGCCGGCATTACGGCGCACGCAAGCATGAATAGTACAGGCACGTGTTTCATAATAATCGGGTTTTAGAAAATGAAAAAAGAGGAAAGAAACAAACATACGTATCGTTCCAGCGGTATGCAAGGGCATCATGACACACACTGACGCCGGCCGGACATGCTTGTTACTTACCTCTCTTCCTTATGATGTTCCTCCTTATGTATTGTCAGTCGAAAGTAAAGTTTCTTGAGCCAATCATGTTTCCGTCGGCAAAGATGCTGACGTTATATGTGCCCTCACCGAGAAATTCGTTCACAGTCCAGTAGGTGGTTACGGGAGTCTCGTTGCCGGTGTATTCGATGGCTTTCTTCATAGAGTACTGCAGGTTACGGTTCTCGTAAGGAAAAGTGCCGCCTGAAGAGAGTACCGAGCCTGTAGGAGTAGTTATGCGGACGTATACGGTCTTGATGCCGTTGGCTGCCGTAACGTTCTTGGCGATGCTGAAGTTAACCTGAATGGTCTTACATCTCTTAACTTTCTTGGTGGCCTTGCCGCGCTTGTTCTTCAAGGTCATTGATATGCCGGTGGCGTCGAGCTGGGCGGCGATGGCAACCTTCTCAGAGAGCGACTGCTTGTCGGCACTGAGACCCTGTATCTGTCTTGTGGCCTCGGCATACTGTCCTTTGACGCGCGTGTTCTCTTCGGTAAGGTTCTGGTTGAGGCGGTTGAGCGAGTCAATCTCGAGCACGTAGCTGCGTATGACGGCACGGCATGTGGCCAGCTCTTTCTTCAGACGGGCAATCTCGCGAGCGTCAGAAGCCCTGACGTTACGCAGCTCATCGAGCAGTTTCTCCGTCTTCAGCTGCTCCTGAGTAAGCTGTTCTATTATTGAGTCGTTGTTAATCTGGGTCTTAAGCTCGCTGTACTGGTCGGCGAACATCTGGTATTCATTCTCCATCTCCTTCTTGTCAAGCTCGGCAAGTTCCTGCATATCCTTGTTAGCCTGCTTCTGATTGCTGAGGCTGATGGCCAGATATACTATTCCGCCTATCAGCAGCACTGCGACAATAATTGAAGGGATGATAAATTTCTTGTTCATGTCTTCTTATTTGTTTTAACCGTTATAATCTGTTTGTAATACTTTCATGCAAAATTAGCCTATTTATCTTAAATGCCCAAAAAAATGAGGATTATAAATACTTTGGATGCTGAATTTAGCAATTTTACCGACTTTTTGAACAATATTAAAAAGCTTTTAGTATATTTGTAAGCACAAAATAAGAGTCTTATTGCCACAAGATGAAGGGGCACTCGTGCAGTATGGCGTGACGGATGGTGACGAACATCGGGACGGGAGGTGACCGGACGCCGTGCAAGAGATGACCTTCTGGCGTGTAAAAGGTGGCCTTTGAGAGTGTAAAAGATGACCTTTCAGAATGTAAGCAAACGCGCTGCATGCGGTTAAAGAACGCACGCTGACGACAGGCTGACGAGATATACTGTAAGCAAAAGCGGGCTGAAAAGTTACTGTTTTATGACCATACCTGTAAAACACGGAAAACATGATAAAACATATCATAAACTTCTATTATGAAGGGTTTGCCAACATGACTACCGGCAAGACGCTGTGGATAGTCATAATAGTGAAGCTCATTGTGATATTCATCGTGCTTAACCTGTTCTTTATGCCCGACATACTGAGCGAAAGGGCAGGCGAGGGCAATGAACCGGAATACATAATGGAAAGACTGAAAGACATAGCGGAATGAAAGAAAACTTATTAAATTAAGAATTAAGAGTTATGAATTAAGAAAACGCCCCTCCTAACCTCCCCTGTGGGGAGAAACCAGATTACCTTAGGTTAGAAGGTTTTAAGGTTAGCCGGGCAACCGGAACGGACTCTTTCCCCACAGGGGAGAGTAGGCGAGGGGCTCTTAAACCCATACCTCATAACCGAATTATGAATTATGAATTGTGAATAATGAATTATGAATTGTGAATTAACCTCATAACCTGAAAACCCTATAACCTTATAAAAATATGTACGATTTACTGTTAAACATCAGCACCGGGACCGTAGACTGGTCAAGAGCACAGTTTGCCTTGACCGCTATTTACCACTGGCTTTTCGTACCGCTGACGCTCGGTCTTGCCCTTATCATGGGCATAATGGAGACGTGCTACTACCGCACGGGCAAGACATCGTGGAAAGATACGGCACGTTTCTGGCAAAAACTATTCGGCATAAACTTCGCCATGGGCGTTGCCACAGGCATCATTCTTGAGTTTGAGTTCGGCACAAACTGGAGCAACTATTCGTGGCTCGTGGGCGACATCTTCGGTGCTCCGCTCGCGATAGAGGGCATTGTGGCCTTTTTCCTTGAGGCAACATTCGTAGGAGTGATGTTCTTCGGCTGGGAGAAAGTGTCGCGAGGGTTTCATCTTGCGTCGACATGGCTCACCGGACTCGGCGCGACAATATCCGCCTGGTGGATACTTGTGGCCAATGCGTGGATGCAGTATCCCGTAGGTCAGGCGTTCAATCCCGACACGATGCGCAACGAGATGACGTCGTTCGCAGATGTGGCGCTGTCGCCCTTCGCCGTTGACAAGTTCTTCCACACGGTGATTTCGGCGTGGGTGATAGGCGCGATATTCACTGTTGCCGTGAGCTGTTACATCATGTACAGAAAGCACCGCAGCCGGGAGATGGCTGAAAAAGACCGCCGGTTGGCCGTAAGAAGCGTGAGGATAGCGTCAATAGTGGGGCTTGTGGCGTCGCTGCTCGCCGTGCATACGGGGGACAGCTCGGCCTACATGGTGGCCAAGGCGCAGCCCATGAAACTCGCGGCAATGGAGGCTCTGTATGACGGAGGCAACAGTCAGGGGCTTACTCTCGCGGCTCTCGTAAATCCGTTTGAGCAGCCCGATTATGCCTCGGGTGAGGAACCGGCCATGCGCATAGCCATTCCCAATATGCTGTCGTTCCTCGCCACGCGTGACTTTAGCGGCTATGTGCCCGGTATCAACGACATTATAAAGGGCGGATACACACAGGCCGACGGTACAGTGGCCGTTCCGTTGACCGAGAAAATGGACCGAGGACGCCGCGCGATAGCTTCGCTCTCGGATTATCGGAAGGCAAAAGAGGCAGGCAACACTGCCGCGGCAGAGACTCACCGCAAGGCTCTTGACGAGAACATAAAATACTTCGGTTACGGATACATCGACAATGCGGAGCAGACCGTGCCCTATATTCCGCTGTGCTTCTGGGCATTCCGCATAATGGTGGGGCTGGGCATGCTCTTCCTTCTGTTCTTTATCGTTACGCTGTTCCTTTCATATAAAAAGGACATCACACGTATGCGCCCGCTCCATATTGTTGGTATGGTGATGCTTCCGCTCGGTTACATAGCCAGTGAAACGGGGTGGCTCGTGGCAGAGTTCGGCCGCCAGCCGTGGACAATCCAGGACATATTGCCAACCTGGGCGGCAGTGTCTGATATCGGAGCAGGTTCGGTTATGCTGACGTTCTTTATCTTCCTCGTGCTTTTCACGGTGCTGCTTGCCGTCGAGATAAACATCATGTGCAAGGCGATAAAGCACGGACCTGAATACTCAGAATGTGTTGAGAACAAGGATGAAGGCGTTAATCTGCGGCTTGAAACTAAATAAAAAAATTAAAGATTATGTCATACGAATTTTTGCAACAATACTGGTGGTTCCTCGTCTCGCTGTTAGGCGCGCTGTTGGTGTTCATGATGTTCGTACAGGGAGCTAACTCGCTGCTCTTCTCTATGGGTGCGAACGACGAGGAACGCAACCTCGTAATAGGCTCGACCGGTAAGAAATGGGAGATTACTTTCACTACGCTCGTAACCTTCGGAGGCGCGTTTTTCGCATCGTTTCCGCTGTTTTACAGCACCAGCTTCGGCGGTGCTTACTGGCTGTGGATGATTATCCTGTTCACGTTTGTGCTCCAGGCGGTAAGTTATGAGTTCCAGAATAAGTTGGGAAACCTGCTCGGAGCACGTACGTTCCAGTGGTTTCTTATCATCAACGGCATAGCCGGGCCGCTGCTGTTGGGCTTCGCCGTGGCAACGTTCTTTACCGGAGCGGACTTCATTGTGGACAAAGCCGGCATCCTTGGCGAGGGCACCGGACCGATAATAAGCCGCTGGGCAAACGCCGGTCACGGCCTTGACACCCTGCTGAACGGCTGGAACCTGATATTCGGACTGTCCGTGTTCTTCCTCGCCCGCATACTCGGAATACTGTATATCATGAACAACGTGGACAACGAGAACATCCGTTCGCGCGGTTCGGTGCGCCTTGTGGGCAACCTTGTGCCGTTCCTCGTGTTCTTCATCGTTGCCTTGGTATATATCCTTTTGAGTGAAGGTTACGCCGTAGACGCGGCTACCGGCATTGTGTATCTTGAGCGTTACAAGTATCTTAACAACTTTATCGAGATTTGGCCGTTGGCCGTAATGCTGCTCGCAGGTGTCGCCTTGTTCCTTTTCGGATGCTTGAAGACAGTCTTCAGCGCAGTATATGTCCGCGGTATATGGCCCGCCGGCATAGGTGCCGTGCTCGTAGTGTTGAGCCTTCTGCTGTGTGCGGGCTGGAACAATACGGCGTATTATCCGTCAACGGCCGACCTCCAGAGCAGTCTTACGATAGCTAACAGCTGCAGCAGTAAGTTCACTCTCAGCGTAATGTCTGTCGTCTCACTGATTATTCCTTTTGTTCTTGCCTATATAGTGATAGTGTGGAGGAAGATGGACTTAAAGTAATTAAGAATTAAGAGTCTTATTGAATTAAGAATTAAGAGTTAAGAATTAAGAAAATATGCTTAATCATTTATTGGCTCTATCAGACTTATTTGTCCTATCGGCCAATTTGCCATATTTCTTAATTCTTAACTCTTAATTCTTAATTTTATAATTATTGTTTGTTTATCTGTACAATCTTTGTGGGGCCTTGTTCCTTGTTACGGCGGTTGGTAACTGTTACAACGGCCTGTGCAAGATTGATGAAGGCGAGGCCGGTGGCCGTGTCGGAGTTGAGCGCGGCGGGCTTGCCGTCGTCACCGCTCTCACAGATGCTCTGCACCATAGGTATCTGAGCCAGTAAGGGCACACCCATTTCCTGAGCCAAGTTCTTGCATCCGTCCTTTCCGAAGATATAATATTTGTTCTCGGGAAGCTCTGCAGGAGTGAACCATGCCATGTTTTCGATAAGTCCGAGGATAGGTACGTTCACCTTGTCGTTGCGGTACATGTCGATGCCTTTGCGTGCGTCGGCCAGTGCGACTTTCTGCGGTGTGCTGACGATTACAGCTCCCGTAATGGCTAAGGTCTGCAGAAGCGTAAGATGGATGTCGCTCGTTCCCGGCGGTGTGTCAAGAATGAAGTAGTCAAGGTCGCCCCAGTCTGCATCGCCGATAAGCTGCTTAAGCGCGTTCGACGCCATTCCTCCGCGCCACAGAGTTGCAGTGTCAGGGTTTACGAAGAAGCCGATGCTCAGCAGTTTTACGCCGTATTTCTCGATAGGTTCTATCAGGTCGCGCCCGTCTTTGTGCACGGCGTAAGGACGGGCATCCTCAACATCAAACATCTTAGGCATTGAAGGGCCGAAAATGTCGGTGTCGAGCAGGCCTACCTTGTAGCCCAGACGTGACAGCGCAATGGCTAAGTTTGCGGCTACGGTGCTTTTCCCGACACCGCCTTTGCCCGAGCTTACGGCGATGATATTCTTCACATCAGGCAGCATCTTGCCGGCTTCGGGGCGTGGTTTTGATTTTGTCTCAACCGTGATGGTCACCTCCACGTCCTTGCTTACGTGGTAATGTATGGCGGCCTCGGCGGCTTTCAGAGTAGACTTCATGAACGGGTCAGTGTCTCGCGGAAAGATGAGCGAGAACGATACCTTCATCCCGTCGATACGCAGGTTGTCGGCAACCATCTCGCTCTCGACGAGGTTTTTCTTTGTGCCCGGATACGTTACGGTAGCCAGGGCATCCATTATTAATTTAGGATATAACGTCATAATGCTTCAGTTTGTCAGTGCAAAGATAGTGAAAGGCGAGCACAGTAACAAGCGGAAACGCGGTTTTCAGCCTTGTTTCTGCCGAACTGCATCCTGTGTAGAGTCCAACAGCAAATGCAACAAAGTTATTTTAAATTTCCGAAGAAACA
>C._urophasianus_2_cecum__coassemble_189_pt1 | contig 14264 bp, 13 predicted proteins | sample C__urophasianus_2_cecum__metabat2_low_PE_008 | metagenome-assembled genome bin C
AACGGCAAAAGTACGCTTTACGGCAAAAGACCAGAACCAGTTCGGCGGACTTATGATGATGGGGCTCGACTATTCTGCACTTGTTGTAAAAAGAGTAGGGAATGAGTTCCAGCTTCAGCGGGTGACTTGCCATAAGGCTGACAAGGGCAAGGCCGAGACCGTAAACGTGATAGCTACGCTTAAGCCGACCGAGATTGACACGATAGACTATCAGCCTGGAATACATGAGGATATATATCTGCGCATGAAGGTGGATGCCGGCAAATGCCGCTTCTATTACAGCCTTGACGGCAAGAAGTACAAGGTTGCCGGAGAAGAGTTTACCATGCGTGAGGGTAAATGGATTGGAGCGAAAATCGGATTTGTTGCTGCCGAGCCGGATAGTAAAGCTAACCGTGGCTGGATAGACGCAGACTGGTTCCGCGTGACGAAATGAAACATAGCAGCTTAACCGACAAACAAGGCGGTGACAGATTGTTGCCGCCCTTTCTTTTTAATACTTACATTCTGATTTTTCTTGAGCCTTCAGATTTGCATTCCTCTGGAAAATAAAAGTCATGGGCGCAAATATCATCTGTTATGTGTGCACTCATAAAGTGTTTTATGCCTGCGCTTTATGTCCGAACTATACCCATTTGCGCAATATAGTGTACCTTTATATAAAATGAATATCCGCAAACATCCAATCAGCAAAGTTTAAACAGCTAAAGTGTTGAGAATATAGTTGTTGGAATACAATTTGCGGATATTCATATAGAAAATCAATCAGCCCATACTGCGCCGTCGCGCATTACGAACTTTACTTTCTTATCTTTCGGAACGACGGGTTTAGTCCATTCACCTGCTCCTACAAGGATTGTCGCCGACTCGCCGGGGGCTACGGCATCAACAGCTTTTTGCAAGTCATAGTAAAGCCCGCGGCCGTCTTTGGCTACTGAAACATCACAAATCCTGACATAATCCCTTAATTCCGGAACGGTCTCTGCCACAGCCTTGGCAAGCAGACCGGCAACAACGTAAGCACCATAAACATTATAATGGGTGTTGTCCTGCCTGCCTTCAGGTAATGAAGACTCTTCACCCGGCTTGTACCACATGTGAAGTTTCTTTGAGCCTTCCGGTCCAAGCTGCTGTTCCAAATCATGAGTTATCTTGTTAGCGTCAATAAATGCGACACCCAACTCTTTCGCGACATTACGTGGTGAAAGCAGATAAGCCCCGTGAGTGTCTACCAAGGTATCTCCCTCAACAAGATTCCTTGATGTGTTGTCACGCTTGTCATCATCCTCAACAGCCGTCTTACTGTTTGTAAACGTGCGCCTGACAACACTGTTGAACAGTACGGGAATACCGCCCCTAAGCCTTGTTTCAGTCACAAATTTACGCAGATTGGCATCAAATGTAGTGCCCGGATCTGTATGGCGGGCTGTATCTGCCTTCTCGTCATTATGGCCGAACTGAATAAACACATAGTCACCCGGCTTTATCTGACTGACAACGTTCTGCCAATGTCCTTGGTCAATGAAACTTTTTGACGAACGACCGTTCAGAGCATGATTGTCAATCACGACGTCATCTGTAAAGAAGTTAGGCAACATCATGCCCCACCCTCTCTCCAGTTTGCCGCCGCTCACATCCTTATTGGCCATGGTCGAGTCGCCGATCATGAATATCTTGACCTTTTGTCCGTCCTTAAATGCAGACAAAAGGACAACGCTTACAACAGCGAAAAGTAAATACTTTAATACTCTCATATTGCTAAATTATTTCTTTTGTCCGCCCACAACGGCTACAAGTTCGTCAGCACTTACAAGTGTCTGCTCACCAGTTGCCATATTCTTAAGCGTAACTTTATTTTCATTCATCTCATTCTCACCGGCCAAGGCAACAAATCGTATGCCGTTATTGTTGGCGTATGCCATTTGTTTTTTCATCTTGACAGAGTCCGGATAAATTTCTGTGGCTATTCCGCAAGCACGCGCCTTGGCGATGATCGGCAGGCAATATGCCGTTTCTTTCTCACCGAAATTTATGAACATCAGTTGAGTTCCTGACACAGCATCCTCCGGATAGAGGTTCAATGTGTTGAGAACGTCAAAGATACGGTCAGCTCCGAACGAGATACCTACACCGCTAAGACCAGGCATTCCGAATATTCCCGTCAGGTTGTCATAACGTCCGCCACCGGTGATACTTCCTATCTGTACGTCTAAAGCCTTAACTTCAAAAATCGCGCCTGTATAATAATTAAGTCCGCGTGCCAACGTGAGGTCAAACTGTAGTTCGTTTACCAGACCTACGGTATTCAATATTCCTAATATATAGCGCAGTTCTTCTACGCCCTTCATGCCTGTTTCCGAGGCCTTAAGAACTTCACTTATAACGCCAAGTTTTTCCTCATTGCTGCCCGAAAGTGATATTAGCGGCTGAAGTTTCTCTATGGCCTCGACGCTCAGACCGTCAGCGGCAAGCTCGGCATTCACGTTGTCCAATCCGATTTTGTCAAGTTTGTCAATGGCCACCGTGATGTCAACTATCTTATCAGCCTCGTTCAGATATTCAGCTATTCCTGTCAGAATTTTACGGTTGTTAATCTTTATCTGTACCCTGACACCGAAACGCTTGAACACCGTATCTACGATCTGAACGAGCTCTACCTCATTCAATAAAGAGTCACTGCCTACCACATCGGCATCGCACTGATAAAACTCACGGTAACGCCCCTTCTGTGGACGGTCGGCACGCCATACCGGCTGTATCTGATAACGTTTGAAAGGAAGTTGTAACTCATCACGGTGCATTACGACGAAACGAGCAAAAGGCACAGTCAAATCATAGCGAAGACCTTTCTCGCACAGCTTTGAAGCAAGATGCAGAGAGTCACATTCGAGCAATTCTTCACGGCTTATCTTATTCAGATAGTCACCGCTGTTCAGGATTTTAAACAGCAGTTTGTCACCCTCCTCACCATACTTGCCGAGCAACGTCTGCAAGGTTTCCATGGCAGGAGTCTCAATCTGCTTGTAACCATACAATGCAAAAACTGACTTTATCGTGTCAAAAATATAATTGCGCTTTGACATTTCAACCGGTGAAAAGTCACGCGTACCCTTTGGTATTGAAGGCTTGTTCATTTGTACTCAAGTAGTTTAATAAGAAAACAGTAACATATTCATATTCCCAATTTATGCAACGTCACTGTCTAATGGTTAATGGATTAAAGAAACCAAGTACATTTTCTACGACAGGCCTTAGTTTCCTTAGCACCTAATATATATTTGTATTTACTTTCTTACGATAGTCTGTTCACGGTCAGGGCCTATAGATATAATCTTAATCGGAGTCTCCAGTTCGGCCTCAAGGAAGTTAACGTATTCAACAAATTCCTTCGGAAACTCGTCTTCGTCCGTAATTTTGGTCATATCCGTGTTCCAACCTTTCAGCTCCTTATATACAGGCTCAATTCCGTTCTCAATATCAAACGGGAAATCTGTTATCACCCTGCCGTCTTTCTTGTAAGCCACGCAAGCCTTAATAGTGTCAAATCCGTCAAGCACATCGCTCTTCATCATGATTAACCGGGTAACTCCGTTTATCATGACAGCGTAACGCAGGGCAACAAGGTCTATCCAACCGCACCTGCGTTCCCTGCCTGTAACTGCGCCGTATTCATGCCCGAGGCTGCGTATTTTGGCACCGGTCTCGTCAAAAAGCTCAGTCGGGAACGGTCCTGAACCTACACGCGTGCAGTATGCCTTCATAATTCCGTAAACGTCACCGACCTTATTCGGGCCTATACCTAAACCGGAACATGCACCGGCACAGATTGTGTTAGACGAGGTAACGAAAGGATAACTGCCGAAATCAACGTCAAGCATTGTGCCCTGAGCGCCTTCACAAAGAATGGTCTTGCCTTCTTTCAAAGCCTTGTTTATAACGTGTTCAGAGTCAATTATGTGGAACCGGCGGAGGTAGTCAATTCCTTCCATCCATTTCTTCTCTACGCCGGTTATGTCGTAATCTGTATATCCCATGGCTTTCAACATCTTTTCGTGACGTGCCTTGTGGGCTGCATATTTCTCTTCAAAATTCTCAAATATATCACCTACACGCAAGCCGTTACGTGATATTTTGTCAGTATAAGTCGGGCCGATACCTTTACCTGTTGTCCCGACTTTGTCATTACCTTTTGCCAGTTCATTTGCCGCGTCGAGCAGTCTGTGGGTCGGCATGATAAGATGTGCTTTCTTAGATATATACAATCTTTCCTTAAGTGGATGTCCTGTGCGCTCTAAATCTTCAGCCTCATCCATGAAAAGATCCGGAGCAAGAACAACCCCGTTACCTATAATATTTATTTTGCCGCCTTGGAATATACCTGAAGGTATGCTCCTCAACACATACTTTTCGCCCTTAAACTCAAGCGTATGGCCGGCGTTAGGGCCACCTTGAAATCTTGCAATGACGTCATAGTTAGGGGTAAGCACGTCAACGACTTTTCCCTTGCCTTCGTCTCCCCACTGCAAACCTAACAATACATCAACTTTGCCTTTTCCCATATTATTTAATTATTTGTTCTTATTATTTGTATTTTCTTTCTTTTTCTGCCTTGTCAGCATTGCCTGGCACGTGCTGCACGTACCGTATATATATGCCGAAAAGCTCTCTTTTCTAAAACGTTTCAGATGCAGATTTTCAAATGTATCAAGCAGCTCCGGAGCCTTCACTTTTGTCACTTTACCGCACACAGTGCACACTTGAGCACACCTGTTATCGCCGTAACAGGCTTTATAACGCATACCGTCATACAGACGCTGACACACGACAAGACGTAAAGCCAGCAATAATTTAATCGTATTATAAAGCGTTGCACGGCTCACTGGGAAGTTCATTTCCTCAAGCCGCTGTCCTAATTCCTGAATTGAAAAGTATGAAGTAAACCCATACACGGCCTCCAATATCGCAAACCGCTCAGGAGTCCTGCGACAATTATTCTGTTCAATGTAATTGCTGAAAATCTGCTTTGCGGCCTCGTATGAATTGCCTTTCATCCCATTATATGTTGGATTGTGTTACAAAAATACAATTATTTCCCCGTATTAGATGTCTGTTATGTCAAAAAATATCTAAATCGTATGATTTAAATGCTGTTTTCAATATTTTCATGTAGTCACCGTTCATCTGTCCGAAACGTGACAACGCATTTACGGCCGCATGCCGCACAGACACATTGCCGTCACTCAATGCGGCCTGTGCCTGGTCTATAAACTCGTTTATATCCCTCACGCTCAGTTCGATATTCCGTGAAAACAGGCGCGAAAGAACGTTGTAGCCGAGGATGAGCTCGACAGATTTTTCAGAGGACAGCCACTTCAGGGCATAGCCTTTAGCCTCGTCAATATACTGAAAGAGGTTAAACGCAGCCATTTCAGCTATCTCCTGATTGGATATCTGACTGACCCATAAATCTGCCAAATCCGGCTGCATTTCTGCCGGAGGCATAATCATCGTGGCAAGTATCTTGCACTCACGGATGTTCTCTTTCCACAGTTCCACCGCAAGCTCGTAGTCTTTGCCATATTCGTTTGCGATTTGCCGTAATACAGGAAGCCCTACTCCCCAATTTATCTTATAGCCAAGCCCCTTCTCACGCATCGACTGCGAGGCAACGCCGTTCATCAAAAGCCTGAACCGGCTCTTAACCTGTTTGAGTTTATCTTGTGTCTCTTGTTTCATTATATCATATTAAGGTTGAATAGAACTTGCTGTAGCGAAGCATCTGATGAGCGTAAGTCTCTGAGTAATCGGCCTTTATGTCAACAACATTTCCGGCATCGTCGGTTACCGGTATAAGTACAGGATTAATGAAGCCCTTATAAGGCGGAATGCCAAGCCGCTCATATCTGGCAATTATTTCCTTATGTAACTCGGCGTCAATCTTCACTGCATAACGTTCAACAAGGTCATGCGCCGCCTGATAGTCGCCCTCGCTCTTTATGCGCTGAATCTCAGCGAGCAGGCGACCGAACAGTGTTCTGAGCTTCGCGTAATCGTTTATGCGGACATAAGTCTTGCCGTCATTACGTACAATTTCTATCACGTTGTCTTCACGTCCGTGCTCATAACACCAGCGTGCGATAAGCGCACGGTCGCGCATATGGGCTTCTTCAATATCGTTACCAAGACTGATACGAGACAGCTGGGTCAGCAGTCCGTTCATTATGTACGAATAGTATTCAGCCTTATAAGCATCCTTATCGGGCATAAGTCCTAACTGCGCAAGCTTATCGTCAGCCTCATAATACAGGCCGAACAAGTCTGCCCGCGCCTCCTCTATCGTGTTGCCGTAAGCCTTCAAGGCGTCAGGGTCAACGCCGGGGAGCAGTTGTCCGCTGCCGTGACCGAGGCATTCATGCAGGTCAGTATGTATAACGTCACAGATGTCTTCGTATCGTCTGATGAGCGATTTTGTCTCCTCGTCAATCACGAACTCGTCATCGAAACCGTTACCGCGGGCCGCCTCGTTGTAAGCGGATATAATATTGCTTATCGTTACGCTCTTGCTGCCGTGCACGGCGCGTATCCAGTCCGCGTTGGGAAGATTTATCCCTATTGCCGTTGAGGGATATTCGCCGCCTCCGAGCATGGCTGCACAGATAACGTTGGCAGATATCCCGTTCACCTTTTTCTTCTTAAACTGTGGGTTTACGGGCGAGTTGTCTTCAAACCACTGGGCGTTGTCACTGATTATTTTGGTTCGCCTTGTGCCTTCAATATCACGGTATTCTACAAGGCCTTCCCATGTTCCTTTTAAACCGAGCGGGTCGTCATACACCTCAATGAATCCGTTGATGAAGTCAACCAGGCCGTCACCTTCTTTCACCCATTCAATGCAATATTCATTGAAATCGTGTAAATCTCCTGATTTATAGTATTTTATCAACAGTTCGATTACTCTCTCCTGTCTGTCGTTTTCCGCTACGTTAAGTGCCTGCTGAAGCCAGAAGACTATTTTGTTTATCGCCGCTCCATACTTGCCGTCGGCCTTCCACACTTCTTCTTTTATCTTTCCGCCGGCTTTTACGACAGTAGTATTCAAGCCGTAAGACAATGGTTCTTTGGCCTTCGGATTTTTCATTGCGGCATAATAAGCCTCAACCTCAGCCTGAGTTACACCTTTATAAAAATTGCAGGCTGATGATTTTACCAGATCTGCCCCGGCTTTCTTGCATACCTTAACCGGCAAAATGTCAGGCTCGAACATTACAGGTATAAGCTCACCGCATAAATCCTCGGCTGTCTGCCCTTCTTTCAAAGGCAACAGATCCGCGTCCAAAGCCTTTACTGCCGAGATGAAAAATTCTCTTGAAAAGCCCGGCTTAAACTTGTCACATCCGTAATGATGGTATATGCCGCTTGAGAACCACACCCGCTTAAGATATACCTCAAAGGCCTTAAACTCCCCTGTGTCACGCTGACCGGCATAACGTGTATATACGGCTTCAAGCACTTTACGTATGCGAAGGTTGTATTCGCCGAACTGGTCAAACGTTATGTCGCGTCCGAACAAGGCAGCCTGTGACAGGCAATAGACAAGTTTTTTCTGACGTAATGACAATGAGTCAAAATTTTCCAAACGGTATCTTAACATCATAATGTCAGCAAACTGCTCGTCAGTATATTTAAAATCAGTATGACTCATGGCGCATTTCAAGACTAATGTATATCGGTTTTAATGTTTTCGAGTTTATATTTCCGCGGTGTAATTCCGGTATATTTATAAAACGCGGCATAAAACGACTGCCTGTTAGAGAAGCCTACAAGGTCGCTTATCTCCTCCATACGCAGCCGGCAGTACCGCTTGTCAACGAGCAACGACTTGGCGTTTTCAACTCTGTACTTGTTGACAAGCGATGTATAATTCATGTCGAAACATACGTTCACAACGGCTGAGACGTAACGCGTGTTAGTGTGCAGATCTTCAGCCAGCCGCTTGGCGGAGTATTCCTTGTCCTTATACTTCTTCTTTTTCAGCAGAATATTAATTATTTGCCCTTTCAGCTCACCCATAAGCTTAGGGTTGACAAGAGAGCGGTACACAGCAGCTTTCTTGTTACCGCAACTGATGTTGTATTTTGGCATGCTGTCCTTCTAAAATCAAATCTTTTTACTCTACCATACAGGCTTCGGCACATAGTCAATCATGAATGGTCTCACACGCCTGCAGGTCACAATCTTCAATGCAAAGGTAATATTTTTTCAACAAACGAATTTATAAAATATTGATTTTAATAAAATTTGCACCTTGACCGACAGACTGACTTTGTCAAACGACAAAACTGCATTACGGGCAGTACGAATCTAACTGTTTATAAATCAAAAGGTTTGCACGATTTACCGCGAGTTTACATCATCTGTTTTATAAAAGACAAGCTTTTACACTCCAAGAAGTCACGAAACGAAACGTAAAATGGCACCTTTCGCAATGTGAAAGGTGCCATTTTACAAACTTCCTGATTTTGGTTAACTTCCTGCCGTGTCACAAATCGTGTTGACAAACATTCGCGTAGGCTGAATAATAAGCACTATTCTGTCAGTTTTCCGTTCTTCTCAAGAGCAGTCCACACCGAGTAACGGGCTTCCCTGTTCATCTGTTCAACCCTGTCGAAAAGATCACGCATTGATGAACGGTGAGAGTCAGTCTCATACGGACAGAGTTTTATTTGCTTCTCGTAACAATTATTTTCAGCAAGGGCTTTCAGGTCTTTTTCATCTTCAAGGCATAGCGGACGTATTATCGTTATCGGCATTTTCCGCATGCGAAGCCTCACAGGCATTGTTGAGAAACTGCCTTGAAAATATAAATTCATCATCGTTGTGTGTATAATGTCATCCATGTGGTGCCCCAAGGCAATCTTATTGCAAGACAGTTTCTGAGCCATCGTGAACATCTGTTTACGTCGGTTCCAAGAGCAAAGGAAACAAGGAGACTTACGATTGTCGGTAGATGTATCGAAACTTGTTGTGACACAATGGAACTTAACACCGCGGCTTTCACAGAAATCACGCAGATATGTCTCGTCTGACTCATATCTGATGTTTTCCATTCTGACATGAAGTGCCTCAACGGCGAAGTATGGTCTCTTGATTTTCTGCCGCCAGGCAAGAAGCTCTACAAGGCAGAGCGAGTCCTTACCTCCCGACAGGCCTATTAATATCCGGTCATTATCTTCAATTAAATTAAAATTATAAATCGCTTTCTGAAAGCGGCGTACAATTTTCTTTTCGAGTTTTTGTTTATCGCTAAGTAACGGCATTTCTTATTCTCAAAATTACTTAACCTTATTTCATAAACACAAGATATACCGCACAGATAATAAGCAAGAACGCAAGTATATGATTCCAATGAAGCGTCTGTCCTTGAAAAAGGATATTTGCAATAACCGCAAACACGCCAAGACTTATGCACTCCTGAATTACCTTAAGCTGGATAAGCGAGAACGGACCACCATTGCCTTGAAAACCGATACGGTTGGCAGGCACCTGGCAACAATACTCAAAAAAGGCTATACCCCACGAGAATGCTATCACGCCGATAAGCGGCCACTTGGCCGAGAGACCGGAACTCTGCAGCTTTAAGTGCCCGTACCAGGCAAGCGTCATGAAGATGTTGCTTAGTACGAGCAGTATTACCGTATAAAGTCCGTTCATCTTGCGTTGGCTTTAAACTGCTTATCCATGCTGTCGGCGGCACGGCGTCCGTCGCCCATCGCAAGTATTACGGTAGCTCCGCCACGCACTATGTCGCCACCGGCGTATATCTCCGGACGTGAGCTTTGCATTTCCGCATTCACAACGATAGTATTCTTGCGGCCTAACGTAAGGTTTTTTATTGATTTCGGAACAAGCGGATTAGGCGATACTCCGATAGCCACAATAACCTGGTCAACGTCTATTGTGACAGTATTCCCTTCTACAGGGACAGGTCGGCGCCGGCCTGACTCGTCAGGTTCTCCGAGCTTCATTACTTGAAGCACGGCCTGCCTTACAGCTCCGTTCTCATCTGCAAGATATTCAATCGGATTGTGCAGGCAGAGGAAGTTGACGCCTTCCTCCTTAGCATGCTTCACCTCCTCTATACGAGCCGGCATCTCTGCTTCAGAGCGGCGGTAAACTATCGTAACGTCAGCACCGAGACGTTTAGCCGTACGGCATGAGTCCATTGCCGTGTTCCCACCGCCTACAACAAGCACTTTCTTGCCTATATTGAGCGGTGTATCTGTCACAGGGTTAGCCGCATCCATAAGGTTCACACGGGTAAGATATTCGTTTGACGACATGACATTTATCAGATTCTCACCCGGTATGTCCATGAAATTCGGCAGACCGGCACCCGAGCCGACAAAGATTCCCTTGAATCCGCTCTGCTCAAGCTGGTCTATGCTGATTGTCTTGCCCACAATGCAGTCTGTCTGGAAATGTACACCCATCTTGCGGAGGTTGTCTATTTCTACGTCTACGATTTTGTTCGGCAGACGGAACTCAGGGATGCCGTATTTCAATACACCGCCAATCTCATGCAAAGCCTCAAACACATAAACGTCATATCCACGCTTTGCCATGTCTCCGGCAAAACTCAGTCCGGCAGGGCCTGAACCTACAACAGCCACCTTAATGCCGTTAGACGGGGCTACTGCAGGCACAGACATATTGCCGCTCTCGCGCTCGAAGTCGGCCGCGAAGCGCTCCAAATAACCAATGGCAACGGCCGGCTCGTTCATCTTCAAATGTATGCAGCGGCTCTCGCACTGCTTCTCCTGCGGACAAACACGGCCGCACACAGCGGGGAGTGCCGATGTGTTTTTCAATACTTTAGCAGCGGCAAGGAACTGTCCGCGCTCTATATTCTTTATAAATGAAGGTATATTGATATTCACAGGGCAGCCTTCCATACATGTAGGCTTAGCGCAGTCGAGACATCTTTTTGCCTCAGTAAGTGCCATCTGCTTGGTAAGTCCCTTGTTGACCTCCTCATATCTTGTAGTAATGCGGTATTCGGGCGACAGCTCGGGCATAACGACACGGCTTATGGCGGTACGTTCTTTCGGCTTCATTGACGAGCGTAAGACCTTACGCCACTCAGCGTTACGGTCAGTAAGCACTTCAAGCGGCTCGCCGGTAAGCTCTACATCCATCTTCAAGTCATCGGCAGACATGCCATCGCCGCCGTTTCCATGGTCAACCTTAACCGAAGCGAGATGCTCCTCAAAGTGTTCCATCTCGTCCTGCTCGGCACGCTTGAACGTTCCCATACGCTTGAACATCTCGTCCCAGTCAACAAGTGAACCGTCAAACTCAGGACCGTCTATGCAGACAAACTTTGTCTTTCCGCCGATAGTAAGGCGGCATGCGCCGCACATACCCGTACCGTCAACCATGATTGTATTGAGCGACACATCGGTCGGGATATTGTATTTCTGAGTAAGGAGGCAGCAGAACTTCATCATGACAGGAGGCCCTATGGCAAACACTTTGTCAATATGTTCCTGCTTTATGAACTTCTCAACCCCGACTGTAACCACTCCTTTCTCGCCATACGAGCCGTCGTCAGTCATTATAATCATCTCATCGCTGCCGGCACGTACCTCATCCTCAAGTATAATCAGCTCTTTACTGCGTCCGGCTATGACTGAAAGCACGCGGTTGCCGGCCGTCTTCAGTGCCCTGATAATTGGTAACATGGGGGCTACGCCCACGCCTCCACCGGCACATATAACGGTGCCGAACTTCTCTATATGGGTAGGATTACCTAACGGCCCGACAACATCTGTAATGTAATCGCCCACATTAAGCGAACACAGCTTTATCGATGACAGACCCACTTCCTGCACTACGATAGTGATAGTACCTTTCGTCGTGTCGGCGTCAGCTATTGTCAGAGGCATACGCTCACCGTTCTCACCCACGCGGACAATAACAAAGTTACCTGCCTTACGGCTCTTTGCGATGAGCGGAGCCTCAACTTCAAAGAGAAAAACCTTCTCTGAAAACTGTTCTTTACGTATAATCTTGTTCATAATTAGTTCATAAATCATGAGCCGGGATGGGCTCTGCATCTGTATAAGAATAAATAAAAACAGGCAGACAAGGCGACTTGGCTTGTCTCCTGTCTACCTGTCTGTTGCATGTATTCAGCCCATTATATGGCTGAACGGTAATGATTAAAAGTTCTTGTCATCAAGCATCTCGAAGCCGCAATACGGGACAAGCACCTTCGGCACACGTATTCCTTCAGGTGTCTGGTTGTTCTCGATGATAGCTGCGACAATGCGCGGCAGAGCAAGAGCCGAGCCGTTAAGGGTATGGCAAAGCTCTATTTTCTTTGTCTCGGCGTTGCGGTAACGGCACTTCAGGCGGTTGGCCTGGTAGCTCTCAAAGTTACTTACTGACGAAACCTCAAGCCACTTCGTCTGTGCCGCGCTGTAAACCTCAAAGTCATAGCAGATTGCAGACGTGAAACTCATGTCGCCTCCGCACAGACGGAGGATGTGGTAAGGCAACTCTAACTTCTGGCACAAGCCTTCGACATGAGCCAGCATTTCGGTGAGAGAATCGTAAGAATGCTCAGGCTTGTCAATACGTACAATCTCAACCTTGTCGAACTGGTGCAGACGGTTGAGTCCGCGCACATCCTTACCATAAGAGCCTGCCTCACGACGGAAGCATGCCGAATAAGCACAACACTTTATCGGGAGATCTTTCTCGTCAAGAATTTCGTCACGGAAAAGGTTTGTCACGGGCACCTCTGCCGTAGGTATAAGATACAGATTGTCTATATTGCAGTGATACATCTGGCCTTCCTTGTCAGGCAGCTGGCCCGTACCGTAGCCCGAAGCCTCGTTTACCACATAAGGAGGCTGTATCTCCATATATCCGTTCTTGCGGGCCTCATCAAGGAAGAAAGCCTCAAGTGCCCTCTGCAGACGGGCCATCTTGCCGATATATACGGGGAAACCGGCACCCGTAATCTTAACACCCAGATCAAAGTTGATAAGGTTGAATTTCCTGCAAAGATCCCAGTGGCACAACGCGTCTTCAGGCAGGTCAGGGATATGTCCGCCCTCTTTCACTACCACATTGTCCGATGCATCTTTGCCTTCAGGTACGTCATCGTTCGGAACATTAGGGATGGTACACAACAGCTCGGTCAGTTGCTTCTGAGTCTCAGCCAGTTCATGTTCCAATGTCTTGGCTGCTTCTTTCAGCTTTGCAACATCTTCCTTAATCGCATTAGCCTCGTCGGTGTTCTTCTCCCTCATCAGCTGCCCTATGCGGGCAGCCATTTTCTTAGCCTCCTGAAGGTTCCTGTCAAGCTGTTGCTGGGTAGTACGTCTTTTTTTGTCGAGAGCCAGCACATTGTCGATTGCCTCTCTTGCTCCCTCAAAATGTTTCTTCTCAAGTCCTTTAATTACACGTTCAGTCTCTTCGCTGATAAGTTTTAGTGTAAGCATACCTTATAAATTAAAATTAAAAACGATAAATGAAAAACCTGCAATGCGCCAGCGGCATACAGATTTGTCACTTATTCATTCCCCATATATGTTCAATAAAACATCTGCAAATTTACAAAATAATTCCGTACGCAGGCATATAAAACGGCAAAAATCCCAACTCTCGGATGAGAAATGGGATTTTTGTTGTTTGGAATAAATAATTAAAAACTCTTTTTGTTAGGCTTCAGTTTCAGGTATTACTGATACAACACTTCTGTCCCTGCGGCCTTTGTGGAAGTTAACCACACCGTCAACAAGTGCGTAAAGCGTATCGTCCTTACCTATACCTACATTCTTGCCCGGGTTGTGCTTTGTGCCGCGCTGGCGAACGATGATGTTGCCGGCGATACACTTCTGTCCGCCCCAGATTTTAACGCCTAATCTTTGAGAAGCTGATTCACGTCCGTTCTTCGAACTACCTACACCTTTTTTATGTGCCATTTTCTGTTCCTCCTGAATTTAAGCGATTACTTCTTTAATCTTAATCTCAGTGAATTGAGCGCGGTGGCCGTTCTTCTTGCGGTAATCCTTTCTGCGCTTCATCTTGAAAACGATGACCTTGTCACCCTTTACAAGAGGATTCACTACCTCACACACTACTTTAGCACCCTCAACAGTTGGTGCGCCTACCTGTACTGAACCTTCCTTGTCGACAAGCAGTACCTTGTCGAACTCAACAGCCTGGCCTTCCTCCACATTCTTCATGTGGTG
>C._urophasianus_2_cecum__coassemble_191_pt1 | contig 14215 bp, 13 predicted proteins | sample C__urophasianus_2_cecum__metabat2_low_PE_008 | metagenome-assembled genome bin C
AGAGAGGAAAAGGATTTATCAAAAATTATCCCCACTATTTTTCTACTGCGCCCTACAAAGCCCTCGGCGGAGGATGATAATGATATTAAAACAATAAAATCCGGGCCGTCAGAAGAATGACTTCTGACGGCCCGGATTTTATTGTTTAATTAAGAATTAAGAGTTAAGAATTAAGAAAAAATGTAGGGCAAACAGGCCTAATAAGGACAAATAACCTGCTAAGCATATTTTCTTAATTCTTAACTCCTCACTCTTAATTTCCTTGTCTGCTTGTCTCTTGTCTGCTGACAAAGATTACTTGCACGACGGAGTCCACGGCTTCAGCTGCTTGAAGAAGTCGTTGCCCTTATCGTCTACGAGGATGAATGCAGGGAAGTCAACCACGTCAATCTTCCATATTGCCTCCATGCCAAGCTCAGGATACTCAACGCACTCGATGCTCTTGATGCTGTTCATAGAAAGAACGGCAGCCGGACCGCCGATGCTACCGAGATAGAAACCGCCGTGCTTCTTGCATGCGTCGGTAACAACCTGGGTGCGGTTGCCCTTTGCTATCATCACCATAGAGCCGCCGTGATCCTGGAACTCGTCAACGTACGGATCCATACGGTTGGCCGTCGTCGGGCCCATTGAGCCGCAAGGCATGCCTTCCGGAGTCTTTGCCGGACCGGCGTAGAGTACGGGATGATCCTTGAAATACTGCGGCAGATCCCCGCCGGCGTCTATACGGGCCTTCAGCTTGGCGTGAGCGATGTCGCGTGCCACGATAATCGTGCCGTTAAGGCTTACTCGTGTGGCAACCGGATACTGTGACAATATCTTGCAGATCTCGCTCATCGGCCGGTTCAGGTCTATCTTAACGGCATCGCCCTCGCCCGCGTTGCGCAGCTCCTCGGGTATCAGTTCGCCGGGGTTATCGTCCAGCTTCTCTATCCATATACCGTCCTTGTTAATCTTGGCCTTGATGTTACGGTCGGCAGAGCAGCTCACGCCGAGACCTATCGGGCATGAAGCGCCGTGGCGGGGCAGACGTATCACGCGGATGTCGTGGGCAAAATACTTGCCGCCGAACTGTGCTCCGAGGCCTATCTTGTGAGCTTCGTCGAGCAACTGCTTCTCAAGCCCGATGTCGCGGAAGGCGCGTCCCGTCTCGTCTCCTGTTGTAGGCAGACTGTCATAATAGTGGGTTGAAGCCAGTTTGACGGTCAGCAGGTTCTTCTCGGCTGACGTTCCGCCGATTACGAAGGCGATATGATAAGGCGGACAAGCGGCCGTTCCGAGAGTCTTCATCTTCTCAACGAGGAAAGGGACAAGCGTGCCGGGGTTCTGTATCCTTGCCTTTGTCTCCTGATAAAAGTATGTCTTGTTGGCAGAGCCTCCGCCCTTTACCACGCAGAGGAACTTATATTCCATGCCCTCGGTAGCCTCGATGTCTATCTGTGCGGGCAGGTTGCAGCGCGTGTTCACCTCGTCGTACATCGTGAGAGGCGCGTTCTGAGAGTAACGCAGGTTCTCCTCGGTGTAAGTCTTGTAGACACCTTTAGACAGAGCCTCCTCATCGCAGAAGCCTGTCCACACCTGCTGCCCCTTCTCGCCATGGATGATAGCGGTACCCGTATCCTGGCAGAAAGGCAGCTTGCCCTTGCATGCCACCTCGGCGTTGCGCAGGAAAGTCAGAGCCACGTACTTGTCGTTGTCACTTGCCTCGGGGTCAGCCAGTATCTTTGCCACCTGCTCGTTGTGCGAGCGGCGCAGCAGGAAGTTGACGTCGCGGAAGGCCGTATTGGCCAGCATCGTCAACGCTTCAGGACTTACTTTAAGGATGGGTTTCCCCTCAAATTCGCTAACCGACACGCCGTCTTTGGTCAAGAGGTAATACTCCGTGTCGTCTTTGCCCAGCTGGAACATTGGGGCGTACTTGAATTCCGGTGTTGCCATAATGTTTTGTTTATTTTAGTTTAACGGGGGTCATGTCAGAAAAACGTGCCTCGACACGCCGTAACAATATGTCCCCGCCAGTGTTTACTCACCTGCAAAGTTATACAAAAAAATCAAAATTCAGAGCCTTTCACACGTTAATTTAGTGTTGCGCGTAATAAGTAAATATCGTCAGGGCAAGAGGATACGTGCCCACTCAGAAATATCCTCAACATATTTCTTTTTCAAACAGCCGTCAGACAGTCTAAACTGCAACTGCGCATCATGCCCTTCAGCTGAATTGTCATATACATATAAACGGTCGACAACCTGAGATATCAGTTTGCAGTTAGCTATCGATTTATAATATCTGGAGATTATTTTGGTTATCGGCACATCATGTCCTCCCTTCATAACCCTGTTGGCTATTCTGGAAGCATTAATTGAAGGATGAGAAGTTGAAATGAAAAACAAGCGGATAAAAAAGCCCTCATGTTTCGCTTTTACAATAAAGTCGACTTTTTCATCAGACGACAAAACCGTCTAAAATACAAAGCTGACATGCTAATGAAGGTATTTCTCGCGCAGGCCGGTGCAATATTTTGCGGCTTTAAGTACAGCCTCCGTTGAGTTCCAGTCACCAAAAACATCCTTTGCAACCTCATCAGGATTGATATAAAGCGTTCCTTCAGCCCATTCATGGTGAAGAAACTTACGGGTAACAGAAGTTTCACCTGACCCCGTTGGGCCAGGCTATTACAATCATCTCCGGCTTATGCTCATATACTTCCATTGACGATTTTGTTTACTCTGTCAGTCCATGCCGCCTGCTTTTCAGCAATGTCACGCCGCATATTGGCCATATAATAATCAGCGGCGGCTTTGTTGCCGGCCGTTGCCTCCTCAGCCACTTCTTTCATTATTTGCCTCAGCATCTCGTCTGAAGGCTCGTGCTCAGGACTGAATCTGTATGAATTTAACTCTTGCCCAGACATTGTAATGCAGCTTTATAGGTTAAACAGTCTTGCCCGTTTCATGTCTGCAAATATACTCTTTTTTATCGAAAGATAAAATAAAGCAAGCTGTTTACTGCTTAATTTCATAGCGGCAGACATCCTTCCCGTTCCCGTCCGACATTTCGTGAGTCACGCAAAGGTCATCTCCTGTTCCCTTATAGGTGACCTTTCGCCCGGTGAAAGGTGATCTTTTACGCTGCAATCTGCCACGTTTTACATTGTAAGCAGACACGTGCCGCATGCTTATAATGCGCAAGACAAACGTACACAAATAAGAAAAACCGTAACCAAAGAAGACATCTCCGGTTACGGTTTTATATGTTACTGACCGTCAATGCGTTATATTATATGTAGTTAAAGGCTTGTCTTTCATGCCAATTCTCTCAATGGCCTCATTAATTGCGGCCTTGATATAATATCCCCCGGCTAACCGTTGACCCACTGTGCGGGCGTTGTCTGCCATGTGGCTGTATTCGTATGGCGTGACTTTAACCAACATATCATCAAGCTCGCGCAGTGAGCCGACGCACAGGCCTACGCCGTTGTCGCTTACGAAGCGGGCCATGGCGGCCTCTTTCCATATTATTATGGGCAGGCCGCAGCGCAGGTACAGCGATGTCTTGTGCGGCGTGTTGTATTTCAGGTATTCGCCCCATGCGCCTGTGCAGGCGTCAACTGAGTCGCCGTCCCATACCAGGCCGAAATGTCCGCCGGCGGTGGCTATGAGGTCGTCAGACTTAACATAGCCCATAATCTCGAATTTGTCGGCTCCCTTGGCATATTCCGGTTCAAATCCGTTGCCGTATATCCTTACCTTGTATGTAGTGATGTATTCGCCCCATTTGTACAGGAACGTGTTCTTGCGGCGGTTAAGTCCTCCGGCGTAAACCACGGTATAATGGCCGTTGAAGCTGTGGTCACCGTGGTTTGTGGTGGATGAGAGATAGTCGAATATCTTCAGCGTGCCTGTCAGTGCACGGCAGCCGCGCACGTTGAGCCATTGTTTCATGCTGTCGTTGTGGGCTATTATGTAGTCGGAATTATTAAGACGACGCATCTCGTGCTCTTCTGTGAGTGCCTTGCGGCGGAAGCTGCCAAGGTCGTGTACTACCGTTATGACCTTTGCTCCTCGTGCGTGGGCCATGTGGCAGACCATTGAGAAATATTTCTTCAGAGGATACTGTACTACGAGAATGTCGCCCTTGCGCAGGCTGAAAGGTGTCTTAAGTACGCCGAACAGTGTCCTTGTGAAGTGTACAAATGAGTTTGACGATACGCTCATAGGCAATCCGGCATTACTGAACCCGGCCTTAGCAAGTGTTTTCTCGATGTCAGCCTTGGCTTTGTTGCCTGCGCTGTCAATATTCTTATAGTTGCGTGATAGATAGCGGTTCATTATTGTTCAGTGTGTTTATGTGTGGTTTATCGGTTTTCTATCTGTCTGAATAGCTTAAGAGCTTCGGCCACGGTGTCGTCCATGTCGAAGTAGGCATACTGCCCGAGACGTCCGCCGAAGATTACATTGCCGTGGTTTCCGGCCATTCGTCTGTACTCCTCAGCCATGGCATTGTTGCGCCTGTCGTTTATCGGGTAATACGGCTCCTTGCTCTCGTCCCAAGCGTCAGGATATTCATATGTGACGACCGTAGTGGGTTGCGTGCCGTACTCGAAGTGCTTGTGCTCTATCACTCGTGTGTATGGAACGTCTGCCGCGGTATAGTTTATTACGGCGTTTCCCTGGAAATTAGGTACGTCCAGTCTCTTTGTGTCAAATCTCAGGCTGCGGTATTCTAAGTGGCCGCAGCAGTAATCGAAGTATTTGTCAATCATGCCTGTGAACACCGTGGTGTGTGCAAGGCTGTCAAGCGAGGTTCTGTCGGCGAAGTAATCAGTGTCAAGACGCACCTCCACGCCCTCAAGCAGTTTGTCTGTCAGGCGGTTATATCCTCCTATTGGTATGCCCTGGTAAGGGTCGTTGAAGTAGTTGTTGTCAAAAGTCAGCCTTACGGGTACGCGCTTTATTATCCCGGCAGGCAGCTCACGGGCGCAACGTCCCCACTGCTTCTCGGTGTATCCTTTTATAAGTGTCTCGTAAATATCGCGTCCGCACAGCTTCAAGGCCTGCTCCTCAAAGTCGGCAGGTGTCTCTATGTGGGCGTATTCAGCACGTTGCAAGGCCAGTTGGCGTTCAGCCTCTTCGGGCGTGCGGACGCCCCATAGCTGGTAGAACGTGTTCATGTTGAAGGGCAGGTTGTACAGTCTGCCCTTGTAGCAGGCAATCGGTGAGTTTGTGTATCGGTTGAACTCTACGAGCGAATTGACGTATTGCCACACTTCCCGGTTGTCAGTATGGAATATGTGTGCGCCATATCTGTGCACGTTGATGCCGTCAATGTTCTCGCAATACAAGTTGCCTCCGGTGTGTTTCCGCTTGTCTATCACGAGGCAACGCCTGCCGGCCTTCATTGCCTCGTGGGCAAACACTGAGCCGAACAGCCCTGCGCCGACTATAAGATAATCGTATTCTTTCATGTCATATGCTTTTTCCTGTCAGCCGTTTCAGTTTCTCCCATGCGGTAGGTGTCCAGCTGTGGGCGCACAAGTGCACGGCCCGTGTGCGCGGTGTCACCTCATGTTTGTTGCCGGCGAACATGCTCGAGGCGTATATCATCATGTTGCCGTCGAGCAACTGGTCGGTGTCTTTGTAAAGGAATCCGTACTTTTCGGCCAGCCGCGCGTATATCATCGGCGACACTACCTTGATGGCCAGTGAGCCGTCGGGGTTGATGAAGCGTTGGGTGTCGTACCAGCCGAGCACGTCCTTGATGAACGGGCAGCCGGCCTCGGCACCCATAACGGCAGCCTGAATCATTATTCCTGACACGTAGCCGTCCTTTATCCGGTGCCCGCCGGCGTCAATCATGTCCCACGCTCCGTCCCTGTCGGCCTGCGTGGGGTGGTATTCAAGCGACGACATGAAGCTGAAGTCAAGCAGGTCGTCAAACCTCTTGGTCACCTTAACGTCTGAGTCGAGATATATGCCGCCCTCCGTGTACAGGGCATATATGCGTATATAGTCGGCGGCGAAGGCCCATTTGCGCTTGCGGCAGGCCTCCTCAACAAACGGCACAGACTTGACGTCGAACGCCTGCATGTCCCATAGTTTCAGCTCATAGTCAGGCATTACGCGCCGCCATGTGTCAATGCATTTCCTTATTTTGCGGGGCATCGGGTCGCCGCTAAGCCAGCAGTAATGTATCTTTTTGGGTATCATCGTTTTGAAAGTCGTTTCTTGATTTTGTGTCTTACTTCTTTGTCGTGCTCGAATTTGGCTAACCTCCGCATGATGTCGGCCGATGTCTTGTCAGCGTCCCAGCCGCGTATCCCGGCGTAGCGCCTTATCACGTAGTCGAGCAGCGGCCTGTAATGGGTCAGGCGTTTGAGGTTCTCCATGCAGTCGTTATAGGTGGGCCGGCGGAAGTGTGAGCGGTTAGTGTCTATCAGCCAGAACTCATATGTGCCGTCAGCGTTGGCTTTATAGAGTATGTTCCCTAAGTTTGTGTCGCCGTGCAGCACTCCTTTTGCGTGCATCCCGGCAAGATATGCGGCCAGGGCGTCGGCCAGACGGGTGTCAAATCCGGGGCACTGAAGGGGCACGGTGAGCGGAGGCAGGTGGCATGCGGCCGACACGAAGTAGCTGTCAGAGAGCAGTCCGCCCTGCTTCAGCTCGATATACGCCGCCTCGTGGGGCGTGTTAAATCCTCTCTTACGCAGCTCGGCTGCAAAGAGATAAGCGCGCTCGGCCTTGCTTTTGACAAAAAGCGTGTAGGCTATCCGCTGTATTGTGTTAGGATGCTTGTAACGCTTCACGATAAGCTCGGTGCCGGCAGTGGTAAACGATTTTACCGTGTTGCGGCCCGTGTGCAGCGGTGTGCCGCCACTGTCAAAGGTGTCAGGTATGTGCTTTATGAAGTCTTCGTAACGTAAGAATCCGTCGTTGATTACGGTTTTCATAATCCGTTGTATTCGTTAAACCATTCGACGAACCGGCGTATGCCGTCTTTCAGGGCTACGCGGGGCTTGTATCCTATCTCAGTCTCAAGCCTTGTGGTGTCGGCCCATGTGCGGCTTACGTCTCCGGGCTGCATGGGCAGCAGAATCTTTTCCGTCTTGCGGCCGAGGCATTGCTCCAGCTCGCTTATGAAGTCGGTCAGCTTGACGGGGCAGCCCAGGCCAATGTTGTATATACGGTAAGGCAGATTGTTAGGATCGCGGGCAGGGTCAGGAAGATGGTCGAGCACCAACAGCGTGCCGTTGGCGATGTCGTCGATATACGTGAAGTCACGCATCATGTCGCCGTGGTTGAAAACTTTTATCGGCTTGCCCTGCGTTATAGCCTCGGCAAACAGCATCGGAGCCATGTCGGGGCGGCCTGCCGGACCGTAGACGGTGAAGTAACGCAGGCCGGTGCACGGAATACCGTACAGCTTGCAGTAGGCGTGGGCCATGAGCTCGTTGCTCTTCTTGCTGGCGGCATACAGGCTGACGGGACTTATCACGATGTCGTCCTCGCTGAAAGGTACCTTTGAGTTGAGGCCGTAGACCGAGCTTGACGATGCGTAGACGAGGTGGCTTACGCCGAAGTTGCGGCAGCACTCGAGGATGTTGAGGAATCCTACATAGTTGCTGCGCATGTAGGCAAAGGGGTTGGCTATGGAGTATCTTACGCCGGCCTGTGCCGCGAGGTGTATTATCTTGTCAAACCTTGTCATGCCGAAGAGCATGTCAAGCGCGCCCTTGTCCTCGATGTCGGTGCGCACGAAGGTGTAGCCGGGCCATCTGCTACTTTGTCTGCGGCTGCCCATGAGCATATCGGGCGCGGCGCTGATGCCGGCCATTTGCAGGCGGGCACATTTCAGTTCGGGCGAGTAGTAGTCATTGATGTTGTCTATGCCTACCACCTCATCGCCTCTCTGTGCCAGCAGCTCGGCACACCGGCTGCCTATGAAGCCTGCGGCTCCTGTAATGAGTATTTTCATCTTATCTGTCCTGTTGTCTTAGATATTCAAGTATGTTGTCGGCCACGTTGGTCCAGTCGAAGCGGGCTATGCTCTGCCTCGCGGCCGTACCGAGGTGCCGGCGCAGATCCTCATCGGCATAAAGCTCCTTGATGTGCTTGGCGAAGCAGAAGCGCCAGCGGGCCGAGCGTATGGCGTTTACGCCGTCATCGACGAGGTCGAGCGTGCCTGCCTTTGACGTTATCACGGGCAGGGCGCAGGCCATGGCCTCAGCCACGGAGTTGTTCCAGCCGGAGTATCGCGGATTTTCAGCCGACACGAAGCAGTCGGCCCGGTTGAAAAGCTCCGAGTTGCGGTTGAACGGATGCCCGATGACAAACTCTAAGGGGCACTTGCACTTAAAGGCTTTCAGCCGCCGGGCGGCGTCCTCGCTCACCGGCGTATCATACAGCAGCAGCTTTATGTCATAGCCCTTGCGGTAAAGCTTCTCGCATGCGCTGACTACGTAATGCGTGCCCTTGACACGCTCCACAATGCGGCCGTAAGCCATTACTACGAAAGGCCGACCGTTGACAGAGTAGTCCTGCTTGGGCGTATAGTTGGCAACGGTAACTCCGCCTACGGCCTTGAACGTCTTGCGGCCGTACTTTTTCAGGTCGTATTCGTAGATATTGGATGAGCAGGCAAACACTTCAACGTCCTTGTCTGCCATCAGGTCTTTTATCTTCTCGCTTTTCCTTACATGGTAAAATATCTTGTGGCGGGCCTTTGACGCTTTCACCATAGGCATCATCTCAGGCGTGGTGGTCCATAGAGCATCGAGGGCGGTGTCACCGATATGGCTGAATGTGGACATCTCGCCTTTATAGTCGAACCACGTAGGGCCTTGACCGTCAGGCGTGAATACTATGAATCTGTGGCCTTTGGCCACGAAAATGTTGCCCAGCTCAAGAAAGCGCTTTACGCCTCCGTATAATTTTGTGTGCGGCAGCAGTACTCCTAATATCATGATATTCAGGTGATTAAATGATTTATTTATTATGCCATGCCTTCCATGCGGGGCCCAGGTTCTTGGTCAGCAGCCAGTAAAGGGCTTTCAGGCGACAGCGTATCAGCTCGCCTCTGAGCTTATTTTTGGCGGGCATGGCTGCGGCCAGCTCCTCGCTGTACGGTGAACCGTTGTGGGTGAAGAGGCGGCGGAAGGTGCCGTTGGTCATTCCCCACTTCATGAGAAACTGCATCTGACCCATGTTCTTGTGTATGCGTGTGGTCGATTTGGTCTCAAAGTGGTACACGCGGCTGGCCGACACACCCTTCATGCGCCTTACGCCGCAGAGCCACAGCTTGGCGGTGAAGTCAGGGTCGCTGTACATTCCTGGCGACAGCTCAACGCTGTAGCCGCCCACAAGGTCCCATATGTCGCGGTGGACGATGTTCGGCGGCAGGGTAGCTCCCAGCCAGTCAGGCGCGTCATAGCTCATATACTCGTTCAGCAGGGCGTCCTCGCGGAAGTCCTCCACCGTGTCGCCGTAGTCTGCGTTGATGACGGCCTTGTTGGGCGTACGCGGCTGTATCGTTGTGGACGACAGGAAGAAGCGGTTGTCAGGCTGGCGTTTTATCTCGTCATATAAGGCCGCGTCCCAGCCGGGCAGGGCATACATATCGTCGTTTATAAACAGGATATAGTCGGTCTTTACCTTAGAACGCATCATGTTCATGGCCAGACAGACGCCTATGTTGTCGTCAGAGCAGGTATGGTCAAGTCCCTGCTGCTCTACCCAGCGGCGTGTGCCGTCGCTGCCGTCGTTGACGTGTATTATTATCTGGTGGCTGTATGTGGAGTTTTTTCTTATGCTTTCAACGCACAGCTTCAGAAATCCGAGGTTATTCCACGTGGGTATAAGTATAGAGAATAGAGGGCGGTTGTTGTCGTTTTTATCAGTCATAGTAATCGTGATTGATTTCATTTGCGAGTACTCAGCTTAGCGGAGGAGTTGCCGAAGGCCGTCTTCGGCATTGTAAAAGGTGGCCTTTCGCAGTGTAAGAGGTCACGTTTTGCCGCGTAAAAGGCCACGTCTTGCAACGCGCCGGATGTATAGCGGCTGAACGGCGGCCGGCCTGTGCCGGGCTTACAGGTCAGTACCGAGCAGGCGGGTGTACACGTCGAGCACGTGGCGGGCTACATCGGCGTTCTCAAAGCGGCTGATATACTGCATGCCGGCGGCTATGCGCTCCTCGCGCCCGGGCGCTCCCTTGAGGCTCGCCTTTATGGCTTCGGCCATGCCGTAGACGTCGTCAGGGCCGACGTAAAGGGTCGCGTTGCCGCCCGCCTCTTCAAGACAGCTGCCCGTGCAGGCCACTACGGGCAGACCGCTCTGTATGCCTTCTATAACGGGCAGGCCGAAACCTTCGTAGCGCGAGGGGTAGACGCAGGCCTCGGCCATCTGGTATATGGCGGGCATGTCGTCTGCCGGCACATCGTGGAGGAACTTAACGCGGCGGCCGAGCCCGTTGGCCTCAACAAAGCGTTTCACCTTTTCGGCATATCTTGTAGGCCTGCCTACGATGACGAGACTTATCTTCTCGGGCAGCAGGCGCATGGCCTTGACGGCCAGTATGATGTTCTTGCGCTCCTCTATCGTGCCCACGCTTACCACGTATCGCCCGGGCAGCATGTAGGCGGTGTGCACCTCCTGCAGCTTCTTCTCGCCCTCGCGCAGCTTGTAGCGCGTGCCGCAGCTCTGGTAGATAACGTCAATCTTCCCGGCCGGAACATCGCCGAAGAGCATCACATCGCGCTTGGTACACTCGCTGATGGCTATTATGCGGTCAGCCTCGCGGCATGTGCGGCGGAACTTCCACTCGTACATCTTGCGGTCAATCCAGCCATACCACTCGGGATGACGCATGAAGATGACGTCATGCATCGTCACAACGGTCTTTATGCCGGCGTCGCTTATGCCCGAAGGCAGCTCGCCCGAGAGTCCGTGGTAGAGGCGGACGCCGTCGCGCACGAGGTCTTTTACGATGCCGGACGCGCGCCACATGACACGCGACAGCGCACCGACGCCCGTTGAAGGGTAGACAAAGCGCACGTTGGGCAGCGGCCTTATCTGGCTGCGCAGGGCAGGGTCGCCCGCGCCGGGAGAATACAGGTTGAGCGTAGTGCCGGGCTTCACGGCCTCGGCTATGTCGTTGACGAGGGTCCGGCCGTAGCTGCCCAGGCCGGTGTTATTGTGAGTTATGCGCTTGGCGTCATATCCTATTATCATATCGCTTCCTTTTTAATAATGCTGATGAGCTGACGTGCTGACCTCAGGCGCGTTGCTTTTCAACCACGTGTCCGTGCTCTGTCCTGTAGAGACGGTCGAACTCTTCACGGGTGCGTTTCCAGCGGTTGTGGCTCCAGAGATAGCAGCGCGGGTCGCGGCGTATGGTCTGCTCGAGCATGGCGAAGTAGCGGCGCGTTATCTCGAACTCAGGGAGCGAGGCCGGGTCAGCCGTTATCAGCTTGAACGTATATATGTAGTTACCGCGCCGGGGGCGCTCTATGTCGATGTAAAAAACGGTGTTGTTCATCTTCCTCATTATCCTTTCAGAGCCTGTGAACACGGGTGTGTCGTGGTTTAGGAAGGGCAGCCACAGGTGAATGTTCTGATAGCGGGGTCCCTGGTCGGCAATGTAGCCGAAGACGTTCATGAGGTTCTGGCGGCGGAAAGACACGAGATAGCGCAATATGTCCTGCTTGGGCACGCAGACGCCGCCCATGCTCTGGCGCAGCTTTATGAAGAGGCGGTCGAGCGTTTTGTTACGTTGCGGCTTGTAGACAAGACCCACCACGGCCTCGGGATGCCTTCTGAAGGTGATGCCCGTGGCTGACAGCAGCTCCCAGTTGCCGTAATGCCCCAGTACGGCGGCGCACGTCTGGCCGCGGTCGAAGCTGTCTTCTATGGCGTCGATACCGCGGAACTCGACGTGGCGCAGCAGCTCTTCGCGCGATACGGTCATCAGCTTTACGGTCTCTACAAAATAGTCACAGAGCCACAGGTAAAAGCCTTTCTCGATGCGGCGCAGCTCCTCAGGCGACTTCTCGGGGAACGACGTGGCCAGGTTGCGACGCACTACGCCGCGCCGGTAGCGCACCACGCAGCGCACTATCGGGCTGAACACGTCTGCCAGGAGGTAGAGTGCCCTGTACGGGAGGAGCGACAGAAGGTGGAATGCCGCGTAAGTCAGTACTTCTAAAACTTTCATTTCTCTTGTCGTGGTTGCCGTGATGCTACGTCTTCTGCATGTCGTTCAGCTTCTTGTAATAGCCGTCCATGGCGAGCAGCTCGTCATGGGTGCCGCGCTCAACTATCTGTCCGTCGTGGATGACGCATATCTCGTCAGCGTTCTTTATGGTTGACAGGCGGTGGGCTATGGCCACGGTGGTGCGTGTCTTCATAAGGTGTTCGAGAGCCTGCTGCACAAGGCGCTCGCTCTCGGTGTCGAGTGCCGAGGTGGCCTCGTCGAGTATAAGGATAGGCGGATTTTTAAGTATCGCGCGGGCTATGCTTACGCGCTGGCGCTGGCCGCCGGACAGGCGGCCGCCGCGGTCGCCTATGTTGGTGTCGTAGCCGTGCTCCGACGCCATGATGAAGTCGTGCGCGTTGGCTATGCGCGCGGCCTCCTCTATCTGCTCCTCTGTGGCGTCACTGACACCGAATGATATGTTGTTGCGGAACGAGTCGTTGAAGAGTATTGCCTCCTGGTTTACGTTGCCTATCAGCCGGCGCAGGTCGTGAATGGCTATGTCCTTAACGTTCACGCCGTCGATGAGCACCTCGCCCTCCTGCACGTCGTAGTACCGGGGTATCAGGTCTACAAGGGTCGACTTGCCGCCGCCGCTCTGGCCTACCAAGGCCACGGTCTTGCCCTTCTCTATGGTGAGGTTGATGTGGCGCAGAACCCACCTGTCGCCGTAGCGGAACGACACGTCGCGGAACTCTATCTTGTCATTAAAGCCTGTCACACGGACCGGATTTGGACGCTCCTTTATGTTGTTCTCGGCCTTCAGTATCTTGTCAACGCGCTCCATTGAAGCAAGGCCTTTGGGTATGTTGTAGCCGGCCTTTGAAAACTCTTTCAGGGGGTTGATGATGCTGTAGAGTATCACCATATAGTAAATGAAAGTGGGGCCGCTGAGCCCTTTGCCGCCAAGCACGAGCATTCCGCCGAACCACATCACGATGACAATCATCACCGTGCCGAGGAACTCGCTCATGGGGTGGGCCATCTGCTGGCGTGTGTTTACGCGGAGGATGTTGTCGCGGTACTCTGAGTTTATCCTGTCAAAGCGGCGGTTCATTTTTTCCTCGGCGCAGAAGGCCTTTATTATCCGCAGTCCGCCGAGCGTCTCCTCCACCTGGCTCATTGTCTCGCTCCACAGGCTCTGCGCCTTTATCGACTTCTGTTTCAGCTTACGGCCCACGAGACCCATGACCCAGCCCATCAGTGGCACGAAGATGAGGGTGAACAGCGTGAGCTGCCAGCTGATGATTAACAGCGTGGAGAAGTAGAATATGATGAGAATTGGGTTCTTGAAGAGCATGTCGAGAGACGACATAATGGAGGTCTCAATCTCCTGCACGTCACCGCTCATGCGCGCGATGATGTCGCCCTTGCGCTCCTCTGAGAAGAAGCCCAGCGGCAGCGATGTTATCTTGCGGTAGAGCTGGTTGCGGATGTCGCGTACTACGCCCGTGCGTATGGGTATTATCGTGGCCGAAGAGAGGAAGTATGTGCCCGTCTTGAGAAACGTCATGAAGGACAGGAAGAGGCCGATAATGAGCAGAGTGTTGCCCGCACCGAGGTCGGCCGTCATGCGGCCAACGTAATATTCGCCGAAGTTGGTCAGCGAGTCTTTAATGTTGCCCCAGTCCCACGCCTGCAGAGTGGTAACGGCCGTGGTGTCGCCGGTGTTGAAAAGGATCTGCAGAATGGGTATTATCGTCATGAACGAGAATATGTTCAGCACCGCCGACAGGATGTTGAATATTACCGAGAGGGCAAGATATTTCTTGTACGGAGGCACGAAACGGCGCAATACTTGCAGAAATTCTTTCATCAATCAGGGGGGTCTTTTTATTTTAAAGGCCTTAAGTTCGCTGCAAAGGTAATATTTTTATACAGAAGTACAAAATTTTATATGAAAAGTGAATGTTCGGAAGCAAAAATAGGATTGCGTGCGCCCACGGCGTGGCTACAGGCAGGCGCGCTTGC
>C._urophasianus_2_cecum__coassemble_197_pt1 | contig 13925 bp, 17 predicted proteins | sample C__urophasianus_2_cecum__metabat2_low_PE_008 | metagenome-assembled genome bin C
CTGTGCATTTGCCCAAAAGCACCTTTTTGATGAACAGAGCCAACGGGATGGCTACTTCTTTTTCCAATTCCACAAATCGGTTATAGGACACGACCTTTGGAAAAAGATGACGCATATGCCTGCATACCTTTTCTATATAAAAATGCTTCAGGCAACGGTATCCCGAGTCATGGAAAAGTATCATGATGAGCATGATTTCAGCCTTTGACATGGTTGAGGCACGGTGATATGGGCGTCTCATGACAGGTTTAAGCGTATATTTTGCCATCATTGCGTCAAAAAACCTGCAGAAATCATCTGCCATACAGAATAATTCTATAACTTTGCTCTCGGTGATCATAGCGATTGTTGTTTGTAATTCTTTGTAAGTCAACACTATAAAGATACAACAATTCTCGCTGATCACCAAATTTACAGGTACTTAAAATTCATCAAAATCTGCGTTATTATTATTATTCATCCGGTTTTTTATCCGATAGCTTTAAATTTATTATTAACTTTGCAGACTAAGCAAAATATCAGCAACTAATGACGCTGCCCGATGACTTTATAGCGCAGACCGCAGCCTGCATGGGCGGCAGCCTGTGGCAAAGGATGGCCGAAGGACTGGCCGGCGAACCTCCCGTAAGCATACGCCTGAACCGCACGAAATGCCGTGACGGCAGGTGGACGGTGGCTGACGGCGACGGACGCGTGCCTTGGTGCGGCGACGGATATTATCTTAAGTCACGCCCGGGATTTACGTTTGACCCACTGCTGCACGCCGGCATGTATTACGTTCAGGAGGCTTCGTCGATGTTTCTTGACCACATAATGCGCAGATACGTCACCGGCGGTCCTGTCACAATGCTTGATATGTGTGCCGCTCCGGGTGGTAAGTCTACCGTGGCGCGCGCCGCTCTGCCCGAAGGAAGTCTGCTGATAAGCAACGAACCGATGAGGACACGCGCGCAGATACTGGCCGAGAACATACAGAAATTCGGTCATCCTGATGTCATCGTGACCAATAATTATCCGCAGGACTTTGTCTGTAGCGGACTTACGTTTGACATTATACTGACAGATGTGCCTTGTTCTGGCGAGGGTATGTTCCGCAAAGACCCGGGTGCCATGGGCGAATGGAGCCTCGGCAACGTGGAGAAATGCAGCCGGCTGCAGCGCGAGATAGTGGCTGACGCGTGGGCTTGCCTGCGGCCGGGAGGACTTCTGATATACTCAACGTGCACGTTCAACACAAAGGAAAACGAGGAGAACGTACGCTATATATGCGATGAGCTGGGGGCAGAGCTGTTGCCCGCCGGCATCGCTGACGACTGGGGCATCATGGGTTCGCTCCTCCAGGGCTTCGATAAGCCTGTGTACCGCTTTCTGCCTGGAATTGTCCGTGGCGAAGGTCTGTTTATGGCCGTGATGCGGAAAACCGGCGGCGGCACGGCCGAATGCCGTAAACCGAAGACAAAAAAACTAAAAAACGACCGCAACGCGAGGCGTAACAGCAACGCCGCCTGCCCCTGCACGGCATGGATTACATCGCCGGCAGACTTTGAAACGATGTGTTGCGGCGATTCGTTCACGGCTATTCCACGTGCATGGAAAAACGTTTACGATGCGGCTTCGGCATCTCTCAAGGTGCTTTCTGCCGGCGTTCCTCTCGGCGAGACTAAGGGGCGCGACATCATTCCGGCACACGCCTTAGCCATGTCGACGGCACTTAACAGCGAGGCTTTCCCCTCCGTGGAGCTTGACTACGGTAAAGCCGTCAGCTATTTACGAAAAGAGAGCGTGACGTTGCCGGCCGACACACCGCGCGGATATGTCATCGTGAAATACCGCGGTGTGCCGTTGGGCTTCGAGAAGAACATCGGCAACCGTGCCAATAACCTCTATCCGGCAGAATGGAAGATAAAAAGCAAACACGTGCCGGAGGCTGACAACCGCATAATAAATAATGAATAACTTTAAATAATATAAGTAACAGCAGAATCATCTGCAACGCCATACTTGGCTGTAAGCGGCCTGTATTCAGGCTGTTACATTAAAACAAGGACAATGAAACAATATCTTGACTTGCTGAACCGTATCTTAACCGAGGGCGTGAAGAAGCACGACCGCACGGGAACGGGCACGATAAGCATCTTCGGTAACCAGATGAGGTTCAACCTTGACGACGGTTTCCCTTTACTTACTACAAAAAAACTGCACCTGAAATCAATAATCTACGAGTTGCTTTGGTTCTTGAAGGGCGACACAAACGTGAAGTATCTTCAGGATAACGGTGTGCGTATATGGAATGAATGGGCCGACGAGAACGGTGAGCTTGGTCCGGTTTACGGCCACCAGTGGCGCTCATGGCCCGACTATAACGGCGGACATATCGACCAGATAAGCAACGTCATCGAGCAGATAAAGCACAACCCTGACTCTCGCCGCATGGTTGTAAGCGCATGGAATGTGGCCGAGATTGAGCAGATGCACCTGCCGCCGTGCCACTGTCTGTTCCAGTTCTACGTGGCAGACGGCCGCCTCAGCCTGCAGCTTTACCAGCGCAGTGCTGACACTTTCCTCGGTGTGCCCTTCAACATAGCCTCTTACGCGCTGCTGCTGATGATGGTTGCCCAGGTGACCGGCCTTAAACCGGGCGACTTTATACATACAACGGGCGACACACATCTGTACCTTAACCACCTTGAGCAGGTGCATCTGCAGCTCACACGCACACCCCGCCAGCTGCCGACAATGGTAATCAATCCTGACGTACAGAACATTTTCGACTTTAAATACGAGGACTTCAAGCTCGAAAACTATGACCCGTGGCCTCATATTCCGGGCAAAGTGAGCGTATGACAATGACTTGAAAGAAGGAAGTCTACCGATAATTATCATAAGAAACAAAACAAAGGACTCAACATGCGTATATCTATCATCGCGGCCGTGGCACGCAACCGCGCAATAGGCAAAGACAACAAACTGATTTACCGGCTGCCTGACGACATGAAACGGTTCAAGGCACTAACAACGGGACACACCATAATAATGGGGCGCAAGACGTTCGAGTCGCTGCCGAAGGGTGCGCTTCCAAACAGAAGGAACATCGTGCTGAGCCGCACAAGGCACTGCTTTAATGGCTGTGAAGCATACTCTTCACTTGACGAAGCCCTCAAACATTGCTCTGACGATGAAGATATTTACATCATAGGTGGCGCAAAGGTATATTCAGAAGCAATGAATTATGCCGGCCGTCTTTGCCTGACGGAAGTAAACGACACGCCCGAAGGAGCCGATGCTTTCTTCCCCGAATACGGTGGCTGGCATGAAGTCAGCCGCCAAAAGCACGCAAAGGATGAGAAACACGCTTATGAGTTTGCCTTCGTTGACTATACAAAGAAGTGATAACAAGGCGTAAAACGCATAACAGTGGAAGGCAACGAACACGCTAACAAGCCCCTGCCTTCCACTGCTTTTATACAAATCAATATTCATTTATCCGCCTGACAGCGGTTCACAGATAACCGGACGGTCTGCAAACGAACTTGCGCCTGCACCGCAACAAAGGCGGGCACAGGCGCAGATGATAACAACAAGTTTCTTAAAAGACAAACGATTATTCATCATCTGTCTCGATATCGTCCACCGGCATGTCGATAATCGGCAGCTGACGGTTGAACGCCGAGTTGAACGAAATAATGGTTTCGCTGCGTGAAAGACCGAGAGGCTGCAGACGATCGTGTATGATATTGAGCAGATGATGATTGTTAACAGCGTAGATTTTGATAAACATATCATAGTCACCGGTCGTGTAATGGCACTCTACAACCTCAGGAATACGCTTCAAAGCCTCAACAGCAGCATCAAAATTCTCCGGATTTTTCAGGTTCAGACCTATGTAAGCGCACGTCTCATAACCTATTTTCTCAGGGTCGATTATAAATTTTGACCCCTTCAGAACCCCTAAAGTGTTGAGCTTCTGAATGCGTTGATGAATGGCTGCGCCACTTACATTGCATGAACGTGCCACCTCCAAGAAAGGTATGCGGGCATCTTCAGCAATGAGTTTCAGTATTTTCTTGTCTAACGAATCTAAATTGTGATGTGCCATTTTGCCTTGAATAAATTATTAATTAGAACGGTACGGACTCTTGACAGAACACGTTAGTTCCGCTTATCCGTGCATGATTACTTTTCCGCAAAGATACGAAAAAATATTATTTATCCAACAAATCGTAAGCAATTTTTTACGATTATGTTATAGATTAAAACTTTATCGGAAATTGAAAAATTATTTTCCGCCTTTTTGTGTGGCTGAATAGTTTATGCGTGTGACACCTGCCCGGCGTATAGCCTGCCGCACATCAGACACTAATCCCATAGGAGTGGAACGGTCGGCCTTCAGTGATACGCTCATCACTGGCAGGTCTTCAGGCGACATCCGGCTACGTTCTTCAGCCACATAGTCGGTAACAGCGGGTACGTCAACATACTTGTCGTTAACCTGTATGCGGCTCTTTGCGCTCACAATGTGACCCATACCATCTGTCGGACGACCGATATAGATGTGTGTCACGGCTGACTTCTTTACCAGTCTGGTAAGCTCTGTGCCCTCAGGCACGCGGTATTTTACTTTCAAAGTAACCTCACGCATATGCGTAACGGTAATAAAAAAGAAGAGAACGGTGAAAATCAGGTCGGGCAGTGATGCCGTGTTAAGCATCGGTACCTCGCGTTTGCCATGTCTGAAGAAGCTCATCTGCCGCCTCCTTCCCCACCTTCGTCTGCGGTTTCTATGATGCGTTGCGGATAATATGCTCTGACCTGCCTGCGCTGTTCGGGCGTACAAAGTTCGTAATAGCGGCCGAACTTACGCCGGGCATATCTGTCACGTAAAGTGTTGTAGGCACCTGCTATCTCGTTTTGAACATTGAAATACATATCGTAAGACGCCTGGCGGTCAACATCAAGCATAATGATTTGCCTGCGGCTGTCGGCCGATGTGCCTGCAAACGACATCACACGCGAGCGCAACTGACCTACATCCACGGTCTGTCCGTCTACGGTAAGGCCGCTGTCTGCAGTGAGACTGATCGTCATCACGTTACTTTTCGCCACCTCGGTAACCGCTGTCTCGTCATTGCTCTGCAGCGGAGGGAGCGCACGTGTAAGCCCCTTGTCAACGTCCATTGACGTCATCACAAGGAAGAACACCAGCAGGATGAACGATATGTCGGCCGTCGATGTGGTGTTAAGTTGTGGCACGGTACGCTTTACGTGGCGTAAAATCATTATAGATATAGTGACAGAGTGTACTTATTTTATCTTTCTGTTGTATTCCGAAAGACCGAAAGCCACGCCGCAGACTGCCACAAAAAGCAGCACGAACGACGTGTTGATGAACATGTCGGTAGCCTTAAGCCAGAACGTATCGGCATATTCAACGCCGTTGACCATTACCGGCGACGGTGAGCCGAGCACGAAAGTGACTATCAGGCAGAGCGCGAGCAGGGCAGCAACAGCCCACGATATGCGCGCGGCATGTATGTTGTTGACAACAGCCCCTGACCCGTCTCCGCGCCGCATGCCTATTGCTACGGCGGCTACCGCGAGTACTACGGCCGCTGTTACGAGCACATAGATGAACACGAGCACGGCATCGGTAAGCACGGGGGCATTGAACGTAGGGTCGTCTTCATACGGGACATCGTAACCGATGAAGAAGAACGCGGCGAAAAGCACCACCGTCAGACCCACCAGCACGTACAGCACGCGAGTGGAAATCTGCTCGGCATCGAGCCGGCCAATGCCTTTATATGAATGGTCTGCGCTCATCTCGTCAGCTTATATTTCATTATTATGTCGAGCAGAGCTATCGCCGACTCCTCCATTTGGCTTGTGATGTGCTCGATTTTTGACAGGATATAGTTATAGAACACCTGAAGAATGAGAGCCGCGATGAGTCCGAAGATAGTGGTGATAAGAGCCACCTTCATGCCCGCGGCCACGATTGTGGGACTTATGTCGCCGGCCGCCTGTATCTGTTCGAAGGCCATCACCATACCAATCACCGTGCCGAGAAATCCCAACGAGGGTGCCATGGCGATAAACAATGTTATCCACGAGCAGCCTTTCTCAAGGTTGGCGGCTTGCACCATGCCGTAAGACGTGATGCCGCGTTCGATGTTTTCCATTGACTCGTCTATCCGTGAAAGGCCTTGATAACATATTGAAGCCACCGGACCGCGTGTCTCACGGCACACGTTAAGTGCTCCGTCAACATCGCCCCGCATCACTTGCGCCTCGATATCAGTCATCAGTTTCTTAGCGTTAATCTCTGACAGCGTAAGATATATTATCCTCTCGATGCAGAATGCAAGGCCGAGCACCAGGGCAAGAGCCACAAACGACATGAAGCCGGCACTTCCCTCGATGTACTTTGTCTTAAGCATCTTGTGAAATCCGACACTCTCCACGGGAACCAAAGTTGAGTCAGCGGCAGCCTCATAGCCGTCATCGAGCGAGTCGGCAAAGGCAATATCGTCAAGCGAATCAGCCTTACCTGAAGCCGCACCCTCACCCGGCACGCTGTCGGTAACGCCGCCTGAGACAGCTGTCTTTGCCGATTTATCTGCAGACAAGGCACCATTGCCGGTCTGCGCTGACACCAAAGAGCTTTGAGTAAAAGCGAGGAGCATGATTATTGCAGTATTTGCAATCAGTCTGTTCATATCCTTACGGGATTAAAAAACGTTCGCGGAAAGAGGGGGATTCGAACCCCCGTGACGCTTTTGGCGTCTACACGCTTTCCAGGCGTGCCTCTTAAGCCACTCGAGCATCTTTCCCAAACATACTTCAATATGTCCGCAGACTGCGGTTACGGATTGCAAAATTATCGTTTTTCCACCTATTTCAAGCATAAAATTACATCTTTTTTGCTTTACGCCTTTATTTTTTCGTATTTTCACACTTGCGTTTTCTGCTAAGTCTCAGCATCTTAAGACACCTGCCTTGCAATGCCCTTGCAGCGCGGTGATAATACAACAGTTATGTGACCGCAAATCTCCGCCGTTGCAACAGGTGGCCTTTTACAAGCCGAAAGGTCACCTGTTACAACGCAAAAGGCCACCTCCCGCGATGTGAAAGGTGGCCTTTTATAAAACTGTCTGTGTCAGATTTATCTCTTAGAGGCTATCACTGAGCCGAAAATCCGCTCCACATTGGATTCCGTCACACGCGCGACTTCTTCTTCGCTGACGCCGTAACACTCAGCCATACGTTCTAAAACGTAGCGCGTGTAGGCACTCTCGTTACGCTTGCCGCGCATCGGCACGGGAGCCATATACGGCGAATCGGTCTCAAGCACAACACGACTGAGCGGCACAGATGATGCAAGCACCTCGGGCAAGTGTGACTTCTTAAACGTAAGCACGCCGCCTATACCGAGCACGAAGTTATCAAACGAAAGCAGCCCGGCAGCCTCTTTCTCGTTTCCCGTGAAGCAATGGAACACGCCTCCCGGCAGGTCTTTGGCATATGTACGCAGCATACGCATCATTTCGTTCTGTCCCTTGCGGCAGTGAATCATGAGCGGCAGGCGATAGTCAACTGACCATCTGACCTGTTCCTCAAAAGCCTCAAGCTGCTCCTTCTCGAACTCACGGCTCCAATAATAGTCCAACCCTACCTCACCAATGGCTATAAACGGGCTGTCAGCAGCATCGAGCCGCGGCTTCATCTGTGCCAAGACGTCACGCCAGTCGGCTCTCACCTCCTCAGGGTGAAGACCTATCATGGGATAAGCGAAGCCCGGATAGCGCCGGCACGTGGCCAGCACGCTGTCAACCGTGGGCAAATCTATTGCCGGAATAAATACTCTGCTGATGCCGGCGGCCTTCGCACGCTCAACCGCTTCATCGCGGTCAGTGTCAAACTCATGGCCGTCAAGATGCGTATGTGTGTCAGTAAAATGCAATGTCATTATCCGTTCTTCCTCCACTAATACTTACTCATTTACTCTTTTTCACTCCTTACTACCTTCTACTTCACTCCTTACTGCTTCCCGCTTTTCCCATTTCTTCCTCGTTCTTACGGTAATAATAGATCACGCCGAGCCTGCGGCAGTCCTCAAGACGCTGCTCTAAAGGCTCGTCTTTATAGTGCGCCTCAATCTGATTCCACAGGTCAAGCAACACTGCATCAGCCTCAGGACGCACCTCTCTGAGAGCTTCAAGAGCACGGTCAATGCGTTCCTGCCGGCGTTTCTGCTGTCCGTAGCTTTCCTTGAAGATATCAAGATGAGTGTTCACCATGCCTATCGTAGGGTTATATATGGGCCGTCCGCCCTGCTTCAGACGGGCTTTCTCACCTGCAACGGCCGCCTCGCCCCACTTTATCAGTTTCGCAGCACCCTTCATGTCAGGCAGGGTGGTAGCGTTCTCGTCAAGTCCATACAGCTTTAACACGCTTTTCTTAATCTCGCCCCGCTCAACAGACATCATCAAAACTTGCATAAAATGGCTGACGAACATGGCCGCATTACGCTGCAGACGGTCAGCCTTGCCCGTTCCCCTGAGGCGCGCGGAGCACGTCAGCCGGTATTGCTCGACAGCCGTAAGCAACCTGTCATAAGCTGACCTGGCCCGGTTGATGATATCCCAGTCAATAAACCGATTGCGCACGGTGTACAGGTCGTTGCTGTCAAGCACGGCCTTAAGGGCACGCAGACGTGCCGCGTCAGTTTTTGGAAGTCTTCTGTAAGGCATCTAAAGAGTTAAGAATGAAAAATTAAGAGCAAAGAATTGAGAGTTAAGAAACAAATATGGAGTTTTAAATTAAACAATGTCAGTATTTTCTCTTCATCATTCCGGCAGTGTAATCTCTGAGCACCAGCTTGCGATCATCAGGTACATTGACGGCTTCGAGATACTTCAATCCACAGTCAAAATAGTATTTTATCTTGTCAACAGCAAGCCGGCCGATGCCTAATTCATCATATATTGCGGTCACAGAGGCAATCTTTTCATGCGCGTCAAAGCCGGTCCCGGTCATCCACTTTTCTAATTCGCTGCGCTGAACTTTACCCGCACGGTTGAAAGCATTGATGAGCATGTACGTCTTCTTGTTACAAAGTATATCGCCGCCAATGGCCTTGCCGAACAAGGCAGGGTCACCGTAGACGTCAAGATAGTCGTCCTGCAGCTGGAAAGCGAGGCCTACCTGCTCGCCAAAACGATACAGGTTGTCGGCGTCTTCGGCAGGAGCGCCGGCGAGCAAAGCTCCTATCTTAAGCGAGCATGCAAGCAAAACGCTCGTCTTCAGACGTATCATCTCTATGTATTCAGCCTCCGTAACGTCTGTACGTGTCTCGAAATCCATGTCATACTGCTGCCCCTCGCCTATCTCGAGAGCGGTTTCTATAAACAGATCAAGCACCGGTTTAAGGGCGGTCTCGGGGCATCGCATCATGTGACTGAAAGCCAAAACGAGCATGCTGTCACCCGAAAGAATTGCCGTGTTGGCGTTCCATTTTACGTGAACGGTGGCATGTCCGCGGCGCATTGCGGCGTTATCCATCAGGTCGTCGTGCAGAAGTGTATAGTTATGATAGGTCTCTATTGCGCAGGCTGCCGGCATAATGGTCTCAGGGTCGTCCTTATACAGGTTATAAGCCATTAGCATCAGAGACGGTCTGATACGCTTGCCGCCCATTGACAGGACATACTTCACCGGTTCGTAAAGGCTCTGCGGCCTGCGGGTATATGGCAAAGCGGTGAGATACGAGTTGAATTTTTCAAGAATTTCGTTCGCTTTCAACATGTTGATTTGTTTTGTGCTTAAGAAGAAAAGCTGTTATTACTGTTAAAGTTTAAACACTATCGGTATGCTGAAATACGTGCGGCAAGGTTTCCCGTGGTCCTCGCCGGGTTTCCATTTCGGCATTAGACGCAATACCCTGAGTGCCTCACGGTCAAGTTCCTGACTGACACTCTTAACCACCTTAAGGTCGGTTATGCTGCCGTCTTTGTTTACGATGAACGCCACGAGCACTGTTCCCTGCACCTTGCTGCGCTGTGCGGTGACGGGATATTTCAAGTTTTCGGTGAGCCACTGTACAAAGGCAGACATGCCTCCCGGGTATTCCGGCAGGCGTTCTATTACCTGAAAGTTCAGTGGATTGTCATTATTCTGCACTGTAGAAACAGGTATGTAAGTGTTCTGAATGTCAGTTACACTACTGATACCCATACCTGCAAGCGTGGCCGCAACATCAGAAACACCGGGCAGTATGTCAGCATCAACGTCAGCAGCAGGCGTATCTGTTACCGTAATTTTGCCGGCTACATCAGTTTTTTTGCCGGCTGCAGACGCAGCAGCAATGGCATCACGGCTCACTACGGGCATCATCTCAATGTCTTGCGAAAGGTCGTCGAGCACATCGTCACCCGTCTCCGGCTGTGCGTCAGGAACGGTAAACTCAAGTGCCACGATAAACAATGACAGCACAACAACCAGCCCCAGCAGGAAGTTAAACGCCCGCTGTCGGTCTAAATCGGCTCTGTATGATTTTTTAACGTCCACTCGCGGAAAAGAGTTTCATTACATCGGGGCACACACATACTAATCTGCCGTTTTTCCCGTTATCATCAGTAACTGGCATGTGTGCCGCCATAGTAATAATAATGCAAAAGTAAATCAGATATTTGAAAAAGCTGTACCTTTGCCTGGAAAATAACAGATTTAAATGAAAAAAACCGTTTTTTCGCTGATGTTGTCTGCCACTTGCGCCGCTGTCACGGCTCAGGAGAGCCAGACGGCGTACAACTTTCTGCGTCTGCCGGTCAGTGCTCATGCTGCAGCTCTCGGCGGAGACAACATCACGATTATAGAAGACGACCCGTCACTCATGTTTGCCAACCCGGCACTTCTCTCTTCGGTGAGTGACAAAAGCATAAACCTCAACTTCATGACTTACATGGCCGGAGCCACAACGGCCAGTGCTTCTTTTACCAAAACGATAAAAAAGAGGGCTACCGTAGCCGTCACCGCACAGTACATGGACTACGGAACAATGAAAGAAATGGACGAGAACAACGTTCAGACGGGCGAGTTTTCAGCTAAAGACATTGCCGTAAGCGGCGTGTTCAGCTATATTCTCGGCGAACGGTTTGCCGGAGGCATCACCGCAAAAATAATCAACTCATATATCGGCAGTTACTCTTCGTGGGCCGTAGGCGTTGACCTCGGCCTCAATTATTACGACGACGAACGCGAATGGTCGGTGTCGCTCGTTGCAAAAAACTTAGGCGGACAGTTTAAAGCCTACGACGATGAATACGACAAGATGCCGCTCGATGTTCAGCTCGGCGTCAGCAAACGGTTTACCGCCCTGCCATTCAGGCTGTCAGCAACGCTGGTTGACCTTAATCACTGGGACTATAGTTTCTTCAACCACATCGTAGCCGGCATAGACATTATCCTGTCCCGTCAAATCTACATCGCCGCCGGATATAACTTCAGAAGGGCCGATGAGATGAAAATACAGAGCGGAACCGATGATGAGAGCAGCCACTGGGCAGGATTCTCCTGCGGCGCAGGTCTGCAGTTAGAACGCTTCAAACTGCAACTGGCTTATGGCAAATATCACGTCTCGTCAAGCTCACTGCTTATCAACCTGACATATAGTTTATAAAAATAAAGCAAAAGTAAACACTAAATACAATGAAGAAAATCACGATAGCAATCGACGGACTGTCATCATGCGGCAAGAGCACAATGGCCAAAGACCTTGCCCGTGAGATTAACTACACCTACATCGACACCGGTGCCATGTACAGGGCTGTAACCCTTTATGCGCTGCACGGCGGAATGTTCAACCCTGACGGCACGGTAAACGCTGACAAGTTAGAGCACTGTCTGCCCGAAATCAACATCTCGTTCAAGCACAATCACGTCACGGGACGTCCCGACACATACCTCAACGGAGAACCGGTTGAGAGCGAGATACGCTCTATAGAGGTTTCGGCACACGTCAGTCCTGTGGCAGCACTGCCTTCAGTACGCCATGCGCTTGTGGCTCAACAGCAAGCCATGGGTAGCGGCGGAGGCGTAGTTATGGACGGACGAGACATCGGTACAACCGTCTTCCCCGATGCCGAACTGAAGGTATTTGTCACCGCAACGGCGGAAGTACGTGCCCGCAGACGTTTTGACGAACTGACGGCTAAGGGCATTAAGGCTGACTATGAAGAAATACTTAAGAACGTAGAGGAACGTGACTATATCGACTCTCACCGCAGCGTGTCGCCTCTGCGCAAGGCTGATGACGCTCTGCTGTTAGACAACAGCAACATGACTATAGCCGAGCAGAAGGCCTGGCTCATGGATAAATATCGTGAGGCGACATCCCGCCAATAAACGGGAACGGAAGAAGAATTGAAAAAGGATACGGAGCTTGTCTCGCCAAAACAGCAAGACAAGCTCCGCATCCTTTTATTATTTTCTTAATTCTTCCCTCTCAACTCTTGATTAAATTCCCCTTTTACTTTCTAAGTTTCATTACGGCATAGCCTCCGAAAATCTGCACTAAAATGCCGGGCCAGCCTAAACGAATGTCTTGAATGGCATCTGTGAACGAGCCGCACATAGCCCACTCGGCAAGCGTTCCAATGCCTTGATAAGCCACTACGGTAAGGGCTACAGCCCAAAGAGCTACACGACCGACGTGCGAAGCGATGAACGCTGCGGCAATGGCAAGCAGCACTGATTTAACGAGGATAACGGGCAACACTGCCGCCGCAGGCATACCGAACAGCGCACTGTTGACAACAGGCGAGAGCACGGCGGTAAGCAGACCGGCGGTAAGACCGTACTTATAGGCCGCAATGAGCGTGAAGAAATAAATGGGAAGCCACACGAATCCGCCCTGCGGTACGAGGTGACAGAGTTGTGGCAGAACGATGTTACCGGCGACAAACAGAGCCGCCATAACGTAAGTTTTTACTTCGCGGTAACCGAATGAGTAAACCGTTGCTGATGTTTTACAATTCATAATTAATAATTTAATTGGATTTTAATGTTATTGGGTTTATAGGACGTTGGGGTGAGATTAATTCACAATTTATTTTATCACCTTCTCACAACCGGGGGAGGCCTATATGTTTTTTCTTAATTCTTAATTTCCAAGGAACTTTCGTATCCTCTCATAGGCTTCATCCGGGTCGGCAGTGTCTGCGGTCAACTGTTCTACCGGGCAGATACCGGTACCGGTGCGATTGATGATGTTGGGCACAAGCTCACCGTATTCGGTCTCTATGCCTGCATTGCGAAGTACGTCCAGCGCACCTGAGCTTATCACACAGGCATAAACTTCACGTACTCTGCCCTTAACGAGCAGCAAAGCAGCACCGCGTCCGATAACTCTGTCAGCAACCGATGATCCACAAAGGAAGTCAGGCTCAGCGGTAACAAGGTCAAAGAGATCTGCTACGCTCTGACGTCTGAACGTCCTCAGTTCGCCATTAACCGAGCGGACTACACCGCGGCAACCTTCATCGGATAAGAATTCTTTTAATTCATAATTCATAATTCACAATTCATAATTGAGAAGATGAGGAGCAGAGCATTTGGCTTTAACTTCTAACGAGCGAAGCGAGTGATAACTTTTTTAACGTCTCTAACTTCCTACTACTTACTACTTTACTACTTACTACTTTTTTACTCACCCCGCTTCAGTTCATCCACAAACTTATCTATGCGCTGCATCTCCTTCGGAATGTCGATGCCTTGCGGACAATGCTCCACACACTGGCCGCAGCCGATGCAGTGGCTGGCCTGACGGAGACGGGGCACACTGCGGTCATAACCGATAAGGAAAGCGCGGCGGGCACGGCGGTACTCCGGGTCCTGCTTGTCTTTACCAGGCATGTTGCCCTCCTTTA
>C._urophasianus_2_cecum__coassemble_199_pt1 | contig 13894 bp, 13 predicted proteins | sample C__urophasianus_2_cecum__metabat2_low_PE_008 | metagenome-assembled genome bin C
CACGCCACGGATAAAGGTATCAGTGTCACGCCCTATTACGAGCCACGGACAAAAAATAATGCGCCACGCCTTTTGCCACAACCACCTCATAGAACGGAAAGTTTGCCGTGGTGAAATTTAGGGTAATGTCGTATATAATCACCAAATAAATTAAGAATTAAGAATTAAGAATTAAGAAAAAGTGCATTGCAAATAATCAAAAAAGATATAAGCAGGGCATTATTTCTTAATTCTTAACTCTTAATTCTTAATTTCCCGGACTCTTAATTCTTAATTAATCAAAGTTTTTTCTCTTTGCATTATCAAATCCCTCTACCAGCTCTTTCATAACTTCGGCAACGGGCTTTACACTCTTTATTGCTGACGCTATCTGCCCTATTTCAAGCTCACCGCCGTCGATGTCGCCCTCAAAGATTCCGCGCTTAGAGGCGGCCTTGCCGAGTATAGAGCGCAGGTCGTCAGCTGACGCACCGCCGTCTTCGGCCTTCTTCAGTCTGTCATACAGCCCGTTCTTTACCAAACGTGAGGGAGCTATCTTCTTAAGACACAGCATGGTGTCACCCTCTTCCAATGAAACGCACTTCTGTTTGAACGCCTCGGCGGCCGAGCTTTCCTCGGTCAGGGCAAAAAGCGTCCCTATCTGAACGCCCTCTGCACCGAGAACCATTGAGGCGAGAATGGCCTCGCCCGATGCTATTCCGCCCGCGGCTATGAGCGGCAGGCCTGTAGTACGGCGCACCTGGGGGATAAGAGTCATCGTGGTAGTCTCCTCACGGCCGTTGTGTCCGCCAGCCTCGAAGCCCTCGGCAACCACCGCGTCGACCCCGGCCTCTTCGCATTTACGGGCAAACTTGCTGCTCGACACGACGTGGGCGACGGTTATTCCGGCCTCGTGAAGCATGGGCGTAAACTTCTTAGGGCTGCCGGCAGAGGTGAAGACAATCTTAACGCCGCTGTCAATAATGATTTTCATCAGGCGGTCAATCTCCGGATACATCAGCGGAACGTTAATTCCCCACGGTTTGTCCGTGGCCTCGCGCATCTTGGCGATATGCTCTTCAAGCGTCTCGGGGTGCATTGAGCCGGCTCCGAGCAGACCAAGTCCGCCGGCATTGCTCACCGCCGAGGCTAACCGCCAGCCGCTGCACCACACCATTCCGCCCTGAACGATAGGATATTTTACGCCAAAAAGCTCTGTTATTCTGTTCTTTTCCATAATATTATTGTTTTTAATCAATCGTTGTTGTGATAGCAAAGATACGGCAAAACGTGCTTACCGCAAAATAAAATCACCGAAAACGACTCTGTCGCAGAACTTTAATTTTTGACCCGATCGTAACGTATTGATTGTCAGCATATTACCATAAGTCTTTCAAAAGGTGGCCTTTTATACGGCAAGAGGTCGCCTTTGAGACACCAAGAGACGACCTTTTACAAGCCGAAAAGCCATACTTTAAAATCTGATTTGCCGCAAACTGACGCGACGACGGCCTGCAACCGGCTCACATATCTTATTTGTATAAATTAGCAAAGACTTTATACATTTATTTCGCACAACCGAAATTTTGCAGTAACTTTGCAGCCGAAAAGACGAAATAGAGATTTGTATGGATAACAAACAGGCAACACTTGAATTAGGAACAAAGCCGGTAGGCAAGCTGCTTTGGCGCTACGCCCTGCCTGCTATCATCGCGATGACGGCTTCGTCGCTTTACAACATGATTGACAGTATATTCATAGGTCAGGGCGTCGGTCCGCTCGCGATATCGGGACTGGCCATAACGTTCCCACTGATGAACCTCTCGGCGGCCTTCGGAGCTGCCGTGGGTATCGGCTCGTCAACATGTATCTCGGTGAAATTAGGGCAGAAAGACTACATCATGGCCGAGCATATCTTCGGCAACAGCCTTACACTAAACATCGTTGTGGGCGCAGCCTTCGGACTTATCACACTGCTGTTTCTTGACCCTATACTGTATTTCTTCGGCGCAAGCGAGAACACCATACCTTACGCCCGTGACTACATGCTTGTGATTCTGGCGGGAAACGTTATCTCGCAGACCTTCCTCGCCATGAACGCCGTGCTGCGCGCGGCCAGCAAGCCAAAGCAGGCCATGGCGGCAACGATACTTACCGTGATACTCAACATCGTACTGGCACCTATCTTTATATGGCCGCTCAACATGGGAATCTTCGGCGCTGCCCTCGCCACAATCATCTCGCAGGGCGTGGCTCTGGCATGGCAGATAAAGCTGTTCTGCAACAAGAACGAGATACTCCACTTCAAATGGGGCATATACAAGCTGAAAAGCAACATCGTAAAGAACATCACAAGCATCGGCATGTCGCCATTCGCAATGAACGTATGTGCCTGCGTTGTGGTGATTTTCATCAACGCCGGGCTGTCACACTATGGCGGCGACTTAGCCGTAGGCGCATACGGAATAGCCAGTAAGGTGTCGTTCATCTTCGTCATGGTGACCATCGGCCTCAACCAGGGCATGCTCCCGATAGCCGGCTACAACTATGGCGCGCAACGGTTTGACCGCCTTATGCGCGTGCTTAAGTACGCCATGATAACGGCAACGATAATAACAACGGTGGGATTTGTCATCGCCGAGTTCTTCCCTTACCAGTGCGCAAGGCTCTTTACGACTGACAAGACGCTGATAGACATGTCCATCGAAGGTATCAGGATACATATGCTGGCCTTCCCGATAGTAGGCATGCAAATGGTGATAACCAACTTTTTCCAGTGCATCGGCAAGGCTAAAATCAGCATTTTCCTGTCGCTCTCGCGCCAGATGCTGTTCCTGCTGCCGCTGCTCGTCATCCTGCCGCCTATCATGAAGCTCGACGGCGTGTGGACGGCTATGCCCGTTTCTGACGCCGTGGCATCTGTCGTAGCTATCGTGATGATGCTGAAGTACATGAAGAAGTTTAAAAAGCAGATGCAGGCAAGCAATGTAAATGCGAATTGATGAGCGGAAATGGAAAATTTTTCTTACCTTTGTAGCACTGGCGGCAACATGGCAAGCCAGTTCAAGGTAACAACGTTTCTATGCTGACCGCCATCGGTTGTCAATATAAAGCAATAAGATTATGGAAGACAAAAAGATAATAATAAACGTCGGGCGACAGCTCGGCAGCGGCGGACTGGTAATAGCCAAGAAGCTCGCCGAGGTGTTCGGATGCAACTTCTACGACCGTGAGCTGCTTAATCTCGCGGCAAAGGAGAGCGGATTCAGCGAGAAATTCTTTGAGCAGAACGATGAGAAGAAAGGCTTTTTCCGCACGTTGTTCCACATGCACGCTCCGTTCTTGTCAGACAATAACTTCTATAACAACAAGCTGTCACAGGAGAGCCTGTTCCAGTTTCAGAGCGACGCCATACGCAAAGCGGCCGAGGCTCACTCGTGCGTGTTCGTGGGCCGCTGCGCCGACTACGTGCTGCGTGACTTCAAGAACACGGCGAGCGTGTTCATAACGGCTGACCTCGACGAGCGCATAGCACGTATATGCAAGCGCCACGGATGCAACGAGGCCGAGGCGAAGAAGATAATCGAGAACAAGGAGGATATGCGCGCGTCATACTATAACTACTACACCGGCAAGACATGGGGGCACAGCACGTCTTACGACATTTGCATCAACTCGAGCATTCTCGGCATGGACGGCACGGTGGCGTTCATCAAGGAGTTCGTTGAAAAGAAACTCGGACTGTAAGTCATGTCGCTTATCAGGCCGTAAAAAACGCCATATATGAAAAAGATAGGTATTATCAGCGACACCCACTCTTACTGGGACGACAAGTATCTGCACTACTTTGAGCCGTGTGACGAAATATGGCACGCCGGCGACATCGGCTCAATGGAGGTTGCGCAGCGTCTTGCTGAGTTCCGGATATTCAAAGCCGTATGCGGCAACTGCGACGGAGGCGACCTGCGGAGGATGTATCCCGAACTGCTGAGGTGGAAGTGCGAGGGTGCTGACGTGCTGATGAAGCATATCGGCGGATACCCCGGCAACTACGATGCGAGCATAAGAGCGCGGATATATGCCAGTCCGCCACAGCTCTTTATCAGCGGGCACTCACATATTCTGAAAGTAAAATACGACAAGACGCTCAACCTGCTGCACATCAATCCCGGCGCTGCCGGTCTGCAAGGGTGGCACAAGGACCGCACGATAATGCGCCTCACGGTAGACGGCAGCACGTTCAAAGACCTTGAGGTGATAACCCTCAACGACCCGAGAAAAGCCCCGCTGCACGATGTTTAGATGTGAACGAGGCTGATATTAACCACAAAAAACATAATCATAAAACCCGATAAAACTTCAAAAGTAGAACCCACAAACACTAAAACCACAAACCACATGAAAACATATTTAGTAACAGGCGCAGCCGGATTTATCGGCTCTAACTACATTAAATACCTGCTTTATAAGAAGTATAAGGACGAAGACATCAAGATAATAGTGCTCGACCTGCTGACATACGCCGGCAACTACGGTACAATTAAATATGATATTGACGGCAAAAGATGTGTCTTCGTTCACGGAGACATACGCGACCGCGAACTGGCCGACCGCCTTTTTGCCGATAACGACATAGATTATGTGGTGAACTTCGCGGCTGAAAGCCACGTTGACCGCAGCATCGAGACACCCCAACTGTTCCTTGAGACCAACATATTGGGCACTCAGAACCTGCTCGATGCAGCCCGCAGGGCATGGGTTACGGGCAAGGACGAGACGGGATACCCCGCATGGAAGCAGGGCAAACGTTTCCACCAGGTGAGCACAGACGAAGTATATGGTTCATTGGGAGCTGAAGGTTACTTCACTGAAGATACTCCGGTGTGTCCTCACAGCCCGTACAGCGCATCGAAGACAAGTGCCGACCTCATTGTAAAGGCCTATCACGACACTTACCATATGCCCGTGACAATCACACGATGCTCTAACAATTACGGCCCGTATCACTTCCCCGAAAAGCTTATTCCGCTCATCATCAACAACATACTTGAGGGCAAGCAACTGCCTGTCTACGGAAAAGGCGACAATGTAAGAGACTGGCTTTACGTGGAAGATCACTGCAAAGCGATAGACCTCGTGGTGCGTGAGGGGCGTGACGGAGAGGTGTATAACGTCGGCGGACATAACGAAATGAAGAATATCGACATAGTTAAGCTGACGATAAAGACTATTCACGACATGATGGCAGATGACAAGGAGCTGCGAAAAATACTGAAAAAGCAGGTGAAAGACGCCAGCGGTGACATTGACATAAGCTGGATAAACGACAGTCTGATAACATTTGTCACCGACCGTCTGGGCCACGACCGGCGTTACGCCATTGACCCGACAAAGATTAAGAACGAGCTGGGCTGGTATCCGGAGACCATGTTTGCTGACGGAATTGTCAAGACAATACGCTGGAATCTGGAGCATCAGGACTGGGTTAACGAGGTAACTAGCGGTGACTATCAGAAGTATTACGAACAGATGTACGGCAACAGATAAAACGTGACTTCATCATGGACGTGTTATCTCAAGAGCTTCAGGACTTCCTGATACGGCTCGGCAAAGAGCCTGATTGTGTCAGCGAGAAAGTGGAACATTACATAAAACACATCATGCACCTTGTATATGCCGATGACGAGGATATGCTGCAACAGTATTACGGACTGTTCGGCAACGATGTGAAACCACTCGATGACATTGCTAAGGAACGCCACGTAAGCAACGGGACAATGCTGAAAATCATTGAGGCGAACCTCAGGAAAATGGCTGTATCGCCCGAATGGCAGATGGTAAAACAACTGATAAAATAGCTGAAGATGAAGAAAATATTATTGTTAGGCTCCGGAGAACTGGGTAAGGAGTTTGTTATCGCGGCCAAACGAGCCGGCCAGTACGTTGTGGCTTGCGACCGTTACGCCAATGCTCCGGCCATGCAGGTGGCTGACGAGAGCGAGGTTCTCAACATGCTTGACGGTGATGCGCTCGATAATGTTGTTAAGAAACACAATCCTGACATCATTGTTCCAGAGATTGAAGCTATCCGCACAGAACGTCTTTTCGACTTCGAGAAGCAGGGAATACAGGTTGTTCCGAGCGCAAGAGCCGTAAATTTCACAATGAACCGCAAAGCCATACGTGACCTTGCGGCCAAGGAACTGGGTCTGAAAACCGCAAAATATTTCTATGCCAAGACTCTTGACGAACTGAAAGAGCACTCTAAAGAGATAGGTTTCCCATGTGTTATCAAGCCTCTGATGTCGTCATCAGGCCACGGACAGAGCATCGTAAAAAGTGCGGATGAGCTTGAGGCGGCGTTCAATACTGCAATGGAGGGCAGCCGCGGCGATGTAAAGGAAATAATAATAGAGGAGTTTATCCACTTTGACAGTGAGTTTACCCTTCTCACGGTAACACAAAAGAACGGCCCTACCCTGTTCTGTCCGCCGATAGGCCACGTGCAGAAAGGCGGCGACTACCGCGAGAGCTGGCAGCCGTTTGCTATCCCTGAAGCCGACCTGAAAGAGGCTGAGCGCATGGCGGAGGCCGTAACCAAGGCACTGACCGGTGTCGGAATTTGGGGCGTTGAGTTCTTCCTGAGCAAGGACAAGGGCGTGATATTCTCTGAACTTTCACCCCGTCCGCACGACACGGGCATGGTAACTCTCGGCCATACGCTCAACCTCAACGAGTTTGAGCTGCATTTCCGTGCCGTCATGGGACTGCCCATCCCGGCAATACACCTTGAGCATGCGGGTGCGAGTGCTGTGGTATTGGCCAAAGAAGAGGCTGACCATGAGCCTGAATACAACATGCTCGACGTAGCGAGCGAGGACTATTCACGTCTGCGTATATTCGGAAAACAAGTGCAGCACGTCGGCCGCCGCATGGGCGTAGTGCTCTGCTACGGCGACACCTGTGCCGACACTACGGCACTGAGAGACAAGGCCAAACGGCTTGCCGCTACGGTTATACGTTAATAAAAGTCTGAAATCAACATATATCGGGGCACTTTCCTTATAAGGGATAGTGTCCCGTTTTATATTCATTCAGCCGGAAGCAGTATCTGGAACACCTCATTTTCCCACACAACGTGATACTTATGGCGGGCGATAAAGGAATGTATCAGATTCAGTTTTCTGTTGTTATGGAAATAATCCTCAGGTGCATTTCTGTCATCCCAGAACTCATCCTGCTCATACCAAAGCGATGGTATGCCCTTATCACGCACCATTACAGGCAGCTTTTCACGTTCGTTTTCGGCCTTATTCAATTTACGTTCAAGGGCGTCAGGGTCGTAGGTAAACACCCACGGATTATAAAGGTAAGGGCGTGTGTGCGTCAGATAATGTATGGTAGGGCAATACTGAAAACATAAAAGATAGTCATTTTCATCTACGTATAGCTGCAATTCTTTCAGCAACGGATTAAGCATATCACAATTTTTTGCCGTTGTATAAGTAGTAGCTAATGGCGAATCGATTTTATATGTCTTGTCAAACCTGTAGCCGGCGTCAAAGTAACACTGACCGAGAATGTTACATACACCTCGCTTTATGACAAAAGCCGCAAGCACGACAGCGGACAACAACACAAGATTACGCATCAATTTATCTCTACGGCAGCGTGATGCAAAAACGTTAAAAGCCCCGACCGCCAACGGATCTGACATATCAAAACCTTGAGAACCAAGTATAGCGTAAAAAACAACCACCGAAACAAGAAAAAGAATAAGTTTCTTGCGGACAGATAATGCCTTTAAAGAGTACATGTCTTTACTTTTTTTGCAATGCAAATATACGAGTTTCCACCGGATATAAAAACATTTTAATAATAAAGGCAATCACAACTTAATTTCATGCAGACCGCCTCAAGAATGTAAAAAATGAGTCTCAAATTGATAACAAGTACCCGCTTGCGGAATTATTTGTGCTTCTTCACAACATATACTTACGATTTATTACATTTCAAAGTATTTTACTTACAGTTTCATCCTGTTTCCGGCAGGTTTGCAAAAGGTATCCTTTTAGAGTGTAGAAGGTCATCGTTCATGAGGTAAAAGGCCGTGTCTTGGAAGCTGAAAGGACACCGTTTGGAACTGTAATCATCATCGTGCGACTTAAAATAATTCAGCCGCAGGGTAACAAATACGACATTTCTGCGTTAAATATAAAGTATGAAAGTATCAGAAGCAAAGATTACAGAGATAAAGAAAATTGAAGACCGGCGCGGCAACTTATCTGTCGTGGAGGGATTGAAAGACATTCCTTTCCATATCGCCCGCGCTTATTGGGTCTATGATGTGCCGGGAGGTGAGAGCCGCGGAGGCCATGCCCATAAGCAGCTGAAAGAGTTTGTAATAGCCTTAAGCGGCAGTTTTACCGTCACGCTTGATGACGGAACGCAGCGGCGTGAGTTTCATCTCAACCACCCGTATCAGGGACTTCTTATCGAGACCGGCGTATGGCGGACGCTTGACGACTTCTCTTCAGGGGCGGTATGCCTCGTTCTTGCGTCTGAGCTTTATGATGAGGATGACTACATCAGGGATTACGATGAATTTTTAGAGTACGTGAAATGTTTGAAATAATACGATACTCATCTGAACGAAAGGACGAGTGGAACGCCTTTGTTGAACGCTCGAAGAACGGCACGTTCTTGTTCAACAGGAACTATATGGACTACCATTCTGACCGCTTCGCTGACCACTCACTGATGTTTTATCTTAAAAACAGACTGTATGCGCTGTTTCCCGGCAATGTAAAAGACAGCATTTTTTATTCTCACCAAGGGCTGACATACGGCGGACTGGTAACCGGGAATGAGGCAAAGACGGCCGCTATATGCACATTATTTGATGAGTTAAACAGTTACCTTCACCTTTTAGCCTTCCATAAAGTTGTCTATAAAGCCCTGCCTTGGATTTATTCTTCTTACGCTTCGGAGGAAGATTTATATGCAATAACAAAAGTCTGCGGTGCAAGACTTATCGGACGAGACATCTCATCCACCGTATTCCTTGACAACAGAATAAAGTTCAGCGAGCTGCGCCGACGCTGCCTGAAGAAAGCTACAAAAGCAGGCATTACCGTAAAGCAAAGCTCTGACATAGGCACCTTCTGGAAAATACTTGACGACAACCTTGAAAACAAATACGGCGTAGCGCCTGTTCATACTTGCGCTGAACTTGAATTACTCATCAACCGCTTCCCCTCAAACATCAAGCTGTATATGGCTTATCTCGAAGGCGAGGCTCTTGGAGGGGTCGTACTTTATATCAACAGGCACGTCATTCATAGTCAATACATAGCAGCCTCACCGCCAGGAAAGCGGCACGGAGCACTTGATCTGCTTTTCAATGAGCTGATAACCAAGGCTGAAAAGCAGTATAAGTATTTCGATTTCGGCCGCTCTACAGAAAATATGGGCACTTATCTGAACGAGAATTTAATATTTCAGAAAGAAGGTTTCGGCGGCCGCGGCGTTTGTTATGACACTTATGAATGGGACGTATGACGGCACACAAGAGACCTGATGTGCATAATAAAGCTAACAAGCAATGATAAATTATCTTGAACTTTCTAAAATAACGGCCATGCATGCGGCCGAAATCAACGAGGCGGTGACGCGTGTCGTAAACAGCGGATGGTATCTGCAGGGTGATGAGACACGGCTGTTCGAGCAGGAGTATGCCGGATATATCGGGACAAAATACTGTGTGGGATGCGGTAACGGGCTTGATGCTCTCACGCTGATTCTGCGGGCTTACATTGAAATGGGCGTGATGAAAACAGGTGATGAGGTAATTGTTCCGGCCAACACATATATCGCCAGCATACTCGCAATAAGCGAGAACGGCCTTCGCCCGGTGCTTGTCGAGCCAAGACTTGACACATTCCAGATTGACGACAGCCTCGTCCAAGCAGCCATTACGCCACGTACACGCGCCGTAATGATTGTCCATCTGTACGGCAGGTGCGCATATACAGAGAAAATAAACGACATCTGCCGGCGGCACGGACTTAAGCTGATAGAAGACAACGCACAGGCTCACGGCTGCACGTTCGGCTGCAGGCGCACCGGTTCACTTGGCGACGCAGCCGGCCACAGCTTCTATCCCGGCAAAAATCTCGGTGCATTAGGCGATGCGGGAGCTGTGACCACAGACGATAAGGAGCTTGCCGACACCGTGAGAGAGTTAGGCAACTACGGCTCAAGCCGCAAGTATGTGTTCGACCTTAAAGGGCTGAACAGCCGCATAGACGAGCTTCAGGCGGCCGTACTGCGCATCAAGCTGAGGTATCTTGGCAACGACAACAACCGCCGCAAAGCCATTGCGGGCCGATATATCACTGAAGTAAAGAACGAGAAACTGCGTCTGCCTAACGAGGAGTTCTGCCGCAACAGCGTGCATCACATATTTCCAGTGCTTTGCAAACATCGCGACAGTCTTCAGAAATACCTATCGGATAACGGCGTAGGCACAATGATTCACTACCCCATTCCGCCACACCGGCAACGCTGCTACACCGAACTTAGCTCGCTGAAGCTGCCTGTTACATTGCAAATCCACCGTGAGGAACTGAGCATTCCGCTTAATCCTGCCATGACAGACAATGAGGTCGGCACCATAATAAGACTACTCAATTCATTTTAACAGCAGGCAACCAGCCTGCCGAGAATATCTTTTCAGTTTAATAAAGAATAACGGTTACACCGCGTGCGGCCTGCGTCCCCATGACGAGAGTCCGCGCGATGTCTGCCGTTTTGACGGACTTTAGATGAACGAGACGGAGAAGTGTCTTTCCTTAATTCTTCATTCTTAACTCTTAATTCCAAAGGCAACTTTATGTTAAATAAAAGACTGTTTCTACCGCTTTTATTTTGCATTTCGCCCAACTTGCACTATCTTTGCAGCCTAAAGGCTCGGGATGTTACCACAAAGCATCTCAGCGGCGGTATTGGTTTTTGAATTAACATTTAGCTAACTGACAAACAAATAACAAATGGCACAGGAAGATGTTTTTAAGAAAATAGTGTCACACTGTAAGGAGTACGGCTTCGTGTTCCCGAGCAGCGACATTTATGACGGTCTGGCCGCCGTATATGACTATGGCCAGAACGGAGTTGAACTGAAAAACAATATAAAGGAATACTGGTGGAAGAGCATGGTGCTGCTTCACGAGAACATCGTGGGCATCGACTCAGCGATATTCATGCACCCCACTATATGGAAAGCCAGCGGCCACGTTGACGCTTTCAACGACCCGCTGATAGACAACCGCGACTCAAAGAAACGTTACCGTGCCGACAATCTGATAGAAGACCAGATTGCAAAATACGATGAGAAAATCAACAAAGAGGTGGAAAAGGCCCGCAAGAAGTTCGGCGAGGCTTTCGATGAGGCCAAGTTCCGCGAGACTAATCCGCGCGTTGTAGAGCACCAGAAGAAGCGCGATGCCCTGCACGAGCGTTACACCAAGGCCATGCAGGGGCCAGACCTGATTGAGCTGAAACAGATAATCCTTGACGAAGGCATAGTTGACCCTGTAAGCGGAACTAAGAACTGGACCGATGTGCGCCAGTTTAACCTGATGTTCTCAACCGAGATGGGTTCGGCTGCCGACGCCACAAACAAGATCTATCTGCGCCCCGAGACAGCTCAGGGAATATTCGTAAACTACCTGAACGTGCAGAAGACAGGCCGTATGAAGATACCGTTCGGCATAGCACAGATAGGCAAGGCCTTCCGTAACGAGATTGTAGCGCGCCAGTTTATCTTCCGTATGCGCGAGTTCGAGCAGATGGAGATGCAGTTCTTCGTTAAGCCGGGTACTGAGATGGAATGGTTTGAGAAGTGGAAGGAGCAGCGCATGAAGTGGCATCAGGCTCTCGGCTTCGGTGCTGAGAACTACCGTTTCCACGACCATGAGAAGCTGGCTCACTACGCTAACGCTGCTACCGACATAGAGTTTAAGATGCCGTTCGGCTTCAAGGAGGTGGAGGGCATCCACAGCCGCACCGACTTCGATCTGTCACAGCACGAGAAATTCTCCGGCAAGTCGATAAAATACTTCGACCCGCAGACCAACGAGAGCTACACCCCGTATGACATAGAGACGAGTATCGGCGTTGACCGTATGTTCCTCTCCGTCATGTGTCACTCTTACTGCGAGGAGAAACTCGAGAACGGTGAGACGCGCGTTGTGCTCCGCCTGCCGGCCGCCCTGGCTCCGGTTAAGCTCTGCGTGATGCCTCTGTTGAAGAAAGACGGACTGCCCGAAAAGGCACGTGAAATCATCAACGACCTGAAGTTCCACTTCAACTGCCAGTATGACGAGAAAGACTCTATCGGCAAACGCTACCGCCGGCAGGACGCCATAGGCACGCCTTACTGCGTAACCGTTGACCACGACACCCTGCAGGACAACACCGTCACACTGCGCTTCCGCGACACAATGCAGCAGGAGCGCGTAAACATAGCCGACCTGCGCGGCATAATAGAAGATAAGGTAAGCATCACGGGCTTGCTTAAAAAACTGCAATAAATGAAAAGACGCTATACTATAATAATGTTTCTTGCCATTCTGTCGACGCTCATCATTGCATCGTGCAGCGAGGAGGACAACACCGTAGAGGAGCTTCCCGACTGGCAGAACCGCAACGAAGCCTACTTTAACAGCATCTATGAACGTGCGCACGACAACGCCGACGGCTCATGGAAGCTGATTTTGAACTACTCACTCCAAGACACTATCCCGACAAGCAACGATGACTACATAGCCGTACAGGTGCTCGAGGAGGGCACGGGCAGCGGCTGCCCGATGTTCACAGACTCTGTACTGGTGAATTACCGCGGACGCCTTATCCCCTCTACATCGTATGCTGACGGCTACGTATTTGACCAGTCGTATGAAGGAGAGTATAATCCTGAGACGGCAATGCCCGCCCGATTCTACGTAGGGAGTCTGATTGACGGCTTTTCAACGGCTCTTCAGCATATGCACATCGGCGACGTATGGCGCGTATACATACCCTACAACCTGGGCTACGGAGAGACCGGCTCATCGTCAATACCGGGATACAGCACGCTGGTTTTCGACATCGCGCTCGTAGCTTTCTATCGCGCGGGAGTATCGCCGGACAAATGGCGCTCGGCTGCCGGCGGCTGGATAACAGAATAAGTACTGTATATATAATAAGGTATAAGCTGACATTATAAGATGAAAAGCGGGGGCTGTAATGCTTGTCCCCGCTTTTTTCATGCCGGAATGTAACCCTGCATAAGCTTTATCGGCGGAATGTACCCTTACAGAATGTAAAAACTTCACGCCCCGACACATATTTTGATTTATGTCAAAAATATACTGTTTACAAGCAAAAAAACAGTATAAAATCTTTGCTGTGTGCGCAAACAGCAGTATCTTTGCATTGTCAAAACAAAACAACAGTTGTTAGTTCAATAGGTATTTAAGTTATAAGGTAATGTTAAGATTGCTTTGACACAGGAAACAACCATGTCGTGAGGCATCGTTAAAAAGATTCATAGGTATAAAAGGTAAAAAGGATTGTTTAGGTAACATGATGACAACAACCTGTTTGCTGTGTTTCACAGCAACAGGATTCGGGGGTGGGGAAAGCATAAAGACACGTCCTCCGATTTTTTATTTAAGAAGTTTCATAGCTAATGTTGATAAACGTAACGGGAAGCCAGACATCATGGTTCCCGTTTATGTTTTATACAGAAAGGATGCTACTGTCAAGTTAGAAGTGCAACTTCGTCACCTCCTGCCTCCGCCCTTTCCGCTACGCTCCAAGGGCGGAGGCAGGAGGGGGTAATCCGGGTAGGGTCATCCGGCAATGCAAAAAC
>C._urophasianus_2_cecum__coassemble_205_pt1 | contig 13663 bp, 9 predicted proteins | sample C__urophasianus_2_cecum__metabat2_low_PE_008 | metagenome-assembled genome bin C
ACGTGGCCGGCAAGAGTAGTGTCAACATCGTTATGGAAGACGAGGCCACGGCACTCGAAGACCTCGTAGTGATCGGTTACGGTTCGGTTCGCCGTAAAGACCTGACCGGTTCCGTAGCCACGGTTAACAACGAAGCCCTCGCCGCCGTGCCTGTAGCATCGGTCTCCGAGGCTCTTACCGGTAAACTGGCCGGTGTGAACGTCACCACGACCGAGGGCTCGCCTGACGCTGATGTGAAGATACGCGTGCGCGGAGGCGGCTCTATTACGCAGAGCAACGACCCGCTGCTTATCGTTGACGGATTCCCCGTTGAGAGCATAAGCGACATTCCCTCCACCGACATCGAGGACATCACCGTGCTGAAGGACGCGTCGTCAACCGCCATCTACGGTTCACGCGGTGCCAACGGTGTAATACTTGTAACGACCAAGAGCGGTAAGGCCGGCAAGGTAAACGTAAGCTATAATGCCTACTACAGCTGGAAGAAGGTTGCCAAGACCATGGACGTGCTCTCTCCCTATGACTACGCCAAGTGGCAGTATGAGCTGGCATTGCTGAAAAACGGCAACACCGGTGACCTCAGTTCTTACACTGATTACTTCGGCAGCTATGAGGATATGGACCTCTACCGCAATGCTCCGGCAAACGACTGGCAGGACATTGTCTACGGACGTACCGGCCACACATTCAACCATAACATAAGCATTACCGGCGGCTCTGAGACAATACGCTATTCGTTCAGCTACGCGCACATGAACGACAAGGCCATTCAGATCGGTTCAAATTACAAGCGTGACAACTTCAGCCTCAAGCTGAACACCAAGCCGAGCAAGACTACTACCCTCGACTTCCAGGCACGCTACTCTGATACCGACATCCGCGGTGGCGGCGCCAACGACGCGACCGGCGCCTATGACACAGACAAGCGCCTGAAATACGCCGTAATCTACACACCTGTTCCTCTTGCAAATCTTGACGAGACCGCAGGTTCTGAAGATGATGATCTCGGGAACTTGTATAATCCTGTTGAATCACAGTATGACAATGACCGTAAGAAAGAGCGCAAGACCCTGAATATTGCCGGAGCGTTCGGCTGGGAAATCTTCAAGAACTTCAAGATAAGGACTGAGTTCGGCTATGATGACTACAGACAGTACGACCAGCGTTTCTGGGGCACAACTACTTACTATGTAAAGAATGTGCCTGCATCTGAAAACCAGAACCTCCCGGCTATCCGCATGGTTGACACCAACCGTCACCGTTTCCGTAACTCCAACACCATAAGTTACGACTTTGACAAGCTGTTCAAGAACAAGGACCACAGCCTCAACCTGATGATAGGTCATGAGTATATAATCACAAAGGAGCGTGAGCTTACCAACGAAGTGCACGGATTCCCTGAGGACTATTCAGCCGACCAGGCATGGAAGCTCTCTTCACAGGGCACTCCTTATACCATTGACGACAATTACAGTGCTGACGACAAGCTGCTCTCGTTCTTCGGCCGTGCCAACTATAACTATAAAGAACGTTACCTGCTGACGGCTACGTTCCGTGCCGATGCTTCTTCTAAGTTCAGCAAGAAGAACCGCTGGGGCTACTTCCCCTCTGCAGCCGTTGCTTGGCGTATATCTTCCGAGCCGTTCATGAAGGCTACGAGAAACTGGCTCGACGACCTGAAGCTGCGCTTCAGCTACGGTACAGCCGGCAACAACAATATCCCCACAGGCCAGCTCGTTCAGCTCTATTCGGCTTCGTCAACCACATGGATTAACGGCTTCAACAGCTATTGGGCACCGTCAAAGACCATGGCTAACCCAGACCTTAAGTGGGAGACCACCATTACCCGTAACCTCGGTCTTGACTTCACCCTCTTCGGCGGCAAGCTGAGCGGCAGCATCGAGGCTTACCTCAACAACACTAAGGATCTGCTTATCGAGTTCCCCGTTGCCGGAACCGGATATGACACTCAGTACCGCAACATGGGCGAAACCGAGAACAAGGGTCTTGAGTTCAGCTTCACATGGCATGCTGTCGACAAGAAGAACTGGGGTATTGACATCTTCGGCAACATCGGTGTGAACAAGAACAAGATCAAGAGCCTCGGCCAGATGAACGACTTCGGCCAGAACTCTGGATGGGCAAGTACCGAGATCGGTCAGGACTACTGGATTGCAGTAGGCGGACAGGTAGGTGAGATACGCGGTTACCAGCTCGCAGGCCGCTATGAGGTTGATGACTTCATCGGTTATGATGCCTCAACAGATACATGGAAACTGAAGGATGGCGTGCCCGATGCTTCCGCCCTTATAGGCAAAGTCCGTCCGGGCTCAATCAAACTGGTCGACCAGCCTACAGAGGTTGACGAGAACGGCAATCCCGTTGGCAACGGAGTAATCGGCGAGGAGGACAACACCATTATAGGTAATGTCAATCCTGATGTTTACGGAGGTTTCGGACTTAACGCTCACGCTTTCGGCTTCGACCTCAGCGCAAACTTCAACTTCAGCATAGGCAACCAGGTCTACAACGCAAACAAGATAGAGTACACCTCAACCGGTAAGTACCAGTACCGCAACATGATTGACATCATGGCAGACGGCAAGCGCTGGACCAACCTCGACCCGGAGACAGGCCTGCTCTGTAACGACCCCGCACGCCTGGCCGAGCTCAACGCCAACACCACAATGTGGTCTCCTTATATGAGTAAGATGATTCTGACAGACTGGGCTGTTGAAGACGCGTCGTTCCTCCGCCTTAACACTCTTACGCTGGGTTACACCCTGCCGCAGAGCCTGACAAAGCGCATTGGCATCAACTCGCTGCGCTTCTACTGCACGGCTTACAACGTGTTCACAATCACCGGTTACAGCGGTTACGACCCCGAGTCTGACTGTATCCGCAAAACATCGCTTACTCCCGGTGTAGACTACTCAGGTTACCCGCGCAGCCGTTCATTCGTAATCGGTTTAAATCTTAATTTCTAAAGTGTTGTTTGCGGTTGTGAGGTTATTTTAGGTTCTAAGGTTAAACGGTTTGAAGGTTATACGGAAAACCGCAAGACCCGGAACCGAAAGACCGTAAAACCTAAATACTAACCTGAAAACCCCAAAAAATAAGAAACAATGAACAAGTATATTAAAATATCATTCCTTTCGCTGGCTGCATGCGGACTTGTTACCTCATGTGACTTAGATGCGCCCACGCAGTCAACACTTGACGCCAGCTCGATTTATTCAATCTATTCACTGGCTGAAGCTGAAGTCATGTCCATCCACCAGTCGTTTGGCGAGACCAACTCTTACCGCGGACGTTTCCTGCCCTATTATGGACTGAACTCAGACGTTGAGACAACCAGCGGTACAAAGCCGTCATATTCAAACTATATGGACGACAAGCTAAGCCTTTGCAACTACGCAACATTGTCAAACAACAGCCAGATGAACACAGACAACAATGCCTACGCAAAGTTTTACGAGGGCATTGAGCGTGCGAATCTTGCCATTGAAGGCCTGCGCCAATATGGCAACATAGAGAGTAATCCCGACATGGCACAGCTGCTCGGCGAAGCACTTACGCTGAGAGCCGTTATATATAACGACCTGCTTAAGGCCTGGGGCGATGTGCCCGCACGTTTCACTCCGAACAACAGTGACAATATGTATCTGCCCCGTACAAACCGTGACTCTATCTATAAGATACTACTTGCTGACCTGAAAGAGGCAGAGGACTATTGCTATTGGCCTAACGAAAACCCTATAACAAGCTCAACTGAGCGCGTAAGCAAGTCATTCGTTAAGGGTCTCCGTGCACGTCTGGCACTTTACGCCTGCGGTTACGGCCTGCGTGGCGACGGCTATCGCCGCAGCAATGACCCCGAACTGTCTCAGGACAAGATGTACCAGATAGTAAAAGACGAATGTACCGACATTATCGAAAGCGGGCACAACACTCTCGGCGAGTTTAAGGACAACTTCGATAAGCTCTGCAAGGACAACGTTACTGCAGGAGGAGAGTCTCTTTGGGAGATACCTTTTTCAGACGGCCGTGGCCGCGTAGTTTATACTTGGGGAGTAAAGCATAACGCCGCAGACCAATATACCGCCCAGGCTCAGGGCGGCGTTAACGGTCCTCTGCCCTATCTGTATTACGATTATGATGTTGACGATGTCCGTCGTGACATAACTTGCGTACCTTATGACTGGAGCAAGGAATTGACAGACGGCAACTCAAGACAGGAGCTGCGCAGTGTCGACAAGTGGTGCTTCGGTAAGTTGCGTTACGAGTGGATGAGCAGACGAGTGACTTCAACCAATGATGACGGTGTAAACTGGCAGTATATGCGCCTGGCTGACGTTTATCTTATGGCCGCCGAGGCTATCAATTATCTTGACGGGCCGGCAGCGGCAGCCCCGTATATGAAGCCTATACTTGACCGTGCTCTTCCTTCAGACAAGGTTACAGCGCTTATGGCCAAGTACACTGCAAGTCAGGACGCATTCTTTGACGGCATAGTCGAGCAGCGTGCCCTTGAGTTCGCCGGTGAGGCTCTGCGTAAGGCCGACCTTATCCGCTGGGGTATCATCGATGAGAAAATGGCAGAGGCCCAGCAGAAACTCCGCGACCTGGCCAATCGTCAGGGAGCTTACGCTGACCTGCCTGAGAAACTTTATTACACATATGACACTACGTCTGACAACGGCGGTGAGGCTCTTATCATTTACGGACTGAACCACGGTGATACGGATGAAACCGGCGCAAGCCTGACTAATCCGGTAACCGGTGAGAAATATCAAAGCAAAGGCTGGATAATAAGTGACGGCACTTCAGTTATCACTGATGACTACATCAACGGTCTATACGTTAACCAGCCGAGCATGAACTGCCTGTGGCCGATTTGGGACTACTTCATTAACACCAGCAACGGCATGCTGAATAACGACGGTAATTACGGACAGCTGTCTGATTAAAGTTTCATACCTAAATACTAATATAAAAATAAAAGAATCATGAAACGAAATATTTTAAGAGCATGTATCTTGGGCTTGGGCTTCTTAACACTTGCGTCGTGTGACGACCCGATGGACGAGATCACGAGTATTATTTATGACAGGGTCTTTTCGCCCACCGACCTCGTCACGCGCAATGTGCAGGAGACAAGCGTTACTCTGCAATGGAACGCGTCGAAGGGAGCCGGCAATTATACCGTGCAGCTGTTTGCTGACGACAGTCTGTCGTTTGAAGGTGAGCCCGACGTGGCACTTACAACGGCCGAGACTTCTGTCGACATTACCGGACTTGAGTATGACACGCAGTATTCTGCCAGGGTAATGGCAAACGACACTACTGACACTGACCGTAACTCAAAGTGGAGCGAAATAGCTTTCAAGACTTCTGCGATACAGTTAATGAACAGCATTACTGAAAGCAATACGGGCGACCGCTACGTAACGATTACCTGGCCGGCTGAGGAAGAAGTTGAGATTATCAGAGTATTCGTTTACGGCACTACCGAGCTTGCAGTGGAGCATACTGTCACTGCTGAAGAAGCTGCCGCAGGAGAGGCCCGCATTGAGGGACTTACTCCGGAGACACGTTACGACGTATATATGTATAACAACGGAAAACAATGCGGCCACAGAGACTTCACAACTATTGCCGACCTTGCCGGCGCAACACTTGTAGGCCCGGATGAAGACATGGCAGACCTGCTTGAAAACGCTGCTGACGGTGAGGTATTTGCCCTGACAAGCGGAACGTTCGTATTTAAGTCTGCTGACGATGCAGAGGCTTCTGAAACGGCAGGCAGTGTAACAATATCGAAGAATATAACGATAAAGGGCGTTTACCCGACCAATCGTCCTGTCATCAACGGACGCTTCAAACTTGAAGACGGTGCTTCAGTAAGTCTCAGTCAGGTAGTGCTTGACGGTACAGGCACTGACGGCTCGCAGACATTTGACTACAAGACGGCAGACGCAAATTATGGCGCACTTGACGTTCAAGACTGTGAGATTAAGAACTATACCAAGGGTCTGCTTTATCTGAACGTTGCCGCAACGATTGAGAACGTTACATTCAACAACTGCCTGATACACGATATAGAGTGTGACGGCGGTGACTTCATTGATTCCCGTGCCGGCCTTATCAGCGAGCTTAACCTGACTAACTCAACGATATACAAAAGCGCAGCAGCACGTGACTTCATCCGTATTGACGATGCGTCAAGCGGTTTCAGCGGAGCTCCCGTTATAACGGTTGACCACTGTACTATTGACGGTGCTGCCAATAATTCAAGCCGTCGCCTGCTGTACGTTCGTTTCAAGGGCAACACGATAACGTTCACCAACAACATGGTATCTAACATGCCTGATTGCGGCCGCGGATTCTCTGACAACAGCAATACTGCCACACCGACCTTCAGAAACAACAACTACTTCAACACCAAGAATCTTACATCTGACGGCGGTGAGCAGAAGGCTAAGTTCTTTGATACCACCGGATATACTTACGATCCCGAGTATGCTGACGCAGCAAACGGTGACTTCACAATCCGGAACGAGGATGTAAGTTCTCGCCAGATTGGTGACCCGAGGTGGTATTAATATATGAATAGTTGAATAGGTAAGTAAACAGTTCTCTTCCGCCGAGAGGCGTATGAGACTACGGGCCGCACAATCGTACGGCCCGTTTTTTCTCAGCTTTTATCTGAACAAGGTTAAGGACGGGAGCTTGTTAGCTAAAAACAAATGCGGCCTTCACTGAACGTGAAGGCCGCATTTGTTATATGTCAATCAGCAAGGCAAATATCCTTGTCAACCTGTCTCTTGTCAACTTGTCTCTGAAAAAGTCTACTCCCACTCTATTGTCGAAGGTGGTTTTGACGAAATATCGTAGCAGACGCGGTTAACGCCCTTAACCTTATTTATTATCTCGTTAGACACTTTTGCCATGAAGTCGTAAGGCAGATGCGCCCAGTCTGCAGTCATGGCATCGGTGCTCGTTACGGCACGCAGGGCTACGGGATGCTCATATGTCCGTTCATCGCCCATGACGCCTACGCTGCGTATGGTTGAGAGAAGCACTGTTCCGGCCTGCCATACCTTGTCGTAAAGAGTCTCTCCGTCCTCGCAAATGTAGTTGTGCATGTTCTCGATGTAGATGTCGTCAGCGTCTTGCAGGACGCGCACTTTCTCACGAGTGATGTCACCAAGTATGCGCACTGCCAATCCCGGGCCGGGGAACGGATGACGTTTGATAAGACGTTCAGGCATACCGAGCTGATAACCTACGCGGCGCACCTCATCTTTGAACAGCCATTTTAGTGGCTCGCAGAGCCGCAGGTGCATATCCTTAGGCAGTCCGCCAACGTTGTGGTGGCTCTTGATTACCATGCCCGTGATGCTCAGACTCTCTATACGGTCAGGATATATCGTGCCCTGAGCCAGCCATTTAGCGTCAGTTATCTTCTTTGCCTCAGCGTTGAAAACCTCAACAAAGTCGCGTCCTATTATCTTGCGCTTCTGTTCCGGGTCGGTAACTCCTTCAAGGTCTTTAAAGAATTTCTCGCTCGCGTCAACGCCGACAACGTTAAGTCCGAGACCCTTATATGCCTCCATAACCTTGCCGAACTCATTTTTGCGCAGCATACCGTGATCAACGAAGATGCACGTAAGGTTGCTGCCGATAGCGCGATTAAGCAGTGTGGCGCAGACAGACGAGTCAACTCCGCCGCTGAGACCGAGTATCACACGGTCGTCTCCGAGCTGTTCCTTCAATTCTTTTACCGTAGTCTCGACGAACGAAGCCGGACTCCACTCTTTTCTGCTGCCGCATATGTCAACGACAAAGTTCTGCAACAGCAGCTTGCCTTGCTCAGTATGGAACACCTCGGGGTGGAACTGCACTGCCCAAAGGGGATTGGCATCGCTGGCGTAAGCGGCAAACTTGACATCGGCCGTGGAGGCTATGGCGTGGCAGTCGGCGGGTATGGCGGTGATAGTGTCGCCGTGGCTCATCCACACCTGAGAGTTTTCCCTGAACCCCTTGAACAGCGCATTCTCTGCATCAAACGATGTAAGATGTGCCCTGCCGTACTCACGCGTGTCGGTCTTCTCCACCTTACCGCCGTTAGAGGCAGCTATGAACTGCGCCCCGTAACATATGCCGAGCACGGGATACTTGCCGATAAAGCGGCTGAGGTCTACCTTGAAAGCCTCAGGGTCGTGCACGGAATAAGGCGAACCGCTAAGTATTACGCCTATCACGTCACTGTCGTCCTGCGGGAACTTGTTGTAAGGCACAATCTCACAGAACGTGTCGAGCTCGCGCACGCGGCGGCCGATAAGCTGCGTGGTCTGCGAACCGAAGTCGAGAATGATGATTTTCTGCATCGTATTTAAATTATAGGAATTTAACGAATTAAAAGAATTTGAAGAATTGCAGAAGCCTGAGCTTCTGCCGTTTTACTTCTCACTTAACTTAATTTCTGTTGCAAAGGTACAACAATTTTTCCACATTGCAGTTATAAACGGCTCTCAACTGATCACTTGATGCTTTCCATAAAGCGTTCGGCCTCGGCCAGAGTGTCGAGCTTACCTACATCGAGCATACGCAGACCGGGCTTTACAATACCTTTAATAACCGTCTTGTCGCACACTGAAAGGTAAAAATCTATGATGCCGAACTTGTCGGGGAACATATCCATCAACGGGAACAGATCAGGCGAAAACACGTGAATGCCGGAGAAAGCGAGCATCCTGCATGCCCCGGCATCAAGCCCGGCGTAAGGGCTGCGCACCTCGCCCGTCTCGACATTTGTCCAGCCGACAAGTCGCATTGTGTCATCAAAAAGCAGGTAACGCTTCGTCTTACGCTCACTGACAAGCAGCGTTGCATCATTATCCTCATGAACGGCATAGAACCATGCGAGGTCGACATCGCTGAGAATATCTACATTATGGATAAGTATCGGGCTGTCAACGTCAAACAGCGTGGCTGCCTTCTTCAAGCCTCCGCCCGTGTCAAACAGTTTCTCTGACTCGTCACTTATGAGGATGTCAAGCCCGAAACCGCTTTTGTGATTTGCGATGTAGTCAATTACCTGCGATGCGAAATGGTGGACATTCACAACTACACGCTCTGCGCCGGCTGTCTTAAGCCTGCACAACACGTGTTCAAGCAGGGGCTTACCCCCTACCCTAACAAGTGCCTTGGGCATGGTGTCTGTAAGCGGCTTCAGCCTTGTTCCCAACCCCGCCGCGAATATCATTGCCTGCATCATTGCTTCTCCGTCTGTTTGGCGTCCAACACTTTGCTTATATTCTGTTCACGATGAACAACGCGCACCTCTACTCCGAACTTCTCGTTGATGTGCTCGGCCAGATGCTCGGCCGCGTAAACGCTGCGGTGCTGTCCGCCGGTGCAGCCGAAACTGAACATCAGACTGGTGAAGCCGCGCTGCATATAGCGGTGCACATGGGCATCGGCCAACTTGTAAACGCTGTCGAGAAAGGTCAGTATCTCGCCGTCGTCTTCAAGAAACCGGATAACAGGCTCATCCAGTCCGGTCAGCTTTTTGTACGGCTCATAGCGCCCGGGGTTATGCGTTCCGCGGCAATCGAAAACATATCCGCCGCCGTTCCCGCTCTCGTCGGCCGGTATTCCCTTGTGGAACGAGAAACTGAACACCCGCACGACGAGCGGTCCCTTGTTGTCATATTTCGAGAACGTCGCCGGGCCGTCAGACGGATGAGCCGTGTAGACATTGCTTTCTGACACTCTGAGGCCGTCGGCACGGCTCAGCGCAGGCTCCTCGATATTTGCAAACTGCGGTAATTCCGTGAGGCGTTTCAGCACGTCCATCAAGTACGGATATGTGAAAACGTTGAGCTTTATCAGCTCGCGCAGGTTGTGCATGGCCGGCGGTATGCTGTCAAGAAAATGTTTCTTGCGCTCGAAGTAGCCGCGGAAGCCGTAGGCGCCGAGCACCTGCAACGTGCGGAACAGCACGAAAAGACTGAGCCGTTCAACAAAGTGGCGGACTGACGGAACTTCAGTATAATTCCTCAATGAGTTATAATATTCATACACGAGTTCACGCCTCAGCTTATTCGGATACCTTGCCGATGCCTGCCACAGGAACGACGCGAGGTCATAATAATACGGCCCTTTACGGCCTCCCTGATAGTCAATGAAATACGGATGACCGGCCGCGTCGAGCATAACGTTGCGCGCCTGAAAGTCACGGTACATGAAGCTGTCAGCCTTTTCGGCCACAAGATCCTTGGCGAACAGGCGGAAGTTAGCCTCTAACTTCAGCTCGTGAAAGTCGAGCCCGGCCGGTTTCAAGAAGCAATATTTAAAATAATTAAGGTCGAAGAGCACGCTGTCCGCGTCAAACTCCGGCTGCGGATAACAGTTTGTCCAGTCTAATCCGCGCGCCCCGCGTATCTGTATGTCGGGTAGCTCGCGTATCGTGTTCACAAGCAGCTGCTTTTCCTTATTGTTGTAACGGCCACCGGCCTCACGTCCGCCGCTTACCGCGCCGAACAGGGACACTCGTCCGAGATCTTCCTGAAGGTATCTGAGCTCGTCGCCGGCTACGGCAAACACACGCGGCACGGGCAGCTGCCGCTTCCTGAAATGTCCCGAGAGATATATAAAGGCGTGATCCTCGTCACGGCTTGTGCCGATTACTCCTATCACCGAACTGCCGTCGTCGCCCGTCAGCCGATAATACTTACGGTTGCTGCCGGCCGCCTGCAGAGGCTCCACCCGTGCCGGAGCGGCTCCGCTCCATGAGCGGTATAGGTCTGTAAGTTTCTGCATACGTCAAAAAAGTTCGTCATTCTCTCCGCGCCGTTTCTTCTCATAAACCGCTAAAAGGCGGTCTATAAGTATCAGGAGCAGCATCACTCCGAGAGACATCGGCCACGATTTAGTAATGTAAAGCAGGCCGGCCGACACCACAATATACAAAACCCACTGCCACCTCTTTATCTTAAAATCATTGACATCCATAAACAACGTCACCGCAACGGCGCATATAGTGAAATAAAAAAGTTACTGCCGGCAAAGGTAATCAAAAATAAAGACAATACGAAATAAAGCTATTTATTTTTAAGGTACGTATAAACAAAAAAATCGCATGTCGTCACGACAAGCGATTTTCAAAAAAACAAACTACTTAAAAACTAATCTACTAAAACAAATCAAAAAAATATCTACTTTAGGATCTATCTCCATCATATATCTTTCCATATTGCAAAATTACTTACTTTATAAAACACATACAAGTTTTTTCGGCAAAAAATGCCTTGAGAGGATCAAAATTTAATAAAAAAGGGGAATGCCATTACGGGCATTCCCCTTTTTGTCATCTATGGTTATCAAAAATATTACATCATGCCGCCCATTCCCGGGTTACCCATCGGAGCTGCCGCTTTCTCCTCAGGTTTGTCAACGATAAGGCACTCGGTTGTCAGGAACATGCCTGCGATTGAGGCTGCGTTCTCAAGAGCTACGCGGGCTACCTTGGCAGGATCGATTACTCCGGCCTTGCGCAGGTCCTCATAAACGTCTGTACGGGCGTTGTATCCGAAGTCGCCCTTACCCTCGCGGACCTTCTGCACTACTACGGCACCTTCGCCTCCGGCGTTGGCGACAATCTGGCGCAGCGGCTCCTCGATAGCACGTACTACGATGTTGATACCTGTCTGCTCGTCAGCATTGTCGCCCTTCAGGTCGTTCAAAGCGTCGAGAGCACGGATGTAAGTAGTACCGCCACCTACAACGACACCTTCCTCGATAGCTGCGCGGGTAGCGCAGAGAGCGTCGTCTACGCGATCCTTCTTCTCCTTCATCTCAACCTCACTGTTGGCACCTACATAGAGCACAGCCACACCGCCTGAGATCTTTGCCAGGCGCTCCTGCAGCTTCTCCTTGTCGTAAGAGCTTGTGGTATTGGCTATCTCGTTCTTTATCTGTGCCACGCGGTCAGCGATGCACTGCTTGTCGCCGGCACCGTTAACAATCGTAGTGTTGTCCTTCGTAACGGTAACCTTGTCACATGTTCCGAGCATCTCTAAGGTTGCCTGATCCAGCTTCAAGCCCTTCTCCTCACTGATTACAACGCCGCCGGTCAGTATGGCGATGTCCTCAAGCATAGCCTTGCGGCGGTCACCGAAGCCGGGAGCCTTGACAGCGCATATCTTCAGTCCGCCACGCAGACGGTTTACAACGAGCGTTGTGAGAGCCTCTGAGTCAACGTCCTCAGCTATCACGAGCAGCGGGCGTCCGCTCTCGGCAGCCGGCTGAAGGATAGGCAGGAAGTCCTTAATCGAACTTATCTTCTTGTCGTAAATCAAGATGTAAGGATTTTCCATTACACATTCCATCTTGTCAGCATCGGTAACGAAGTATCCGCTCAGGTAACCGCGGTCAAACTGCATACCCTCAACTACGTTGATGTGTGTGTCGCGGCTCTTGCTTTCCTCTATCGTGATAACACCGTCCTTGCTTACCTTGCGCATGGCGTCAGCAATAAGCTTGCCAATCTCAGGGTCGTTGTTGGCACTGACGGTAGCCACCTGCTCTATCTTGTCATAGTTGTCGTCCACCTTCTCGGCACTGTTCCTGATATAGTCAACAACGGCTGCGACGGCCTTGTCTATACCGCGCTTCAGATCCATCGGGTTAGCACCTGCGGTAACGTTCTTCAGTCCTACGTTTACTATGCTCTGTGCAAGTATCGTCGCTGTTGTCGTTCCGTCGCCCGCATCGTCTCCGGTCTTGCTTGCCACGCTCTTAACGAGCTGCGCGCCGGTGTTCTCGAAGTGGTCAGCCAGCTCTATCTCCTTTGCTACGGTCACACCGTCCTTGGTTATCTGTGGAGCGCCGAACTTCTTTTCAATGATTACGTTGCGTCCCTTCGGGCCGAGCGTTACTTTCACTGCGTTTGCCAACTGGTCAACGCCCTTCTTCAGCAGGTCACGGGCGTCTACGTTATATTTTATTTCCTTAGCCATGATTTTCTGTTTTTACCTTATTATTATATAAATGTATAATCACTGATTATTTCTCAAGCACTGCGAGCACGTCGCTCTGGCGCATCATGAGATATTTCTCGCCGTCAAGCTCAATCTCCGTGCCTGAATATTTGCCGTAGAGTACTTCGTCGCCGGCTTTCAGAACCATCTCCTCGTCCTTGGTTCCGTTACCTGTGGCAATAATTTTTCCGTGAAGGGGTTTCTCCTTTGCCGTATCCGGAATAATGATACCGCCAACTTTCTCTTCTGCAGGAGCTGGAAGAACCAGCACTCTGTCTGCCAATGGTTTAATGTTCATAGTTCTTTTTATTTTAATATTGTTATTTTTACTGTTCCGGTGCGCCTTCCGGCGCGCTCGCCAAGTATACAGCGAAAAGCGTGCCAACAACAGTTCTGCCATATATGTCACACCGTGGACTGACAAATCTGTCAGTCCACGGCATATTCTGTCAGTGTCGGGGCAGCCCTCAGCTGCCCGTTCACGGCAATACAAAAAGAAAGCCGGACATCTGGTAAAACAGATGTCCGGCTTTCTTCGAGTGACCCCGACAGGATTCAAACCTGTAACCTTCTGATCCGTAGTCAGATGCTCTATTCAGTTGAGCCACGGGGCC
>C._urophasianus_2_cecum__coassemble_206_pt1 | contig 13628 bp, 7 predicted proteins | sample C__urophasianus_2_cecum__metabat2_low_PE_008 | metagenome-assembled genome bin C
AATATTTGATTTACAAAATACTATGAACAATTTTAATTTATAGAACCCACCTAAAATGAAGACTATCAAGATATTTTCCGGCCTGCTGTTGGCCGTATCAGTGGTTGCCACCGGCTGCAGTGACGACTTTCTCGAGGTCACTCCGCCGACGCAAAACCCGATAGAGGAATATTACACAACCGAGGACCACGTCTACGAGGCGCTTGTCGCGGCCTACGATCCGCTGCACTGGCCCGACTGGGACGGCAGTCAGTATAACCCCGTCAACATAATGAGCGACATCATGGCCGATGACATCTGGGTGGGCGGTTCTGACCGTACCGACAACCAGTTCTGGCACCTCATGATGAACTTCGAGGCCAATCCGGAGAACTGCATGAGCAGTCTGTGGTCCTGCGAGTTCAGCGGCGTGAAGCGCTGCAACGACGTGCTGACCTACATCGGCTGGGCTGCCGGCAACATAAGCGACGGGAACAAAGCCTCATGGGCTGCCCAGGCGCGCGTGCTCAGAGCATATTACTACTGCAATTTGTGGAAGTTCTGGGGCAACATACCTTTCTATATGGAGAACCTTGAGTTCCCTTATCTCGCCGGGCAGAAATCTGCCGATGATGTGTATGAGGCTGTCATCACCGACCTTGAAGACGTAATCAACGCCGGCGCGCTGCCTATGAGGTGGGAAGACTCAGGCGCCGAGAGCAACGTGGGCAAGGTATCGCAGGCCATGGCCTATATGCTTTACGCAGACATGGTGATGTATCAGAACGACGAGAGCCGTTACGCCAAGGCTCTGCAGTATATGCAGGAAATCATCAACGACCCCTCTTACGACCTTCTCGACTCGTATTCAGCAATATTCGAGGAGACCGGCGAGTGGAGCAAGGAGTCTGTTTTTGAAATCAACTATAAGTCGCAGAACGCCGTCCGCTCATACAACAGTCCGCTCGTAGCCGGCGGAACATGTCTGCCGAGGCTTATAACGCCTTACGGATATTCAGCCAACGCGGGCGACACCGAGGGCATAGACCAGGGCTGGGGCTTCGCTCCCGTGCGTTTAGAGACTTATCAGAGATATGCCGACGGCGACGAGCGCCGCGACGTAACCTGCTTTGACGCAAACGCTCACGGTACTTACGAGCGCCGTTATCAGGACACAGGCTACTTCCTCGGCAAGTATATCGCCAGGACGGCCAACCTTGAAGGCCAGCTTGCCGACGGCGACCTGAACTTCAACAACAACCTGCGCGTCTACCGCTATGCCGAGACTCTGCTCAACGCCGCCGAGCTGTTGGTACGCACCGGAGGCGACACGGGACTTGCAAGCCGCTACCTCAACAGAGTGCACAGCCGCGCCGGACTGACTGACTATGTTGAGCCGACGATAGACAACATCATCTTTGAGCGTCAGCTTGAGTTCGTTGGCGAGGGCAAACGCTACTGGGACCTCGTGCGTACAGGCAAGGCCGCAACCACGCTTGTGCCCGACCGGTACGGCTACCGCACCAATACGTGGAGCGAAAGCAAGAAGTATCTGCCCATACCGCAGGCCGAGATAGACGCCGCACAGGGCACGCTCACGCAGAACAATTATTAACCTTACAGTAAAAGACACCGAAAATGAAAAAGCTAAAGTATTATATATTCGGAGCGATGAGCGCGCTGACGCTTCCGCTCGTTACGGTATCGTGCTCGCCTGACGACATCGGCGGACTGTCAGAAAGCGGCCTGCCGCTGGCTGAGCAGGCACAGGTGACGGTGGACGTGGACCAGACCACCAACCAGGTTACGTTCAACATGGCGGGCGAAGGCATCTACCCGATATGGTACATGACGTGGGAGAGCAGCAATCCTTACTCTACCACCAACGGATACAGCAAGATTGTCAACTCGGCCGGCGACTACGTGCTTAACTATCGCGTGGGCAACCGCAACGGAATGAGCCAGGGCATGGGCTCGGTTATGTTCCACATTGACAACTCTCTGGTTGACTATGACATGTATTACACCCTCCTCAGCGGCAAGACATGGCGCATAGCTGACGGTGAGGCCGCGCATATAGGCTGCGGTGAGCCGGGTACAGACGGTACAAACTGGTACTCGGCACAGCCCGGCGAGAAGGAGAACACGGGCCTGTATGACGACGAGATAACCTTCAGCGCTGACGGAACGTACACCTACAGCCCCGGTGAAGACGGCCTGACGTTCGTAAATACGGGCTGTACGGTGATGACGGGCAACCCTAATGACGGCAACGACTTCGACTCTCCGACCGGGGCGCAGACCTCAACGTTCGAGATTGTAGGCGAGGGCGACGATGTTTATCTCGTGCTTCCGGCAGGAACGCTCTTCCCGTACATCTCCTGCGACGACCAGTATAACAATCCGCGTTTCCGCATCGAGAGCATAACCGGCTCAAGGCTTGTGCTTATCTATGAGAACGCTGACATCGCCTGGCACTTCATCCTGACCAGTGCAGGCCGGGAGCAGACCTTCGACGGATTCGACCCCGACAGCCGGTACAACATGTTCAAGGACTGCCAGTTCACCAATACGTTCTACTATGCTCCGGGCTGGTCACAGATAGCTGACCCCGAAATGACCTCAGGCGATAATACATACACAATAACCCTGCCGGAGGCTACGAGCGAGACGTGGCAGGCACAGGTGCTCTTCCATACCGACATGGCCACCGCAGCCACCAGCAACTACGACTTCAGCTGCAAGCTGATGTCAAATACTGACCACAACAACGTTACTGTCAAGCTGTGTGATACAGACAACAGCGGCATCCTTTACTTTGAAGAGAAAGTCAGCCTAAAGGCTTATGAGGAGTACGTATTCTACAAGAGTGACATGCCGGGTATCGACATCAGCCGGATAGACGTAGTGTTCGACTTCGGCGGAAACGCTGCCAACACTGAGGTGACAGTAAGCGACATCGTACTGAAAGACCATGCCGACGACGACGGCACAGTAGTTCCTCCTGAAGACGGGCAGCCTTCAGACGACGAGGAAGACGACACTGTTTACGACTATGACGCTGCGACAAACCTGTGGAAGACCTACGTTGACGACACCAACAGCTTCACGACAGAGTTCTACTACGCTCCCGGCTGGGTACAGACAGCTGACCCAGGATTTACCGGCGAGAACGGAACTTACACCGTAACGCTGCCCGAGGCTACCACAGACCAGTGGCAGGCACAGGTAAAGATAAAGACAGGCATACCCGCTGACGCCGCCACTCCTTACGACTTCAGCTGCACGCTGATGTCGGACAAGCAGATGAACGGTGCCACAATAAAGCTCGCTGACGTGAACAACGATGCCGACAACTACTTCTTTGCCGAGCGGGTTGACCTCGCGCCTTATGAGGAATACGTCTTCAAGATGCCGGCAGCCACTCTTACGGGAGCTTCGGCAAGCGGGCTTATGCTGATACTCGACTTCGGCGGATGCCGGGCCGGAACAACCGTCACCGTAAACAACATAGTGCTGCAGAAGACGGCGCAATAACAATCATACCAGACCTGTTCCATAACTCTCTGTAAGCCAACGCTTTGCAAAAGGCGGTCTCCGGGCGTGCTGAAGACGGCCTTTTACACGCTGAAAGGCGGCGAACCGCAACGCAAAAGACGGTCTTTTGCAAAGCCGGGGCTTACCACGGAGCAACTGACAGGCTGATGACGATAAGGCAAAACAGAACTAAAAACCACGAAAGAAAATGAAAACCAAGATGATATTAAGCGTATTATTAGCGGCTGCTCTTGGCTTCACGTCATGCAGCGACGACCGCGACACTGAGTATGCATCGGCGTCACAGACGGTAGAATTCTCGCAGACAGAGTTCAACCTTACGCCCGAGGCACGGACGTTCACCGTCAACGTCACCACCGACCACGAGTTTGCAGCCTACACCGGTGACGACTGGCTCAGCGTGACGCCGGCCAACAGCGTAAGCCATAACGAGACTCTTACCGTCAGCGTGGCTGAGAACACCGACACGGCGGCACGCACGGGCTACGTCACCGTATGGTGCGGCGGCACGCGCAAGAGCGTTACCGTAAACCAGGAGGGTGTAGTGCCCGAGGAGCCTGAAATCACCGGGCCTGAAGGATATACCCTCGTATGGAACGACGAGTTTGACGGCACGGCTCTCGGCGGTGACTGGACATACGAGATTCAGGGCCCGGGCTGGGTGAACAACGAGCTGCAGAGCTACGTGCAGGATAACGACGTGGCCGTTGTATCAGACGGTACGCTGAAGATAAACCTCATGAAAGACGGCGGCAACGTAAAGTCAGCACGCCTCTACGCTAAGCGTGACACGGGCTGGCAGTACGGCTACATCGAGGCCGGCATCAGGCTGCCCGAGGGCAAGGGCACGTGGCCCGCGTTCTGGATGATGCCCGTTGCGGGTGGTCAGTGGCCCGGATGCGGCGAGATTGACATAATGGAGTCAGTAGGATACGACCCCAACGTGGTAGTCTCGACTATCCACTGCAACAAGTACAACAACGGAGGCACGGCCATAGAGAGTGCCCGCACCACGTTGCCCACTGCCTATTCAGACTTCCATGTGTATGCCCTTGAGTGGTCGGCAGACCGGATGACGTTCTACGTTGACGGCGAAGAGCTGCTTACATACGTCAACGACGGAAGCGGCACTGACGCCTGGCCGTTCGACCAGCCTTTCTACGTTATCCTCAACTTAGCCTGGGGCGGCGCATGGGGCGGCCTGCAGGGCGTCGACGAGAGCTGCCTGCCCGCAACCATGGAGGTTGACTATGTGCGTGTGTTCCAGAAAAAATAACACCTGAAACACAATCTGACAGCGTGACAAGAGGTGACTTGCGTTTCTTCCGGGAACACGTTTTCACCTCTTTTTGTTATCTGAAATATATATATTTAGTATCTTCGCATTGTATGAAGTTATTTAAAACACATTCTGAAATGAATATCCTTAAATCATCACTGCCGGCCCTCGCCTTTTCTGCCTGCGTGCTGCCCTCCGCAGCTCAGGCGCCGCCCGTATATCTTGACGATACCAAACCCGTTGAGGAACGTGTCGGGGACGCCCTCAGCCGCATGACTCTCGATGAGAAAATCGCCGTCATCCATGCCCAGAGCAAGTTCAGCTCGCCCGGCGTGGCACGTCTCGGCATACCCGAGTTCTGGACCGACGACGGCCCTCACGGCGTCCGTCCCGACGTGCTTTGGGACGAATGGATGCAGGCCGGGCAGACTAACGACTCGTGCGTGGCCTTCCCCGCGCTGACGTGTCTTGCCGCTACGTGGAACCCGCAGATGTCGCTTATCTATGGAACAGCCCTCGGCGAGGAGGCACGTTACCGCGGGAAGGACATGATTCTCGGCCCCGGCGTCAACATGATGCGCACCCCGCTCGGCGGCCGCAACTTCGAGTACATGGGCGAGGACCCGTATCTCGCCTCGCGAATGGTAGTGCCATACATCCGCGGGCTTCAGTCTAACGGCGTCGCCGCATGTGTGAAGCACTTCGCGCTGAACAACGATGAGGAGTACCGCAACTATGTTAACGCCATAGTTGACGGCCGCGCGCTCTACGAGATATATCTTCCCGCCTTCAAGGCGGCCGTCAAGGAGGGGCACACATGGGGAATCATGGGCGGCTATAACCTTTATAAAGACCAGCATAACTGCCACAACAAGTATCTGCTTAACGACATCCTGAAAGGCGAATGGGGCTATGACGGCGTCGTGGTGAGCGACTGGGGCGGCACGCATGACACCCGCCAGGCCGTTGAGAACGGGCTCGACATGGAGTTCGGAACGTGGACCGACGGCCTGTCGTTCGGTGCTTCAAACGCCTATGACAACTATTACCTCGCCCGTCCGTACAAGGAGATGATACAGAAGGGCGAGCTTACCGCCAAGGAACTTGACGATAAGGTGCGCCGTGTGCTGCGTCTCTTCTTCCGTACGACGATGAAGCGCCACCGCCCTCTCGGCTCGATGAACTCTGAGGCACACTATGCCACGGCGCGCCGGATAGCCGGTGAGGGCATTGTTCTGCTTCAGAACAAGGGCAATCTGCTGCCTCTTGACACCACAAAGGCACTCCGTGTGCTCGTGGTTGGCGAGAACGCGATCAAGATGATGACCGTAGGCGGCGGCAGCTCATCGCTTAAGGTGCAGCGCGAGACGCTCCCACTTGAGGGCATGCGCCGGTATCTGGGCGACAAGATACGCGTTGAGTATGCCCGCGGATACGTCGGCGACACTACGGGCGAGTACAACGGCGTGGTGGCCAGGCAGCGTCTTTACGACCCGCGCACGGCCGACGAGCTTATTGCCGAGGCTGTAGAGAAGGCCAAGAGTGCCGACTGCGTGGTGTTCTTCGGCGGACTTAACAAGAGCGGTTACCAGGATGCTGAGGGTCACGACCGCAAGCAGTACGGTCTGCCGTATGGTCAGGACAGTGTGGTTGAGGCTCTTGCCAAGGTTAACAAGCATCTCGTGTTCGTCAACATATCGGGAAACCCTGTGGCGATGCCGTGGAGCGGCAAGGTTGAGGCTATCGTTCAGGGCTGGTTTCTCGGTTCAACGGCCGGCGAGGCTCTGGCCGACGTGCTGACCGGGCGTGTCAATCCGTCGGGCAAGCTGCCCTACACGTGGTGGCGGCAGCTTGACGATGTGCCGGCGCATAAGCTCGGAACATACCCCGGAACATGGCGTGCCGGCAGGAAAATCATCGACGAGGAGTATAAGGAAGGCATCTTCACGGGTTACCGCTGGGTAGACAAGGAGAATACAAAGACCCTCTTCGCCTTCGGCCACGGCCTGAGCTACACAACCTTCAAGATAGGAAAGGCGACGGCAGACAAGGCCGGGCTGACAGCCAACGACAGCATAACGTTCACCGTGAGCGTTACCAACACCGGCGCGAAGGCCGGCGCCGAGGTGGTGCAGCTGTACATACATGACTGCGAGTCGTCGCTGCCGCGCCCGTATAAGGAGCTTAAAGCCTTTAAGAAAGTAAGCCTGCAGCCGGGCGAGACCAAGGAAGTAAGCCTGACGATAGGCCGCGACGCCCTCAGCTATTTTGACGACAAGGCTCACGCATGGACAGCCGAGCCGGGCCGCTTTGAGGCTCTCATCGGCAACGCATCAGACAACCTGACGCAGAAAGTGGCGTTTACCCTTAAATAATTATCAGCCCTTAAAGTCCCCGCCTGGGCTTTAAGGGCTTTTGTGTAACAACGTTTAAAACCTCAAAACATCAATGAAAGCATTAAGAAAGGTATTGACTTTAACCGCGGCCTGCGTGCTGACGTGCCACGCCGTGGCGCAAGACGCAGAGATGGACAAGTTCGTCAGTGACCTGATGTCACGCATGACGCTTAAGGAAAAGATAGGCCAGCTCAACCTTCAGGTGGCCGGCGACATTACCACAGGTCAGGCTCAAGACACCCGGGTGGCCGGCATCATCAAGGCCGGAGGTTTAGGCGGAGTGTTCAATCTGAAAGGAGTTGAAAAGATAAAGGAACTTCAGAAGATAGCCGTAGAGCAGAGCCGGCTGGGCATTCCGCTGCTCGTGGGCATGGACGTTATCCACGGTTACGAGACGATATTCCCCATTCCGTTCGCCCTCTCGTGCTCATGGGACATGGCGGCGGTTGAGGAAGCCGCGCGCATAGCCGCCAAGGAGGCGTCGGCCGACGGCATCAACTGGGTGTACAGCCCTATGGTCGACATCTGTGTTGACGCCCGCTGGGGCCGCATAGCCGAGGGAAACGGCGAAGATCCCTACCTCGGCTCGCAGATAGCGAAGGCCATGATACGCGGATATCAGGGCGACTACTCAAGCCGTGAGAACGTTATGGCCTGCCTGAAGCACTTCGCACTGTACGGCGCGGTTGAGTCAGGACTTGACTATAACACCGTAGACATGAGCCGCCTGCGCATGTTCAACCAGTATCTGCCGCCTTACCGCGCCGCCGTTGAGGCAGGTGCGGGCAGCGTGATGTCGTCGTTCAACATTGTCGACGGCGTGCCCGCGACGGCCAACAAGTGGCTACTTGACGACGTGCTGCGCAGGCAGTGGAAGTTTGACGGCTTCGTTGTTACCGACTATGGTTCGATAGGTGAGATGATACCCCACGGCGTAGGCGGCGACCTGAAGCGTGCTTCGGCCATGGCGCTCGACGCCGGCACCGACATGGATATGTGCTCAATGGGCTTTATAGGCACGTTGGAGCAGTCGCTGAAAGACGGCGCCGTAAGTGAGGAGGCTGTCAACAATGCCTGCCGCCGCGTGCTCGAGGCCAAGTATAAGCTGGGTCTTTTTGCCGACCCTTACAAGTACTGCGACCCCAAGAGACGCGCCACTGACATCTTCACGGCCGAGAACCGCGCCGCCGCACGCCGCATTGCGGCCGAGACCTTCGTGTTGCTGAAGAACCAAGACAACCTGCTTCCGCTGCAGCGCAAGGGCAAGATAGCCCTCATAGGTCCGCTTGCCGATACGCGCGCCAACATGGCCGGCACATGGTGCGTTGCCTACACGCCCGGCAAATACTCTACCCTGAAAGAGGGATTTGAGCGCGCTCTGAAGGGCAAGGCCGGGCTTCTCTACGCTCAGGGATGCAACCTCATGGCCGACTCGACACGCCAGCGCGCGGCAGAGTTCGGCAAGACCATCGGGCGGGGCGACGACGCGCAGCTCCTGAAAGAGGCACTTGAGGTGGCAGGCAAGGCCGACGTCATAGTATGCGCCCTTGGCGAGTGCGCCGACATGTCAGGTGAGAGCGCCAGCCGCACCGACCTCCGCCTGCCCGACGTGCAGCACCGGCTGCTCAAAGAGCTTGTGAAATCAGGCAAACCAGTCGTTATGCTCAACTTCTCGGGCCGCCCCACGGTGCTCACATGGGAGCAGGATAACGTCGGCGCGATACTCAACGTATGGTTCGGAGGCAGCGAGGCTGCCGATGCCATCTGCGACGTGGTGTTCGGCGACATAGCTCCGGCCGGCCGTCTTACGATGACTTTCCCCCGCACGGTAGGCCAGTTGCCGATGTATTATAACCACATGAACACCGGCCGCCCCGTTCCGGCAGGTACAAAGGACTTCCGCAAGTACGCCGCTAACTGGCTCGACAACGTGAACGACCCGCTGTACCCCTTCGGTTACGGCCTCACTTACACCACGTTCAGCTACGGCAAGCCCTCGGTAACAGGCTCGGGCCGTACGTTCAAGGCCACGGTCAGCGTTACCAATACGGGCGGCAGAGACGCCTTTGAGGTGGTGCAGCTCTACGTGCGCGACCCCGTTGCGTCAATAGCGCGCCCCGTCAAAGAACTTAAAGGCTTCAGCCGTGTTATGCTGAAGGCAGGAGAGACCAGGGAGATAAGCTTCGACATCACCGGGAAAGACCTCTCTTACTATGACGCCGAAGGCCGCCGGGTGTTCGAGCCGGGCGCGTTCGACATCATGATAGGCCACGACAGCAGTTCACTGCAGACAGTAAGCATAACCGCCGAATAATTCAGCGGTCATTCAAAAGGCCACCTTTTGCGCTGCAGGAGGTGGCCTTTCCCGTTGCCAAACGTGACCTTTCAGACGCTAAAAGGTGACCTTTTGCGGCGCGCTGCGCAATATCCTGATAATCAACAGGTTACACTTCGTACTCTGAAAACCCGCCGGCGGTGCCGGGCAAGAACCGTTGCGGCGTGCCTTGTGACGCCGCGTAAGACGGCCGGTGCCCCGAAGTAAAAAAAGAATAAAATAACACATATTTAATTACAAACAGTCTTCGGTTACTTAAAAATTAATTACCTTTGCCATGATTTTTTGATGTAAAAAGATATTTTTTTATTTTTAGATGAACGTAATTACAAAAACAGTTTCATTGCCTGACGGAAGGACCATCAGCATTGAAACCGGGAAAGTGGCAAAACAGGCTGACGGCTCTTGCGTGCTCCGTATGGGAAACACCGTATTGCTCGCCACCGTTTGTGCCGCAAAAGATGCAGTTCCCGGAACAGATTTCATGCCTTTGCAGGTTGAGTACAGAGAACAGTATGCCGCCGCAGGACGTTTCCCCGGCGGTTTCACGAAGCGCGAAGGCAAGGCAAGCGACAACGAGATACTCACTTGCCGGCTTGTTGACCGCGCCTTGCGCCCCCTTTTCCCGGCAGATTTCCATGCCGAAGTATTCGTAAACGTTATTCTCTTCTCAGCCGACGGCGTTGACCAGCCCGACGCATTGGCAGGCTTCGCGGCCTCATGTGCCCTGGCCTGCTCGGACATCCCGTTCGAGTGCCCTATTTCTGAGGTACGTGTGGCGCGCGTGAACGGCGAATACGTAGTTGACCCGACCTTCGAACAGATGAAGAACGCCGACATGGACATCATGGTAGGAGCGTCAAAAGAGAATATAATGATGGTAGAGGGAGAGATGAAAGAGGTGTCTGAGCAGGACCTTCTCGAGGCTCTCAAGGTGGCACAGGAGGCTATCCGCCCGATGTGCGTGCTCCAGGAGGAGCTGTCAAAGGAGCTCGGCACCGACGTAAAGCGCGAATATTGCCACGAGGTAAACGACGAGGACCTGCGCGGACAGCTGCGTAAGGAGACTTATGACAAGTGCTACGCCATAGCCGAGGCCGGCGACCACGACAAGAAAGCGCGTGAGGAAGCCTTTGATAAAATCAAGACTGACTTTGAGGAGGCTTACGCCGCAGCCCACACCGACCTTACAGAGGACGAATTAGAAGAGAAGTACGCCCTCGTTGACCGCTACTATCACGATGTTATGCGTGACGCCATGCGCCGCTGCATCCTCGATGAGGGCAAGCGCCTCGACGGCCGCAAGACCGACGAGATACGCCCCATCTGGTGCGAGGTAAGCCCTCTGCCCATGCCTCACGGCAGTTCTATCTTCACCCGCGGCGAGACACAGAGCCTCACTACATGTACGCTCGGGACCAAACTCGACGAGAAGCTTGTTGACGACGTTCTCAACCGCTCTTATCAGCGTTTCCTGCTGCACTATAACTTCCCGCCGTTCTGTACCGGCGAGGCTAAGGCACAGCGTGGCGTGGGACGCCGCGAGATTGGCCACGGCCACTTAGCATGGCGCGCGCTGAAGGGTCAGATACCTGAGGACTTCCCCTACACGGTACGTCTGGTGTCACAGATTCTCGAGAGCAACGGCTCGTCTTCAATGGCTACAGTATGTGCCGGCACACTGGCGCTCATGGACGCCGGCGTGCCCATGAAGAAGCCCGTGAGCGGTATCGCGATGGGTCTTATCAAGAACCCGGGCGAAGACAAGTATGCCGTTCTTAGCGACATCCTCGGCGACGAGGACCACCTCGGCGACATGGACTTCAAGACCACCGGTACGAAAGACGGCCTGACAGCCACCCAGATGGATATCAAGTGCGACGGACTGAGTTTCGAGATACTCGAGAAAGCACTCATGCAGGCCAAGGCCGGACGTGAGTATATCCTCGGAAAGCTGACCGACACCATCGCCGAGCCGCGCGCAGAGCTGAAGCCGCAGGTACCCCGCATCGAGGCATTCGACATTCCTAAGGAGTTCATCGGTGCCGTGATAGGCCCGGGCGGAAAGATTATCCAGCAGATGCAGGAAGAGTCCGGCGCGACAATCACTATCGACGAGACCGACGGAGTAGGCAAGGTGCAGGTAAGCGCGCCCAACAAGGAGAGCATACAGAAGGCTGTCGCCAAGATCAAGGCCATAGTAGCCATACCTGAGGTCGGCGAGGTTTACGAGGGGACGATACGTTCTATCATGCCTTACGGCTGCTTCGTAGAGATACTTCCCGGCAAGGACGGCCTTCTGCACATATCTGAAATAGACTGGAAGCGCCTCGAGACCGTTGAGGAGGCCGGTCTGCACGAGGGTGACAAGATAACCGTCAAGCTGATGGAGATAGACCAGAAGACGGGTAAGTACAAGCTGTCTCACCGCGTTCTCATCCCGAAACCCGAGGGATATGTTGAACGTGAGCGCCGCCCCAGAGGCGAACGCCGTCCGCGCGGAGAGCGTGGCGACCGTCGTGAGAGCCGCGAGCAGCGCCGCTTTGAGCACCGCCAGGCACGCGAGGAATATCATGACCCGCTGGCACCGAAGGAGCCCAAGGACTTCAACGACAGCCTTGATCACGACAACTTCTGATTGCCGGTTAAACGATAAATAAAACGGCGACGGCCCGAAGGCCGCCGCCGTTTTTGTGCTATGACATGAAGTGTGCCGCCGTGGGCGGCACGTTGTCTACTCGGCGAGCAGACTTTCAATCTCCTTATTGAGGTTGTCTATCTGTATGTCACGCTTGCGCAGAGTGTTGGTCTTGTCTATCAGGAAGAACGTAGGTATCGAGCGCACGTTGTAGAGGGCAAGATTGTTCGACTGTATACCCTGCGGGTCGCGTACGCTTATCCACGGCAGAGCCGCCGTCTGCGTCTTCCAGAAGTGCTCGTCGGGGTCGAGTGACACCTGATAAATCTCCAATCCGCGCGCGTGATACTTATTATATATGTCACGCATCTGCATTATCCGTTTGGTAGAACCGTCCGCTCCGAACACGTGGAAGTCAAGCAGCACTACGTGGCCCTTGAGGTCTGTCAGGCGGCGGGTAACGCCCTTGTTGTCCGTCAGGGCGATGTCAATGAGGTTGGCCACGTTCACCTTACTTGCGTCAACGGCCTGGGCAGCCTCCCGGTTGCGCATGATGCGCACGTCTCTCATGCCCTGAATGGCTATGTTATGCAGGTTCTGGCCGCGCACCGAGCCGGGGTGATAAGTGTCCCAGCTTGTGGCTACGGCGGCGAAGGCCTTGATGTCGTCCTCGCTCTGGCGCGGGTCGAAGATGAGGCGGTTGCCAAGCGTCTGGAACAGGGCGAAGTATGACGACGGCCGCATGGGCGCCTTGAAGATATAGTTCAGCTTGATGTCGTGCTTGTAAGCCTCAATCATGCGGTAGATGCTGTCACGGGTCTGGTCGAAGTTGAGCGAGGCGTTGCGCTCGACGGCGATGACACGCCTCATCAGGTCAATCTGCTTGAGAGCCAGCTCTTTTATCGAGGCGCACTCTGACGAGCCTTCCACGGTGTAACCGGTTGCCATTGCGGGGAACGAAGCCTTTACCGTAATTGTCTCGGTAGAGTCAACGCTCAGGTTGATTATCTGTCCGGCGATGCGCAGGCGGTAGAACTCGGGAGCCTCGGGGGTCTTCTCGCTGAAGCTGAACGAGCCGTCGGCACTTAGCTTGACAGAGTCTACTGCCACCGGTCCGTCAAGGCTCATGTTCTCAAAATAGAGCACGGAGTCAGCCGCGTCGGTTATGTTTCCGTCAACGCGGAACTTCCGGTTGTCGCACGAGCCGAGGGCGGCAACGGCGAGAGTGGCAACGGCAAAGGCCGTAAGGCGTGATAAAATCTTTTTCATTATATACGTTTTTATGGTTTTCAGGTGTAATAATCAATGTCTGCAAAGATACTGAATTTATATTGAAAAACCGCCGGAATAACGCAGATTAACGCTATGCGGCAGACAGTAAACCGGAAGTGTAGAGTCCAACAGCAAATGCAACAAAGTTATTTTAAATTTCCGAAGAAACAA
>C._urophasianus_2_cecum__coassemble_210_pt1 | contig 13383 bp, 8 predicted proteins | sample C__urophasianus_2_cecum__metabat2_low_PE_008 | metagenome-assembled genome bin C
CAAAAATGCCTATCATAGACTATCATTGCCACCTCATTTCCGAAATGGTCGCAAACGACCATAAGTTCAAGAGCATAACCGAGCTCTGGCTTGGCGGAGACCATTACAAGTGGCGTGCAATGAGAACAAACGGCGTTGAGGAGAAATATTGTACAGGGACGGAAACAAGCGACTGGGAAAAGTTTGAGAAGTGGGCTGAGACTGTGCCTTACACATTCCGTAATCCTCTGTATCATTGGACTCATCTTGAGCTTAAGACTGCCTTCGGCATTGATAAGCTGCTGAGCCCGAAGACCGCACGTGAGATTTACGATGAGTGTAACGAGAAATTACAGCAGCCCGGGTATACCGCGCGTGGCTTTATGCGCCGTTACAATGTTGAGTGTGTATGTACAACTGATGACCCGATTGATGACTTGAGATATCACAAGCAGACAAGGGAAAGCGGTTTTGAGATAAAGATGATTCCGGCATGGCGTCCTGACAAGGCCATGGCTGTTGACAATGCAAAGGCTTTCTCTGACTATGTCACACGTCTTGGAGAAGTTGCGGGCGTCACAATCTATAAGTTCCAGGACTTAGTTGACGCACTTCAGAAGCGTCATGATTTCTTTAATGAGAACGGTTGCCGCCTGTCTGACCACGGCATCGAGGAATTCTACGATGAGCCTTACTCTGACAGCCAGATAGAGACAATCTTTGAGAAAGCGATGCGCGGACAAGACCTTTCTCAGTATGAGATACGCCAGTTTAAGCATTGCATGCTGACGGTATTTGCTGAGATGGATTATGAAAGTGACTGGACACAGCAATATCATTACGGCGCTATCCGTGACAACAACAGTCTGATGTTCAAGAAGCTCGGTCCGGATACAGGATTCGACTCTATTGGTGAATTCAACACAGCTAAGGCTATGAGCCATTTCCTTGACCACCTGAACGCTGAAGGCAAGCTGACACGTACCATATTGTATACTCTGAACCCCTGCGCCAACGAAGTTATCGCCACGATGCTCGGCAACTTCCAGGACGGCTCTTGCCCCGGCAAGATACAGTTCGGTAGCGGATGGTGGTTTAATGATCAGCTTGACGGTATGACAAAACAGATGAACGCATTGTCTGTGCTCGGTCTTCTGAGCCGTTTCGTAGGTATGCTGACAGACAGCCGTTCATTCCTGTCTTATCCGCGTCATGAATACTTCCGCCGTCTGCTCTGCAATCTGCTCGGAAATGATGTCGAGAAAGGTCTGCTTCCGGATGATAAGGAAATTTTGTACCGCATGGTAGAAGACATCAGTTATTACAATGCCAAGAATTACTTTAAGTTTTAAATAGCACAAAACAGTACAGAGCCTCTCCTGCCTCATTTTGGCAAGAGAGGCTCTTTAAAACCATTTAGTTCCTTAAATATTTGTAGGTTTCGGAAAATAAAAGTATTTTTGCAAAGTTTTACGATTTTATTACAATGCATTATTTATGAAGAAATTACTAAACGTGGTATTATTTGCTGTGTTGTGTCTTGTGCTGGGTGGCTGTGCAAGCGGTAAACATATTGCGTATTTCCAGAATGCAGACTCTGTAAGTCTGGAAGCGTCAAAGGGATTGTTTGACGCACGAATAATGCCTAAGGACTTACTTACTATTACGGTCAGCACAACTGACCCTAAAGCGGCTACGCCTTTCAACCTGTCTGTAACCAACACATTGAATTCTTCAGGTGTATTGTCTACCGGTGGCGGAGCTTTGCAGACATATCTTGTTGACAATGAAGGATATATTAATTTCCCTGTTGTCGGCTCTATAAAGGTCGGCGGATTTACAAAACGTCAATGCGAAAATGCTATCAGGGAGAAAATATTACCGTATATGGCCGAAAAGGAAAATCCGATAGTTACGGTAAGAATGGCCAGCTTTAAGGTCGGAATTGGCGGCGAAGTGAAATCTCCCGGAGTTTACACTGTGGATCAGGAGAAGATCAGTATCCTTGAGGCTTTGGCGAGAGCCGGTGATATGACGATATACGGTAGGCGTGAAAACGTTTTGCTCGTCCGCGAGGACTCAACGGGACAGAAGTCGTTTCATAGAATTAATCTTAACGATGCAAACATTATAAATTCACCTTATTATTATTTACATCAAAACGATTATATTTACGTTGAACCTAACAAGGTGCAGGCGCAGAACTCTGCAATAGGTTCAAGTGTGACTATCTGGTTTTCAGTCCTAAGTGTTGTTACGTCAGTAGCATCTTTGGTTGTTAACGTGCTAAATTAAGTTGAATATATGTGCGGCATTGTCGGCTATATTGGAAATAAAGATGCTTTCCCCATTCTGATGAAAGGATTAGGGCGGCTTGAATATCGTGGATATGATAGCGCAGGTACAGCTCTTATTAATCAGAATGGTGGATTGAGCGTTTATAAAACAAAAGGCAAGGTTGCCGACCTGGTTGCATTCTGCAAGGATAAGGATGTGTCAGGCTCAGCCGGCATCGCTCACACGAGATGGGCTACGCATGGTGAACCGTCATCAGTTAATGCCCATCCTCATTATTCTGAATCTAAAAATCTTGCGATAATACATAACGGCATAATCGAAAATTATGCTGACCTGAAAAGAAAGCTGCAGTCAAAGGGGTTGTCGTTTCGCTCAGATACTGATACGGAAGTATTAGTACAGCTTATTGAATATGTGCAGACAAAGAAGAATTTAGATCTGCTGACTGCAGTTCAGCTCGCTCTGCATGAGGTGATAGGTGCCTATGCGATAGCTCTGCTTGATAAGCGTGAGCCTGATCAGATTATAGCTGCCTGCAGACAAAGTCCTCTTGTTATAGGTGTTGGTGATGATGAGTTCTTCCTTGCTTCAGATGCAAGTCCAATCGTTGAATATACCGACAAAGTTGTGTATCTTGAAGATGGAAGTATTGCAGTGATGCGTAATGGGGAGGAACTTAAAGTTGTAAATATTTTAAACAGAGAACTGTTCCCGAAAATCCAGACCGTTGATTTGGAATTAGGACAGATAGAAAAAGGCGGATATCCCCATTTTATGTTGAAGGAGATATTTGAACAGCCGGAATGTATAACCAATTGTATGCGCGGTCGCGTTAATGTTGATGCGACAAATGTCACGCTTAGTGCGGTGATTGATTATAAAGCCCGGTTGCTGTCTGCTAAAAGAATAATTATTGTTGGTTGTGGCACATCATGGCATGCAGGACTTATCGGCAAGCATATAATTGAAAACCTCTGTCGTATTCCTGTAGAAGTTGAATATGCAAGCGAGTTCAGATACCGTAATCCCGTTGTTACCGACAAAGACATAGTAATAGCAATCTCCCAAAGCGGCGAGACGGCTGATACATTGGCTGCCGTAAAATTAGCTAAGGGTTGTGGAGCTTTTATTTATGGTATCTGCAATGTAATTGGTGCAAGTATCCCGAGAGCTACTGACACAGGCTCGTATATTCATGTCGGTCCTGAAATTGGAGTTGCATCAACAAAAGCGTTTACGGGTCAGGTGACTGTGCTTACAATGCTTGCGTTGGCTTTAGCAAAGGAGCGGGGTACCGTAAATGATGAAACATATTACAGCATTGTCAAGGAATTGAGCATTATACCTGACAAGATAAAAGAAACGTTGGAGCTTAATGACAGGATAGCGTCTTTGAGCCGGATATTTACTTACGCGAGAAACTTTCTGTATCTTGGGCGTGGATATAATTATCCTGTAGCATTGGAAGGAGCTTTAAAACTTAAGGAGATAAGTTATATCCATGCAGAGGGGTATCCTGCGGCTGAAATGAAGCATGGACCGATTGCCTTGATTGATTCAGATATGCCGGTTGTTGTTATAGCGACTAAAAACTCGATGTACGAGAAAGTATTGAGCAACATTCAGGAAATTAAGGCTCGCAAAGGAAAAGTTATTGCTCTTGTAACTAAAGGCGATGAGACAATAAGCAGAATGGTTGACGAAGTGATCGAATTGCCCGATACGGAAGAATGCCTCGAACCGTTAGTCGCAACGATACCATTGCAATTATTAGCTTACCATATTGCAGTATGTAAAGGTAAGAATGTTGACCAACCGAGAAATCTTGCTAAGTCAGTGACAGTCGAATAATTATTAATGAATAGAGAAGCTAATGAATGTGGGTCAGTGTTGAATATCTTTATGTTTACTCATGTTTATTAGCTTTTTAAATCTTATATAATGGAACCTTTGAAGCATGAATGTGGAGTTGCAATGGTAAGACTGCTTAAGCCATTGGAATATTACCAGCAGAAGTACGGAACCTGGATGTTTGGACTCAATAAGCTCTATCTTATGATGGAAAAACAACATAACAGGGGACAAGAAGGAGCCGGTATGGCATGTGTCAATCTTGATGCCGTTCCTGGGTCTGAATATATGTTCCGTGAACGTGCCGAGGGCTCAAATGCCATTGCCAAGATATTTGGTAATGTGCATAAAAAGTTTGCAAGCGTAACTCCACAACAGCTTTCAGATGCTGAATTCGCAAAGCGTAACTTACCTTTTGCCGGCGAACTGTATATGGGACATTTGCGATATTCAACAACAGGTAAAAGCGGACTCTCTTTCGTGCATCCTTTCTTGCGCCGAAATAACTGGCGTGCAAAGAACTTGTGTCTGTGCGGCAACTTTAACATGACAAATATTGATGAAATATTTGAAAAGTTGGTTCAGCAGGGACAGTATCCAAGAATTTATGGTGACGGTTACATTACGTTGGAATTAATGGGACATAGGCTCGACCGCGAAGTTGAGCGCAACTTTGTTGAAGGAAAGAAATTAGGTCTAAAAGATCAAGAACTTACTGCATACATAGAGGATAACGTCAGGATAGGTAATGTTTTGAAGTCAACAATGACAGATTTTGACGGCGGATATGTCATGTGTGGCATTACCGGAAGCGGTGAATTGTTTTCCATGCGCGACCCTTGGGGTATCCGTCCTGCATTCTGGTATAAAAACGATGAGATTGTAGCTCTTGCAAGTGAGCGTCCTGTCCTGCAAACGACGTTTGACTTGGAGTGTGACGATATACAAGAACTTGAGCCAGGATGTGCTTTGATTGTCACAAAAAATTGTGAGACTACGGTTGAGAGAATTCTTGAAACACGTGGTGACAGCAAGTGCTCATTTGAGAGAATTTATTTCAGTAGAGGCTCTGACCGTGACATTTATAAGGAAAGGAAGAAACTTGGTGAACAATTAACGCCTTCAATTCTGAAAGCTGTTGATTATGATACTGAGCATACAGTGTTCTCTTTTATTCCGAATACGGCCGAAGTCGCGTTTTACGGGATGTTAGGCGGCTTTAAGCGATACATTAATGAGCAGAAAATCAAGCTCATCATGAATATGGATCACAAGCCGTCTTATGAGGAACTTACGAAACTTCTTCATCAATATGTACGTAGTGAGAAAATAGCTTGGAAGGACATTAAGTTGCGCACTTTTATCACAGAAGGCGCATCGCGAAATGATTTGGCTTCACATGTCTATGATGTAACTTACGAGTCACTCGAGCCGTATAAAGACAATCTTGTAATAATAGATGACAGCATTGTGCGTGGAACGACATTGAAGGAAAGTATTTTAAAGATACTTGACAGGCTGCATCCGAGGAAAATCGTCATTGTCAGTAGCTCACCTCAAATTCGTTATCCCGATTATTACGGAATAGATATGCCAAGTCTGGAAGAATTCTGTGTTTTCCGTGCGACAATCCGGTTACTTAAAAATCACGGAATGTATCAGCTAATTGAAGATACTTATAATAAGTGTAAGGATGAATTAAAGAAGCCGAAGGCAGAAATGAAGAATTGTGTGCGTGACATATACAAACCTTTCAGTGTTGATGAAATAAACAAGAAAATCATTGAGATGTTACGTCCTGACGGCATGACTACTCCTGTAGAGCTGGTTTATCAATCGATTGAAGGACTGCACGAGGCAATACCCAACCATAAAGGAGACTGGTATTTTACGGGCAATTATCCTACACCGGGCGGCGTTAAACTTGTAAATAAGGCATTCGTCAGATATGTTGAGAATGTTTATAAATTTGAGCAGAAGTTCTAAGGAAATATCAGTAATTATTCAAATAGCCCACGGCAGGCACTTGTGCCGTCCATGGGCCTTTTTTGAAAACAAGCATTCGCCGCTTTACGGCATAGCCCTTTCGCTGCGATTGCATCAATATAATTAAGCACGACAAAATGAGAAACGTAACTTTAGTATTGGAGGATGGAACGAAGTTCCACGGAAAGTCGTTCGGTTATGACCGTCCTGTTGCCGGTGAAGTAGTGTTTAACACTGCAATGATGGGATACCCCGAAAGTCTTACAGACCCCTCGTATGCCGGGCAGCTTATGGTGCTCACTTATCCGCTTGTTGGCAATTACGGTGTGCCGCCGTTTACTGTTGAGCCTAACGGCATAGCCACTTTTATGGAAAGCGACAAGATATATGCGTCAGCAATAATAGTTGCCGATTACAGTGAGCAGTACAGCCATTGGAATGCTGTTGAAAGCCTTGCTGACTGGCTTAAGCGTGAACATGTGCCGGGGGTAACAGGTATTGATACGCGGGAACTGACAAAGGTTCTGCGTGAACATGGTGTCATGATGGGCAAGATATTGTTTGATGATGAACCTGATCATGTGCCGTCAGCTGATTATGAAGGGGTAAACTTTGTAGACCAGGTAAGCTGTAAACAAATCATCCGATATAATGAAGGAGCGGGCAAGAAGGTCGTGCTTGTCGATTGCGGAGTAAAGAACAACATTATCAGATGTCTGATTAACCGAGGTGTAGAGGTTATCCGTGTGCCTTGGAATTATGATTACACCGATATGGATTTTGACGGATTGTTCCTTGCAAACGGCCCCGGCGACCCTGACATGTGTGAGGATGCTGTCAATATCATACGTAAGCAGATGAGCATCTCAACAAAGCCGATTTGTGGTATTTGCATGGGTAATCAGCTGTTAGCCAAGGCCGGGGGCGCGAAAATATATAAATTGAAGTACGGCCACCGTTCTCATAATCAGCCGGTGCGTATGGTCGGTACGGAACATTGTTACGTTACGAGTCAGAATCACGGCTATGCGGTTGATGCTTCAACATTGAATAATGACTGGGAAGAACTTTTTGTAAATATGAACGACGGCAGCAATGAGGGCATACGTCATAAGACCAACCCCTGGTTCTCCAGCCAGTTCCATCCCGAGGCTTGTTCAGGACCTGTTGATACAGAGTTTATGTTTGACCGGTTCGTTGACTCTTTGGTGAAGTAATGCAGGTAAGGAAATAAATGTAGAACTGTGAATTTTTAGAGAATATGAAATACAACGATATAAAGAAAGTGTTGCTTCTCGGTTCCGGAGCATTGAAGATAGGAGAAGCCGGTGAGTTTGATTATTCAGGTTCTCAGGCATTGAAGGCTTTGCGTGAGGAGGGCATAGAGACAGTGCTCATCAATCCTAACATTGCCACGGTGCAGACATCTGAAGGCGTTGCCGACCAGATATACTTCCTTCCGGTACAGCCTTATTTCGTTGAAAGAGTTATTGAAAAAGAGCGGCCAGACGGCATATTGCTTTCTTTCGGAGGCCAGACAGCACTTAATTGCGGTGTCGAGCTTTATAAGAACGGCATACTTGAAAAATACGGTGTCCGCGTTCTTGGTACGCCTGTGCAGGCTATAATGGACACAGAAGATCGTGAACTTTTTGTTGAACGTTTGAATGAAATCGGCGTAAGGACAATAAAGAGTGAGGCTTGTGAGACAATAGAGCAGGCCCGCGAGGCAGCGGCAGAGTTGGGTTATCCTGTTATAATACGTGCCGCGTATGCCCTCGGAGGCCTTGGCAGCGGCTTCTGTGATAATGAAGAGGAGCTTGACCGCCTGGCTGAAAAAGCGTTTTCGTTCTCTCCACAAGTGCTTGTTGAAAAAAGTCTGAAGGGTTGGAAAGAGATAGAGTATGAGGTGGTACGTGACTGTTACGATAATTGTATTACCGTATGCAACATGGAAAACTTTGACCCGCTTGGCATCCACACGGGCGAAAGTATCGTCATTGCTCCGTCTCAGACCTTGTCTAACAGCGAGTATCACAAGCTCCGTGCCCTTTCAATAAAGATAATCCGTCATATCGGTATAGTAGGAGAGTGTAACGTTCAGTATGACTTCGACTCCAAAAGCGAGGATTATCGCGTCATAGAGGTCAACGCCAGACTGAGTAGAAGTTCCGCCCTTGCCTCTAAAGCTACCGGTTATCCGCTCGCTTTTGTCGCCGCAAAGTTAGGTCTTGGCTATGGATTGTTTGAGTTGAAGAACTCTGTAACCAAGACAACAAGTGCATTCTTCGAGCCCGCACTTGATTATGTTGTATGTAAGATACCGCGTTGGGATCTCAGCAAGTTCCGTGGCGTTGACCGCGAGTTAGGCTCTTCAATGAAGTCAGTAGGCGAGGTTATGGCCATAGGCCGCAACTTTGAGGAAGCAATCCAGAAAGGTCTGCGTATGATTGGGCAGGGAATGCACGGCTTCGTTGAGAATAAGGAACTTGAAATAGCTGACATTGACGAGGCTTTGCGTGACCCTACTGACAACCGGATATTTGTTATATCAAAGGCTATGCACCGCGGCTACACGATAGATCAGATACACGATCTGACAAAAATCGACAAGTGGTTTCTTTATAAGCTGAAGCACATTATTGATATAGACGAGACTCTCAAGAAGTGCAAAAGCGTCAATGTGCTTGACAAGGAGTTGCTCCGCACTGCAAAGATATGCGGATTTACTGATTTCCAGATTGCCAGGGCAGTAGGGCTTGAGGCTGAACTCGGCAATATGGCAAAGGCCGGACTCGTAATACGTAACCTGCGCAAGAACTACGGCATATTGCCGGTTGTTAAACAGATTGACACCCTCGCAGCTGAATATCCGGCCCAGACAAATTATCTGTACGTTACTTATGCAGGAGTAAAGAGCGACATCGCTTTTGAGCATGACAAGCGCTCGATAATCGTTCTCGGCTCAGGTGCTTATCGTATAGGTAGCTCTGTTGAGTTCGACTGGTGCGGTGTGCAGGCGCTTAATACCATTCGCAAGCAGGGTTGGCGCAGCGTAATGATCAACTATAACCCCGAGACCGTCTCAACAGACTATGATATGTGTGACCGCCTTTATTTCGATGAGCTGACATTCGAGCGCGTTATGGACATAATCGACATGGAGTGCCCGCGTGGAGTGATTGTGTCGACAGGCGGACAGATACCTAACAACCTTGCGATGCGTCTCGATGCGCAGAATGTTCCCATTCTCGGTACGTCTGCAAAGGACATTGACAATGCCGAGGACCGTGCTAAATTCTCATCGATGCTTGGCCGTAACGGCATAGACCAGCCTGAATGGAGTGCCCTGACGTCAATGGACGACATCAACAGATTTATTGACCGTGTTGGTTTTCCCGTGCTTGTGCGCCCGTCATACGTGCTCTCCGGAGCTGCCATGAACGTATGTTCAAACAAGGATGAGCTTGAGCGCTTCCTCAAATTAGCTGCCAACGTGTCTGAAGACCACCCCGTTGTTGTAAGTCAGTTTATCGAGCATGCGAAGGAAGTGGAAATGGATGCAGTAGCGCGTGACGGTGAGATAATCGCTTATGCAATCAGTGAGCACATTGAGTTCGCCGGAGTTCACTCGGGCGATGCCACAATACAGTTCCCGCCTCAGAAGCTCTACTGCGAGACAGTACGCCGTATCAAGCGTGTGAGCCGTAAGATTGCCCAAGAGCTGCATATCAGCGGGCCGTTCAACATACAGTTCCTTGCACGCGATAATGACATTAAGGTGATTGAGTGTAACCTGCGTGCGTCACGTTCATTCCCGTTTGTAAGCAAGGTACTTAAGATTAACCTCATTGAACTTGCCACCAAAGTGATGCTCGGCGTGCCGGTTGAGCGTCCGGATAAAGACCTGTTCGACCTTGATTATGTCGGCATAAAGGCCAGTCAGTTCTCGTTCAATCGTTTGCAGAAAGCAGACCCTGTACTCGGTGTCGACATGGCTTCAACGGGTGAAGTAGGATGTCTTGGTGACGATACCAGCACCGCCCTGCTTAAGAGCATGCTCTCTGTAGGCCAGCGTATACCGGAGAAGAACATCCTTTTATCTACCGGCGGGCCGAAGCAGAAGGCAGAAATGCTCGATGCGGCTCGCCAGCTTGTAAAGAACGGATACAAGCTTTACGCAACCGTAGGCTCATCAAAGTTTCTTACAGAGAATGGTGTTGAGAACACGATGGTTTACTGGCCGTCAGACACCGACAGGCATCCGCAGGCTCTTGACATGCTTCATAATCATGAGATTGACCTCGTTGTGAACATTCCTAAGGATCTGACCGTGAGCGAGCTTTCAAACGGTTACAAGATACGTCGTGCGGCAATAGACCTCAATGTGCCGTTGATAACCAACAGCCGTTTGGCTTCTGCTTACATCAATGCTTTCTGCCGTGTCAAGTTAGAGGATATAGACATTAAGTCATGGGGCGAATATAAGTAGGCAGCCATTCACGGATGAAAAGTAAAAAGGCCGGAAGTTGCTGATTTATTCACAACTTCCGGCCTTTTTTGTATTCTGCTCGCAGCAGACATTTTCCGGTCTCAGTCCTGTTCAGGAGTGATAAGTTTGTATCCCTTTCCGTGTATATTGATAATCTCAATCTGGTCGTCGTCCTTCAGATGCTTGCGCAGTTTAGTGATGTACACGTCCATGGAGCGGGCATTGAAATAATTATCGTCAATCCAGATTGTCTTCAGGGCGAAGTCTCTCTGTAGTATCTCGTTGGCATGAGAGCAGAGCAGTGCCAGCAGCTCGTTCTCCTTTGTGGTGAGCTTGGTCTGCTTGTCACCGATTGTAAGCAGCTGTTTCTGTGTGTCAAAGGTGAACCGTCCGATGTGGTAGATAGTGTTCTCCTTGTTCTTCTTTCCGCGGACGCGGCGCAGTATAGCCTCTATACGGAACACGAGCTCCTCCATTGAGAACGGTTTTGTGATATAGTCGTCTGCACCGATCTTGAAGCCTTCAAGTATATCTTCCTTCAAAGTTTTAGCCGTGAGGAAGATGATAGGCATCTCTGAATTGGCCTGGCGTATCTCCTGGGCCAGCGCGAAGCCGTCTTTCTTAGGCATCATCACGTCAAGTACGCAGATGTCAAACTTGCTTTTCAGGAATGCTTTATATCCGGCCTCACCGTCAGGGCAAAGCTCAGCGCTATAGCCTTTGGCCTGTAAATATTCACGAAGAAGCATACCTAAGTTTTCGTCGTCTTCGCAAAGTAAGATTTTCAATTTCTCGTCCATAATCGTTCTATTTTTTTATTATTGGTAATGATATTATAAAATTCGTCCCTTTCCCCTTTTCGCTTTCTACGTGTATCTCGCCTTTATGTATCTCAACCATCTTCTTTACGTATGCCAGTCCGAGGCCAAAGCCTTTCACGTCGTGCACGTTGCCTGTGTGGACACGGTAGAATTTCTCAAAAATCTTCTTCAGATTTTCTTTCTTTATGCCTAACCCGTTGTCCTTTACGGATAGATACAGCTTCTCTTTGTCGTTCCAGGTTGATATTACCAGCTCTACCGGACGTTCAGGGTCGCGGTATTTCACGGCGTTGTCAAGCAGATTGAATATAACGTTTGTGAAGTGCATCTCGTCAACGTATATCGTAGGATATGGGGCGTTCAGCTTTGTCGTAATGTGCCCGCCTGTATGCTCTACGCGCAGTGTGAACGTGTTGGCAACGTTCTCTGCCAGTTCGTTGATGTTCAGTTCCTTCTTCTTGATGATAGCCTTCTTGCGGTCGAACATTGACATCTGCAGCACTTTCTCGACGAGGAACCGCAGGCGTTTCGACTCGTCGTTGATTACTCCGCCAAGGTGTTTCATCATCACCTGACTCTTTGTCACGCTCTCGTCGTTGAGCATCTGGGCGGCGAGCGATATGCTGCTGATAGGTGTCTTCAGCTCGTGGGTCATGTTGTTGATGAAGTCGTTCTTTATCTCGGTATACCGTTTCTGCCTGAATATCACCACAATGGTGAAGATAAACGTGACGAGCAGCACTATGGTGAAGGCTGCCGACGGTATCATGAACCTTACGCTGCTGAATATGTAGCTGCCCATATCGGGGAAGTGGATTTTCACAACGCCCATTTTATTTGACGGGTCGTTGCGGAAAAGGGTCTGCGTGTATGTGTAGGCTTCGCCCTCCTCTGTGTAGTCCGGGCACCGGTAAACCTCGCGCCCGTCTTGAGTTGACACGGTGAAGTGGTAAGGCAGGTCAATGCCGTTGTTCATCAGCTCGGTCTTAATGTCCTGGTCAAGCATCTTGAAGTTGATGCGCTCACGCAAAGGTTTGTCTGATGCAGTGTAAAGAATGCTGTAAACAACCTCGTCGAGCAGTGCTTTCTGATAGATATATCTGTTTTTCACTATCTCGCGCATCGACTTTGCAGCCTCTGATATTGAGTTCTTGTCGCTTCTTAGGATTACCGCTTTAGGCATCGTAGACGGCTTCATCTTCATCGTTTTCAGCTCGAATGTAGAGTATGCCTTGCCGTCTTGTCCGGACACGGGCGACTGGTGAGTGTGCCCGGCGGCTACGCTTGAGTAGGCATGTACCTTGCTTGCCGCGTCGTTGGCACTGTCAAGGCGTACCGTCGCGTTAACGTCGCGCTCAAGATACTTTAAAGTCTCGTTCAGCTCAAGGTTGCGTGAGGCCTGGTACAGAGCTTTGTTGACAGACTCGTCAAACTGTTCTTTCTTCATCTGCACCATTGCTTCAATGTACTTAAGCTGCATGAAGAGCAGAACGAGGAACGCGAAGCCCATCAATATTGCTATTGTCCAAATTGTTGCTTTCTTCATGTCGGCAAATATATTGCAAAAAAATGAAACGGTCAAGCTGCTTTGTTAATTATTTCTTCATATTTTATCAATATTAACTGTAAAATCAATGTGTAATTAATAATTATCAACTTCAATGTGACTTAACATGATATTGTGCAATGTGTGCAGGCCGTTTGGCCCCGGGCATGTTTACGGTGGCATTCTAAAAGGTGACCTTTTACGTTGTGAACGGGCACCTTTTACAGGTTAAGAGATGACCTTTTGGTTTGTAAGAGGTGGCCTTTTGTCAGAGGAACCGGTTATGCCCGGCGTACAGTCTGTCTGAGGTGTCACTTCTGTATGCCGGAAAAGGTATTTCGTGTCTTGCTTATATATAAATATGAACTATAATATAAAAACTGAATATGGTTAACGATAATTAGCATAAA
>C._urophasianus_2_cecum__coassemble_215_pt1 | contig 12994 bp, 8 predicted proteins | sample C__urophasianus_2_cecum__metabat2_low_PE_008 | metagenome-assembled genome bin C
GAGTGGCGGCCGGTAGTGGGGCGTGTCGTGAAAGGGCGTCTTTTGTGTTGCGGAAGACGGCAAACGGCATAACAAAAGACGGTCTTTCGCGACACGAAAGACCGTCTTTTGCTTTATTGATAAAATCAGACTTTAGCTTCTTCAGGTTATTTTGCTGCCTGAGATGTGCCCAGACTGCGCTCCTTGCGGCCGAGAGTGAAGTATGCTACCGGGGCTGCGATGAAGATTGAAGAGAACGTTCCGAAGACGATTCCCAGAATCATCGCCAGCGAGAAGCTGCGGATGCTCTCACCTGCGAAGAAGAAGGTGATGATAAGCACGAGCAGAGTCGCCGAACCGGTGTTGATCGTACGTGCCAGCGTCTGGTTGAGCGAGTCGTTGAACAGTGTCCAGCGGTCGCGCTTGCCGTACAGATGCATGTTCTCACGGATACGGTCGAATACCACCACCTTGTCGTTGATTGAGTAACCGATGACGGTAAGTATTGAGCCGATAAACGTCTGGTCTACCTCAAGCGACATAGGAACGAGACCCCACAGGAGCGAGTAGACTCCGAGCACGAACACCGTATCGAACGTCAAGGCCAGCGTTGAGCCGAGCGAGAAGGCCACGTTGCGGAAGCGCAACAGGATGTAAAGGAATATCGCTATGATGGCTATTATCACGCTGATTACGGCACTCCGTGTTATGTCCTTTGCCACTGACGGGCCTACCTTGGCGCTGCTTATAATCGAACCGCCCTCACGTATGTCAGGATTGCGGAACTTCGAGATGTCCTTCTGGGTAACAAGTCCGGCCTTGGTGAGCGAGTTGAACAATATACTTTCCACCTCAGCGTCTGTAGCGGGGTTGTTTGACTCTATCTTGTAGTTGGTCGTTATACGGATTGTCTTCCCGTCTACGCCTAACGCAATGGCACTGAACGTTGACTCGCCGAAGGCTCCTTCAAGTGCGTCGCGTACCTGCTCGGGCTGTACCGGCTGCTCGAACTTCACTACGTAGTTACGTCCGCCGGTGAAGTCGATGCTCTTGCTGAAGCCGCGGAATATGAAGCAGATGATGAATATCAGCGTAAGTGCCCCCCAGATGGTGAACGAGCGCTTGTAGCTGCCCATGAAGTTGAAGTTAGTGTTCTGAGGCATCTTGCGCGATATTGCCGTATAGAAGGTCAGATGCTGCCACTTGTCTTTCTTCATCTTGTGGTCGTAGACAAGACGGGTCATGTAGATTGCGGTGAAGAACGAGCAGCAGATACCGATGATAAGCGTGATGGCGAAGCCGCGGATAGGGCCGCTGCCGAACACGGCAAGTATCACACCGGTGATGATTGACGTCAGGTTGGAGTCGAAGATGGCTGAGAACGCGTTCTCGTAGCCGGCCTTTATGGCCGACTTGACCGACAGCCCTTTCTCTATTTCCTCCTTTGTACGCTCGTAGATAAGCACGTTAGCATCGACGGCCATACCCAAAGAGAGCAATATACCGGCAATACCCGGCATGGTAAGGGCCGTCTGGAAGGAGCTCATGATGCCCAACGTGAAGAACAGGTTGAACAGAAGTGCCATGTTGGCAATCATGCCCGGTATGAAGTTGTACAGCACAACCATGTACACCATGAGGATGATGAAAGCGATGACGAACGAAATCAGGCCCTGCTGGATTGACTGTGCACCGAGCGACGGGCCTACAACGTCCTCCTGAACGATGCGCGCCGGAGCAGGCATACGTCCTGACTTAAGGGTGTTGGCAAGGTCTTTGGTATCCTCGATTGTGAAGTTTCCGCTGATTTCAGAGCTTCCGCCGGTAATCTCGCCGTTAACTCTCGGCGCGCTGTATACCGAGCCGTCGAGCACGATGGCTATCGCACGGCCCACGTTTGCCTTGGTCAGCGAAGCCCAGCGGCGCGCTCCGTCAGAGTTCATCTCCATGTTGACGGTAGGACGTCCGGTAACGCTGTTGAACTCGTCGCGGGCATCCGTGATGACGTCTCCTTCAAGAGGAGCGCGTCCGTTGCTCTGAGTCACCTTCAGGGCGTGCAGCTCGAAGATGTTCTTAGCCTGGAAACCGTCGCTCGGTTTTGCGCTCCACATCAGCTTGACGTCAGAAGGCAGTATGCGCTTGGCAGCCTCTGAATATATAATATGGTCTATTGCGGCAGTGTCGCGTACGTGAGCGTAGCCCACGATGCTGAGCGAACCCTGCGGAGTGGTCTGCAGACGTGAGAGCAGCGGGTGCAGCTTGACAGCCTGCCCGGCCTGAGCGTCAGCCTGTGAGGCTGCTGTCCCGGCTGCCGAAGCGCCTTTGTTAATCTGGAATTTGGGCTTTGCTGCCGTGGCCTTTGTGCCGTCCTTAGCAACGGCAGCAGTATCGCTTACGGCTGTTGTGTCAGCCTCCTCGCCGTTGTTGGCCGCTGCCAGGTCAAGCTGGGCGAGGTAAGGAGTAATCTCTTCGCTGTTATATGTCTCCCAGAACTCAAGGTTCGCACTGCCCTGGAGGAGCTTGCGGATACGCTCCGGCTCACGTATGCCGGGCATCTCGACCATGATGCGGCCTTCCTGTCCCTCGAGTTTCTGTATATTCGGCTGAACAACGCCGAACTTGTCGATACGGTTGCGGACAACGATGTATGAGTTCTCCATGGCTGTCTGCACCTCGGCACGCAACGCTCTTTCCACCTCTGTGTCAGAGCTTTGTGTGCTTACCTTGCCCTTCAGCTGCTGTGTGGCGAACACTTCGGCCAGCCTATGGCCGGGCGCGTTCCGGCGGTAATGCTTGATGAAAAGCGAGATGAAGTCACTCTGGCTCGTCTCTTCCTCCTTGACTGCCTCTTCCATTGACTTGCGGTAAGCGGCATCGGTCTTATGGTCGGCCAGCATATCGACCACGTCGGGCACGGAAATCTCGAGCACTACGTTCATTCCGCCCTTCAGGTCAAGGCCGAGTCCGATCTGAGTCTCAAGGCACTTCTTGTATGAGTATATGCCAAGGTACTTCACGGAGTCCTTGTAATTCTGCTGAGCCACGGGGTCTTTTATCTTCTCGGCCTGGCTGTCATAATAGCTTGTGGCCACAGAGAACGAGAGATAAAAGATGCTCGCAATAGTCAGAAGAACGGATACGACAATTACGATTCCTTTGTTTTGCATTTTATCAGTTATTTATTTAATGTATTTTCCCTATCTGACATTATAGCGTGCAAAGATAAATAAAAAATCAAACTTTGAAAAATTTAATGCCTTTTATTATTCATTTTGGCGCGCTTTTTAGTCTGCCGCGCGCTTTTTGAGCCAGCAATAAATGGGGTAGTGGTCTGAATATCCGGAGCTTCTGTCCACCTTGCACTTGTAGGGCTGCCAGTCGTCAGAGCACATTATGTTGTCTATCCTCACGTAAATGGCGTTGTGGTGGTATGAAACGCCGGGGCCGTTGCCCGATGCCACGTAGCAGTCGGTCAGCTCATTGGCCAGCGTGCGGTGGGCGTAGGATATGGGGCTGTCGTTGAAGTCGCCGCAGAGTATTACGCTGCCCTTCACCCCACGCACGTATTCAGCCACGGCCTCAACCTGCGGGGCACGTATCCTGACCGACTTACCGAGGGCTTCTGCCAATCGCCGCGACTCGGCTTTCATGGTGTCTTTGCTCGATTTGCCCTTCACCATGTTCTTAAATCCGGCGCGGTCAGCTATGGATATGCCGGTAGACTCGAAGTGATTGTTTATCACGGTGACGGTGTCTTGCCCTATCTTCACGGTGAAGGCGGCGCTGAGGTTGCCGCCCGACTTGTATTCGATGCGGTCTTTTGACAGAATGGGATACTTGCTCATGAGCACGAGACAGTCGCCCCGGCCGGGGTGGATTACCGAGTCGCAGTAGTCATATATGCCCTTCACGGCGTCGAGGATGACACCGTTGAGGCGGGCCTCCTGCAGGCAAACGATGTCGGCATCGGAGTTAGTGATGTAGTCGAGAATGGGGTTTGACGAGTCCTCGGGCGGATTGTCGGCCACGAAGCCGTGAACGTTGTACGACAATACCTTTACCGCTCCGGCCGGCACGTCGCGGCTTATGTTCAGCGGGCAGTATGTACGTATGGGGGAATATCCGGCCACGAAGCCTGCAAATGAGATGAGGGCGTACTTCTTTCTCACTGCGAGGAAGAAGAGCATGAGGGCAATATTTATGATAAGGAACACGGGGAAGGCCAGCCCGACGTTGGCCCAGAACGAGTGTTCCACGGGGTCTATGCGGTCAGAACAGCCTATCAGCAACATTGATGCCACCGTGACCACGTTGGCCCCGGCTACTGCCTGAAGTGTTATGTCCTTTATCTTACGCATCATTTCTCAGGTGGATGATGTCCGGCAGACGGCCTGCTGACGCGGCTCACCTGCCCCCGTCGAAGAGCTTCCGCTTCTCTTCTTCGGTCAGGCTGTCGTATCCGCTGCGGCGCACTTTGTCCAGTATGCGGTCAATCTCGTCCTGCCCGGCCTTCTTGCGGGCGTTATAGTCCCAGTCAGACTCCCGCCGCGCGTTGTCCCTGTCATCCCAACGGCCGGCCTTCTTGTTAGTGCGGCGCTCCCAGTTCTCCTTCATGCGGTCAAAGAACTGCTGCCCGCGCGAGCGTCCGTAACCTCCTCCGCCGGGGTGGCTGCGCCAGTATCGTATCATGACATAGCCGAAAAGGGCACCGCCGAGGTGGGCGAAGTGGGCCACGTTGCTGCCGCTTGTGCCGAGCGCCGAGACGAGATCGATGGCTATGAAGATACACACCATCCACTTAGCCTTGACCGGCACGGGCAGGGGGAAGATGAACATGCGCTGCTCGGGAAAGAGCATGCCGAAACCCACGAGCACGCCGTAGATCGCGCCGGATGCGCCCACGGTGGTCCACAGGTTGAGCAGTGGAGCACTGTTGCGCGCCACTTCAAATATGTATGACATCCCGAAGCCGGGTATCTGCCGGCTCGCGAGCGTGTAAAACTCGCCGAACTGCGCCAGCATCTGTACTATGCCGGCGCCAACGCCGCAGGCTATATAATAAAACAGGTATTTCTTAGGTCCCCACACCTGCTCGAGCACGCAGCCGAACATCCACAGGGTGAACATGTTGAAGAGGATGTGCGTAAAGTTGGCGTGCATGAACATATAGGTAACGAGCTGATAGAAGTGGAAGTCGGGTGCCATGAAGAAGTGCAGCCCGAGCATGTCGTTAAGGTCGATGCCCCAGCCTTCAAACACTATAAGAGCCAGGAACATCAGCGTGTTGATAATCAGCAAGTTCTTTGTTATGGCGGGTATTCTGAACATATCCTACGGGTTTTAAACGTTTACATAAGTCGCGGCAAAAGTACGAAAAATATCCGTTACACGGTATAAAATCGTCAGTTTACCAACTTTTTTTCAACAAATTCCCCACTTTTTTTTATTTTTTGTTTGATGAATGAAATGAATGGACTATATTTGCCGGGTAAAAACACCTGAACAAACCAATTCTATCAATATTTAATACACTTTTTATTATGAACAAGACAGAACTTATAGAGAAAATAGCAGCAGGCTCAAACCTGCCTAAGACAGAGGCCAAGAAGGCTCTCGACGCAACCGTTGCAGCAATCAAAGAGGCTCTCGTGGCAGGTGACAAGGTGTCACTCGTTGGCTTCGGAACGTTCAGCGTTAACGAGCGTCCTGCCCGTGAAGGCATCAATCCGTCTAACAAGACGAAGATAATGATTGCCGCCAAGAAGGTAGCCAAGTTCAAGGCCGGCACCGAACTTAACGACGCGCTCAACAAGTAACAGACCATTTCCGCCATACAAGCGGGCATACGGTAACGCATTTTACCGTCTGCCCGCTTCTTTGTTGGCAAGGGAATGAAGTCTGTCGGAATGTAAAGAAGCTACAGAAGGCATCACACGCTCCGCCCGGCAGAAGTTAGAGCCAAATGAATTGAAGTCTTTAAGGTTAAGAGGTTCTGCGGTTTTCAGGTTAAGCCGTAACCCTGACGGTTTCCCTCACCACAGTGGAGAGCCGTAGAGTGGCTGCGATTATGAATTGCGAACCATGAACCATGAATTGACAGCCCTTGATTCTTAAATTCCGAAAGACGGCCGTTGGCCTCGCGAAAGGCCACCGTTTGGAATGTAAAAGGTGACCGTTTACAATGCAAAAGATGACCTTTCGGGAACAGAGCGGCAACTGCTAAAAAACGTGAAAAACTTATCGTATTCGGAAAGTTTAGCTTAAATTTGCAGTCACAACATCTGATAACATCAAGATGAGCATAACAAGCATAGCAAGAAACTTCTTCGCGCCGAGGCTGAAAGAGCTTGAACGCTACGCCACTGACGCGGCGGCGATACAGCAGCGCATGCTGCGCTATCTTACAGAGAGCGCGAGAAACACCGAATACGGCCGCCGGCACATGCCCGGAAACGTAAAGACGTATGACGCCTTCGCGGCCAGCGTGCCCCTGAATACTTACGACGACCTGAAAGACTTCATAGACCGCATGCGCCACGGCGAGGCCGACCTGCTGTGGCCGGGCGTGGTGAAATGGTACGCCAAGTCATCGGGCACAACCAACGACAAGAGCAAGTTCATACCCGTAAGCCGCGAGGGGCTCAAGCATACCCACTATCAGGGCGGCACCGACGCCGTTGCCATATACCTGGGCAACAATCCCGAGAGCCGCATGCTTGACGGCAAGAGCCTCATACTCGGCGGCAGCCACTCGCCTAACTATAACCTGCCGGGCAGCCTCGTGGGCGACCTCAGCGCCATACTGATAGAGAATCTCAATCCGCTTGTAAACCTTGTGCGCGTGCCCAGGAAGCAGACGGCCCTGCTGTCCGACTTTGAGGTGAAGCGTGACCGCATAGCCCGTGAGACCATGCACAAGAACGTCACCAACCTGAGCGGTGTGCCCTCGTGGATGCTCTCCGTGCTTACGCGCGTAATGGAGCTTACCGGCAAGCAGCATCTTGAGGAGGTGTGGCCCGACATCGAGGTATTCTTCCACGGCGGAGTGGCCTTCACCCCTTACCGCGAACAGTACCGCAGGCTTATCACCTCGCCACGCATGCACTACATGGAGACCTACAACGCCAGCGAAGGCTTCTTCGGCCTGCAGAGCAATCCGGGCGACCCTGCCATGCTGCTGATGCTTGACTACGGCGTGTTCTACGAGTTCATACCCATGGAAGAGTTCGGCAAGGAACACCCCACGGTGCTCCCCCTCGAGGGCGTAAGCACGGGCGTAAACTACGCCATGGTAATCTCCACACCCTGCGGACTGTGGCGATATATAATAGGTGACACGGTGAGGTTCACCTCAACCAATCCCTATAAGTTCGTAATCACGGGCCGCACGAAGAGCTTTATCAACGCCTTCGGCGAAGAACTTATCGTAGACAACGCCGAAAAAGGCCTTGCCGAGGCCTGCCGCAAGACCGGGGCCGTGGTCAGCGAGTACACGGCAGCCCCCGTGTTCATGGACGGCGAGGCCAAGTGCCGCCACCAGTGGCTCATCGAGTTCGCCAAAGAACCTGAGGATCTCACAGCCTTTGCCGACATACTTGACCGCAAGCTGCAAAATATAAACAGCGACTATGAGGCCAAGCGATACAAGGACATCACCCTGCAGCACCTCGAGATAATCAAGGCCCGTGCCGGGCTGTTCAACGACTGGCTGAAGTCTAAGGGCAAGCTGGGCGGCCAGCATAAGGTGCCCCGCCTCAACAACAACCGCGACATCATGGAGCAGCTGCTGCGGCTTAACGTCTGAGCCGCGGCCGGCGCAGCCCCGCAGCCGCCGCACAAGGTGTAATCAGCCCGGGCCGCGGCCGGCCATCAATTCCCAAACACTTATCTGAAAATGTTTTTCCGAGATACCATAAGCCGCCTGAGCGGCCTGAGTGCCGCCCTGCGCCGTATGCCGTGGCTGCCCGTAGCGGCCGTGGCGGCAGTGTGCTCGTGCGCCAAGATGGGGCAGCCCGACGGCGGCTGGTATGACGAGACACCGCCGTCGATAGTAAGGACGACGCCCGCCGACTATGGCGTGAACGTCAGTTCAAAGAAAATAAGCATTTATTTTGACGAATATATAAAGGTAGACAACCCTACCGAGAAGGTGGTAATCTCGCCCCCGCAGATAGAGCAGGCCGAGATAAAGCCCTCGGGCAAGAAGATTGTGGTTGAGCTGAAAGACTCGCTCAAGCCCGGCACCACGTACACGGTGGACTTCTCTGACGCCATTGCCGACAATAACGAGAACAACCCTTTGGGCAATTACACCTTCACATTCTCCACCGGTGACCACATCGACACGATGCAGGTGGCCGGCTACGTGCTCAACGCGGAGAACCTTGAGCCTGTCAAGGGCATACTGGTAGGCCTTTACAGCAACCTGAGCGACACCGCCTTCACGTCAGAGCCGATGCTGCGCGTATCGCGTACCGACAGCCGCGGCCACTTCACAATTAAGGGCGTGGCCCACGGCGACTACCGTATCTACGCCCTGCAGGACGCCGACAACAACTACATCTTTAGCCAGAAGAGCGAGCAGCTGGCTTTCTCACACGACATTATAAAGCCTTCGTTCAAGCCTGACATCCGCCAGGACACTATCTGGCGCGACTCGCTGCGCATCGACTCGATAGCGCGCGTGCCCTATACACACTTCCTGCCTGACGACATAGTGCTCAGGGCGTTCACCGAACTGCAGACCGACCGCTATCTCATCAAGTCTGAACGTAACGAGCCGGACCACTTCACGCTGTTCTTCAGCTACGGCGACAGCCTGCTGCCGCAGGTCAGGGGACTTAACTTTGACGAGCGCGACGCCTTCATAACAGAGACTTCGGAGCACCGCGACACCGTTACCTACTGGCTGCGCGACACGCTGCTCGTCAATCAGGACACGCTGCGCATGGAGCTGAAGTACATGGCCACCGACACGCTCGGCGTGTTGCAGCTGCAGACCGACACGATGGAAATACTCTCGAAACAGCCCTACGAGAAACGCATGAAGCAGCGTCAGGAACAGTACGAGGAGTGGAAGAAGAAGCAGGACAGAGCCAAGAAGCGCAACAAACCTTACGAAACGGAGATGCCCGCCGCACTTCTTGAACCTAAATATAACGTGGCCTCAGAGCCTGACCCTGACCAGAACATCACCATCGAGATGCCTGTGCCGTTAGCGGCGGCGGACACCTCGCGCATACATCTGTACTCGAAGTACGACACACTGTGGTATCGGTCGCCCTTTGTGCTGCGCCCCAAGGAGGGCGTCAACCGCACGTACGAGCTTCTCGGAGAGTGGCGTCCGGGCGTGGAGTACAGTCTTGAGATTGACACAATGGCCTTCACTGACATTTACGGCAAGACAACCGCCCCTGTGAAGCACGGCTTCAAGGTGAAGACCGAGGACGCATACGCCACCCTTATGTTCGACCTTACGGGCATGGCAGACACCGCCGTAGTGGTACAACTGCTCAATTCGTCAGACGCCATGGTGAAAGAAACCGTCACGAACAACGGCCGCGCCGAGTTCTATTACATCAAGCCGGGCACGTATTACGCCCGTATGTTCATCGATACAAACAAAAACGGGAAGTGGGACACAGGCGACTATGCGGCCGACAGGCAGGCCGAAACCACTTATTACTATCCGGAAAAGATAGAATGTAAGGAGAAATGGGACCTTACGCTGACGTGGAATCCTACGTCGCGAAGCCCCGAACTGCAGAAGCCGATGGCCATAACCAAACAAAAACCGGAGAAGGAGAAAACCATAAGACGCCGCAACCGGGAGCGTGCCAACAGCCTCGGCATTCCTTATCCGGGGGATTAGGGCAGGCCGGAAGGGCACGGGCAATCCGCCGGACAATGGCCCGCCGCGGCGCGGACTCCGGATAAATTCTAAACAGCAGATATTATGAAACATCTCAGACACTTGTTGCTCATGGCCGCCGTGCTCGGCATGGCTTGCGCCGCCGGCACGTCGCCGGCGCAGTGTACGTTCAAGAACACGGCCTTCAAGTCGGGTGAGTTCCTGTCTTACAATCTGTATTTCAACTGGAAATTCGTTTGGGTCAAGGTGGGCACGGCGTCGATGTACATCGTCCAAAGCAAGTATAACGGACAGAACGCTTACCGTGCAAGCCTGTCGACAAGGGGCAACAGCAAGATGGATAAGATATTCATGATGCGCGACACGCTGCTGTGTTACACGTCGCCCGACCTTGCTCCGCTGTATTACCGCAAGGGAGCACTCGAGGGAAAGCGCTACACCGTGGACGAGGTCTGGTATGATTACCCCGCAGGGAAGTGCAGTATCACGCAAAGCCGGCTGCACAAAGACGGCCGTAGAGAGTGCCGGACGGTGAGCCGGGAGCAGTGCGTGTTCGACATGATGAACATCTTTCTGCGTGCCCGCAGCTTCGACTTGGGCAGCTGGGAGAAAGGACATGTGGTGAATTTCCCCATTGCCGACGGTAACGGGATTGCTCCGGCGCGCGTAAAACTGCTCGGAACGAAGAACGTGAAGGCCGACAACGGCGTGAAATACCGCTGCTTAGAGCTGTCATATACTGAGCAGGACGACGACAAGTGGAAAGAGATTGCGCGCTTCTTTGTCACCGACGACTCCAATCATGTGCCCATAAGGCTCGATATGTTCCTTAAGTTCGGCTCGGCAAAGGCCTTCCTTACGAGCATGAAAGGGACGAGAAGCCCCGTTAACGCACAGCTGAAATAAACCCCGTCAAAGTGTGCCAATGATTAAGTTTCTTACCTTTTTGATTGCGGCGGCCATGCTTCCGGCATACGTTTCGGCACGGACAGCCGCTGAGCGGATAACCTCTCCCGTGCATACACCGCCGCGCTGATACGCGACTCACGCCGTGGCTGCAAGGCCAACGCGGCGCTCATGGCGGAGACAGCAAGGATAATACCGGCGGCTGCGGGTAAACATTTGAATTATGAAAAAACTATATATAGAGACATACGGATGCCAGATGAACGTGGCAGACAGCGAGGTTGTGGCCTCAGTAATGAAGATGGCAGGCTATGAGGTGTGCCAAGACATCAACGAGGCCGATGCCGTATTCCTCAACACATGCAGCGTGCGCGACAACGCCGAGCAGAAAGTTCTTAACCGCCTGGAGGCTGTCAACGCCATGCGCCACGGCGGGCGGCGGCCGATAATAGGCGTGTTGGGCTGCATGGCGGAGCGCGTAAAGGCCGACCTCATAGAGAACCACCATGCCGACATAGTGGCCGGACCTGACGCTTACCTTACCCTTCCAGACCTGACAGCTCAGGCCGAGACTGGCCATAAGGCAATGAACATAGAGCTATCGGTCACCGAGACTTACCGCGACGTGGTGCCCCGGCGCATCTGCGGAACGCGTGTCGGCGGCTTTGTGAGCATCATGCGCGGCTGCAACAACTTCTGCCATTACTGCATTGTGCCATATACGCGCGGCCGTGAGCGCAGCCGTGACCCTGAGAGCATACTGCGCGAGGTGGCTGACCTGCATGCCCACGGCTATAAGGAGGTCACACTGCTGGGCCAGAACGTAAACAGCTACTTAAGTGAAAATGGAAAAGTTAAGAGTGAAGAATCAGGAATTAAGAATGAAGAATTAAGAATTAAGAAAGACGGAACACCGATAGACGTTGACGCGCCGGCCAATAACGGCTCAACTCTTAACTCTTCATCCTTAACTCTTAATTCATCATTGAATTTCCCCGGTCTGCTCCGTCTTGTGGCCGAAACGTTCCCTGACATGCGCATACGCTTCACGACGAGCCACCCGAAGGACATGAGCGACGAGACACTGCACGTAATAGCAGAGCACGACAACGTGTGCAAGCACATACATCTGCCTGTTCAGAGCGGCTCTGACCGCATCCTGAAGCTGATGAACCGCAAATATACGCGCGAGTGGTACATGAGCCGTGTCGAGGCGATACGCCGCATAATACCTGACTGCTCGATAACTACCGACATCTTCGTAGGCTACCACAGCGAGACGGAGGAGGACCACCGCCTGTCTCTCTCGTTAATGGAAGAGGTAGGATACGACTCCGCCTTCATGTTCAAATACAGCGAGCGCCCCGGCACTTACGCCTCAAAGCATCTGCCTGACGACGTGCCCGAGGAGATAAAACTGCGCCGCCTTGACGAGATGATAAAGCTGCAGACGCGCATATCGGCCGAACGCAACGCCATGGACGTAGGCAAAGAGTTTGACGTTCTGGCAGAAGGCTTCAGCAAGCGCAGCCGCGAACAGCTCTTCGGCCGCACTTCACAGAACAAGGTCGTGGTGTTCGATAAAGGCTCTCACCGCGCCGGCGACACCGTGCGCGTAAGGATAACGGACAGCTCGAGCGCGACGCTTAAGGGCGAGGAGGTTATCTGACGGCCGGCAATGCGGCAGCGGCGGAGCGCCGGTAAGGCGCAACGTGTCCGCCGGCTGCGGCGTTTTCAGACAATATTTATATAAAAAATAAACGCGGACAGGTCTCTATCGGGTCTGTCCGCGTTGTTTATATGTGAAACAGAAGATTATTTCAGCTTAGTGTATCCGTAACGGGCTGTGTCGCCGAGCTCCTCCTCGATGCGGATGAGCTGGTTGTACTTAGCCATACGGTCGGTGCGGCTCATTGAACCGGTCTTAATCTGACCGGAGTTGGTTGCAACGGCAATGTCAGCGATTGTAGTGTCCTCAGTCTCGCCAGAGCGGTGAGATGTAACGGTGGTGTAGCCGTGGCGGTGAGCCATCTCGATAGCGTCGAGAGTCTCGGTGAGCGAGCCAATCTGGTTAACCTTAATCAGGATAGAGTTAGCTGCGCCCATCTTGATACCCTTCTCAAGGAACTTAACGTTGGTAACGAAGAGGTCATCGCCTACCAGCTGGCAGCGGTCGCCGATGGCAGCGGTCAGCTTAACCCAGTTGTCCCAGTCGTTCTCGTCGAGTCCGTCCTCGAT
>C._urophasianus_2_cecum__coassemble_217_pt1 | contig 12800 bp, 10 predicted proteins | sample C__urophasianus_2_cecum__metabat2_low_PE_008 | metagenome-assembled genome bin C
GATGCGCTGACGCGCTCGGGCGAACTGCCGGAGAAGCAGGTGGCCGTGATCCGCTCCGAGGAAGCGGACAACCCGGTCTACCTGCACGTCTACGAGGTGGACGGCATCCGCCCCGGCAAGAAGAGCCCCGTCACGAGAGCCGGCGGCGCGGATGACATCATCGGCGGCAACTACGTGACAACGGAGAGCTTCTACCCCGACTTCGGGGTGTACGGATACCTCTACGACGGTGTTTTCAACGACAGTGCCAAACCGGACTTCATCAACAACGCGACGGTAACGAGGCAGAACGACGGCAGCTACTGCTTCCGGCAGCCCTACTACCTGCCCGCTGAGGGCGATGGCCGCACGATGCGCTTCTTCGCCTATGCGCCCTGTACGGGCTACGGGGTGGACACATATTTTAATAGTGGCGGCAAACTATGGACGGATACTTTCATTGGCGAAGGCCCTTGGAATACGCAAAGTAACGGCCTCCACCGCTTCTTCTACCCCTCGTTTGACGAAATCTCGGGCCGCCCGAAGTTTTACTACCGGATATTCGCCGCTCCGGAAAGCCAGTTCGACTTCTGTTTCGCCTCCATCGTAATTAACTCGAATAATCGCCCCGAAGACGGCAAAATCACCCTCACGTTCCATCACGCCATGGCCGCCATCGAGTTCTATGCCGATGCGTCCATTTCCGGGAAGACCGTGTACAACATCGAGATACGCGGCATGAAGACCTCGGGCTACTGTATCCCCGAATCCCCTCCGGGCAGCGGCGTCACATGGACGTACGGCGACCAAAGCGAAGGCGGCGGCGGTTACAACGGTGCAGCGCAGCTTGCCTTTCGGTCAAACGCCATCGGTAGTTATACTTACCGGCCTGTAAAAATCGGTTCCACTGGCCGGACCAAAATAAGCGGTGAAGGCCACACCTTCTTCACCATACCGCACCCGTATCTCGCACAGGGTTACTTGAAACCTGTCAATGACGGCGGTTCCGCTACAACAGGCAATGTCACGGTGACTGTTTTCTGGCAGGGTGCGGATGACTATAATAACACAAGCCAATTCAAGCTGACAGGCAGTTGGGAGGCCGGCAAGACGTACAGGTACGTGCTGAGCAAGCAAAATTAAGCGCGGCGGAGAGGAAATTCAATGAAGTCAGCAATGCCTGGGGCGCGTCAGCAAGGCACGAGACGTGCAACCGGTTGCCGCCTTTCAGCGTTTGTTTTGCCGTCTTTTACCTTGCAAAAGGCCACCTTTTGCAGATCAGCCGGATACCTTGCTCTTAACCGTTGACAGTCAGCGGGTTAGCAGCGGGCGTGAATGTGATGCGCAAGAGCCGCCGCGACATTGCGTCATGGCCGTCCTGAAAGGGCGTGAAGGCCGTGCGCAAACGTGTTGTCTGCTTACAGATTTACATATTCAGGGATGTCGGCTAGGAACGTGTACGTGCCGTTGTCATAATCCATACGGCAGCAATAATGCCGCAGACCGTTGCTGACGACGAGGTAATCTACGTGCAGAAGCATGTTGTAAACCGAAATCTGGTTGAACACGCGCTGTGTAATGACTACCGTAGGAGCCTTATATTCCATTATCATTACGGGCCGCGCCGCGCTGTTGTACAGCACACTGTCGCACCGCAGACGCTTGTCGCCGACGCGAAGCTCAACCTCATTGGCAAGCAGCGACGGCGGATAGCCCTTGTGCCCGGTAAGAAAATGTACGAAATGCTGGCGGACCCACTCCTCGGGAGTAAGGCTTACGTACTTGCGCCGCAGCATGTCAAGGATATAAGGCTTGCCGTTCCGTTTTGTTATTTTTATTTCGTATTGTGGTAGGTTTAATCGATACATTTTATTAAATTTGCATACTGAAAGCGCGCCCTGCACCGGCAAAGTTACTTATTATTATTGTAAAATGCCGGCAGACAGTGATTTTTTGACAGATATGCGCGCCGAAACACGTTTTATATGGCAGAAAAGAAGACCGTAACCTTTGACAGCATAATGCGCGACCTGCGCGAGGGCAGGTATGCGCCCGTCTACATCCTGATGGGCGAGGAGTCGTATTATATAGACAAAATATCCGGCTTTATTGAGAAAAACGCCCTGAAGCCGGAGGAGCGCGACTTCAATCAGACTGTTGTCTTCGGCTCTGACGTGCAGCCTAACCGGATTGTAGACATGGCGCGCCGCTATCCCATGATGGCCGAAAGGCAGGTGGTTATAGTGAAGGAGGCGCAGAACATAAAGAACTGGGAACGCTTAGAGCGGTATGTGGAAAAGCCTATGGCGACGACGGTGCTCGTGATATGCCACAAGAACGGGGCAATAGACGGGCGCAAGAAGATACTGGCGAAAGCCGCCGCCGTAGGCGTTGTGTTCGAAAGCAGGAAGAAACGCGACTATGAGCTGCCTGCGTTCATCGAAAGTTACCTGAAGACGAACGGGCCGGCGACCATCGACGGCAAGGCCGCGCAGATGATAGCAGACCACATAGGGGCAGACCTCAGCCGCCTGACGGGCGAGCTTGACAAGCTGCTGCTCTCTCTTCCGGACAACGACAGGCGCGTAACGCCCGAGATAGTGGAGGCGAGGATAGGGGTGAGCAAGGACTTCAACGCCTACGAGCTGCGCTCGGCCATAGTAAACCGTGACGTGGTGAAGGCGAACAGAATACTCTACTACTTCAACAGCAACCCCAAGGCCGGCAACGCGTATATGCTGGTGCCGATGCTGTTCAGTTATTTCCAGAATCTCCTTATAGCATATTATGCCCCTCGGCCGCGCACTGACGAGAGCGTTGCGCGATGGCTTGACCTCAGGGGAGGGTGGGCCGCCAAGGATTATATGGCCGGCATGAAAAACTACACAGGCGTGAAAGTGATGCAGATAATTTCAAAAATAAGGGAAACAGATGCCAAAAGTAAGGGCTTGGACAACCCTGATACCCCCATTGGAGAGCTGCTAAGAGAGCTGATTTTCTTCATTTTGCACTGAAAAACGAGCCTTTTGGGGCTCGTTTTTTTCTATTTCATCTAATTTCATGAACATAAAAAACAGGGGTAAAAGCGTTAAAAATCAGGCACTTTTGTGATTTTTGACGCTCTCAGATTCGCGTATTTTCGAGTGCCGTTACCCTCGTTTCAGAATACCGAAAAAATCTTGAAAAACGCCCGAAAAACGGCTTTTAAATTTAGCGTTAGCGTCTGTTAACATTTAAAACGATAAAATTTAAAAATCTAAATATCTATATTTTGCACATTGATTTATCTTTTTAAAGATACAAATTTACGCTTGCATATACATCATTTCACGGTTAAATATAGATTTGCATATTTAAATATTTAAAGCAATAAATCATGACGTATATTTATGCAATAAGGCTCATTCGTACATAAATGCCGAAATATCAGAGAATTATGACGTTTTTACGCATGAAAACAAGCAGAATTTTGCGATTTTGCTATTATTTATTTGCATAAACGCCAGTTTTTCTTTATTTCCAACATAAATAACACATTAACAATGAGATGGTTATTAATTTTAGCACGTATAAATACTTCAATATGAATTTAAGGGCTTAAATTTACATTTGTATTTTTAAAGATAAATCATGAAAATATAGACATTTAAATTTAAAAATATAAATTTATAAATCCGAATTTTAAATTTTAAAATATCCTTTAGATTTGTTGTTAGTGTCAAAAATTTGATTTACCTTTGTAAAATCTAAGAAAAACGGCAATTTAGAGCTAAAGCACGATATTATGACTGAAATGAAGGACAGAATAAGGCAGATTATGGAGGCCCAACACATGAGCCAACAGACGTTTGCGAATTTCGTAGGTATCAATGCGGCATCGCTCAGCAGCATATTCAACAACCGTACCAAACCTACACTCAATACCGTTGAGGCCATCAAGAGTAAAATGCCGAACCTGAATACCGACTGGCTCATGTTCGGGCACGGTCCGATGTTCATTACAGACAAGCCACAGGACGACGACGCTGTAGCCGGTGACGATATGCGCCGGGGAGCATCACCTGCTGCCGGTGAGGCAAGTATGGGCGACCTGTTTTCAGGAAGCCGTGGGGACGATGCCGGATATATGCCGCACCGGCAGGCTGAACAGGTTGTCAGACCGGAAATAAGGTATGTGGAGCGTCCGCAGCGGCAGATTACCGAGATACGCGTGTATTTTGACGACCTGACATACGAGTCGTTCGTGCCCAAGAAATGACAAAAGTTACATCTTTAGGCATGTTTAAACGCGCCGGCAGAGATCATATTAATATTATTATAAGGTAATTTCAGCCGTGAAAAAGCATTTTGTCATTATTAATGTGGTTAAAGAATGTAAATAAAGCTGGTATGTCTTGACGTGAAGATAAAAAATTATTATCTTTGCAGAATTAAATAAGAAAGGCTGAAAAGCGTGAAAATAAGAGAAGTAGCAGATGCCCTTGAACGTTTCGCGCCTCTGCCCCTGCAAGAGAGCTTTGATAATGCCGGCTTGCAGGTCGGACTGACGGAGGCGGAAGTATCAGGGGCTTTATTGTGCCTTGACGTTACAGAAAAGGTGGTTGACGAGGCTATAGCCCTTGGATGTAACCTTATAGTAAGTCATCATCCGCTGATTTTTCATGCGCTGAAGCATATCACTTATTCAGACGATGTGCAGCGTGCAGTGGCCAAGGCGCTGAAGAATGATGTCACGGTGGTGTCGATGCACACAAACATGGACAACGCCCGTGGCGGTGTTAATTTCAAGATAGCCGAGAAAATGGAACTCTCGGGCTGCCGTTTTTTCGCCGGAAAAACTGTTGACGGCATCGAATGCGGCAGCGGAGTGATAGGAGAGCTGCCCGAAAAGCTGGCCGCTGACGATTTTGTGCTTATGCTTAAGCGCACGTTTGACGTGGAGTGCGTTGAGTGTAACCAGTTGCTGCGCCGCCCGATAAAGACCGTTGCCGTATGCGGAGGTGCAGGCTCGTTCCTTCTCGGAGAAGCTGTCGCTGCCGGTGCGGATGCCTTTGTTACCGGCGAGATGCACTATCATGAGTACTTCGGACATGAGCAGGAGATACAGATTGCCGTCATCGGGCATTATCAGAGTGAGCAGTTCACCAATGAAATATTCAAGGAGATAATTGAAGAGAAGTGTCCGGGCGTTAAGACATACCTGACAAAGACCAACACTAACCCTATTATCTATCTGTAAACAGGCAGGAAAGAATTTCAGAATAAACAAAAATAAACGGACAGGAGGCGGCGGAGCGTTGCGTGGAATATATCCTGTTGGCCGTCTGCATATTAATATCTTGTCCACAAAACAAAAAGAGTTATGGTAAAAAAAGACCCGACAGATTTGTCTGTAGAAGAGAAACTGAAAACTCTCTACCAGTTGCAAACCACATTGTCTGCTATTGACGAGGAGCGTGCCCTGCGTGGCGAGCTGCCTCTCGAGGTACAAGACCTTGAGGACGAGATAGCCGGACTGACTACGCGTGTTGAGAAAATAAAGAACGACATTGCGGAGTTTGAGGATGCGGTAAGGCAGAAAAAGGCTGAGATAACTGAGGCCGAGGCCAGCGTAGAGCGTTACAAGACACAGCTGAACGACGTTAAGAACAACCGCGAGTATGACACATTGAGCAAGGAAATCGAGTTCCAGACACTGGAAATAGAGCTTTGCAACAAGAAAATACGTGAGGCGAAGACTAAGGTTGAGGAGAAAAGCCGTGACCTTAAGGCCACTGAGGAGCAGATAGCTGACCGCAGCCAGGCACTCGAGGAGAAGAAAAGCGAGCTTGACGAAATCATGGATGAGACTCGTGCAGAGGAGGAAAGGCTAAAGGAGAAGGCCAAGGAGCTTGAGGTGAAGATAGAGCCTCGCCTGCTTACCAGCTTCAAGCGCATACGTAAGAACGCACGTAACGGTCTCGGAATTGTGTACGTCCAGCGTGACGCTTGCGGCGGATGCTTCAACAAGATACCGCCTCAGCGCCAGCTTGACATCAGGATGCACAAGAAAATCATTGTCTGTGAGTATTGCGGCCGTATATTGATTGATCCCGAACTGGCCGGCGTAAAGACGGACAAGCCTGCTGAGGACAAGCCCAAACGCAAACGTGCAATACGTAAACGCGTGGCCAAGAAAGATGAGGATGACGACTTCGTACCCGAGGAGGAGCTGTCATAATAGCCTACTGAACTCCTGAACTTTAAAAATATAAGCCATGAAACAAAACAATGAACAGAGTGGGAGCATCGTCGCCATTATCGCGATGATGTTCCTTTATGCTATGGTTGCATTTGTAACCAACCTTGCGGCGCCTATCGGTGTGATTTGGAAAAACCAGCCGGAACTTATGGGCAGCAACATGCTCGGCATGATGGGTAACATGATGAACTTCCTTGCTTACTTGTTTATGGGTATTCCCGCGGGCAAGATGCTTGTGAAGATCGGTTACAAGAAGACAGCCCTTGCCGCCATTGCAGTCGGATTTTTCGGTGTATTGATACAGTATTTGTCAGGTATCCCGTCAGGACTTGCAGGCTTCTGGGTTTACCTTCTCGGAGCGTTTGTCAGCGGTTTCTCTGTCTGCATGCTGAATACAGTGGTCAACCCGATGCTTAACTTGCTCGGAGGCGGCGGCAACCGTGGCAACCAGCTCAACCTTATCGGCGGTACATGTAACTCACTTGCGGGCACGCTTACCCCTATGCTTGTAGGTGTTCTCGTAGGCACTGTTACCAAGGACACGGCTATCAGCGATGTTAACTTAGTTCTTTACATTGCCATGGCAGTATTTGCTTGCGCCTTCGTCATCCTCTCTTTTACCCCGATTTCTGACCCTGAGATGGGTAAGACTACTCAGAACACGGTGTTTGAGCACAGCCCCTGGGCATTCCGTCATTGCACTCTCGGTGTTATCGGTATCTTTGTTTACGTAGGAATTGAGGTCGGAATCCCCGGAACACTTAATTTCTACATCTCTGATACAACGGCTAAAGGCGCGGGCGTGTTTGGTGATGCCGCTGCAATCGGTGGTTTCGTTGCCGGAACATACTGGCTGCTTATGCTTATCGGGCGTTTCATTGCCGGCTTTATTGCCGACAAGGTGTCAAGCCGTGCGATGATGATAGTAGTGTCAGCTGTAGCAATCGTGCTTATCCTTATTGCCATGTTCTCGTCTAAGGACGTGACGACATCAATGCCGGTATTTACAGGATCTTCGTTTGCCATGGTCACGGTACCCGTCAGCGCGCTTCTGCTTGTGCTTTGCGGACTGTGCACATCAGTGATGTGGGCCAGCATATTCAATCTTGCTACTGAAGGTCTTGGCAAGTACACGGCTGCTGCTTCAGGTATATTCATGATGATGGTAGTAGGCGGTGGAGTGCTGCCTTTGGTGCAGAATTTCATAGCCGACAAGGCAGGATACATGATTTCATACATTGTTCCGCTTATTGCTTTGGCTTATCTTCTGTTCTATGCCGTCGGCGGATGTAAGAACGTAAACAAAGATATACCTGTAGACTGATAATCAGAGATAATCTTTCTTAAGATATAAACGCCCTCCGTTGCCACTATATATCTGCAAAGGAGGGCGTTTGTCAGTTTATAACAGCCGGCTTGTTTTATGACAGGTCACATCTGCCTGTCAGTCTTTTATCTTATGCCGGATGCTTTCAAGAGCTTCAATCTGTGTACTTTCAGGCAGACTTGCGAGGTTGTTTACACATCCGAGCATGGCCGCACCGCCGAAGCCGAGCGTTTTCAGGTAATCTATTTTATCGGGAACAACACCGCCAAGTGCCACGACTTTTTCGTCTATTATGCCGTTGCTTGCCGCCTGTCTTAGCGTCTCGTCAGTGAAAGCCGAGGCGTACCCTTGCTTTGATACACTGTCAAATATAGGGCTGAGAAAGACATAATCACATACAGCTTTGTATTTTTCCACTTCCTCAAGAGAATGACACGAGCGGCTTATATGGCCTTTAAAGCCTGCATGAGGGCTGCTTCTCCGTGAGTTAAGATGTATTCCGTGCAGGCCGTAAGGCTCTGCCAGCTCAAGGAAATCATGTATTACGATGCGTTCCCGTTCATCGTCGGTCAGCTTGTCAAGCAGGCTTTCACACTCCATCAGGCCCGCTCCGGGCTTGCGCAGATGAACAATGTCAACGCCATACGCCAGCAGACGGCTGATAAAACTCGCCTCACCGTCAAAGAATTCGGGTGAAGTTATTACAATCCAAAGCATTTTCAAATAAATTGTAAGGTTAAAAGCTAAGCTGTAAATTATGTCAGGCCATATATGCTAATCAGGGAAGTCAGAGCCTTTTTCTTTACGTTATACAGCCGGTTTACTTGGCTGCAAGGCTTTGACCTCCCTGATTTTTCATGTCCTTATATCGTCGTAAGACTTATTTCTTCAGGCGTTCGATGATGAGTTCAGCCACCTTCTTACCTGACATAAGCATTCCGCCGAAGATAGGTCCCATGCGGGGAGTGCCGCTTACGGCAGACGCAGCCATACCGCAGACGTAAAGTCCCGGATAAATCTCCTTAGTGCCGTTAACCACTTCCTCCTCACCTGCTGCTACATCGAGCGAGCGTTCGCCGATAACGTTGCCCGTGTCGGTAGCCAGACGTATGCCGTTCTTGCGTGCGACGGTCTTGCATATCTCGCTGTCGTGACCCGTTCCGTCGATTACGCACTTGGCCATGATGTTCAGCGGGTCAACGTGCAGACCCTCGCGAAGCACCGGAGTCCAGTTTACTACCACACCGCTTACAACGTTGTTCTTGAACACAACATCCTCAACAGAGTAGCAGTTAAAGATAGTGGCACCCTCATGTACGGCCTTGTAGAGCAGTGCTGACGTGCTCTCTATAGAGTCCATAACGTAAAGTCCGTCACCGTAAGGCTTGCAGTTAATATCGAAATCCTTTACTATGCCGAGAGCCTCTTCCTGAACAACAATCTGGTTGAACATCATTGCGCCGCCCCACATGCCGCCGCCGGGTGACAGCTTGCGGTCAAACTGAGCCACCTTAAGTCCGGCTTTTGCTAAATAGTAAGCAGCGACTATTCCCGACGGGCCACCGCCTACAATGGCAACGTCGAGGTCGAGGTTTCTCTCTAACTTCTCAAAATAGGTACTGATGATACCCTGTGAAACTTTCTTTTCAATCATTTTAATCTTCCTTTCTATATTGATTAATGTCTTTCTAAACGTTTATTCTTCGCACACGTCGTCTTTCTTGATGTTCTGGCTTATACGCATGGCGCAGAAATTGGGGCCGCACATCGTGCAATACTTTCCTCCTACGTGGTTGGCCGTCTTGTAATACTCAAGCGCACGCTCCGGGTCAAGACTCAGGTTGAACTGGTCTTTCCAGCGGAATTCATAGCGGGCCTTGCTCAACGCGTTGTCACGTACTATCGCTCCGGGATGCTGCTTGGCAAGGTCAGCGGCATGTGCGGCCAGCTTATACGTTACGACTCCTACGCGTACGTCGTCGCGGTCAGGAAGGGCGAGATGCTCTTTCGGCGTTACATAGCACAGCATTGCCGTGCCGAGCCAGCCTATCTGGGCAGCACCTATGGCACTTGTGATGTGGTCATAGCCCGGCGCGATGTCGGTAACGAGCGGGCCGAGAGTGTAGAACGGCGCGTTGTGGCATTTCTCTATCTGCCTCTGCATGTTCTCCGGAATCTTGTGCATGGGCACATGTCCGGGGCCTTCGATGAACACCTGAACGTTCTTAGCCCACGCACGCTCTACGAGCTCGCCCATGGTGTCAAGCTCGGCAAACTGCGCACGGTCGTTGGCATCATGTATGCTGCCGGGACGCAGACCGTCACCGAGAGAGATCGCAACGTCGTATTTTGCGCAGATGTCGCATATATCGTCAAAGTGTTCGTAAAGGAAGCTCTCCTTCCGGTGCTTCTGGCACCACAGTGAGATAATGCTTCCGCCGCGGCTCACCATGCCCGTAACACGGTCGTCGGCCAGATGAATGTTCTTCAGACGTATTCCGCAGTGTATCGTAAAGTAGTCAACGCCCTGCTCACACTGCTCTATCAGTGTGTCGCGGAACAGCTCCCAGGTAAGGTCTTCGGCCTTTCCGTTTACCTTTTCCATGGCCTGATACATCGGCACAGTGCCCACCGGAACGGGACAGTTACGTATAATCCACTCACGTGTCTCGTGAATGTTGTCGCCCGTTGACAGATCCATCAGCGTGTCGCCGCCCCATTTGCAGCTCCATACGGCCTTTTCCACCTCCTCGTCGATGCCTGATGTCGTGGCAGAGTTACCGATGTTGGTGTTTATCTTGACAAGAAAGTTGCGGCCGATAATCATCGGTTCGGCCTCCGGGTGGTTGATGTTGGCCGGTATCACGGCACGTCCGGCGGCCATTTCGTCGCGCACAAACTCCGGCGTTATGTGTGTGTCAATGCCAAGTGCGGCGCAGTTCATGTTCTCGCGTATGGCCACATACTCCATTTCCGGCGTTATTATGCCCTGCTTGGCATAGTACATCTGGCTTACCCGGCAGCCGTCCTTTGCCCTTAGGGGCAGGGTTATGTGCTCAAAGCGCAGGTGGTCGAGCGAACGGTCGTCGCGCCTCATGCGGCCGTATTCTGACGAAATCTCGGGCAGACGCTCTACTCCGCCACGCTTAAGAATCCACGGCTCACGCATACGCGGCAGACCTTTCTTCACGTTGATTTCAACCGTCGGGTCGCTGTAAGGTCCGCTGGTGTCATAGATGTAGACATCGGGATTAGGATGCTCAACGCGTTTCCCGTTCTCAACAGTAACCGTAGGCAACTGATGTACGACGCGCATGCCTACCTTGATGTCGGGATAGAGCTTGCCGTTCATGTAGACCTTCTCTGATCCCGGATAAGTAATTTTTATGTTACTTTCCATAAATGCGTTATTGTTGTTTTATGTTTTTACCTTGTCAAGTATAATGATTTCATAACCTTCTTCATTTCCTCAACGGGATTTTCTGCACGCAGTATGCTGCCGCTGAGGGCAATACCGGTTACGCCTGTTGCCATAATCTGCGGTATGTCATCGTTTGTGATGCCGCCTATTGCGACAATCGGCAGACCGATGCCCTGCTCTTTCATCCGTGAAACTATGTCTTTGTAACCGTCAGTGCCAAGCATCGGGGCGAGATTTTTCTTTGTCGTGGTGAAGCGGAACGGTCCGCAGCCGATGTAGTCAGCACCTTTTGCCGCAAGCCGCTGCACGTCCTCAAACGTGTTTGCCGTGCCGCCGATGATGAAGCCGGTGCCAAGCAGCCGCCGTGCCTCGTCTACGGGCATGTCGTTCTTGCCGAGATGTACGCCGTCTGCACCAACACGCTTCGCTATTTCCACATGGTCGTCGATGATAAACACCGCCCCGTGACGCCTGCATTCAGGCAGAATGCGCCGTGCCATGTCCTCTATTCCTGCTTCGTCAGCGTCCTTCATGCGCAGCTGTATCCAGCGGCAACCGCCCTCAAGCGCTATCATTGCCGAGTCTAAATAAGTGTATTTGTCAGTAAAGTGCGTGATAAACTGTAGTCGGGCAGCCTTGTACCGTTCTGATGAAGGCGTCAGAAGATTGCCTTTGTCATATTTAAGTTCGTAAGAGTATCTTCTTGCCTGCCAGTCTGTCCCGCCTTCGTCAGACTTGTAAAAATGGCATACGGGGCCGTGGCCTTCGCCTACTTTTACGTCAGCACCGGCTCTAAGAGCCTCCGTAAGATAATGTTTTGCCGAACGTACAGCCTCCTCAATGCCCGCTCCGCGTGCCAGCATGGCCGCTATTGCCGACGACAGGGTACAGCCCGTGCCGTGAGTGTTCACCGTGTCAATGGTCTCTGCGGCCAGTTCTGAACGCTTTACGCCATCGCGCCCTTTGATATACAGATAGTCAGTCTTTGTCTTTCCTTCGGCGTGTCCGCCCTTTATAAGCAGAGCCTTTACGCCGAGCCGCAGTATGGCCTGTGCCGCTTCGTCCACCGAGCTGTCAGTTCCGGCCAGAGTCCTGGCCTCGGGCAGGTTCGGCGTAACAATATCCGCCATGGGCAGCAGCCGCTCTTTCATCACACTGAGAGCATCTTCCTGCATCAGCGCACAACCGCTTGTAGATACCATTACGGGGTCGACAACGAGATATTTCGGCTTGTATTCGGTCAGCGCGCGTACTATGGCGCCAAGTGTGGCGGCGTCGTTCACCATGCCGATTTTCACCGCATCGGGGTGAATGTCTTCCATTACGGCCGCAATCTGGTCGTAAACCACCTGCGGGGGCAGGGCGTGAACATACTTCACCTTCACCGTGTTCTGCACCGTTACGGCCGTTATCGCCGTAGCACCGTAGACACCCAGGGCCGAGAACGTCTTGAGGTCGGCCTGCAGTCCGGCACCGCCAGACGGGTCAGAGCCAGCAATGGTCAATGCTGAAACATATCTTTTCATAGTCATACAGCTTGTTTCTGAAATAAATATGTACCGGGAAGGAAGTGTGACGTACCTTAAATTATAATGTACGTGCGCCTGAAGACGCTTAAGCAAGAAGGTCACCAAAAATTCCCAGCGTCGGCATTATCCGTACTGGTGCAATGTGTATCATCTCAGCCTTTGGCAGCACTGCGCTGCCGGCACCACCTTTTTAGTACGCTGCAAAGATAACGTTTTGCTGCCATACGGCAAAACTTTTCAGCATTTTTTATTTAGGTGGGTTCTATAATTCACATACCGTAAAGAACGGGTGAACCCAATTTG